>Ga0272443_10007216_pt1 | contig 10696 bp, 6 predicted proteins | sample SSMAcet12_FD_193581 | JGI IMG/M metagenome (GOLD analysis project Ga0272443, IMG submission 193581) | Marine sediment archaeal communities from Little Sippewissett salt marsh, Falmouth, MA, United States - SSM-Acet-12 | ecosystem: Environmental > Aquatic > Marine > Wetlands > Sediment ... | reverse complement strand
ATTATAATCGATGCAGCCGATTCCGACGCCGCTGCTGTATAATCCGCCGCCGTTCCAGGTCAGCAGTTTCCAAACTTTTTCAGCCTGAGTTGGGTTTTCTTCGAGTAATTTCAAATATAAGTATACCCCGTCCACATGATTATCAACAGTTAAAATATCCGTTTTTCTGCCGGCTTGTTTGAATTGTTTTGTTTTGGATAATATTGTATCGATGGCATTTCTTGTTTGAGCATGGGTAAGGTCTTCGGTTGCCATTGATTTTCCTCTGCCGGATGGGACAAAATGATAGAAGCACGCGCGTTCGATGTGCTCGGTTTCGAAAAATTCAAATAAGCGGCTCAAATCCTGGACATTTTTTTTCGTCAGGGTCAATCGCAGTCCGACTCGCACACCTTCATCCCTGCAATTTCTTATGCCCTTTACTGCCATATCGAACGCACCGGTTAAGCCTCTGAACTTGTCATTGACCGGGCCAATTCCATCAAGACTGATACCTACGTATGAAACTTCCGCGGCCTTGATTTTTTCAGCGATATCAGAAGTTATAAGAGTTCCGTTTGTTGAAATAACCGTTCTTAGTCCCTGTTGCCCTGCATATTTTAACAGCTCGAACAAATCCGGCCTCATTAAAGGCTCCCCGCCGGAAAATAAAACCGATGGCACACCGAATTGGGCAAGGTCATCAATGATTTTTTTTGCGTGCTCTGTTGATACTTCGGAGTCTGATTTTTGATTGCCGCTATCGTTATAACAGTGAACGCATTTGAGATTACACATTCTTGTTATATTCCATACGACAATAGGGCGTCTTTCCGAGGCTTTCTTGGGAACGATTTGTCCCTTCTGGTTTCCTGAACCTTCTTTACCGTAGCGGAGCCAGTCGCCGGGCGTAACCTCATCGCAATATAATTTACTTATATTAATCATTTTCGTCAGGTATATATACGCAGAAGGGTTCTTGTGCCATGTAATTTCCTGTAGCCGCATAAGCCCTGGCTCTGCATCCGCCGCATAGTTGTCTGTAATTACAGATGCCGCATTTTCCTTCGAGGGCATCACTATCCCGCATACGTGCTAAATCAACGCTGTTATACCATATCTCTGACAGTTTCTCTTCGAGTATATTACCGCATTTTACGGGGAGATATCCGCATGGAAATACATCTCCCTGGTGTGCCACGAACAGAACACCGATTCCGGCAAGGCAGCCGCGTGATATTTGTTTGTGTTTATGCGCTCCCGGAACAGAATTTCTTGCGTTTGAGCCGTGATTGTGAAGATTCAAGCCCTTTTGTTTGAGAACTCTCTGGTAGTGGGGGCCGCATGTTACCTTCACCTGTAATTCTCCGAGATTCTCAAGGGCGGATATTTCGATAAGTTTCTGCTCATATTGCTGAGCTGATAAAATATCTTCTTCGGCCAGCGTTTGTCCGCAACCGACCGGCACCAACATAAATATATGGAGAGCAACAGCTCCGAGTGATTTGGCAAGTTCGTATATTTCTTTTAATTGTCCGGCGTTGTGTTTTGTCAGGGTGACATTGATTTGAAAAGGGATTTTTTCCTTGGATAGAAGCTTGATTCCGTTAATTGCTTTTTCAAATGCTCCATCTAATTGCCTTAAGTTGTCATGAACATCGGCAGTAGCTCCATCGAGACTAACAGCTACTCTTGAGATACCGCTTTTTTTAATCTGTTTAGCAATGTTTGAATCTATCAGGGTCCCGTTGGTTGCAAGAGCAGAAGTAATACCGACTTTATGTGTTTGCTCAACCAGCTCGAACAAATCCTCTCTGCAGAGCGGCTCACCACCTGAAAAAACCAGTACCGGCATTTGAGGCTGTTTTCTTCCTAAATCGGCTAATTGTGTTAAAAGGTTTTTCGCCTGATTGGTTGATAAGTCTGTGACAGCGGTTTCGCTGGTTTCCAAACGTCGGCAGTGCGCGCATGCCAGATTACACTTTGTTGTGGTTTCCCAGAATAGAAGCCGCAAAATCTGATTTGCCCCCATATTCTTTTTCACGAATTTTTGTCCCCCTTATCATCATGCTCGGATGATATTTTTTCAGCCTGCCGAACGATGCTGTCAACAAGTTTGGTCGCTTCTATTGGCCCGTGTTTTTTTGTCACGGTATCTACATTGCTTATCACGCAGTGAAGAAGCTTGCTGACCACGCGATTTACCATCGCCTCCAAAACTTCCTTACACACGGCCTGCTGCCTGGCTCCGACAAAAAAGCGTTCAAGTTCTTTTTGGCTGATTTGTCCGAATTGCTCTTTCATTTTACCTATCATAGGACCTACTTCTCTTGCTCCGAACCAGTCCATGAATTCACGAACGCTCTCATAAATAATTTGCATTCCTTCGGAAATATCATTTTCCCGCGCCTTGCGATTTTTTTTAGCAACCTCGGAAAGCTCATCAACACTGTACAGGTGTACATTTTCCATTTCACCTATGACCGGCTCGAAGTTTCGAGGTACAGAGATATCGATAATCAATAGAGGTTTTTTCTTTCGATTTTTATTAATTTTTTGGAAAGAAGTTTTCTTGAAAAGATGCTCCTGTGTTGAAGCAGAGGCGATAACAATATCGACATCAGTGAGAAGATTTGTCAATTCGTTCCATTTATTCGCTTTTATACCGCGTCTTTTTGCGATAGTTTCGCCGCGGTTGTAAGATCTGTTGACTATGGTAATATCTGAACATCCGGCATGTGAAAGATGTTTTACTAAAAGCTCACCCATCTCGCCGGCACCGATGACAACAGTTTTGGCTTTTGAAATTTCTTTAAAAAGTTGTATTGCCAATTCGACTGCGACACCGGCTATGCTGATTCGGCCATCAGAGACATGAGTATTTGTATGTACTTTTTTACTGGCGGCAAAAGCGCAATGAAAGAGACGGTTTATAATCTTTCCCGTACTTTTTGCAGTACATGCAATCCTGTAGCTTTCCTTGACTTGACCGAGTATCTGGTCTTCTCCCAGTACCATGCTGTCCAAACCTGATGCAACTGTTAATAAATGTCTGACCGCATCCTCATTGGTATGGACATAAAGGTAATCGCGAAAATCATTCAGTTCAACCTTGTGGAATTCGGAGAAAAAGCCTGCAATTTGTTCGAGATCAATTCCTCCTGTGCTTTCACCGACACTGTATAACTCAACGCGATTACATGTTGAGAGTAAAACAAATTCCCCTTCTGGAAAGCTGTCTTTGAGTTTACCCAGAGCATCGATATTCTGGTCGAAGTCAAAAGCAAGCTTTTCACGAATATCAATCGGTGCGCTTTTATGATTGAGTCCTGCTGCAATAATTTTCATTTCTATATTTTTAAAAACCTTGATAGATTCCAGTACAGTCTTAAACATAATATCGTACCAGATTCTATTCAGGACTGCAAATCAGCATATATAATGATTGTTTTAGAAGTTTTGGCATAAAATATATAATATTTTCATGGAAAATGCTAAAAATGGGTAATTTGAGGCGACTAAAAGACGGAGAGATTTTAGGTTTATAAGGGTTTTTATAGGTCTTAAACAAGAGGCTGCTTTTGTTAACTTCTTTGTAAATGCGGGCTTATCTTAGTAAGTATAGATTATTTGTATTAAATAATTGATATGTGGATTTTATTATAAAAAAATGTTGAGTTTTTTCTTAAGAGATAGGTACAATCATCGAAAAACAATACTATGCTTGACTTGTCGGTACCTTTACAATAGCATATCAGTACTGAAAACGGTAATAATCAGGAATTGATGATAAGGAATCGCAGATTAGTTTAACTTTGATATTTCAGGAGAATCAGTATGGAGCAAATTAAAGTTCATTTAAATGAAAGTGATATTCCACGCCAGTGGTATAACTTAGCTGCGGATTTGCCAACCCCGATGCTGCCTCCACTTGGGCCTGATGGTAATCCTGTTTCGCCGGATATGCTCGCGCCGGTATTTCCGATGAACTTAATTGAGCAGGAAGTATGTCAGGATAGATGGGTAGATATCCCTGAAGGCATTCTTGATCTTTTATATCGTTGGAGACCGGCTCCGTTGCGAAGGGCGCGTTATCTTGAAAAATATCTCGATACACCGGCCAAGATATATTTCAAGGATGAAAGTACAAGTCCGCCGGGAAGTCACAAGCCCAATACAGCCGTAGCACAGGCTTGGTATAACAAGCAATTTGGAATTGAAAGATTGACTACGGAAACAGGGGCCGGGCAGTGGGGAAGCGCACTTGCATTCGCCTGCCAGTTGGTTGGGCTTGAGTGTAAGGTCTTTATGGTCAGGATAAGTTTTGACCAGAAACCTTTCAGGAAAATGATGATGCAGACCTGGGGTGCAAACTGTGTAGCAAGTCCGAGTTCAGAAACCAATGCGGGACGAAAAATCCTGGAAGAAATGCCCGATACTCCCGGCAGTCTTGGAATTGCAATCAGCGAAGCCATCGAGCAGGCGGTAACTGATTCTTCAGGCAAGACACGTTATTCTCTTGGAAGTGTTCTGAATCACGTAATGCTTCATCAGACAATAATAGGTCTCGAAGCCAAAAAACAGATGAAAATGGTCGGAGAGAAACCAGATATAATAATCGGCTGTGCCGGCGGCGGAAGTAATTTCGCGGGTTTGTCCTTCCCATTTGTTGCTGATAAAATTAATGGTGATGATGTTACAATTATTCCTGTTGAACCGACGGCGTGCCCGACTATGACACGTGCGCCTTTTGTATATGATTTTGGAGACACCGCCTGTACTACGCCGCTTTTGGCGATGCATTCATTAGGTCATTCGTTTGTGCCGCCTCCCATTCACGCAGGAGGTTTGCGATATCACGGTATGGCCCCACTGGTTTGCCAGGCAATAGTGGAAGGTTTGCTCGAACCACGTGCGTATCATCAATTACAGTCATACGAAGCAGCAGTGACATGGTCAAGGACGGAAGGATTCATTCCCGCTCCGGAAACCAGTCAGGCAATTGCTGCTGTAATCGATGAAGCACAAAAGGCCAAGGAAGAAGGAAAGGAAAAAGTAATATTATTCAACTACAGCGGACACGGCCTGATGGACCTTACCGGTTATGATGCGTATCTGTCAGGAAAACTTACGGATTATGAATTGCCGGATGAGGAAATGAGCAAATACCTCAAAGATATAGAGAGTCTGCCGAAAGCAGAGATGAGAAAAAGTGGTAAATGGTAGGAAATTGTCTTGTTGACAAATTTTACTCAAATATGGATATTAGTATTGTCAGAAAAAATAATTGAAAGGAGATCATTATGAAGAAAGCAATGCTGTTGAGTACCGTGATCCTTTTAGTCCTGATGAGTTCGGGCTATGCACAGGATGCCGAAATGCAGGGTACATTTAAGCTTGAATATTCGGGCAAGTATGTTTGGAGAGGATTCAATGTTTATGGCTCTAAAACTGCGATTCATCCTACTCTTGATTTGTTCTGCCCTAATTCAAGTATGGGTTTCAGCGTTGAGGGACACAGGGCCAATTCTTCCGGTTATGAAAATACGGAGCGTTGGGATTATTCTCTATATTATCTTGGGAAAATGTTCGCGGGTGAAACCTATGAAATGAATTACAGACTTGCTTATGTTTACTATAACCATCCACAACAAAGCAGTCACTCAAGAGGAGGTGTTGCCACTCCGGCAAACACGAATCCCGGTGTATTTGATCTGCATGAAGGACATGCGGTAATGTCTTTTCCAAAAATATTAGGTGTAGAAGGTTTGGTTCCGACATATGTCCTTGTAAAATTAATGCCTGTTAATAGTGGTACGACAGTCGGAACTAATTCGCCGTCCGGTGGAACATCTTCCGGCTTCGCTCATATTTTCATGCTTGATTATGGAATACCTTTTACATGTCCATTAACCGGGATAGACAGAGATTTGAAACTGCATACAGAGGTTGTTTTCAATGATGGCGTAGCTCCAAATGCTCTGAATGCAGACCATGATTGGTCACATGCGTTGCTCGGTGTTTCAACATCTTACGACCTTGCAGAAAATGTTTCTCTTAATCCGGGATTTTACTACCAGTCTTCCTGGGATGATTCAGTGAATTCCAGTGATGAATACTGGGCATCATTAAACCTGACCTGTAAATTTTAAAAAGTGAGGCCAAAACAATAGAATTAATCAAGGGGCTGGTTTTTAAACCAGCCCTTTTTCGTTTAATCTTTTTTGGTTACGGGCAAATGTTAACATTAATCAATGCAAACAGAATGTCACCGCCAATTGGGCCGATAGGTTTGGATTATGTAGCCGCTTCTGCAGGGAAAGCCGGTATAGAGGTGGAGTTACTCGACCTTGGCCTGGTGGATAATCCTGATGAGGCGATACGAGAGTATTTCTCCGGGAGAAATCCCGAATTGATAGGTATTACATTTCGAAATGCGGACGATTGTTTCTGGCCCAGCGCCGACTGGTTTGTTCCCAGTCTGAAAGAAACGATAAAAAATATTCGAAGTGTTACCGATTCTCCGATTGTGTTAGGTGGTGTGGGATTTTCAATATTTGCCAGAGAGATTTTTGAAAATGTAGATGCGGATTTCGGAATATGCGGCGATGGGGAAGTGGCAATTGTGTCGCTTTTTAATCAGCTTCGCGGTTCGCGAAAGTTCCCGGATGTCCCCGGCCTTTTATGGCGGGAAAATAATAAAATAAATCAGAATCCACCTTCATGGCCGGAAGATATTTCGCTGGGAACATCACGAGACTTTGTTGATAATTTGTCTTATTTTAAACAAGGCGGACAATGTGGTCTGGAAACCAAACGCGGCTGTAATCGAAATTGTATATACTGTGCCGATTCATTGGCCAAGGGAACAAAATTACGGTTGCGAAATCCTTCGGAAGTGGCTGATGAGGTTCAGTCTTTATTAGATCAGGGAATAGATGTATTGCATATTTGCGATTCCGAGTTCAATGTCCACCGAAGTCACGCTTTTGCCGTTTGTCAGGAGTTCAACAATCGTTCGCTCGGTGACAAAGTTCGGTGGTATACTTATATGTTGCCATCACCTTTTGATGCCGCCCTTGCAATAGAAATGTCAAAAGCCGGATGTGTCGGGATTGATTTTACAGGGGATTCTGCCTGTGAATCTATGTTAAAAACTTATCGTCAGCTGCATAGCAGAGATGACCTTGCAATAGCTGTCAAGTTGTGCAGGGAAAATAATATTGCTGTTATGATAGATTTGTTGTTAGGTGGTCCCGGCGAAACACGGGAAACGGTTCGAGAAACGATTGAATTTATTAAAAAAGTTAATCCTGATTGTGTGGGAACTACATTAGGTATGAGGATTTATCCTGATACTGCAATGGAAAAAATTGTCATCGAAGAATTGCATAATGGAAATGAAGCTGCTATTCGTCGAAAATATAAAGGGGAAATAAATCTGCTCAAGCCGACTTTTTATATTTCCCAAACTCTCGGAGATAATCCTGCTGAATATGTGAAAGATTTAATTAATGGAGACCTGCGCTTTTTCGAGCCCGCCGGTGAAGATACTGCTGATTATAACTACAACGATAATTCGCTGTTAACAAAAGCAATCGAAAACGGCGAGCGAGGGGCTTATTGGCATATCTTGCATAAAATCAGGACAAACTGAAATCCTTAATAGTTTAACGAGATTTAAATAAAAGGTTAATTCTTGACTTTTTAGTATTAGAGGTGTAGAATTTATTATTGGAAAAAAGGATAATAAAGAAAGCAAAACTGGAACTGGCAAGAAGTAACACACTTATTGAAGGGTGATAGAAAGAATGTCTTTTGAACTTCCTTGTGGATCATTGCATTACTTAATGGTTGCTTATTTTGATTTTTTTGACATATCAAGTTCTTTCATATTGAAATCATTTTGAATAATTTTTGGAGTAGAAAGGGTAAGAAAATGAAATCTATAAGACATATCTTGTTATTTCTAATCTTAATGTTTTTATGCTCAGCTACGTCTGCGCAAAATATCTTATGGATAGGAGGTTTGACCGGGCCGGAGGAGTGGACTATAGAACCTTCAGAGCCCAATGAAAACGATCTGATTGATTTTTCAGGCCCGACCTTTCCATCTGCTAACAGTTGTTATTCCGAAATTGTTTTAGGCGGCACGCCTGCAATCTCTGTCGATACCATAAATAAAATTGTCGAGATAATAATACTGGAACCTGCGCCGGATACCTGTATGGCTATTTGGGATCCGGTCTGTGGTTTAGAAGGTGACTTCGGGCCTTTGACGCCGGGTAGTTGGGTATTTAAATGTACAAATTCTTATCTTGATTTCGAAATTAATTTCACTGTCAGCAGTGTTGTAACCGCTACTACCTATTATGTCGACAAGGATGCTCCCGGCATTACTCATAATGGCTCCATGTGGAAGAAAGCCTTTTTAAATATTCAGGATGCTTTGGATGTTGCTGTTTCGGGAGATACCATTCTTGTGGCGGAAGGTGTATATACGCCTGATGGTGACAGAACAGCAAGTTGCGAGCTTAAGGGCGGCGTAAATCTTTATGGAGGATACGCCGGTTACGGTAATATTAATCAGGATGAAAGAAATCCCAAAAAGTACCCGACAATCATAAGCGGAGACCTTGACGAAGATGATGTGGGTATGCTTCATAGAGATGACAATAGCTATCAGGTTGTCAGGGCTATAGGAGCAGGTTCTGATATTGTTTTAGATGGTTTTATAATCGAGGCGGGTCAGGCTGATGGCCCGGCTTTCTTCAACTCAGGCGGAGGTATTTACGTCAGTGGAATAAATTTGACATTGGTTAGATGTACGATAACTAATAATGTAGCAGGTATAGGCGGCGGTATTTTTTGTGAGAACGGGACATTGTCATTGTTAAATTGTATCATAACAGGTAACAAATCTCTCGTTTACGGCGGCGCTCTGTATAGCTATTCGACTAATGTGGATATGACAAACTGTCTGATAGTCGGCAACTCTGCTGAACAGGCGGAATTTTTCGGCGGTTCGGCAATATTTAATCTGGGTGGTAATATGACTATCTATAACTGTACAATAGCAGATAATCTGGCTCCGGGTGGAATGGCGATAGCCAGTTTTACGTGGTTTTTGCCGAAGTATGTGGATTTCATTGTTAACAACAGCATTTTATATAACGGCGGCAATGAAATTTTCACAAATCACATGACCGGCGTTTCTGTTTTCAATACCGATATTCAGGACGGCTGGGCAGGGACAGGTTCAGGAAATATCGATACCGACCCGCTTTTTGTGGAAAACGGATTTTGGGGCATGGATGAAGTATGGAACGATGGTGACTACCAGCTCCAGGAAAGTTCTTTGTGTATAGACCAGGGAGATAATTTATTGTTGCCTAAGGATATCGAGGACCTTGATGGAGATAGTGACACGAGCGAAACCTTACCTGTTGATGTTAATGACACCGACAGGATTAAGAATGATATCGTTGATATGGGCGCTTATGAATCAACAAGCTCTTATACTCCTGAACCGAATGAGACCGTCAGGGTTATCGGTATTGCTACTATTGTACCTGATGATATGGGCCCCGGTTATCCACTTAAAAATTATGCGTTTTCGATACAGCTTACTTATGACGAGGATTTTCAGGCAACGCTTAGAGTTGAAATAGAAGCAGCCTCCGCTGCGGGTGGTACGTGGAGCGCCTGGTTTGATCCTGAACCCGGCGTCGTAGGACCGGGAGAAGCTACTCTTAAAGTTCAAATCAGAGGAAACAATGTTGATCTGACTCAGTTGCCATCTGGACAACAAACTATTGCCACTTTAAGGGTATTTATTCAGCCTCAGTCTTAAATTAATTACCTTTTTGAGGAAATGTAGGTTTAAGCCATTAATATTCAATGCTTAAAAGCTTATTTGCAGGCCACAGTAGAAGGTAATGCCCGGACCGTAAGGGAAGGAATTGGGCGCTCCGGTATATGCGAAGGTAGGTACATATATTTTCTCGTTTAGGATGTTTTCTGCCCGCAATATTAAAGTTGTTTGTCCTTTTTTCTGTTCCAACTGTTCTGATATATCCGTACGTATATTTAGTGACACCAGATTAATAGATTCGGGCTCTGGATTGACTACAACAGCAGATGCGATATCAGGAGGATTACCAAAGTGGGTATAAAAAAGCGAAACACTTCCCTCGTCCCATGTGTAGGCAGTGCCCAGCTTGGCTATTTTTTCCGGTACTACGCTGGGATTGAGACCTATATCGGTTTTATTATTTTGATACATGAACGAGCCGAGCATATGCCATTTTGATGTAAGGATGCGTTTGGCTTCAAACTCAATGCCGTCGAACTTCTGCTCGCCTCCATTCATATATGATGTAGGAGCGACGGAGTAGTCATAAAGAATCAGTTTGTCGATTTCGCTGTTGAAATATGTGGCTGCAGCATAAGTTTTTTTGTCCTGATAGAATAGCTGTGCGTCATAAGTTGTGATGATTTCTGGTTTAAGGTCATCGTTACCAACAAGGCCTGCACCCGGATCGTATAGGTCTGATTCAAGCGTGACAGGAGCCCTGAAGGCTTCTCCACGTAAAAGCTTTATTCCCCATTTTTCATGAGGTGTGAAAATAATGCCGTATCGAGAAACAAAATCAGAGTGGCCCTGTGAAGATTTATTCCATTGTGTACCAGTAATAAGTTTTAGAGTATAGTCAAT
>Ga0272443_10007215_pt1 | contig 10696 bp, 8 predicted proteins | sample SSMAcet12_FD_193581 | JGI IMG/M metagenome (GOLD analysis project Ga0272443, IMG submission 193581) | Marine sediment archaeal communities from Little Sippewissett salt marsh, Falmouth, MA, United States - SSM-Acet-12 | ecosystem: Environmental > Aquatic > Marine > Wetlands > Sediment ... | reverse complement strand
CACTGGCAATCAACGTGGCAAAAATAATTTGGTTTTCTTCATACACTACCAAGGTTTGTTGCTCTAAATTTATCTCTATCCAATGGTCAGAGCCCACTTCCTCAGGCGGTATCGTGTTCACAGAAACAACCCGGGCTTTCATGCTATTAACCCACTGATCGGGCGCAATTTGATACCAGGTGACACCCTCTGCAACCCTTGTGTTGTAGACCTGGATCACATTCTCGCGATAATACACTTGCGGGTAAAGGCTTGCTGAAAATGAAGGGGAACGATAAGATGGCGTCTGATCAACAACCCACCCAAAATCATTGCGTGGGACGTCAAAAAACCGTAAACCCTGGAAATTCGTGACAGCAGTAGGTGCGGCTCGCATCCATCCACCCGTCACCAACTGCAAATAAGCTTTCCCATTATGTTCTCGACGATCAAAATAGCTGATATACCGCAAATTCCCAGGTGCAATTTGACTGACTGGACTCTCACCAGCAATCGCATCTTCAAAGGAAGCATAGATCGGTGCAGGTTGATCTTCTGGCAGGTTGATTTTACCAATCAGTACTGGCATTTGATTCAGATCGTCTGAGGGAGAAGCCGCTGGCAGATCTCTAAATGGAAAGGGGAAACCAGCAACCTTCAATTCCTGGACTTTCATTGCCGGCCCTGCCATAAGGCAGGAGCTGTCATCTGACATACCCGGGATGCATAAAGGTTGATCAAAATACAAATTCGGCGCAGCAGACACAAAGGAAGCTTCTTCTAGCAAAAGCCAGGCCGTCATAAGTAAAACACTAAAAATAACCAGTTGGATTAATTTTTGTTTCATATGCAATCACATTTCAAATCAATTCAGGGTATTATACCCATCTGAGCACGATTAACCAGAAAAAGTACTCCAAGCTGATTATCTGACATTAAAGTTCATTTTTTTCTCAACTTAACGATTGAATGACCAAAAAGGCTTTTTAATTAACACTGGTTAAAATAAAAGATTAGCTTCAAAAATGAGTTTTGAATCACCAGTGATGTGCACCCTATCACCAGCCAACTTTAAAAAGAGTTCCCCACCCCGGGTAGAGGCCTGAAACGCGCTAAATACTACTTTACCCATTTTTTCAGCCCAATAGGGCGTGAGCAAACAGTGTGCGGAACCAGTCACAGGGTCCTCAGGGATGCCCAATTGTGGTGCAAAAAAACGTGAGATGAAATCAGTGCTTTTTTCATGGCTTTTTGATGTGATGATAACCTCTGGCATCGGCAATTTTGCTAGATCAACTAAATTGGGATGCGCATGATAAACATCTTCCGGGTTTTCCGCTTCAAAAAGAAAATAGGTTCCTGAAAAAACAGCATTGACCGGTTGAAAGCTCAAAATCTCAGCCACGTGTGGGTCGATCGGAATTGACTGATATCGCATCACAGGGAAATCCAGTTCCACCTTGCCATTTTTCCATCGAGCTGTCAGGACACCGCTGCGAGTTTGAAATATGATCAGGTCGTTCCGCAAAGCCGGTTGTGTTTCAAATAAGACCTTCGCACTGGCCAAAGTCCCATGACCACATAAATCCACTTCTGTGGTCGGCGTAAACCAGCGCAGATCCCAACCCATCTCATTCTCCATTAAAAAAGCTGTTTCAGAGAGATTCATTTCAGCAGCTAAGCCTTGCAACCATACATCAGGTTCTTCCCCGGACAGTATACACACCGCAGCGGGATTTCCCCTGAAAGCCTCGCCCGTAAAAGCATCAACCTGGTATAGTTTGTGACTCATCTTGACCTCCGCTTGATTGGGTTATAATTCCAAGATTAATTTTAACCCATTGTCTATCCCCAAGAGAAGGTGACCTGGAGAATATTTTTTTACATAGATATTAGCAAAAAAGGATAGGAGCATTGTGAATAGGTATTTACCAAAATTACCCCTAACTTGGGTTACTTTTTTAGCACAAGGCGATTAAAATCGTGAAAGATCAGGAGAAAAAAGCTATGAAAATTAAATTACACCATTATCCAAACATCAAAATTGGCTCCTTATTACCCAGAGATGTGTGGGTGTGGACACCGCCTGGATATCAATCGGACAAAAAACAATCCTATCCTGTCATTTATATGCATGACGGACAAAACCTTTTTGACCCAAATAAGTCTTATACCCACATCACTTGGGGTGTCGCTGAAGCAATTTCCAAACTCAGTGGCTTTGGATTCATCCACCCAGCTATTGTCGTGGGAATTGACAACACCCCCAACCGCTTCGGGGACTATTTACCCACAGACCCTTTCGAGATACCCGAAGGGAAATCATTTATCGCGGCACAGAAAGAAGAAATTGATCAATTGCAGGAAAAATTTGATTTTGTGGCAAATACATATCTACAGCTCATTGTTGAAGTGATTAAGCCCATCATTGATCAAGATTTTCGGTCCTCAGAGAAACTTGAAGACACGATCATAATGGGATCCAGCAACGGTGGATTGATTTCATTATATGCCTTGATCCGTTACCCCCAAATTTTCGGGGGTGCAGGATGTCTGTCGACCAATTGGCCGGCCCTTGGTCCAACCCTAACGCCTTATCTACAGGCAAAATTACCAACTGCAGGCAACCACAAAATTTATTATGACCATGGCACCGGTGACTTGGATGCAGGCTTTGGTCCTTTTCAAAAGGCGGTGGATGACATCATGCGCCATAAAGGATACACGCCCGGGACGGATTGGCTCACACGTATTGCGCCGGGAGCACCTCACAATGAACGTGCCTGGCGTGATCGCATTCACCTGCCTTTACGATTTTTCCTAGAATGACACAATTAATTGCATAAAACACTTATTGTATCCCTCACCCACCCCTCTCCCGGTTGCAGGAGAGGGGTGGCTCTAAATGTCTTCATAAATCATGCACATACTGGGGTGACAATAGTCTAGCCGACATGAGCCCTCACTATTTTGAGCTCCAATGGCCTATGGCCTCCTCTACCTCAGACATGAGTGAGCGGATTGAGGTGAGGGTGACCATAATATAAATTCTTAAAAATCTCTATTTACAAAATTAGATTTCTTCTTTTGCGGGGTTCGCTTACTCAAAATTAAAAATATAAAAAAGAGACATTGTTTAGATGGTCTCTTTAGTGTAATTGTGTTTATGAAGCAAAACTTTTACACCCCTAACCGCCGAGGTATGCCTCTTTGACCAGGGGATTTTCCATCAGGAACTCGACATCACCCGAGAGGGCTACATTTCCTGTCTCAAGCACATAGCCACGATCTGCAATGGACAGAGCCATATGCGCATTCTGTTCCACCAATAAAATGCTAACCCCTTGCTCATTGATATCTTGAATCACTTCAAAAATCTGCTTCACCAGGATAGGCGCTAGACCCATGGATGGTTCGTCCAGAAGCAGAATCTGGGGGTTCGCCATCAAACCCCGGCCCATGGCCAACATCTGCTGTTCACCGCCGGAGAGAGTGCCCCCCAATTGTCGTTGCCGTTCCTCAAGGCGAGGAAATATCTTGAATACTTTATCCATGTGCGTTTCAATTTCCTCTTTATCATCCAGGGAATATGCCCCTAATTCAAGATTCTCATAGACAGTCATCCGAGCAAATATTTTTCGCCCTTCAGGCACCTGGACAATACCTTTTTGTACAATCTGGGCTGGCGAAATTTTTGCAATATCTTCGCCTTCCAGTTCAATCGTACCGAAATCAGGTTTGAGGATTCCGGAAATGGTGTTCAGTGTTGTACTTTTTCCTGCACCGTTCGCGCCAATCAGCGCGACAATTTCACCCTCTTCAAGACTGAAGGAAATGCCTTTAAGTGCATGAATCGCCCCATAAGATACATTCAGGTCGGTTACGTTAAGCATCGTTTTGCTTCTTCCGTTTCTTTCTATTCAAAATCCCATCAAGGCTTGGACCAAGATAGGCTTCAATCACCCGCTGGTTGGACTGTATCGCTGCAGGATCCCCTTCGGCAATTTTTCGTCCATAATCCAGCACAGCAATTTTCTCTGAGACGCCCATCACCACTCTCATGTCATGCTCTATCAAAATAATGGTGATATTCTTTGAATCGCGCAATTCCTTGATGAATGCCATCATCTCAGCGGTTTCCTGTGGATTCATGCCAGCCGTTGGTTCATCCAACATCAGCACAACCGGATCACTGGCCAGGGCACGAGCCAACTCCAATCGACGTTGTGCGCCATAGGGCAGGTTAAATGCAGGCGTATCTGCCAGGTCTGACAATCCCACGAATTCAAGCAACTCAAAAGCCTTATCAATAGACTCTTGCTCTTCTTTGACATACCGAGGGTTATGCAAAATGGACTCAATCCACGTCGAATCCATTCGGGCATGTTGCCCAACCAAAATATTCTCAATGGCTGTCATCTCTTTGAATAAACGAATATTTTGATAAGTACGAGCAATCCCCAGATTGCAAATTTTATGAGTTGGCAGTCCCTGGACTGGTTGATCAAAAAATTGAATCTCACCCTCTTCGGGGGAATAAAACCCTGTTACACAATTGAAGAGAGTCGTCTTCCCAGCACCATTGGGACCAATAATACTCGAGATTGAATGCTCTGAGATTTCTAAGTTGACTTCGTCAACGGCTGTCAAGCCGCCAAATTGCTTTGTAACATTCTTTACACTTATCGCTGTGCGGGTCATGCTTCCACCTCCACGGGTTCATCCGGAGTGGCTTCAAGCGGCTTTTTACGAAATTTTGGTCGGCTAACCGGCCAGAGACCGTTAGGACGAACGATCATCATCACCACCAGTAAGGCACCAAAGACCAGTAATCGATAATCAGAAAGTTCCCGTAATAGTTCAGGTAATCCCTTTAAGACAAATGCACCTAAAACCACGCCAGGTAAGCTCCCCATGCCACCAACAATCACAACGCACAAGACATTCACAGAAACCATCAAGGTGAAATCTTCTGGACCCGTGAATTGGTTTCGGGAGGCAAAGATTGCACCACTCAAGCCAGCAAAAGCTGCCCCCAACATCAGGGCAAGGATTTTATAGCGAAAGGTGTTAACACCTGTTGCCTGAGCAACTGTTTGATCCTCACGTATAGATATCCAGGCGCGCCCGGTGCGTGAATCCTTCAACCGTTTGGCCACAAATAAGCCAGCCAATACTAACAACATCAATAAATGCATATAATTTGTATCGTTAAACAATTGTCCGCGTAAGAAGGGCTGACCCACATTGGTCACCCCCTTGGGACCATTGGTTATCGAAGTCAATAGGTCGCTTCTAATCAGAATTCGGACAATTTCACCAAAACCCAGGGTGACAATAGCCAGGTAATCTCCTCGCAAATTCAAGATTGGAAGCCCAATCAAAAAACCTGCCAGGGTGGAAACTAATACTGCAATCAACATCGCCAACCACAAATTCATTTCAATGGCGTGAGGCTCAGGGGCAGTTAATAGGGCAAAGGTGTAAGCACCGATGGCAAAAAATGCCACATACCCAAGGACAAGTTGTCCAGAGTAACCAACAATGATGTTTAAACCCAAACCAAGCAAAATATAGATGGCCACAGTCCCCATAATGTAGTTCCAATAGGATCCCCAAACAAAGGGTAGAAAATACATTAAGACTGCCACCGCAACCAACGCACCCATCAGAATGAATTTATTTCCAAGTGCGCTTTTTAGGGTTTGGACATCAAGTTTTTTGGTTGTTTTTTGTTGAAGGGATTTTAGAGCACGGTTTACTGTACTGCCCGATGAGAATGATTTTACAATCAGAGATCCTAAGATACTGGACGCAACCATAATAAGGATGAAACGCACTGCAGCAGCCAATGGTGTAGTGTAAAACATCAAGTATTGAATTTCATTCCCGCCTAAATTGGGAAGATAGGTACGAAAATCAACACCCTGCGTATGCAAGCTTCCAACAATTAAAATAAAACCAACAATTATTATTGAGGCAGAAAGTCCTGCGATCAATCCCGAAATCAGTACTTGCACCCAGGAATCTTGCCCATCTTTTTTAGTTGCAGAAACGCCTGTGAATAACCCCATTAGCCCAGTGAAAAGAACTAAATTAAGCACTGGCAATTCTGGATTAACGGATGTCTGCTCAATGTTACCTAACATATCGCCAATCATATTAGCGGCTACATTAGTAAAACCAATCAACATGAAGAAGATGACAACAATCCCAAAAATGAGCCCTAAACGTAAGCTTCGTTTCAATGATTCATTCATCAGATTTTCTCCTCCGTTAATGCTTCACCTAATAGACCCGAAGGACGAAAGATGAGTACAAGAATCAAGATCGTAAAAGCAATCACATCTTTGATCTGAAAATCCAAGCCTAATAATGCCGGCCCTAATGATTCCATCAATCCCAAAACCATCCCCCCCAGCATCGCGCCTGGGATATTTCCGATGCCACCTAAAACAGCTGCAGTAAAGGCTTTAATGCCGGGGATGAAACCCACATAATGGTTAAAAAGGCCATTATGTATGCCCCACATAACGCCAGCTGCGCCTGCCAATGCACCGCTGATCAAAAAAGTTTTACTGATAACGGAGTCGACGTCGATGCCCATAAGTGCAGCTGCCTGTTTATTCTCAGCCACCGCACGCATAGATTTGCCCAACTTGGTCTTTTTCACCAATATAAAAAGTCCTATCATGAGCAAAATTGACAAAACAAATGAGAACACTCCCGTATACGTTAGCATGACGCTTTTATCACCTACAGGAATCATCCACCCAGTGCCCCGCCAGAGTAAATCAGGGTTGCTGTATTGCCGTCGCTGAGGACCAAACAAAAGCTGGGCAGCATTTTGTAAGAATATAGATGCCCCAATGGCGCTAATTAAAGGAATCAATCGGGGTGCACCTCGTAAAGGTCTATAGGCGATGCGCTCCAACAAGAAACCAAACAGCGCAGCAACCCCAGCACCAACAATGAAGGCTAAAATCAGGGCAATAATCGGTTGTGCATTAAGAAAATTGACACCTTCTGTGCCAGGGCCTGGGATAGCTGAGAAGGCTTCCAGTACAAAATAGCCTGCAAAAGTGCCCAACATCATGACTTCACCATGGGCGAAGTTAATCATGAATAAAATGCCGTACACAAGGGTGTAGCCAATAGCAATTAATGCATACATACCGCCAATGACTAACCCTGAAATCAGAAATCGCAACCAGGTATCCGCACCAAAAACTGCCTCACTGGAGGTCACCTGAACGACACGCCACGTCAAATAAACCAAGAGTGCAACAGCGATAACCATCCGCAAGATCAATCTTGGCGTGAATCGTATTTTTTTAATTTTTTCAATCATATGGATATTGTCCTGTCAAGGTCAAAACGAAGTGGGGAAGTGCCCAGCACTTCCCCACCATAATTGACTATTGATGAACTAAGATCCAAGGTCCAGAGGCACCCATACGCCATCAACAACTTGATAGAAAGCTGGGCCAGAGGCATTGCACTCGCCAATTTCATCACACTTAATCAGACCGGTCAGCCCGGTGAAATCTGAATTTCGGACCGCTTCCACAAGGGCACCGCGCGGTACGAAGAGTGTATCACCCTCAACAAAAGCAACACTTTCAATAGCCGCAATTAATACATTACCAGTATCAAATGATGACCAGGTGAAAGCACTCAATTCGCCAGCTTCAGTGGGATATTCTGCAGCATAAGCCTCATCAAATGCGGTTTTTTCAGCAGAATCTGGTGGGACTAATGATGCTGCAATTGCGCCTTCGCCATTTGCGCCTGTTTTGTCAGTAAATTCCACACCAAAGGTGCCATCACATCCAAAGAATAAGACACCTTCCAGGCCAGCTTGCGCCCACTGGTTCATCATCACAATGGCATCTGCGGCATAACCACCAAAATACACAGCCTCAGGTTCACCAGCAGCGACAGCGGAAAGTGGTGCAACATAATCAGCTTCACCAGGGGTGATGCCTTCATACGCAACAACCTCACCGCCCAAGTTCTCAAACTCAGCCTGGACAACATCTGCTAAACCTTGACCATAGGTGCCGCCATCATGCATTACGCCAATTTTTGTAAAACCAAGCTCATTAAAGAGCAAGTTGGCTGCTGACCTTCCCTGATCAGCATCGGTAAAGGCTAAGCGGTTAAATACAGCCGATCCTTTTTGAGTTAGATCAGGATTAGTCGCTGAAGGTGACATCATCGGTAAACCGGCAGTATCATAAATCGGAATGGCTGCGTCTGTGGACCCCGAGAAAATATGTCCAGCAATTGCCACAACGGTTGGGTCTGTGACTAAGAGATTCGCAACAGCAGCACCTGCTTCAGGTGTGCCGCCCGTATCTTCTGCAACCAGTTCATAAGTGAAACCCTCGAACCCATCATCCTGGGCTAGCGCTAATGCAACTGCCTGACTGATGTCGGTGCCAAACATTGAATAGTCACCTAAGAGGGGAGCACCCATACCGATCTTAATCGTTTCACCAGCAGGGATCTCAGCGCAACCGAATGCATCATCCAGACAAACCTGGGGTAAGGTACCTTCTGATTCTTCTGTTTCAACCACTTCTTCGGTTTCTTCTGGTTCTTCTGTTTCCATAGGCTCTTCTGTTTGTTGTGTACATCCAGCAAGGGCAAAGGCTGCAATAAGCAGTATTACTAAAATATGTTTAAACTTCATGATTCTTCTCCTATAGCTAATTCTTTATCGAATGGACAATTTTCTGTAAAAACATCTATTCAAAGGACCTCCTTGGCTAGTCGACCTACTGCCGAAATCAATATGAAAAAAAGCCACCCTTCTGGGTGGCTTGGTCATTTCTTGCTTCGGTCTATGGATTATCTTCTTTGACCGCTACCATCCCAGGGATGAATCGACGCCTTGTATAATAAATATAAAACGCCCAGAAAATAATTACCAACATTAAGAAGAATAAAGATATCATATATTGTTCTTTGAACCACGTCAAGTGTGAAAGCAATTATATATTATTAATACAATCTCGTATAGTCCAAAATGGTAAATTAAGTTAATATATGATTAACAAACGAGGGTTTTTCTAACACTTTATCTCATTAATTTGGATTTTAAAGATAAAACCCGGGCATGAGAGTCCACACCCGGGATCAATTATTTAATAACGCACTCAGTACCGCATAATCGCCGTAATCGAACCTGCTTTGGCTAATTGACCATTTTCCTCAAGAATTTTCACATCAGCCCCCTTTTGTAGCGCTTCCTGAACAGCCATTTCAACCGCTGAATCAATTCGATCAAATTGCCCACCACAGAATGGACATTTTTCCAAAGGTTGGGTCGTCAGGTAACCACAGCCGCCACATCGAAACCCCGCCTCTTCAAAGTCTTCTAAGACTAACAAGGTTTTCACCCGCCCTTCATGAATCGCATTGAGTGTATCAATCAGACCAGTTGCGCCGATACCACCCGATGCAGCCATGGTGATCGATTTTTCAACCAAATTATCAATCACCTTCAGATTTGCAGCTATGGCCTCCTGCGTGGCTTTTTCTAATACCTCAGCTGAGTTGGCAGTCATGCTCATAGGAAACTCACCTACGACTAAGGACTGCCATGCTTTTGGCAATTCTTCCTTAAAACGGGCAACATTTTCGTCTGTACCGCCAATCATGATCCGACGAATATGATGCGCAGTGAAAAACTCAGTGGCAAAATCAACCATTTCCTTCATATTCTGTTCAATAATTTTCTCAACATTGCCACTTGCGCTAGAGCCACCTTTTCGACCCAGCATAGCATCGCCACCCCCGCGTTTAATTTGCTTCACACCCTCCCCAGTAAGTCCTTCTACCTCAACTAACTCTCCTAAGTTGAAGGAAAACATGCGTGATTTCTCTTTGTCAACTAAAACTACACTCCAACCAGTAAAAGTCTCTGTTAAATGTGCTAAAGGACGAATCACTGGACGATCACCTACGAATACTTTATCAGGGACAGATAAATTAAATTGATACGTTTGGAAATAATCCTCTTGATGGGATGAAAAGATCACCACACCTTTTGCCGCCCAATCATACTCTAGGTTGATATACGCCTCAACAGCCTTTACGTCCTCAGGGAGATCAACTGTTTTCATCAAGTTTCTAAGCCTGATCTTGGCAGCTTCAGTCGTAATCGCTGTGGGATCAGTGTTTAGATACACAGACAAAACCGGACTCTCTGCAGAATAATCCAATAACGCTTGCAGATCTTTTTCGGAAAACATCATTGCCTCCATTTTTTGAGTTGTGGATTGTTAAGGTGAAACTAACATAAAAAGGAAACCCTTTTAATAATTTTATCTTAAAGTAAGATAGACTTCAAAAAGTGAGTCATTGGTCTTAAGGCAAAACCGCCCTGGAAAATGTCCAGGGCGGTTTTCCTTCTAAATTAGTTTCCTGGACGCTCACCCAGGGTAACTGTAAATGTCATTGATTCACCATTACGCAAAACAGTAAGGTCAATGGTGTCACCAGGAATTTTGTTCAAGAGCAAATAACTCAACAACTCGCTGAATTCCAATATCTCCTCCCCATCAACAGCAATGATTAAGTCACCACCTGCTGATAGACCCGGAACATCTGTAGTTTGATTGCCTGATCGCAACCCAGCCTGGTCAGCTGGTCCCCCATTTACTACTTCGGCAATATACGCACCGGTTGCCTGATCAATGCCCAATAA
>Ga0272443_10007214_pt1 | contig 10697 bp, 4 predicted proteins | sample SSMAcet12_FD_193581 | JGI IMG/M metagenome (GOLD analysis project Ga0272443, IMG submission 193581) | Marine sediment archaeal communities from Little Sippewissett salt marsh, Falmouth, MA, United States - SSM-Acet-12 | ecosystem: Environmental > Aquatic > Marine > Wetlands > Sediment ... | reverse complement strand
TTTACACGTACACAGTCATTACTCTATATTAGACGGAGGAATCAAAATACCGGATTTGATATCTAAGGTAAAGAAATCACAAATGAACGCTATAGCCCTTACCGATCACGGCAATCTTTTCGGAGCTTTTGAATTCTATAAAGAAGCGGTTAAAAATCAAGTGAAACCTATTATCGGAATGGAAGGATACTTCTCAACCGAAGGACGGAAAAAGAAATCCGACAATTACCATATAACTTTATGGGCAAAGAATTCAAAAGGTTATCGCAATCTAATGAAAATATCATCTCTGGCTTACATTGAGGGTTTTTACAGAAAACCGAGACTGGATAGGGAAATACTTTTAAAATATGGGGAAGGTTTAATAATCGGAACCGCGTGTAGAAACGGCATAATCCCGGCGTTAGTCGCCGATGATAAAATAGAAGAAGCGGGAGAAATATTAAGCTTTTTAAAAAAAGAATTTAAAGAGGATCTCTATATAGAGATAATGCGAGTGGGTATAGAAAGAGAAATCGAAGTAAATGAAAAATTAATAGAACTTTCAAAAAAATTCGATGTACCGTTAATCGCAACCAATGATGTGCACTACCTGAATCGAGAAGACTCCAGAAAGCATGAAATTCTTCTTCTTCTTCAAACAAAAAAAACAATCAGTGAAGAGAATGTTTTAAAACTTCCCACAGACAGTTTTTATCTAAGATCAGCGGAAGAAATGAAAGAATTGTTCAATGATATTCCGGAAGCTATAGACAATACCGAATATTTTAAAGAAAAATGCATACCCATACCGTTCGAAACAGATAAGAATCTTCTGCCATCAATAGATATTCCTAAAGGATTCAAAGGAGTAGAAGCTTATCTGGAACATCTGGCGAGAGACGGGCTCGAAAAAAAGATAAAAAGAGTCACCCCCGGAGAAGAAGAACGCCTTCAATATGAGCTCTCCGTAATCAACGAATTAGGATTGTCGGGATATTTCCTCATTATCAAGGATATCGTAGATTTCGCGAGAGAACAAGGAATCCCCGTCGGACCCGGAAGAGGTTCAGCTACAAGCAGTCTTGTTCTCTTCAGTCTTGGCATTACTAACGTAAACCCTTTAAAACACGGACTCATTTTCGAACGCTTCTTAAACCCACAGAGAATATCGATGGCCGATGTAGATATAGATTTTTCAGACGTAAGAAGGGATGAAGTAGTTCAACACATAAAGAAAAAATACGGAGAAAGGAATGTCGCCCAGATTGTTACTTTTAGTATATTAAAAGCCCGATCCGTTGTTCGGGACGTCGGCAGAGTTCTGGAAATTCCTTACAGCGATTGCGACGAAATAGCCAAGGAAATAGAACGGGAACAATCAATAGAAGAAGCGATAAACAGTTCCTCCGAACTAAAAGAAAAAATACAAAACAGAGCGGACATTAAAGAACTTATAGAGCTTGCCAAAAGTCTGGAAGGTCTAATCCGACAAACATCCACTCACGCGGCGGGACTGGTAATTGCTCCCGGAGATATTACCGATTTTGTTCCTCTCTTTGTTAGTACAACAGGTAATGAAAAATTAATCACAACTCAATTTTCTATGGAAACTCTGGAAAAACTCGGACTGTTAAAAGTAGATATACTCGGTCTGCGAACTCTCACTGTTATTCAAGAAACCCTTAAAAACATTAAACAGAAACTGGACATATATAATTTAGATAAAGAAGACAGGAAAACTTACGAACTTATTAGGAGAGGAGACACAACAGGAGTATTTCAACTCGAGTCGGAGGGGATGAAAAAAATGCTCAGAAAAATACAACCGACCGACTTTTCCGACCTTGTGGCATCCGTAGCTTTATACAGACCGGGACCTCTTCAAAATATCGACCAGGATGAATTCGCTCTACGAAAGAAAGGCAAAATGGACCCCAAATATCCTCATCCTAAATTAAAGCCTGTTTTAGAAGAAACTTACGGAATAATGCTTTATCAGGAACAGGTAATGAAAATAGCAAACATTATGGCGGGTTTTTCTCTGGGTGAGGCTGACATTTTAAGAAAAGCGATGGGCAAGAAAAAAATGGACGTAATGCAGTCGATGGAAGAGAAGTTTATAGACGGATGTGTTAAAAACGGAATATCAAAAAATCAGGCGGAAGATGTATTTGAAAGAATGAGCGCTTTCGCGAAATACGGTTTTAATAAGGCGCACTCGGTATCTTACGCAGAAATAGCATTTCAAACAGCGTATTTGAAAACCCATTATCCTACTGAATTCTACGCGGCATCACTGACAAGTAATATCAGCGGAGAAGTTGAAGATATAAGAAAATTTATCAAAGACGCGAGAAAACACGGGATAGAGATAAAGCCTCCGGATATAAATATCTCGGATTATGATTTTACTCCGGAAAAAGATTCGATTCGTTATGGCCTGGGAGGAATAAAAAATGTGGGGAAAAACGCCGTAATGGAAATTATAGAGGAAAGAAAAAAAGAGGAATTTAACGACTTTTTCGAATTCGTGGAAAGGGCCGGAGGAAGACTGGTGAACAAAAAAGTCATCGAAAGCCTTATTAAAGCGGGCGCTTTCGATTCTATCGAATCAAACAGGCATTCCTTGCTTTCTTCCCTGCAAAATGCCATAGATTACGCGAAATCAAAAGAAAAAAGAAAAATGGAAACGCTTTTCGGAGACAGGAAGAAAGAGTTGATTCCGACAGTCCCTTTCGATGAAGAAGAAAAACTTAGATACGAACAGGAAGCCTACGGATTTTTCTTTTCAGGTCATCCCTTATCCAAATATGAAAAACTTTCGGAAGCTTTATTTACTCCATCTTCAAAACTAAAAGATTTACCACGCAACAAATTAATTATAACCGGAGGAACTATTATAAAAGTAGAGAAAAAAACATCCAAAAAAAACCGCCGGTGGGCGAAATTAAAAGTTGAAGACGAAAACGGTGCCTTCGAAGTGCTGGTATTCCCTAAATTGTTCGAAGAATTCGGAAGCAAATTAGACTCACTGGGATCTGTTGTAATAAAAGGCAGAATTAAAGAAGATTCAATGCGAAATCAAGTACAAATAAGCGCTGAAACTATAATCCCCCTGGATAAAATAGAAGATCATCTAAAATGCGCCTACCTCATACTCGACCTCGCGGGTATAAGCGAAGAAGATATAACCGGAGCAAAAAAAGTTTTAGCCGAGCACTCGGGAAAAATCCCCCTAACAATACTTTGCAGAAATGAATACGAAGAAATCCGTTTGAGATCTAAAGACATAAAAATAAAACCTGATGAACATATGATACAACAAATAAACAATATAATAGGTGAAGGGAGTATCCGCTTTACTATTTAAAAAGGAGGGGAAATGATTATTTTACTTTTATCCATGATTTCCACTTATTACGAACCGATAACAGCTATAGATAATCCGTTACCGGTTCTTCTGTATCACGGAGAAGTTACGATTGACATAAAAGAAGAACCAATAAATAAACTAAGAGGCAAAATTGGTGTCGGGATATGGAACGGCATAATTCTCGGACTGAGCTTCGGAGGGACCAATATTGTAGGATACGGAGACATCGATTGGGAGGACCAACCGGGCGTAGATATTCGAGTAAGATTATTCGGCAACGGAATATTAGAAAGCGTAGTAGGATACAATAGTGAACCGATTGAGAATTACTCCGAAAAGCACTTATTCGCGACTGTAGGAACCCGTTTGCTGCCCGGACTTTTACTCTCAGGAGGCGCCAATTATAATCACGATGAAGACAACGGTCTGGATCTCTTCGGAAACGCGGCTTTATCTTTCAGCGGTGGACACACATTTCACTTTGAATATATAATGGGAGCCAATGATATCGATGAAGGAAAAAACAGATTTAATGTAGGATATAAATTACAGTCCGGAAGCCTTGGTATTCAGTTCGACCTTAAAAACATTTTTTCCGAAGAGATAGGAAGACAACTTCAGATATCTTACAGGGAAAGTTTCTGATGAGTGATACCATGAGCAGAAATAACGCGGCTCTTATAGGACTACAATGGGGCGATGAGGGAAAAGGAAAACTGGTAGATTATCTAACCGGTTCTTACGACGCGGTTTGCCGATACCAGGGAGGAGCTAACGCGGGACACACAGTTATCTACAATGGTGAAAAATTGTCTCTTCATCTAATACCTTCGGGGATTTTTCACCAGAACAAAATATCCATAATCGGCAACGGAGTTGTTATAGATATAAATCAACTAATAAAGGAAATAGAAGCCTTAAAAGCAAGAGGAATAGAAATAAAAAATAATCTAAAGATAAGCAAAAGAAGTCACTTAATACTTCCTTCCTATTTTGAAGAAGAAGAAGAAATGAAAGATAAAATCGGCACGACAGGAAGAGCCATTGGCCCCGCTTATTCAAATAAAATACTGAGAAAAGGAATAAGGATGGGAGACATCTTTTCATCTGATTATATATCTGATTTCAATCTCCCTTCCGACTACTTAAAGACTCTGGAAATCTTCAAAAAAGAATACGGATACATGGTAACCGATACCGTACAATTGATTCGAAGACTTCTAAAAGAAAAAAAACGTATAATATTCGAGGGAGCCCAGGGCGTTCTTTTAGATATAGATTTCGGAACATATCCATACGTCACTTCTTCGAACCCCACACCCGGAGGAATTCTATCCGGAACAGGCGTTCCCCCAAACTCGATTTCCGATATTTTCGGAGTTACAAAAGCCTACACCACAAGAGTAGGCAAAGGGCCTTTCCCCAGCAGAATGGACAAAGAAACGGAAGAGCTCCTTCGTGATAAAGGGGGAGAATTCGGAGCAACCACAGGAAGACCGAGAGACTGCGGCTGGCTCGATCTGGTAGCATTAAAATTCTCCTGCTGGATTTCGGGAATTACGGAATTAATTATGACAAAGATCGATGTACTGGATGGTTTGCCGGAAATTAAAATTGCGACCGCCTACGAAATCGACGGTGAAAAAACAGAAGATTTTCCTCCGGAAGTCTGGAAATTAGAAAAAGTCAAACCTGTTTATACCACCCTACCCGGCTGGAAAAACACAAAATCTATCAAAAATTATAACGCCCTCCCTGAAAAAGCAAAAGATTTTGTAAAATTTATCGAGGATTCCACGGGGGTAAAAATAGGTTATATATCTACCGGAGTAGAGAGAGGTGATTTAATCCGTGCTTAGTGTATTAAAGAAAATTATTCCTTCTCACAATGAAAGGGTTTTAAAAAAAATATATCCTTTTGTAGACGAAGTAAACATTAAATTCAAAGAATATCAAAAGCTTACAGAGAATGAACTGCCGAAAATTACCGGCGAATTTAAAAAAAGGTTGAAAGAAGGCGAAAGCGAAGATGATTTAATGATAGAGAGTTTCGCCCTGGTTAAAAGGACATGCGAACTTCTGCTGGGTAAAAAGTGGAACGTGACGGGGCTGGAATGGGAATGGCAAATGGTTCCTTACGACGTACAGATACTTGGAGCCATCGTTTTACACCAGGGAAATATTACCGAAATGAAAACCGGTGAAGGAAAAACTCTTGTAGCCACAATGCCCCTCTATCTTAACGCTCTTTCAGGCAAAGGGGCTCACCTTGTTACTGTAAACGACTACCTCGCCAGAAGAGACAAAGAATGGATGGCTCCGATTTATGAAAGCCTGGGACTCAGCGTGGGGGTAATAATATCCGATATGAAACCTGAAGAACGGATACGGGAATATAACTGCGACATAACTTACGGAACCAACAATGAATTCGGATTCGATTATCTTCGTGATAATATGGCTGTCACACCCGAACACAGAGTACAGAGAGAACATAACTACGCTATAGTCGATGAAGTGGACTCAGTACTAATCGACGAAGCCAGAACTCCACTCATTATTTCAGGTCCTGTTCAACATTCCGTTACCAGGCAATACGGAGAACTTAAACCTGCCGTACAAAATTTAGTTCAAAAACAAACATTACTTGTAAACAGAACCATAGCGGAAGCAAAAAGATTGCTGGATGAAGGCAAAAGAGAAGAAGCGGGAGAAAAATTACTGATAGCAAAAAGAGGGAACCCGAAAAACAAACAATTACTAAAATTACTGCAAAGCGGAGAAGTAGAAGGTCTATTACAACAAACAGAGTCTCGTTTTATGAAAGACAAGAAATTGCATGAAATAGATGAACAACTTTATTTCGCTATAGACGAGAAAGAGAGCTCCACAAATATTTCCGAAAAGGGTCAGGAAATCATCATAAAAAGGGAATCAAAAAACTTTTTCCAGCTTCCCGATCTTTCTATAGAATTGGAAACAATCGATAAAAACGACTCTCTTTCAGACAGGGAAAAAACGGTACAAAAAGAAGCTGTGGAAAGAGACTACGCGGAAAAATCAGAAAGAATACACGCGGCAAATCAATTGATAAAAGCTTACACTCTTTTCGAGAAAGATGTCGAATATATAGTAAAACAGAGCAGAGTAGTAATAGTAGATGAATTTACCGGACGATTGATGCCCGGAAGGAGATATTCGGATGGTTTACACCAGGCATTAGAAGCGAAAGAAGATGTAGAAGTCGAAAGAGAAACTCAGACTTTTGCCACCATAACGCTCCAGAATTATTTCAAAATGTATGACAAACTCGCCGGAATGACGGGTACTGCCGCCACGGAGGCGGAAGAATTCATGCAAATATACGAACTGGACGTTATTCAGATACCCACACATAAACCGGTAAGAAGAATAGACCATGACGATCTTATATACAGAACAAAAAGAGAGAAATACAACGCTATAGTTAAAAGAATAAAAGAACTACACAACAAAGGTTTACCCGTCCTCGTGGGAACGGTCTCCGTGGATGTATCCGAACTGATATCGAGAATGCTTCAGAGAGAAGGTATCCCCCACCAGGTTTTAAATGCTAAATATCATGAAAAAGAATCTAAAATTATATCCCACGCGGGAGAAAAAGGGCAGGTAACGATCGCCACCAATATGGCAGGTAGAGGAACAGACATAAAACCGGACAGAGAAATAATAAAATGCGAAGAATGCTGTATAATAATGGATGAAGAGCAGCAACCCTGCGAGAAAGTGGATGTCGACGAATGCAGAGAAAACGTGCCCTGCGGATTCCAGGTTATCGGAACAGCAAGACACGAAGCGAGAAGAATCGATAATCAGCTCAGGGGAAGATCGGGACGACAGGGAGACCCGGGAGCTTCCCGTTTTTATATCTCTTTGGAAGACGATTTAATGAGGGTATTCGCCACGGAAAGAATAGCAAGCGCGATGGACAGAATGGGGATCGAAGACGGAGATTCGGTCAAACATCCCTTAATATCCAGAGCGATAGAAAACGCTCAAAGACGAGTCGAACGAATGAATTTCGATATCCGGAAAAGACTGCTGGAATACGACGACGTAATGAATAAACAACGAGAAGTAATTTACGAAATAAGGAACAACATCTTAGACGGAGAAAATTTAAAGGATCGGGTCATGGAATGGTCCGATGAAACGCTGGATGTGATTTTCGATTCATATTTAATAGGTAGATTTCCGGAACAATGGGACATCGAGGGACTACGGAAGGATTTAATAGAAATCTTTTTAGTAGATTTCGACACGAAAAAGAGTCAAATCGAAGAAATAAAAAGAAATGACATGGAAGAAAATATACGAAAAGTAGTAAAGTCAAAATACGAATCCAAAGAAGAAATAGTAGGAACAGAACTCATGCGCCATTTCGAGAGGATGGTAATATTAAAAATAATAGACGACGAGTGGAGGAATCACTTATACGAATTAGACGCTCTCAGAGAAGGTATCAATTTAAGAAGCTTCGCTCAAAAAGACCCTCTGGTGGAATATAAAAGAGAATCTTACGATATGTTCGAAGAGCTTCTATACAACATTGCTAAAAACACAGTCAGGCTTCTCTACAGATTTTCACCCGAAGCGGTACAGGCGCCCAAAGAAGTTAAGGGAGAAGAAGTAAAAGAATCTTTTAAAGGTATTAAAGAAGAAAAAAAGCAAACCAAAGAAAAGAAGGTTATAACCCCTAAAGAAGAAATACCCACAGTAGGAAAACCGGCGCTGGATAAAAAATTCCGCGAGGAGGTGGCAAAATTGAAAAAAGAAGGAAAAAAAATAAAAGATATCGGAAGAAACGATAAATGTCCGTGCGGAAGCGGAAGAAAATTTAAAAAATGTCACGGAAAGTGGTTAAAATGATTGATAAACAAAAAATATGGAAAGAAATCAGGTCGTGGATAATCGCTATAGGTATAATCCTTTTACTACGCGGTTTAATAGTTCAGACATTCAATGTACCAACCGGATCCATGAAGGACACAATACTTATAGGTGATTTTTTAATCGTTAACAGACTTAAATACGGAATAAAATTACCCTTTACGGATAAATATTTAACGCGATTCCGGAAACCGGAAAAAGGGGAAATTATAGTCTTTCGTTATCCTCTCGGCGGCGATGGAATCTTGAACAACACAAACTTTGTAAAAAGATGCGCAGCCGTAGCAGGCGATACGGTGTACATAGAACATAAAACTCTATTCGTAAACGGCGAAGACGTAACCGGGGATTACATTTCACACAGGGATCCAAGGGAATATCCCCCACTTAATATAGAAAAAGACCTGTTTCAGAAATTATGGGAAGAGAGAAAATTGAAAAATTATCCTAATGTAAGGGATAATTTCGGACCTGTAGTGGTTCCTGAAAATAATGTTTTCGCGATGGGCGACAACAGAGACGAATCCGACGATTCCAGATTCTGGGGTCCGGTGCCCATAAACAATATATCGGGAACACCTTTTTTGATTTACTGGTCATGGAAGCCGCAAGTTCCTATAATTTCAATTTTTAGAAAAGTTCGATGGAAAAGGATAGGAAAGATTTTTACTAAAGATAATCAGTACTAAACCTTATTAAAAAATTAAGGAGGAAAAATGAATAGGAAAATATTAACCTTACTAATTTTTGCCTCGATTTTGACTCCAAAGTTGATTTTTTCAGAAAACAACCAGGCTAAATCCAGTCAAGCAGGAAATTTATCTTTCCGGCTAAAGAGACTTTATAACCTTCATGAAGAACGAAAAGATTACTCGCAAATCGCCGGAAAATCCGATATACAGATTATTAATAACAGGGTATTGGTTTCCATCTTTACAAAACCGGGTATCACAACCGCTGATATAGACGAAGGCGCGTTAGAAGCCTTCGGTACGCGTATTAAAGAAAAAGGATGGGAATCCATGAACGCGGAAATACCTATAAGCGAACTGGTAAACGTGTCAAACGCCGTTAAAGATTTAGCTTATATAAGACCCCCTCTCAGACCCGTCGAACACGCGGTCACAAGCGAAGGTGTAGCACTGATGAACGCCGATAACTGGCAGGATTGGGGTTATGATGGTACCGGTGTTACAATCGCCGTTATCGATCTCGGATTCGACTCTCTCTCGGAAGCGCAAGCCGCGGGCGATATACCCTCATCCTACACGGCTCATAACATGACAGGAGGCGGCGGTATCGAGACCACCACACCTCACGGGACAGCCGTAACAGAAGCAATTTATGATCTGGCGCCTAACGCCACATATCATCTATACAAAATAAACAATAATGTCAACCTTCTGGCGGCGGTAAACTCATGTATCGTTGAAGGTGTCGATATCATCAATCATTCATGCGGATGGTACAACGCGGGAGGGTACTACGACGGAACAGGCGTTATATGCGCCGTTGTCGATACCGCGATAAACCACGGGATGATATGGGTCAATTCGGCGGGCAACTCGGCAACACGCCATTACAGAGCGGAAACATTTGTGGATAACGGAAATGGTTATCACATTTTTAGCGTCACAAACGATACCATAAATCCAACCGGTCCCTATGCCGATGGTCAATCGGTAATAATTCACATGAATTGGGATGATTATGTAAATTGGAATCAGGATTATAATCTCTACCTGGCAAAAGACACCGGCAGCGTTACTCCAAAGTGGATTCTGGTAGATAGTAACAAAAACATACAGGACGGCAGTTCGTATCCTCCGCAAGAAGACATAAGCTACACAAATCCCGATGAGAATGCGACGTACGGCGTTCTGGTAAAGAAAGCTTCGGCTGCCGCCGACGCCGATTTTACAATATTCAGCACGGAACAAAATTTTGATACTTATATAGACTCGAGCAGTATATCCGATCCCGCGAGTGTCATAGACGTTGTCACTGTCGGCGCTATTAATAGAGTTTATTACAATAATAGCGGAGATATTATAGAATCTTTTAGTTCACGGGGTCCCAGGACAGACGGTGAGATAAAACCAAACGTCGCGGCACCCGATGGCTGCATAAGTCATACCTACGGAAGATGGTATGGTACTTCTCTGGCATCTCCTCATACAGCCGGTGTTTGCGCTCTTATTAAATCGAGATATCCTTCCTTCAGTGACACCAATACAAGAGAATACTTATATAATAATTGTTCGGTCGATCTGGGCGTATCCGGAAAAGATAATGTCTACGGTCACGGAAAAGTTGTCATGCATGATATTGCCCTGGAGATTACCTCTCCCGACGGAGGAGAAAACTGGTATGTGGACAGCACTTATAACATAACATGGATTTCCAGCGGAAC
>Ga0272443_10007213_pt1 | contig 10698 bp, 7 predicted proteins | sample SSMAcet12_FD_193581 | JGI IMG/M metagenome (GOLD analysis project Ga0272443, IMG submission 193581) | Marine sediment archaeal communities from Little Sippewissett salt marsh, Falmouth, MA, United States - SSM-Acet-12 | ecosystem: Environmental > Aquatic > Marine > Wetlands > Sediment ... | reverse complement strand
GCTCGGAAAATGTCTGACCCATGCGAAAACAGAGGGCAGAAATAGGGATTCTCCCTGTTGGCGATATCTCCCATCTCATTTTGGATGTCATTTCCGCTAATATTTCGGAGTGTTTGCGCGTCGAAACCCTTGTCATGCCAGGCATCGAGATCCCACCTCGATCGTGGCAGCAAAATCGGCAGCAGTATGACATAGGGCCTATCCTTGCGCACCTTGAAGCCCACAAAGGAGATCATGTCGAAAAAGTCCTCGGCGTATTGGCCGTTGACCTTTTTATTCCTATCTTCACACATGTTTTTGGCGGCGCGAGGCAGGGCGCGAATTGCGGTATCGTTTCCATCTATCGATTGTTGGATCATCCGCAAGCAAGCGCCGCTCCATCACCGCTTGTTCTGGAACGGTCAATCAAGGTCGCCCTGCACGAAGTGGGACATCTGTTTAATCTGGTTCATTGCGATGACCCGCGCTGCTTGATGCATTTCTCGGGCAGTGTGGGAGAGCTCGATCGACTCGGCCTTTTTTTTTGTCGCTACTGTCGGTCCTTTTTAAACAGACCGGCAGGCAGCTGAAGGAGTGCCAGTCTCAATCAGACGGCCGCGTTCCCAAAAACGCTTCAGTCAGGGCGCTCCAGCCAATCTCCGGGAACGTCGAGACCACGTCGTCGATGGTTTGACCTCCGGTGGCGGCCAAGGCATCGTATCCATCGCCAATCATGTTCAGCAGTTTCTGGCTTTCCGATTCTATCCATCGCTTTGATTCGCTGCCGTAGTAAAGGCCCTTCAGATTACGTTTCGGCATTTCCGGTGCTACAACGGCCAGCCAGCCCTCATGATAAGGATCTTGATGCGAAATCTCCGGATCGGTCTTAACCCTCTGGTTGACAGCTAGTACATTTCCGGTTATCGGCGATAACACGGCTGCTTTTTGCGCCGAGCGTGCAAAGGTCCACCCGATTTTATGCTGTTCCACTTTCGTACCCAATGGCGGCAGATCGACGCGTTGGACGGGTCCAAACAATTTGACCAGAAAGTCATCAAACCCGATACGTACACGTCCGCCATGCTCAAAACGCGCCCAGGTGTGGCCGAAATGGTAATAGTGGTCGTCTGCCATCCGATACCCGGCCGCCGTTGAGTAGTGGGGCGGCGTCACGGCGTGGTCCAGATCGACGTCATCGAGCCATTGATCAAACTCACAGTGGTAGCACTCGTAGTTCATCGCGCAGATCTTGGGGTAGGAAATCCGGCCTGTCATGACATGTCGGCACAACTGTTTGGTTGTCCGATAATGCTTGTTGAGGGTTTCCGACCATCCGCTTTCCTTAACCTGAGGCGCGGAAGAGGTGCGCCCCATCGCTCGCTGCATGGCCTTGTCGAATGGACAGGAGTTGCAGTCATATGCATTGTCACACAAACGGAAATTGACAATGCCGGTCTTCATCCAGATGCATTCATTCTCAATGACCTGAAAACCCTTGACTGCCCTTTTGGGGGGATTGGTATGGCGTTTCATATCGACACCTCCTTTTGCACTGACGCATTGCGGTTTGTCTGCATCAATGCTTGTGATATGGCTATCGCAAATTGAGTGCCAGCTCACGATGTGAAGGTGCGGATCGCCCTGAATCTCATCACCTCCTTTCCATAGAGGTTCGTGCGTGAGTCTTTGTTTTTTAAGATAAACTTTTGAATTTTATGTCTTTAATAATTGTCGATGCTGCGTTTCCGGAAAGAGATGTCGCCATGACTGCCTATCGGCCCACGGGAGACCACAGGCCTGTGCTTACTTCTCCTTGGCGGATAGAGGTGTTGCCAAAAACGACAGTGCTAAATCCTTTGATGCAGGATTCCTTTGTATTCTATTTTATATCTGCCGGTTAGAAGACTGTTGCCTTTGTCGGCATGCTTGGTGCTTTTGGCAACACCCCGCTTCCTGGAAAGGATGGACCGGGAGTGAGGGCTCCCGGTTTTGCCTTCTCGCCACCCCCTTTTTGATACCGCCGGTCGGATCGACAGTGCTTTTGGAGGCGCCATAGCAATAGAAGCGAAGCAATCGGCAGTGAGGCGAACAGCTTTGAAATGGTGGGTATGGTCGGCTTCAAAGAGGGGCCTTTCGTCAACACCCGAGGCGGCCAACTCTTCAAGGACTTCGCACTCTGCCGGATCGGGTCTGTTATTTGGATTGCGGGGCTCCTTTTGGGGAACTCGGAACTGATTACCCTCTTTTTTCGGCAATGGCAGCTTGACCGATGCAATACGGTAGCGGTAAGAGTATCCCTTTTTACGCTGGCACGGGAAATTGAAATGGATATGAACTCAGCGGATTCGCTGCACTATCGCCTGACCCGCATCGGCACCGAAGCTGCAACCGGCTATTTTGATGCCCTCCCGGAGGGGGAGTGGGACTTTGGCCGCGCTTTGGCGTGGTGCCGAAGTCGGCCCAATGACGACTTCATGCGCAAACAGATGCTGCGCCTGATCGCCCAATTGGAGCCTGAAGCCGTCAAGCAGCGCATCCTTGCTGCCGCCGACGAGGACCTCTTCCTCAAGGCGCTCTACTTCGAGGCTTGCCTGCTCTTTTCCCCATTGGCCCCGTTGCGGAAGCATTTTCCAATACGATTGAGACCCCGCCTGGCAGGGCATACGCCGATGATTTTTATTAAGGCGCATCTGCGCGAGGGCCATCTCCTGCACCGTCACTGGACGGAAAAATTGCGTACTAACTTTTTCCAACATGCTCCCTTGATGACGCTCAATGCGCTTGGGCTTGAAGCACCGGTTGACGATGAGAGCATGGCCCGCGCCATGGCTGTGGCAGAACCGCTCGATCGACTGGCTGCAATGTCGCCATCAGAACCAGTTTCCGATCCAGGCAAGCCTTTGAATCCTGAGGCGTTGACGCAAATGGCGCTGCACCGATTGGAGCAGGTCGGTATCGAGGTGGGGCAGGAGATGCGGCACGAATCCTCCCTGAGTCCCATTGCCCTGCTGAGGAGTTGGCAGCTGGAACTGACGGTGGCCTGCGGCCGGCAGCGATATCGTCTCGATGGAGAACAGATCGCATACGGCAGGGGGCTGGAACTTGAAGCGGCCCGGGTGGCCTGCACCATGGAGATTGTCGAAAGGGTATCCAGCTATGCCACTGTTGCTGCCACGGAATTGGTGGGGTATCAGCAACCCTATCCGCTGGTTCGGGCATCTCTTTCGGAATTGAAGCGAAGCGGTCGATCCGCCCTCGACCCGAATCGTCTTGGGCTTGAAGCCAATTATCGCGACGAACCGCTCTACTGGATAGAGGGGCGGCGCATTGCCAAAGACGGTGCACATCCTATCCTGGTGCCGGCCCAATGCGTGTTTCTTTTTTGCAATCTGGATGAGGTATCACTCTCCTCGGGGCTGGGGTCCAATGGGCTTGGCGCCGGCGCTTCTCTTGTGCAAGCAAAATGCAAAGCCTTGCTGGAGGTGATCGAACGTGACAGTGCGGCAACGATACCTTATGTGCCGGAGTTATGCTTCGACGTGGAGTCCGGTGATGAGCGCATCGCCGGCCTGCTGCACGCCTACGCACAGCGGGGGATCCATGTCGGATTTCTCGACCTCACCGGCCCTTTGGGGGTGCCCTGCTGCAAGTCTTATGTCGTGCACCCCGATGGAGAAGTGGCCATCGGCACAAGCGCCCATCTCAATGCAAAGCAGGCCTTGGTCTCCGCGTTGACCGAAACACCCTATCCATTTCCCAACGGCCCTCCATCTCGGCCGCTGCCGGCCGTGGGTGTTCGCGTGCCGTTGGAAGCGCTCCCGAACTACGACCGCGGCGATGCTGATCAGAATCTTGCTTTACTGGAGCAACTGCTCCTGGCCAATGGTTTTGGGCCCATTTACATAGATTTGACTCGGGCAGACCTTGATTTGCCGGTTGTACGGGCCATTGTACCCGGTATGGAGACATTGGGGGAGTTCGACCGGTTTTCCCGGGTCCACCCGCGGCTTTATGGGCACTACCTCAAATATGCAAGTTGAATCCAGGATATTGGATTGAATCAAAATGTGTTATTCAAAATAGAGTGCATTGCTGTTGTCGGCAGAAGGCGGGATTTGTAATAATTGAATCTTACGAAGGAGGCGTTATGGGCAAGGTGCTCATCGAAGCGTCGGGCGATGTGGCTGTCGTGCGGCTCAACAACGGTGCAACCAATGCGGTCAACCTTGAACTGGTCGAGGCCCTCTCGGAGGCCATGCAGGCGGTGTCGAAAGAGTTCGGCGCCATGGTATTGGCAGGGGGAGAGAAATTTTTCTGTATCGGCCTCTCCCTGCCTGATCTGCTGAAGCTCAATCGGAAGGATATGACCGATTTTTGGTTCAGGTTCAATCGGGCCACCTTAGACCTTTACACGTTGCCGATGCCCACGGTTTGCGCCATTGCCGGACACGCACCGGCCGTGGGTACCATATGGGCCTGCGCTTGCGACTTTCGTTATGCGGCGGAGGGTCGATCGGCCATCGGGCTCAATGAGATTCAACTGGGGATCCCCACGCCATTTATCGTCGATTTGATGTTGCGGCAGATCGTCAGCGATCAGACGGCCAATGATCTCCTCTACAGTGGAAAGATGATAATGCCTGAAGAGGCAAAGAAGATACAATTGCTTAACGGGGTTTTCCCCAAAGCAGAGGTGGCGGCGTGCGCCGTTCAAAAAGCCGGCGAGATGGCGACCCTGTCAAAAGTTGCCTTCTGTGAAATGAAAGCTGTTCGCAATGATGCCATTCGCAACACCTTTGAAAAGCACCATAAGGAGCGGCATGAAGCGTTTCTGGACGCATGGTTCAGTGGATACACTCAGAAGCTGTTGCATGGCGCTTTAAAACACTTCTGATTGAGGTGCGGCTCCCGTTGCTATTCGCAATTGCCGATGCGTTTGCCGGAGATGATCGTCGTGATCGTCATGTTGCCGGCGGCAGGCCCCATATGGGTCTGGGTCGTCCCCTCGAAGCTATCACCCTTGTAAGTGATCTTTCCGTCGCACTTGACGGTCGTGCCATTCTGTTGGCACTCCATCTTATAGATGACGCTGTTGCCCTCCGTTTTCATCTCGGTGATTTTGCATCCTTGGGCGCCGGCGCTTGCGCCGGGCACTTTATCCTGTTTGGTGAGGCATTGGGTAATGGTCTGGGGCGGCATCTCGCCCGGCATACCGGCCATCTTCACACGCGAAGTGATTTCATACTTGCCCGGATTAAGGTCGACCCCCCAGGCGGGAATGGCGGTCAACGTCAGAATTAAAAATAGAACCAGTACTATGTTTTTCGGCACGGGATTGCCTCCTTTCAAGCTATCCGTTTCTTTCGTCTGAGATGGGGGCCGATGAGCTGCAATGGCCCGGTAGATGTCTCCTGGCGATGACGCTTAGACTGTCCCAAATATACCGTTATCAGATTGGATTTTGCAACCCTTCGCCATGGATTTTGATGCTCAATGGGCCTCTTCAAGGCGCATGCCATCTTCCGCAAGCTCTGCTCCAGAGAGAATGCGGGCACTGCACTTGTCCGTGGCCACGTTCATTACCTTGACCGTCACGTCGGCATCGATGGCCTTTAAGGTGATCCCCATGGCGGTGCCATGTCGACTGCCGATGTCGAGGATCAGGTTGCTTCCGCGCCTGCCGATGATGGTCGCCCGAAGCGGATAGCGTTTGCGGAGCTTGAGGATCAATTCATCGGCAATGCGGTCCGCCATGGCGGAGATGGGGGTCTGGCTGTCGAACATGGCGTTGACGACAATGGTGACCTGGCTGGTCTCGGTTTCGAAACAGCGCAGGGTTACTTCTGTATTGGGCGCACGGTGCACGATTCGGCCTGCCACCATGAGCCGTGCGGCTGCCAGACGGCCTACAGAGAGGGCTGTGGACAAGTTGGTGAGCTGAGAGGTACCCAGCTTCAGCTCGGCCATGAGTTTGTCGAGCAGTTGGCGTTCGACGAGCTGCATCCGCTTGCGTTCAAGGAGCCGATCGCTGAGGCCGCCGCTCAGAAGCTCAGCGACGCCTTCCTGAAGGCTATAACCCGCCGACTCAAGGTCCATGAGCCATACGGTTAAGGGGCGTGAACTCCATTCCCGTTCGGAGGCATTGGCGGTTTGCGATGCCATCTGTGCCTCGAGTTCTTCCATCAGGTCATCGATACGCTCCTGGCGCTGGCGGCTCTTCGCCATGTTCGCCTTGGCCTCCAATCTGGCGGCAAGTGCTGCAATGGTGGCTGGATCGGAGCTCATTGGCTCTATTTGGCTCAGCAGCTCGGCGGCCTGGGCGATATCACCCTGCTGTTCGAGCAGAATGGCCTGGGCGAGGTAGGGGTGTTCTTTGTCGGGGGCGAGCTCTGAGGCTTGCTGATAGAACGCGAGCGCCTTTCCGGTCTGGCCGTTCTCAGAGGCGATACGCCCAAGACCGATGAGGGCTTCGGCTTTGTCCTGTTGGTTGCCACGCTGGGCTGCGACGGCGTTGTGATAGAGACCACGGGCACTCTCCAGCTCACCCCTCAGGAAGGAGACATTGCCCAGCAACAGGTAGCTCAGGGCACGTTGGGGCGCTTTCTCCTGCAGCCGTTGGCAGGTCTGTTCGACCTCCCTGTAGTTGCCGGTTCGGAATGCGGCGATGGCGCGCTCCTCATAATGGCCGGTGCTTTTTTGGGCGCCTATAAAAAAGGCTGCGATAATCAGGGCCGTCAACAGTACTGCCGAGGCGCCGACCGTAAAGATCTTTTTCCAAGGCTTGCGGAGGGTGCCGGATTCGGGAGAGGTAAAACGAATCGTCTCCTCCGGGGCACGCAGCTCCGCGGCAATGTGACGGGGCGGTGCGTCTGCGATGACGGCATGTGAGGGCGCCGTCGCCTCCTCTTCGGCAGACGGCTTGAGATAGGTCACAGTGGGGTCGCCATAAAGAAGATATCCAGCCCAGGCGATATTCTCTTCTCCATACTCCCTGATCAGCTCCTGCCGGGCGGCACGCATGGCGCCTCCGACGGAGATGCCCTTGATCAGAAAACGGTAGAAAGCGAGCGCAAAGCGTTGGCTGGTCGCGTCCGGGATCTCCCAGAAGGTACCCACGTAGTGCTTCACTCCCGAAAGAATAAAGGCGTTGGCCAATCCGAAAATGCGGTCCTGGGCGTCGGGACGGACATCCCAGGCATCGGTCCGTGCCGATTGGCAGGCGTTGGAGAAGATCAGGGTCGGCATGGCACCGGTACCTGCCATCTTGATGATGTCGGATGCTGCCAATTGGCCTCTGTCCAGCCGCCAACCGCTGCGCTCGGGATGGTTGCCGTCATAGTCGGCATGGCCGGCGAAATGGACCCAGTCATAATTGCGTATTTTGGCCTTCAGGAAATCGGGGCTGACCCCCTCGCTGCGAAAGGAGACCCACAGCTGGTCCTGAAATGCATCCATCACGTCACGCAGGGCGATGCCCTCCGCGTAGGCCGATTTCAGATCCCCGCAAGGGTCGGCCAGGACCAGCATCTGCAGGGGTGGTCTCGAGTTGCGCGAAACATGGCTGACAATCGGTTGGCGGGTGCGCACCACCCGTCCCATTGCGAAACGCTGGCCGAGAAACTGATCGCCGTCGTGCAGCAGTTCCCAGGGAATGTGCACGAGGCGGTCATCGAGGGTTACAATGAGCTGGTCGGCTCTGCTGCTGCTGAATTGTGCTTTGACATGGGCTGGAAAGAGATCGTCCCGGAAAAGTTGTCCAGCCTCCTTGAGTCTGCAAAGCAGCTCTTTGGTGAGGCAGCCGCGCCGGTTGGCCTGGTTGATGGTGTCCACCATGTTGCGGCAGCGGTTGTCGATCTGCTCCATGGAGACAGGCAGCTCCTCGATGTGGCGTACCGTCTGGGTTTCGCCACTCCGCTGAGTGGTGAGCCCGATTTTGATCCGGTCCGCTTCCCTGGCGATCTCCAGGTTGAGGAGTTCCGGTCGGATGGTTCCGGGTGAAGGCGATGTCATCGGTTCACTATTCCGTTTCGGGTCGTTCGGTCACCTCAAAGGCGTATTCGCCGATTTTACTGCTGCCACGTGCAAAGAGCAGAGAATAGACGCCGAAGGGGATCTCTTCGAAGACCACGGGCGCATCGCCCATCATCAAAGAGGCCACTTCGCGCTCTCCTTTGAACAGCGCCACACGCAGTGTCGACACTTTTTGACTGCTTGCGGCCGCCGCTACCCGAATGAGGGTTTGCCCTGTTCCGCTTTTTTCGATTTCGATGGTGAGGGTCATATCTTCGAAGCGCTTCTCGCGGCGGATCAGGCGGTCGGTAACGGCGGCTTCGCCCCGCACAGGGACCCACTCCGGTTCTCCTTGAGGGACGACCCTTTCCAGCACGGCCACACCCTTTGCTACCCATCGCCGGGTTCGGTCGAGGAGGCCCGTTGCGGGGGCAGCGGCAGATCGATGCACCACGCTATCCAAGACGTTCTGGGTCAGATGATCGGGGGCTTGCACATCGTCGGCGGCAACATCTCCATATACCAGTTCGGCGCATACGCTCACCTGCTCACGGCACAGATCGCAGGCGGCCAGGTGAACTTCGATTTTGTGGCGCTGGCGATCGGAAAGACGCCCCTCAACAAAATCCATTAAATATTCGTCAGTTGGGCAATGGTTGCGCATCATACGCTCCGGTTATTTGCGTCCATAGCGATCATCGCTTATGGCTGTTGTTTTGTTAATACTATGGACGATTCAATTCTCCCATTCTTGCATGTTCAGGGCTATTTCTTTTTTAATACGCTCCACGGCCCTATGCTTGACCGAGTGAATGGTGTTTTCCGACACATTTAGAAGCGCTGCCATCTTTTTCAAAGAGCAGCCTTCGATGCAGTGCATGCGGATCATCAGTTGATCCCGGGCGGAGAGCTTCTCGAGCGCCGTTTCGAGAATGTGTCGCTGCTCATGATGTTCCAGTTCGGTTTGCGCCGATGGAACGGCGCCACTCCTCTCCGGCAAAAGATCTAGTGGCAAAATACGCTCCGGTTGGGCGAGTGCGTCCCGGCTTTTCCGAAGGTGGTCTATCATGACGCGGACGGTGATCATGCGAATCCACGAGGCCAGGCTACAGCCATCCTTCCCCCTGTACTGTCGCAGTTTGCGACACTGTCGATCCAACAGCTGAACGAAGACGGTGCTGTGAAGATCTTCCATGTCCAGGCGGCTCAAATGGGCGTTTTTGGTGCGAGCGGTTCCGTAGAGGGTGCTGTAGATCAGGTTGGTGAATTGACGCACCAGGCGCTCCTGCGCCTGGACATCGCCATCCAGGCAGCCTGCCAGCAGTTGGCGATCATCCATCGTCATCGGGTCATCACCTTATGCCGCGGTCGAATCGTTTCGGCGCATCCAGGTTCGAGTTCGGCCTTGGAAAGATCGGCATCCGCTTGAACCACCCTGGCCGTTCCCAGTATCCGGCAATCTTTTCCGAGGGGTTTTCCCGTAGCGGGATGGCGCACCGGTCGATCTTCATAGATCATGATGTGCCGCTGGGCTCGAATTTTTTTGCTTCCGAGATCGGTCATGATGACGTTGTCATGCCGGTCGACGACCATACCATCCACCAGCGGGAACTCACGATGTATCTTGAGGGCCAGTATCTTGGCCAGATCTTTCAGGCCGGCCATGCTTTTCTCTTCGCCATAGGCGTCGGTCATCACCAGGATTTCCGAAGTCTCGCTGTCGATGACCCTCCCGATAATTTCGATGCCGGTGCGGGTCTCCACAATGCTGCCTGCCACGATGGCATGGGCTGCGGCGAGCCGACCGAGGCGCACCGCCGTTGGCCGGTCGATCAGCCGGCTGCGGCTGATGTTTTGCTCTTGGAGAATCTGTTCGAGCATATCGCGTTCGATCAACTGGAAGCGATCGAGCTGCACCAGCTGATGGATGAAGTTGTCCTGAAAAGCGAAACTGATATCGGAAACATCGCCGCTGCGCTCGAAAGCAAAGACGCTCATGCGAAGTCTTTCGCTCAAAAGCCGTACTTTGGGCGTCCTGCGCTCTATCACGATCTGTTCGATCGCCGTGTTGCCTGAGGCATCTTCAGCCTCGATGCTGATCCGGTTGATCCCCTCTGTGAGCCGCAAGAAGTGGGAGAAGAGAACGATGGCGCCGCTGTGCGGCAACACCGGCGTTCCATTGATCTTCAACCCGGTCACCCGGCCACTGTCTCTGACGCTCCCGGAGAGCACCACCTGATCCATATAGATGACTTGCGACGCTTGCCAATCTCCCAACCGAATCTGCGGTGGGGTACGATCCCGTCCACCGAAAATCCCTGCCAGTACAAGGTTCGAGGGTAGAGCTGCCATCAGTGGCGCTTCGGTTCGACAGGTCTTCAGCGCGTCGGATGCGATGGGGACCACCGTCGTATTGCCCAAACGATCCGATGCACGGAAAACGATGCTCTTCATGCCGTGGGGCACCCGGTGACTGAAGGTCGAGCGGGTGCCGGCTTCAGTATCCACCCTCTCTTCATTGAGCGACAGGGTCGCAATGCCGGCCTCGTCAAACAGAACCCCCTTGAACACGATGTCATCGTTGGTTCGCTGCACGCTCTCTACGATCACCAGGGGGCCCTGGCGGTCCACGTGGATCGAGATCGTTCGGGTCGTTTCTGTCCCGGCCAGATTGGTCGCTGTCACCGCGATGGCATGATGCCCCTGCGG
>Ga0272443_10007212_pt1 | contig 10698 bp, 8 predicted proteins | sample SSMAcet12_FD_193581 | JGI IMG/M metagenome (GOLD analysis project Ga0272443, IMG submission 193581) | Marine sediment archaeal communities from Little Sippewissett salt marsh, Falmouth, MA, United States - SSM-Acet-12 | ecosystem: Environmental > Aquatic > Marine > Wetlands > Sediment ... | reverse complement strand
TCCCGCGTAATGCACGTCGCCCGCTTGAACGCATGCCCGAACCCGCCCCGAAACGCTGAGCCCTTGTATTCCGGTAAACGGATTTCCTCCGTCGGTTCAATGGTGAACCGGAACCGGGCTATGGGGAGGGATGTTATAGAGGGTATCATGGAAGATTGCTAAGAACTTTTTGAAGCATCCTGTCATTGTTTATCTGCCTGTAGACACTCAGCGTACGGTATGTTTTCAAACCCTTTTCCATATTTCGAATAATCTCCCCTATCTGTCTGGCATAATTCCCCAATCTGGTCCCTCGCTTAATGAGATTTGTATTCTCTGCCCTAACCAGAAAATCCCTGAAACTTTTCACCTGCATAGTAGCCATTAAAAGATTTCTGGAATACCAGAAGAGAGTATAATTTTTACCCGGCATAAAAAGTCTTGGAATCCATAACACACGACTATTTGCATGCCCATACATGATATCACTGGCCTGATTGTTTTTTATCGCTATCATATGATCGTTAAGAGCAGGAAGCTCCCTTTGTTGCCAAGCTTTGTCCCAGCATGCAAGCGCTTCAAGCGCTCTTTGAATGCTATCCCCTTGCTGTGTCTCCTGATTAGGCTCCCCCTCAAAAAAGGTAACGAGAGAAAATGGTTCCTCATCGAACCAGTCGGTTACCACCTTTATCTCCTCACTCAGTAGGGTTCTGCAAAAATCTCCCACAGTTGTCAAGGCAACGTTATTCTTTGTTGATGGCATTGAAAACAAGGGATCATAACGCAAACTCATTCCCTGCTCCACAGCATCTATGAGAGAAGTGCAGTCATGAATAGAAAAAGTGCAAACAACAGCAACCCCATGACGGTAAAAAAAGCCTTCAAAAGAGCCCCGATTTTGCGAACTGACAGATGGGGGCCAGTTAACTGTAATCTGCTTGGTCAGTGACTTGCGAACCGGCACATAGAGCGGATAACAACGACGAGCAATTGTGTCATGAGGAGCGGAAAGCGGATTGATACCATTGAGATAATACATCCAAAACCGGTTAGTTCGATTGTTCTTGTCAGTCAGCTTCCAGGGGAGAGTTAATGAAGACTCATCGGTATAGAGTGACTTGATTTTTTTCTTGTAATCTGAAGGTTTTATAAAAAAATCATAGAGGCTATTTGGAACACAGAAATTGTCAAAAAAACGGAAAAATGTTCTTGTCCATATAAAGGAAACCTTCAGGCTTGTAGTCATTGTTGACTCCCTCAATTTATTTATTTATCTTAAAGCTGACTTCGTTTTGAGGGCGCGCTTGGTCGCAAGATCAGCAAATCCCTACTTGGGAAGCCCTGAGCGATATGCGAATCCTAAGGGATTCGCTTTTTTTATTGCCCCAACGTATCGAAAGAAAAAATATTCTCGGTATCCTGGCATGAATCGAAGTCTGCTTTTTTGACCACCAATGGCCGCTCTACAAACTGAGTGTTTTTTTCCCAATCGATAGCCTCCAATCCTTTTCCTGCCTGCTTTTGTCGCTCTCCTTCGGCAAGCGTTCCCAGAAGAACTGCAAGCTTTGTTTTTGGATCATATATCTCCTGTTCAAATCGTTCATTCAGTTCATCCGCACCCGCCTGCCATATAACCTGTATTCCTGGTATGACCCATAAAGAATCCTTGTCGACAGCATCCTGCTCGACGATATATCCTGATTTCCCGGTTGACTTGATAGTTATTTTTTTCAGCATAGCCTCTTTCATTCCCAAGTCAACAGCTTTTTGCAAAAGTACCAATGGATTCTCGTCTCCATGAATGGACTCGTGATACTTTTTTTTTCGATACAGGCTTAACAAGCCACCGGAAAGCAGACCGGTAAAACCTCCAACAAGCACAGAAAATCCCCACATCATCACAATATCATAAAATCCATACCCATAGAGATAATTTCGCCTACCGGAGGTAAACAGTTGAGTCAGAATGGGGTAAAGCCATCTGGCCATGATCAGCGACATTGTAATCGCAATGACCCAGAATTGAAGATCAGCAATTTTTGTCTCTTTAAACCATGCTGGCAGTTTTTCTTGATATGAAACTGGAGCTGAAATTTTCCAGGCCATGGCAAATACAATGACCATGATAAAACCGGGCATCATGAGAAAGGTAACCGCGTTGGATAAGGCGCCAAGGATCTCCCCCTCTCCAAATACCTTTACGTCGACTTCATGCTTCTGGGTTACACTGCCTGTCATGGGATGGCGAACTCTGACAGAAAGAGTACTTTGCGAAGATTTTGGAGAAAGACTATCAGCTTGAGTTTCGCTCGGCCCCCAGCCATTGTAAAAGACATTAAACAACAAAAGATGTTTTCCAGGCTTAACCTGATCAGACGCCGTGATAAACACCTCATAAACCTCAGATTCACCGGCATTGATAGTTTTTTTATCAGGATAGAAAAGACTCTTTTTTTCCCTGGATACAACAACGGAGTCAAGAGATGACTTTTTAACGTCAATAAAATCAGGATATTCAGCGATTTCAATCCTGTCGACATTGAGCAGAGTATCAGACTTATTAGCAACCACCAGATAAATATATCCAGGACGAAAATCATTCAATTCAGTCAATGTTGACTGAAGGTTTACCATCACAAGATCATCAGTCTTTTCTCCTGCCTGGCTCACTCCCGCCATCAGCGTTATCATCAGGCACAAAAGCAAAAAACTCTTCATACTGCTTTGCTCTATCATCTTAGTGGAAATGTATTGACAAAAAGTGCACTGATCCCCATGGATGATTAGCTTACTTTTCTTTCAAATTACAAAAACACTGCAAAAAAAGTGTAAATAATTGTATCATTAAATGATAGAATAGAGCTCCCTGCCATCGAATTAGCTGGCACTGGCCAAATGTGCGGCAGGAACCTGAAAATATTTTGCAGATGCCGAATTCTTTACAAAAAGTCCCACCGATAACCCTCAGCACCCTGACACCACTCTGGACAGGAGGTCCACAAGCAGGAGTTGTGGACCGTATTCATGAAACCGGAATGATCGGAAGTCTTCGGTGGTGGTTTGAAGTACTGGTCAGAGGTGTTGGCGGAAAAGTTTTGTCCCCGAATGGAGAAAAGTGTGCAATTCTTGATCTGGAGAAATATAAAAAGCTCACTACCCAACAAAAAAACGATCCAGAAAAGCTCAAAGAATGCGGACTGTGTGATGTCTCACTGATATTCGGTGCAACCAACTGGAAACGAAAATTTCGGTTAGAAATCGAGGATTACACGAGTGATATCCATCTAAGAAATATCAGCGTTAACACAGGTTCCAACAAACCAGCGAAATGGTTTTTTAATAACCAAGCCCGTGAAGGCAATCTCACTCTGAAAATCATTCCTCTGACCAGGGACAGGAACCTGTTTGATCCTGCAATTATCGCAGCTCTGGTGAAGTTCGTCAGTGACTGGGGTGGACTGGGAGCACGAAACCAGATGGGATTCGGAATTGTCAGACCAGAACAAGCGCTTGACGCCCGCCCTCTTTATGAGCATCTCGCCAGGATTCGGAAGCAAGCGACAAATCAACAGCTCCCCTCGCTTGACAACATGTTTTTTGTGCTACTAAAACCACAGGATCAAAGCCGGTTTGACCCAGAAGCATCATTTACATTAAAACATGAGCTTCGAAAAAAAATACAGGAGGAAGAAAAAAGAACAGCTCAATTGCAAAGCAAAAACCCTGATGATACTCTTTCCCATTTCATCATGGGCACAATAAAGCCCGAAAAATTAGCCTCTAAAATTTTCATATCGAGGCCCTTCGATAAAGATGAGACAAGCACTATCCGTCTCTGGGGATGGCTACCGAAACAATCCAGTCGTTACGATTCGTCGTGGAATCGGCAAAGCATCCGGCAGCTGATCTATCAACATATTGAGCAAAACTATCACATAGAACCGGATGACTGGGTTGAACTCAATCACCCTGATCCCAAACTGAAAAACAGCGAAGACGAGTTTCTGAAAACATTACTGAGCATCGATGAGGGATAGAAAAATGATTCATGACTACGCCGCTTTCCAATACAGCCAACTTCAGGATCTGGTGGAAAAACTCGATAGAACAAGCAAAAATCTTGATAGCCGTGATAAAAAGATAAAAAAAGAGGCTGAAAAGTTGATCGAGAAAATAGCATCAAAAACGATCAGCATTGATCCACATACAGCATATCTCTGGTTTGCAGCACAAACCGACACAGAGCACAATCAAAAACTGACCTCTGCAATACGAGAACAGTGGACGAAGAGAACGCCTCATCAGCACCTCGACCAGCAACATGGCATCAGGACTATTCCCGATAGAGACAAGCTTGACCTCCTGCCACCGTTCAGCTTTGTGCTATCATTCGGCTTTGAACTTCGCAAACCCTTTCTGAGCAAGGATGACGAAGCATTCCACCTGCTCGACAATCCCGTACGAAAGGACAAGGTATTTAAAACTCCCGTAATCGCAGCATCCGGCTGGAAGGGTGCGCTTCGCTATGCCCTGTGGCAGCTCGGTTATCCAGAGGACAGTCCATCAGTTGATCGCCTGTTCGGCAATCCCCGAGAATGCAACCAGCATGAAAAACTGCATGCTGGACGCCTTCAGTTTTTCTCTACCCATTTCAACAGTATTGAAAACAGTATTGGATATGAAATCATCACGCCGCACGACAGAGAAACAGGAACGGTGAATAGCCGTCAGGGCCCCATTCTGCTGGAAACCATCAGGGCAGCCGAGAACAACCAGGCAGACTTTACTCTGGCATATATTCCCCTTTTTTACGATAGCAATATCTATAAGGAAATCGTCACGGACTTCCATATTCTGATAAGAGGCATCCATGCTATGATGACCGTCTATGGGTTTGGAGCCAAAACAAGCAACGGATTCGGAGTGGCGAAAGACTCCGTTCAGAAAGGGAGCATTTCTCTGGTACTTCCCGACCCGGTGATGAAGGAGATAAATGCAACACAGGCATCAGAGGGCTCAAAAGCAAGCGTCATGATAAAACCAAAACCCTTCAGCACATTAACTGAGTTGAGCGCAACCGAAATATTACCAGATCTCTCCTTTGACAAGGAGGGGGTATGAGCGAGCGAACCATACCAGCCGAACTGAAACTTTCCGATTCACACAGGCAAGCGATCCTATACATAGAGCTCCTTGGACTGATCCATGACTTGGGAAAATTAACTGACACATTCCTTAGAAAAGAAGCAAGCAACGCCTCAAATCAAGACAAAAAATACGAGTATAGACTCTTTGTTGATCCGCGAAAGCTCTATACACAAGCAAAGACATGCAAAACCGTTCACAACTGGCGCAAGAACGCAGACAATAAAGCCTGTGCATTTAACGACCGTCCCGATCTGACCGATACGCTCAGGTCCGTGAAATTGACGGCATGGGATGGCATAGAATATTGCCTTGCTGAACTGGCTCCCTTTCTGGCCAAGACAGGGTTCTGGAAAGACAACGACAAATGGATGAAGGAACTGGGAAAAAACATGCAACCCGGTACGCTCATCGGCTTTTTGCACGGCATAGGTCATTTTGAAAAAGAGTCGTCAGGAAACAATCAAACACAAGCTTATATAAACACGTGGCGCTCGACCCCTTTCGGCTATGATGAAGAACAACTCCCTACAGGATCAGAAAACAATCTAACCAAGACTCTCCAACAACTGCCTCTCAGTCAGGAAGAGATCCAAGTAGTCGTTCAATCAGCAAAAGAGCGAGAGCAATGGCTTGAAAAAATGGAAAATGGCCTGAGCAAAGGACTGGCAGATACACGCCGTCCGATCAATGATGTAACCCTGTGGGACTGGGGGTATCTGGTAGCCTCACTCGCCAAAGCAGCAGCTCATTACCTCTTTCACCACCGCTGGCCTGAATCCCCTGAACAGCTCTCTTTCCGGACACTGCGCATCAATCTCGACAGGCTTCAACTCTATGCTGAAAGTGACAGAATAACTGACTTGCTCGGAAAACAGAATGCAATCGAAGAAGCGTATAAAAAGGTACGACAGTACCTTGAATTTGACCTGGCCCTCGGCAATAGGATCCATCACGATGAGACAGGAGACTACTACCTCATTCCGGGCGTCCTTCCCGGGGAAGACCCAAAAACGGCATTGCGCATAGCAATCCAAAACATCTTCAGGAAAGAATCACTGGAAGATTGTTTGCCAAGGGTTCATTTCGGAACCGCTGTACAGGCAGGGCACCTTGATAAAAAAAACCAGAAGAACGCCACACGTGACAACAACGCTGTCATCGAGACGATACGAGAACTCCTTGTCAATCCAAGACGCGATGCCAGAGCAGAAGCTCCTGTACAGAATAATAACAACCTATCCCTCTTCGAGGATGAGTGGAAAAATGGAAAATCGGAGAATGCAGAACGATGCAGTGTCTGCGGACTAAGACCTGTCGGCTATCCGGTAACAGGAGATCTTCCGGAAGTAGAAAAGAATCTCGAACCATGGGCTCTGGAGAAAAAAGCCAAAGAACGCAATCTCTGTCGTCTATGCCTTAACCGCAGAGGAAGACGAGCAAAAAAGTGGGCAGAACAATGGGCCGGAGAAGCACAGCATTCCAAGCCGCCAATGACAATCTGGACAGATGAAGTTGCCGACGACGACGGTCGGATCGCTCTGTTTGTTGGCAGTTTCGGACTCGATCACTGGCTTGATGGTTCTGCTCTGGAAACAATCCGGCTATCAAAAAACTCTGGAAAAAATCCCTCTCCTGCAAGATTATTCAGAATTACCGAAACAGCTCGTTCATTCTGGACAACCATCAACAGTGAGGTTCTGCAAGAAAAAGTCAACACCGAATCGTGCCGGATTGTCCTTACACCAGCTAACACTGACAAACTTGATCTCGGAAAATTCCATACCTATGAGCTACAATGCAACCCGCATGGTATGCGAATTTCTTTCGTCTGGGATAGTGAGCGAGGATATTTCCTGTCAGTTGAAAACCTGAACGGGCTCATGAAACGTCATGGATACAAGCAGAACATGCTCTCCATGATAACCACAGTAAAGAACACCTTTGAAAACAAAACATGTACTCTGTACCAGCCATCCTCATACGGGACGGCTTCATCCAGGAGAGCAACAATTTGCATCAAAACCGCCAATCTGAGCACAATACACTACAAACCTCTTATTCCGCTACTGGCTGAACCAAGCGTATGCATGAGCCTGATACCAGCCGACAAGGCTGTTGACGTCTCCCTGAAGGTATTTGAGAAATACCAGCAAGAGATGAACCGGGTTCAGGATCGCCTGCCCATGGGAATCGGCCTCGTCTTTTTCCCCCGCAGAACACCTATACGCGCTGTTATGGAGGCAGGAAGAGCTATGCTGAATATGCTGCAAAGCAAACCGGAAGAGGAATGGAAAGTCAATGACCTGAAAAGACAGACAAACACCATTGACCTCACCTTTAACAATTCCATATCGTTCAGTTACAAGACATCGTATGGCAAAGATTCTGAGATACCTGATATATGGCACCTCTGCTGTTTTGACTCTGAAGGTAAAGCAAAACAACTCAACGAACTCACTACGGAAAGCCATGTAAAAGTCTATCCAGGACGGTTTGATTTCGAGTTTCTCGATACAAGCGGCCGGCGGTTCGATATCTATTATGATGAGCACGGCAGACGGCCAAGAAATACCAGGCCTTTTTATCTGACGGATATTCAACGCATCGCCGACCTCTGGCAATATATTCGATCCTTGAGCAAGTCACAGATCTATCAGGTTATCGAACTGATCGAAACCAAACGCACAGAATGGCGCGTCGCTCCCGGAACAAAGGATGAGCGTACAGAGGTATTCAGAAAGTTCGTCCAGAGTACGCTTGCCGGTGCAGAATGGCCAACAACACACTCCTGGCATACCATCAGTGAACAGGAAACGCTGGTTCAGGCTGGTGTCGACGGAGTTCTTACAGATGTCGCAGAACTCTATATCAGCATACTCAAAAGCCCATCAACAGAAAACCAGAAAGCATGACAACACCTGAAACAAAAACCAATTATAAGCGTCTGACCTACCTGTTCATGTGCACCGATCCAGTTCATGTAGGAACTGGAGGGTACCGGCTCGGGCGAGTCGACAACAGCATTGTTCGCGAACCGGGAACCAATGTCCCCAAAATTCCCGGTTCCAGCCTGCACGGTGCTGCTCGCTCGTATGCTGCCTCCATCTATAATAAACCGTCCTGTGCTGGTCAGGGAAAACAAAAACGCAATGGTGAACAAACCTCTAAGCAGTCGGGCCATTGCGGACAAGATACTTGCCAAGTGTGCTATACATTCGGTTATTCGAAAAACACTGGGGAACACTCAGCATATTCAGGAACCGTCAATGTTTTTGATGCAAACATCATCCTGTTTCCGGTCCATTCGCTCGAAGGTCCCGTATGGATTACGACAACGTCAAGGCTTAAACGGATGATCAGCACTACGCCTGATAATGCTCTCACTGACCCGGAACACGAGGAAACTGTCACCCCGCTCTTTGAGCTGAAAGAAACCTTTCTCACACTGGGCTGGCTGGTACTGAATGCAGACCCCATGAAAAAAGTTGACAATTTGCCGGGTGCATTACCAGAACAGATTAAAAAACACATCGTTCTGGTTCATGAAAATCTGTTCAGCCATATCGTAAACTCCAATCTGGAAATACGAACATCTGTCGCTATTAATCCGGAACGGGGGGCAGCAGAAGACGGGGCACTCTTCACCTATGAAGCTATCCCCCGAACGACAATTCTTGCAGCTGATGCTGTTATCGATGATTATCGCAAGATGTTTTCACTTGATAACCAGCCTGAAAACAAAACAGAGAATTCAGAAACTGCTATTGTGAATCCCCAGGAAGTTCTGGAAAAAGGTCTGAATCTGATCTCATGGCTTGGTATCGGCGGTATGGGAACAAGGGGATTCGGGCGTATGGAAATGCTCGGTCAACTCGATTCGAAACAATACGGTGGAGAAAACCTATGAGTGAGAAGACAGCAATACTGAACCTTGACTATCTGGCGGCAAAACATGCCCAGCAACTTGTTGAAGATCACAGCGATATAGAAAATACGGTGACCAAAGCACTGGGTGTTCTTCAGGAACACGGAGTTTATGCCTGTTTTCTTTATCTGCTTGCAAAGGAAAAAGAGGGAAACAAAGGAAAAAACACTGCCGGGCATATGATCAAATTACTTCAGGAAAGCAAACTTGTATCTGAAAATAATGTTCCTAAAAAACCAATAGAAATACTGCAGTATGCCAATGAACATATTTCGTCTGCCAAACTGAAAAAACTCCTGCTGATCAAGGATCTGCTCGAACTCATGCTTATCTACAGCCGATACCATGCAAACGCCATGGAACCGACAAACAGTAGGGAGGAAAACACATGACTGCCTGGAAAGTCTTCCATGTCATTTTTCGTCTGAACGCTCCAATACATATCGGTTGCGGAAAATCAGGCAACCTTCAACGCACGTATCCGTTTGTCACAGGGCGTGTATTCTGGGGAGCGTTAACCGCACGAATCACAAGAAACAATCCCGAGATCCTGCAAAAACATGGGCATCAGGCGTACCGGTTGATTGGCGAACAGATTCATCGGGAAATAGCCTATACATATTTTTATCCGGCTGTTAAAAGCAACCTCGACTTTGAGGTTCGGTGGCCATGGGAAGATGGTTTTGCTGCCCGTCATATCAGGACATATGCCTCTACAGCCCTCACCTATCCTGAACAGCAGGCAGAAGAAGCCTCCCTGCACGAAATAGAATATCTTTCATCAGTCACATGTGACACTGTCGAACAGGTGTATCTAAGAGGATATGTATTTGTGAAAGAATCGTCGACTCTTGAATGGCAAAAGGCTCTTGGACAGCTTCAGTTCGGAGGAGAACGATGTTATGGCTGGGGCGATGTTGAAACGATACTGAACGATGAACAAACATCAACCCCTGAGCTGTTCGACGGACATGCAAAATTCATGGATGATGATTTACCGGTGATCAGATTATCCGACTCATCAGCAAATCATCTTCTCGCTCATACAGAAGCCAACTGTTGTCAGGCACAAGGTCAAACGGAACCGCTCGTCGGACGAGAATGGCGATCCGACAACGATGTAAACCGTTATGCAGGTCAGCATATTGCTTTTAACGCATTTTGCTTCAAACCAGGGAGCACTGTCACATCCCTTCCCTGCCAGTTTCAGATTGGCAAATATGGGATCTGGAAAACTAAGCCTTCACTCTGAAGCCTGACATTCAATCTGAACCCTCCAACCTCGTTTCATCAAGAAATTTTCTGCACCATAAAACCACACAAACCGTCCGATTAATAACTTCTTCGACCTGCAATCAAGTCAATCAGTGGCCTTTTTTTATTCTTCGCAGCCGCCCCCCAATCAGGCTTATTTCTGCACCCGCAGGGACGAAAAATGTTTCGTCCCTGCCGACCGTTCATCCGGGCGGGCACATGGGCCCGCCCCTACAGCTGGCTTCTGGCTCCTGACTGCCCCTCTGTACTCAGCACTCCCCACATCCTCTTCCTACCTAACACGTAGCACCTAACACATCCCACATCCCACAATCATTGCTCGTCGCTCATCACTTAGAACTAAGAACTTAGAACTGAGTACTCCCCCTGCC
>Ga0272443_10007211_pt1 | contig 10699 bp, 9 predicted proteins | sample SSMAcet12_FD_193581 | JGI IMG/M metagenome (GOLD analysis project Ga0272443, IMG submission 193581) | Marine sediment archaeal communities from Little Sippewissett salt marsh, Falmouth, MA, United States - SSM-Acet-12 | ecosystem: Environmental > Aquatic > Marine > Wetlands > Sediment ... | reverse complement strand
AATTCGAATCTCTTAAATACCAATTATAAACTGCATTATAGCGGGTTAAAGGCCAGGGCGGTTCTTCAAATAAAAATTCTTTAGCTGGCTCATCTAGATTGTATACGTTATCAGTCTCAAAAGACTTTATGTCTCCATTTTTTACTTTTAAAATACCGTAAGTTCCGATAAAACCTCCGGTTGGCCTTAATTCTGTATTGTTTTCTAATAAGAATAAAAATGTTTTTTCATCAGGATAACCCCCTACGGATGGTAATATCTGGCTGGCCGAAATTGCCATATCAATGGATTGCTGTAGCATCGGTATTTGTTCTTGTAAGGGTTGGACTACTTCTTTGATTTGTCCGATTAGGCCTTTTGAGCTGATGCTATCTATGTAGGACACAGCCTCGTCTATTTGTACTTTTGCCTGTTCTAGGCTCGGTTTTGATTCATAAATATTTTTAAGTAAAGATTCTGTTTCTGATTCGCTTAAGGTGCTCAAGCTTATTTCTTCATCCTGTTGCAGTGGTGTAATTATTTCATCAGCCAAAGAAACTATGGATATCAGTGAATCTCCGGTGGAAATTCCAGCTAATAATATTTTGCCCATGGCATCAAGTTGTCTCCCGAGGATCGGTATATTTTCCATCCAGGCTAGGTCATTGTATTCTTGGTTGGCTGCATTAAACGACTGAACGGCAGAGTCTAGTGACTCCCGGGCTGTACTAAAATCTTGATTTAATAGATATTCTTGCGCTTCATAAAAATTATCACGTCCTGAAAGCCCATGATTGTATATTGCCTTGACTTCGTCAATGTATAGAAAATAAAAAATTCCAGATAATACAATTATAAATGCTATTACGCCACCAAAGTAATATGCTGTTTTTTTTAAATTTTTATTTTTATTGTGATTTTTTTTGCCGGCTGGCTTAATAAAATCATTAATTTTTTTATTTTTCATTAGGATTTTCCTTGCCCGAATATTTAATAAAATATTTCATCCAGGATGTAATATGTACGCGCGTTAATTTATTCAGAAAGATGCTGGGCAGACCTGTTTTTTTAGCCGAACCGCGCCCATGATAATGCACTATCTCGATATCGTGTATGTAATATACCTGCCACTGGTTTTCCCAAAATCGCCGGCACCAGTCAACATCCTCAAAATACATAAAAAACCTTTCATCCATCAAACCAACCTGCTTGATTGCCTCGTTTCTGACTATCATGCCCGTACCCAAGACCCAATCAACGGGACGTGACTGATTGTGGTCCCAATCAAACATCAGATACTTGTGTATGGCTTTTTTTGCGTGGGGCAGCTTTCCCAGAAAAGTACGGCGATAGATAGGATACATGAATTTAGGAAACCGGCATGAAGAGACCTGGGTGGTACCATTAGGATTAATCAGCTTTGGTCCAGCTAAACCAACACCCTTATTAGCCTCCATGAAACTTACCATTTTATCAATTGCATTTTCCTGTACGATGGTGGTATCCATGTTTAGGATCAAATAATAATTACACTCGATGGACTTGATGCCAATATTTACGGCTTTAGCATAACCTAAATTATTCTCCAGTGGTATCAGCCTGGCTGGAGGAAATTCCTCCCGGACCATATCCACGCTGCCGTCTTTTGAATTGTTATCAACTACTACCACCTTGTAGGAAACTGAGGATGATGCCAATGTCTTGAAAAGCGACTTCAAGCACTGTCTTAAAAGACCGCGATTATTGTAATTGACGATAACAATGGATAAATCCAGCATAGCAAAAATCAAGTATTTTTCATGTAATTAGTGTAAATATTCTACCAGTATTTTAAGTTTATTTCAAGATTTGACCGGTTTAATTTCGTTGTTTTTATCAAAAGAATAAAAAACGGCTGAAGCCACCAGGATTAAAAAAATTCCCAAAGGATGGTTGATATATGGCGTAGTAATATGAGTGAGGACAATGAAAATCAGAGAGAATATCAACCCGAGCAATACGGCATGGGCTTGCAGGCTGACGGTTTTGTTTATGGCCTTGATCCCCTGCTTCATTACCTTAAAAATAAAAAGTGAATACAATAAAAAGCCAACCAACCCGGTTTTGACAAGTATATCCAGATAGCCCCATTCAAAAGAATACGTGGTATATAACCCCTTACTTCTCGGGTCATCGGTATCATAAGTGACACTGGTGCCAAATCCAGATCCGAAAACCGGGCTGGATAAGAACTTATCTGCCAAAGGATTTAATAACTCAAAACGGCTGGTCACGGCTGCTTCATCAGTATCTGTGACTCTGTCTCTGATCAGCGCAGCCACTGAAACACCATCACCACCACCAAGTCGAGGGAGCGTGACATTGACTATGGCGGTGATCAGCAATAAGTCAATCAAGATGACCACCAGGAATACCGAAGCTATTTTAATAAGCTTGGTGAATTTGTATTTTTCCTTAAAAAACAAAAAAGCAGCAACAACCAGCAATGTTACGCCAAGACCGGCCCAAAAGCTTCGGGAAAAACTGACAATCAAGTTGATAGTGGTCATGCATAATATGGCATAAGCCCAATAGTATTGCTTTTTATCTACATCCTTTTTTTTCACATATATTAGATACATGGAAATTATTATAAATGCGATAACCGCCCAAATATGGCTTTGGAAAAAAATACGATAATAGTTGTCGATTATTTGTGCAATTTCTCCCACTCTGGTATCACGTACCCATTTATAGACCAGGCTGATTAAAGATTCATCAGTCACATGAGAAAAATAGAATACCAGGAACAATGTTTTTAAAGTCATGGCCGTGATAGCAGCAAACATCAACTGCAAGAATTTATTAACTTTTTCCCAGTTATTGAAAATTGAATAAGCGACTATAATCAGTAAAAAATAAATGTAGCCGTTTACGTCCAGGAATACGTCTTTTAGCGGATTGCCGTTACTTAGCCCGATCAGTGAAGCGATAGCAAAATACGATAAAAAGATAATAAAATATTTCCATATTTTTGTGTGCCGAAAGACTAATTGCCTCTTCCTGATCTCGCTTAAAGCAAATACAATAAATAGGGCAACAAATATTCCCAGCCTTACGGAAATATCATAACCTCCTGTTGGCAAATAAAACATTTGACCGAATGATCCGATTATCAATTCAATCGCGGCGATCCAAAAAGCCCATTCTAATTTATAGAAGCCTAAGGCGATCACGGAAATAATAATCAGGAAAAATAAAGAAATATTGAGCCATTGGACCTGATAAGCCCAGAATGAAAGGATTTCTGCCAAAACCACACCGATAAAAACCAACTTAAACCATTTTGTATAGATTGCTAGTTTTTCCATTTCATAATTCCTTCTTTTTTTTCTTTATTTTAAATACTTGTACCAGCAGGGTCAGGAAAAAACTAATCGGTAACAGCATGGCCAGTACCATATAACTAAATATATTTGAATGCTTGAAAAAATAGTGCAGCATGCTGCGGTTGAAGATATACTGTTTTTTAAGCGCTGATAGCTGGGCAAAACTTTTTCCTTTTTGGTGTATTACTTCTGCTTGCGGGAAATAATATGTTTTATATTTTTTTGCAGCGGCTCTCCGGCAATAATCAACCTCTTCATACCAGATGTAAAATGACTCATCCAAAAGACCTATTTCTTCTAGTAATTTTTTTTTAATCATAAAGAAAGCGCCCATCACCTGATCAACTGCCGACATGGTCTGATAATTGAAATCTTTTTGGTAATAAGTGCGTAAAGGGCCGATATCGGGTTTGAAATTATGCACCTTCAGCAGTATTAAAATATGGGAGAGCAGATCCGGAAATTTTCTAATGGACGGTTGGATGCTGCCATCAACATTTTTGATAGTACAACCACCAATGCCGCATTCAGGAACTTTATCCATTTCTTTGATGATTTTTGTGACACTGGTATCAATCAGCTCAGTATCGGGATTAAGTAACAAAAGATATCGTCCCTGGCTAATCTTTAAGGCCTGGTTACAGGCATGAGCAAATCCCATATTTGCATGATTTTCTATTAAATTGACATTAGGGAATTCGCGTTTGACCATTTCAGCCGACTCATCTGATGAATTATTATCTACTACAAAAACTTCATGCTCTATTCCAGACATTGTCTTATTTATAGATTCCAAGCATTTCTTTAGTAAGTCCCTGACATTCCAGGAAACTATAATAACCGAAACTGTCATAAAACCACAATAATTACTTATTAGTAGAGAAAATTATTTTATTATTATTATCAATATAGTAATATTGTAGCATTGTTACGCCTATATCTCTAGTCCTTAATATTTTTGCGGCTTTGGCAAATGATTTTTTAGAGACTACCAAATAAAATGTCGGAGCTAAAGCTGAATATTTTTTCCATTTTCTGGCTTTAGCTTCTGAGACGGTTTCTTCCGTTTCAATCTCTTCGATTATATGTGTGTCACCGTTTTTTTCATTGGGTGTCCAAACCACGATATCAGGAAATACCCCACCGCCAATATCATGGCACTGTTTGTTGCCCGGATTTATGCTAACAATATAGCCTTTTTGCAGATAATCCTGATAATACTGTAATGAAGCCAGTATCACATTATCATGCTCAATTTGTGTATATTTTCTTGTGGACATATTTTTTGGCATACATATACTACAACTTTTAGTATTTTTTGCAAATAGGGCTAATATTAGTTTAAAATGCTTAATTTAATGTTGATAAATTCCACACACTTTGCTAATCTTTATATTAATAGGTTAAAAATATGAAGCATGACATCATCATATTTGGGATGAATAAATTTAGCGACTGGGAAAATGGACGTAATCATAACCGGTCATATTATATTCTCCAGGAAATGCTAAAACGCCAAGACATCGGTAAAATTTTATACATCGATGCACTGCCGGTTAAAAGAATCAAAGCTTTGAATACTTGGCGGGAAATTTGGTTTAGCCGCAAGCCCGGTTATAAAAAAAAGTCGGTCTTTAGTCATTATAAGGAGTTAAAAAGAGAAAAACTTTATCACTATAGCACTATCCTCAGCGTGGTGGACTGGCAAATGATGTATCGGGAACTAAACAAGCTAGTCCAAAGTATTGGTATTATCAAGCCTGTGATTTGGTCATACTATCCGCTCAATGTCGACTATTTTGATTATATAGACAGCAAGCTTAAGGTTATACATCTCGATGACGACTGGAAAAAATTCAAAGACATGCAGCAAAAAACTTCCATTGATTATATTGATGTCTTAAGAAAAAATTATAACCAAATTGCGGACAAAGCCGATTTTATCTTTACCGCTTCCGATGAATTATTGGAGATATTCATGGGCCACGACAATTCCTATTGGATCGATGATGTCCATAAGGATAAAATATCAGATTATGATTGGGCTGCTTTAGTCGAAGAGATGTTTAACAAAATGTATAAGTAATCTTATGGAAAAAATAAGCATTATAGGATCTGGATATATTGGCTTGGTTACCGGAGCTTGTTTTGCCAAATTTGGCCATCAGATAATATTCAACGATGTTAATCAACAAATGCTGGATGACTTGAATAAGGGCATCATCCCGATCCATGAAGCCGGGCTCAAGGAGCTAATCGACGACGGATTTCAAAAAAAACTAATATCAACCACCACAGATAAGAGACAAGCTGTTAATAATTCCGATATCATCATGATGTGCCTGCCCACGCCGCCCAAAAAAGATGGCAATGCTGATTTGAAGTATATCCGCAATGTATCCAAAGAAATCGGGGCAATCATGAATTCCAGTAAAATCATCATTAACAAAAGCACATCACCGGTCGGTACCAGCAAAATGATTCGTGAAATAATCAGGCATTATTACCATGGAGAATTCCACATGGTCTCCATACCTGAATTCTTGCAGGAAGGCAAGGCGGTTGAAACATTCATCAATGGAGACCGCCAAGTTTTGGGTTTTGAAAATCTGGGCAATCACGCCTTGATCGAAAGAATGAAAAAACTTTTTAGCGACCTGAACGGTGAAATAGTTTTGACGGATACGAAAACTGCGGAGTTTTCCAAATACGTCAGCAATGCATTTCTCGCCTTGGAAATATCTTTTATCAACAGTCTGACCAGTATCTGTGAAAAATTAAAAATTGATATTTTAGACGTCAGTAAGATTCTTAAGCTGGATAAACGTATTGGCGAAAAAGCCTTCCTCAATCCCGGGCCAGGCTATGGCGGCATGTGTTTTCCCAAAGACGTATTGTCAATCGTCGGCATTTCTGACCGTTTCGGTTATACCAATAAATTGCTTGAGGTAGTGACGGAAATAAATGTCAGGCAAAAAGAGCAAGTCTTCAGAAAAATCATTTCCGTACCCGGCTTAAATAAAGAATCCCGTATAACCATATTAGGGCTTGCATTCAAAAAAGATACTTCGGATGTCAGGGAAAGCCAGTCAAAGACGGTCATCGAAAAATTATTGGAAAATGGCTATCAAAATATCACGGTTTATGACCCAGTGGCCATGCCCAACTTCAAAAAGTTCAATTTGCCTATTAGTTACGCTGATTCTATAGAAAATTCACTTGTTCATTCTGATTGCCTGGTCATCATGACTGAATGGGATGATTTCAAATCAATTGACTTAGCTGAAATCAAAAAGCTGATGTCATCACCAAATATCATCGATTCGCGTAATTTACTGCCAATGGGGCAAGCCCGCTCCCTTGGGTTTTACTATATGGGCATGGGCCGAAATTAGATTATGAAAAAAACCATAGTTGTCATCAGCATGTTTACGTATACTGAGTATATAAAAGGAATTTCAAATACCAATTCCCATGTCTTTGGCTGGTTAAAACAAAAAAATCCAAACGCGAACATAATATTCGCCGACTTTAATAGAATCGGTTTCATAAACAGGCTTAAATACCTAATAAAGTTCGTGCTGCTGAACAATCCGGTTCAAAAAGTATTCTATACATTTACCAACCAATTGGAAAAAATTGATAATAATATTTTTGCCTATCATGGCCTTGATTATGGTTTATTATTTAATTATCTTGCACAAGAAAATACTGAAGTGGAAGTATGGTGCTTTAATCCATTTTTTAATCCAAAGAAAATAAAATCTCAATTTAAATACTTCTATACCATCGATGATTGGAGAAAAAACAAAGTATTTATTAAGTTCAGTGATAAATTGAAACAACGCTACCGCCAAATACCTGATGAATACAATAAAGTATTTATAAACAACGAGTCACTGAAAGATAAGCTATATCCGCAAGCCAGTAATATTCATTTCATACCAAACGGCGTAGACACCAGGCATTTTGAAAATTATGAAAATACTGCCCCAGCTATTAAAAAAAAGATTGATCACCTGATTGATACTGATAAACCCATAGTCGGATATATGGGCGTCATCAGCCCGGATCGCGTAGACTATGATTTATGCCACCACCTTGTCAGAACGCATAGCAACTATCAATTTATTTTTGCCGGCCCCGTCTTACCCGGCTTTGACGCCGATTCTTTACAGACGCAATATAAAAATATCAACTTTATTGGTACTGTTTTCTTTGATGAATTTCCTTACTTATATCACCGTTTTGATGTATGCATCATCCCCCACCTGGTTAATGAATTCATTCAGTCCATGGACCCGAAAAAAATGTACGAATATATGGCGGCCGGCAAACCCATTGTCACAACGCCAGTCTCAGGCACTGATAAGTTCTCAGAGTATATTCAAATCGCTAAGAACAAAGAAGATTTTGCATCGGCCATTACCTTTGCCTTAGAACAAGACAATCAGCAACTTATTTCCCAACGTATAAAAATTGCCCGACAGCACGATTGGTCAGTCAGATTCGCTCAAATTGATAGGATTATCTCAGCCTAAATCCTGGATAAAATTAATAATTTTGCCGGCCTGCTCGGTCCAGCTAAATTTTTCTAGAACCCTTTTTTTGCCGTATTCACCTAACCTTTCGGCATATGACTGGTCACTAAGCAGCCTGAACAACGCATCTTCGATTTCTTTTATACTGGTCGGATCCACTATCAATCCTGACTTTCCGTCTTCTATGGCATCTGTTTGACCGCCATTATTGCCTCCGACTACGGGCAGCCCGAATAAATTAGCTTCCAAAAAAACCATGCCAAATCCTTCGACATCCTTAGCCTGACCAAGCCGGTCTTTTAATAATCGTGAAGGCATGGCCATGACATGGGCAGAGGCGTAAAAATTTTTTAGTTCACGATCACTGACGTTTTGGTGGATAGTGACTAAGCCTTGCAGGCCACGATCTTTTATTAAATTACTCAGTTTACTACGTGCTGGTCCGTTACCTACTATGACATACCTTAAATTCGGTATTTTTTTTCGTAGACTAGAAACCGCTTGGATAACATTGTCCTGGCCTTTTCTCTCAACGAGATTGCCAACGCTGAGAACCACCTTTTTTCCGTTTAGGTCATGCGCTGCTTTAAAATCTTTTAATTCATCATTATTTAATGAAATATGATTGATCTGAGGACATGGATAAGCAACCGTGGTTTTTACTTTTATACCCATATCTGACATTAACTTTTTGGTATAGCTGCTATTGGCGATTATTCCGTCGGAAGCATTCAAGATTTTTTGGATGCGGCGGTACTTGCGGCTACCTGGCCTGTTTATCAATAAATCCTGTCCGTAAACATATACTATATATGGCTTTTTAAGCAATTTTTTTACAAATAAAGCCGCGTAACCATGAGGAATTACCTGACCGACCTGCAGCAAATCAATATTATTTTCTTTAACGATCTTGTAAGTGTGGAAAATCATAGGTATCCATTTCGGCCAGATAATTTTGATTCTGCAAAAAAAATTTTTCACGTAAATATTTCCCGGCTTCTCTGTTGACTGTTTTTGGTCGGTTAATACCGCTATTTTATCCTGGGGAAAATTTAAATAAAAATTGTATAGAGACTTACTGATACCCCCGGTCATGGGGGGGAAATAACTTGTCAAAATTAATGATTTTTTCATTTTTTCATTTTTCTAAAAAACTTATCTGCCAGTATCTGATAATCTTTTTTGCTAATGCCACCGAAAAGGTATAAGGTCAAAAAATAAACAATGGCCCCGGCTAATACATATACTCCCAGTGATATGAGTTTGGCCACGTTATCCAGAACGCCTGAATCACTGAACTGAAAACTGATATCCACATTGTTGACCATCAAAAAAAGAACAATGCCCATTACTAAGCCGGCTAATAATGTTTTGGCTAAAGATTTAAGCAGGAACTTCTTATCATATTCAACGATTTTACCAACCCATCTTAAACCTAGAAAAAACAAAACAATTCCGCTGATCAAAGCGGCAGCCGCTGCACCATTGTATGTATATTGTTTTATTAATAAAATATTCAGTATCACGTTTATTAATACGGTTATGCCCATGTTTCTGGTATTTATCACTTGTTTATTGCAGGCATTTAAAAAAGTTCCGACTGGGAAGTTTAAGAAAACAACTATCAAACCCACGATTAAAATGCGCAAGGGCGTAACCGAAGCCCTAAAAACTTCGCCATAAAGAGAGACCACGATTCTTTCAGCCAAAATAAAAATCCCGATGGAAATCGGCACGGCCATAATCAGCAGGTAGTGCATGGCTTTTTCGAATGTGGCGGCCAGTTTTTCTTTGGAACTGATATAATATTCGCTTAAAGCCGGAAAAATACTGACCCCAAAAGCTGACGGGATAAACTCCAAAGCATAGGTCAGCTTATGAGCTGTTACGTACCAGCCCACATAGCTTTGTCCAGCTATAAACAGGAGCATATATCTATCGGTGAAGGTATAGATTTTTACAAAAATAGCAGCAATGGCGAAAGGTACTGCGATCTTCAAAAAGCGCTTTACTAATTCCCTGTCCCACCTGAATGATATTCGCACTTTTAATTTCCGGCGGAGCATCAGTAAAGAAAAAATAAAATTAAAAACACTACCGGCCAAGACAGCCATAAACAATGCCTGTAAGCCCCAACCCAGGGTAATACTGGTAATGCCAAAAACGATTGTCATTAGCTGGGTTCCGATCACGCCCATTGCTTCGTATTTCATGTTCTGCAGACCGCGGAAGACAGCAAAAAAAGTTACTGTAAAAGTATCTAAGGCCACAATTAGTGCGTCAATATAAAGTATAATCTTTACCAAGGAAGAGTACTCCGAAAAGTTGGTAAACAAACCCATGCCCAAGACAATAATAAATGCGGTGATGAATTTGATTCCCAGTACCGTGCTTAAGTATGATTCTGTTTTTTCCGGTTTTCTGGCAATTTCTCTGACCAATACCACGCTTAAGCTGAAGTCTATTAAAATAAGCAAGATTGGTATGAGCGACTTAATCGGATCATAAAGACCGAGATCTACAGGGCCCAAATAACGGGCTATATATATAAAATATAAAAAAGAAAGGATTTTTTGGAGTACAAACGCTATAGTTAAATAACTTGTATTCGCTAAAATCCTCTGCTGCGATTTGAGATTATTGTTTTGTTGTTCAGGCATTTTTTATCTCTTTTGCCATTGTGGTGCCCGTCTCGCCTTCTTAAGACCAGGTTTTTTCCTTTCTTTTACGCGGGGATCGCGGGTAAGTAATTTGTTGGCCCGTAGCATTTCACGCAGGCTATCATCATTTTTTAATAAAGCGCGGCTAATG
>Ga0272443_10007210_pt1 | contig 10699 bp, 8 predicted proteins | sample SSMAcet12_FD_193581 | JGI IMG/M metagenome (GOLD analysis project Ga0272443, IMG submission 193581) | Marine sediment archaeal communities from Little Sippewissett salt marsh, Falmouth, MA, United States - SSM-Acet-12 | ecosystem: Environmental > Aquatic > Marine > Wetlands > Sediment ... | reverse complement strand
GGCGACGGAGATCGGCAACAAGATCTACTCGAACATCGTCGCCGTCGGGACGCTGGTCGGGCTGTTGAAGATCGATCTGGATCACGTGACCGATTACGTGAAGCGCTATTTCGCCAAGAAGTCGCAGGAGATCGTGGACAACAATGTCCAGGCCGCCCGGGTTGGATACGAAAAGGCCGGTCAGCTCGATCTGCCTGAAGGGCTCGACTGGACCATTGAGCCGACCGAGCGCGTCAAGGGGGATATCCTGGTCAGTGGTGCGGAAGCCGTTGGACTCGGTGCCATTGCCGGGGGGTGCGATTTCGTTTCGTCTTATCCGATGTCCCCTTCGACGGGCGTGCTGATCTTCCTGGCCCAACATGGCAAAGAGCACGGCGTTCTGGTCGAGCAGGCCGAAGACGAGATCGCGGCGATCAACATGGCCATTGGGGGTTCGTACGCCGGCGCGCGGGCTTTGGCAACGACGTCCGGTGGCGGCTTTGCCCTGATGACCGAAGGCATCAGTCTGGCGGGCATGATCGAGACGCCCGTCGTGGTGCATTTGGCCCAGCGTCCCGGTCCGGCTACCGGCCTGCCCACCCGCACCGAACAGGGCGATCTCGAATTGGCGCTGTACGCCGGGCACGGCGAGTTCGCGCGCATCATCCTGGCGCCGGGCACGCTGGAAGAGGGCTTCACGTTGACGCAACAGGCCTTCAATTTGGCCGACAAGTATCAGGTCCCCGTGTTCGTGTTGACGGACCAGTACTTCGTGGATTCCTACTACAATCTCCCCGCCTTCGATGTGTCTCGGACGGAGGTCGAGAAGCATATCGTCCAGACGGAGAAGGACTATCGCCGTTACGCCGTCACGGAGGACGGTATTTCGCCACGCGGCATCCCCGGGTATGGCAAAGGACTCATCACGGCCGACAGTGACGAACACGATGAAGAGGGACGCATCACCGAGGACCTCGACGTGCGCGTGACGATGCAAGACAAGCGCCTGGCCAAGGGCGAGACGCTGAAGCAGGACATTCTCCCGCCGGAGTTGGTCGGGCCGGCGGATTACCGCAATCTCGTGATTTGCTGGGGCTCGACCTATCACGTGGTCAAGGAGGCCCTGGCGGTTCTCGGTCGCGATGATACCGCCATGCTTCACTACGCCCAGGTCTACCCCCTGCACCCGAAAACGGCTGACTATGTTAAGCAGGCGGACAAGAGCATCGTGGTCGAGGGTAACGCGACGGGGCAGTTCCGCAAGTTGATTCGGCTGCACGCCGCGGTCGATACGGACGAGGGGCTCATCAAATACGACGGGCTCAGTTTCGCGGTCGAGGAGATTGTCGAAGGACTCGGTGAGATTCTTTCCTAGAAGTGGGACAATTCCGAAAGGGGCTACCGAGGCGTGGGAGAATCAAAGAGCAAAATGCAAAGCGCAAGACGGAGGACGTCATGCCCGCGTGGCGGGCATTCCGCTATTTTGATCTTTTATCTTTGAATTTTGATTCAGAGGTTCTTCTTCTTCAAATGGGACGGATTGTTATTTCGCAGGCCTTGTTAGGATAGTATCTGATGGCGACGAACGTATTCGATATGGGCGATATGGACATTGCATGGTGTCCGGGATGTGGCAACTTCCCGATCCTCAAAACCGTCAAAGAGACACTGGCCGAGTTGGAGATCGACCCGACGCAACTGGTCATGGTTTCCGGGATCGGCCAGGCGGCCAAGATGCCTCAGTATATCAAGTCGAACTTCTTCAACGGCTTGCACGGTCGGGCACTGCCGCCCGCCACGGCGATCAAGGCGACCAATCCCAAGCTGACCGTCATTGCCGAGAGCGGTGATGGTGACATGTACGGCGAGGGAGGCAATCACTTCATTCACTGTATTCGCCGCAATCCCGATATCACCAATATCGTCCACGACAACATGGTGTACGGTCTGACCAAAGGCCAGGCCTCGCCCACGAGCCGGCGCGGGTTCCAGACCCCCGTCCAGGTGGCGGGCGTGATCATGGAGCCGTTCAATCCGCTGGCCGTCGCAATCGCGCTGGATGCCAGTTTCGTCGCGCGGGCCAGTTCCGGCGATCGCGAGCAGACCAAGGAGATCCTCAAACAGGCCATCCAGCACAAAGGATATGCCCTGGTGGACATCTTTCAACCCTGTGTGACCTTCAATAAACTCAATACCTATCAATGGTTCAAAGAGCACGTTTATTACCTGGACGACTCCCACGATCCGACGGATCGGGCGGCGGCCTTCTCCAAGGCGATCGAGGAGGAGCGTCTACCGCTGGGGGTCTTCTATCGGAATCCGAAGCCGAGCTTCGAGGAGAACACTGAGGTTTACCAGGACGACACGCGTCCGCTGACCGAACGGGGGGTGGACAAAGCCAAGCTTGCATCTTTGATTGACACGTTCAAAATGGCTGGTTGAGGAGTAGTAGCTGAATGCTGAATGATGGTGACAAAGGCGTCATAGTACAACGAGACAAAGAAACCTACGCCGTCGCCCCGCACATCCCGTGTGGCGTCGTGCAACCCGAGACGCTGAGGCGACTGGCCGACGTGGCCGAGAAGTACGGGGCCCAGGCCCTGAAGATCACGAGCGCCGCGCGCATTGCGATCGTGGGGATCGAGGAGAAGGATGTCGAAGCGGTGTGGTCGGAGTTGGGCATGAGCCCGGGCTTCGCGGTCGGGCTGTGTGTCCGCAGTGTCAAGGCCTGTCCGGGCACGACCTTCTGCAAGCGCGGTTTGCAGGATAGTCTGTCGCTCGGCCTGAAACTCGACGGCAAATATCACGGCATGGAATTGCCGGGCAAGTTCAAGATGGGGGTCAGTGGCTGCCCGCACCAGTGCGCCGAGACCTGCATCAAAGACATCGGACTCGTCGGAACCGTCAAGGGCTGGCGTCTCCTGGTGGGCGGCAATGGCGGGGCGCGGCCGCGCCTGGCCCAGGAACTGGCCCGTGATCTGACCGACGAGCAGGCGCTGCATCTGCTGGACAAGATTGTCACCTATTACAAGGCGAACGCCGGAGCGCATAAACGACTGGGGGCGATGATCGAGAAGATCGGGCTGGACGAATTCAAAGAGGCCATCTTGGGGTCGGAAGCCGTCTCGACTGCGAACGAATGATGGCCGCGCGTTCAGAATCATCGTTGCCGACTCATGGCATCGAACTGAAGAACATCGGGGTCGTCCGAGGGGGCAGCACCATCCTGGAGGGTGTGGATCTGGGGGTCCCGGTCGGGAGTTGCTGTGCGATTCTTGGTCCGAACGGTTCGGGTAAGTCGGCTTTGATGGCGGTGTTGAGCGGTTACCTGTGGCCTACGACGGGAACGGTGACGATCGGAGGCCGTCGCTATGGCCAGGTCGATCTCTCTGATGTCCGGCGGACGATTGGGTTGATCGAACCGTCGCGGACGCCGGGGTTCAGTCCGACGCTGTCTGTACGGGAGGTCGTGGCCACGGGCCTGTTCGGAACGATTATGCTGCCTCTTTATCGCGATGTGAACGAGGACGAATGGCGCCGGGTGGCGGCCGAGTTGGCCCCCCTGGGATTGGCCGAGATCGCCGATCGGGCCTTTGGCGATCTGTCGTCGGGAGAGCAGATGAAGACCTTGTTGGCCCGGGCCATGGTGACCGACGCCGAGATTCTGCTGCTCGACGAGCCCACGGTGGGGCTGGATATGGGCGCCCGGGCCGCTTGCATTGGGGTCCTGGATGAGTTGATGCGACGCGCCGAGCGACCGACGATGGTGATCGTTTCCCATCATCTGGACGAACTGCCCCTGGCGGTCAGCCAGGTGGTTCTGATGAAAGGCGGGCGACTGCACGCTCAGGGCGAGCCGCAGGCGATGCTCACTTCCGAACACCTCAGCGGGCTGTTCGATTGCCACGTGGATGTCATTGAGAACCAGGGGCGCTTCGTCGCCGACGTGCGTGCAGTGCCCTGATAAGTGAGTTCCGGGGGTAAGACGCCATCATGACCACAATTCCGCGTAAGTTTCTTCGGCCCGGCGAGTTCTACGTGCTCCGGCGCCCGGTCCTGGCCGAGACGTTGGTCGGTTCCTGTGTCACGGTCTGTTTGTACAATAGGAAGGAGGGCTTCGGTGCGATGAACCATTTCCTGCGGGATGCCCCGGCTCATGCTGGCGAGACCCAGATCGGGGAATTTGGCTCGACCGCCACGTGGCACATCATCAATGCCGTGATGAGGATCGACGGCAATCCGCACCACTACTGGGCGGGCATCTTCGGCGGGGCGGCCGTCTTGCGGGCCGGGGCGGCCGGAGGGGGGATTGGTCGGGCGAACGTCGTGGTGGCTGCCGTGGTGTTGCAGGAGGCCGGCTTCCGAGTGGCGCGGAAAGAGGTAGGGGGGACACGCGGCCGACGCGTGAATTTCAACACGCAGACGGGCGAAATCGAGTGCCGGTTTGCCGGTGATATCCCCCGCAAAAGGCGCCCGTCGGAGATGGCGCGATAGAGATCAGGGCTGAGACCATGCCGGAGGTGCAGACCGACGCCAGGACCGAGATGCTCGAACGAGTCTATGACCGCTATAACCATCGCCGGTTCATTGGCGCCGACCCGCTGCAGTTTGCGTATCGATACAGCGCGCCCGAGGATGTCGAAATGGCGGCGTTTCTGGCCGCAGCGCTGGCCTACGGACGCGTCCAGCAGATCGAGCGCAGCGTCGAGAATCTCCTGGCTCGGATGGGGCCCCGTCCGTATAAATTCGTGGTGGGCTTCAATCGCTCACGGCGGGCGAAGCTGGCCGGCTTCAGGCATCGGTTCACGAGTGGAGAGACGCTGGCGGCTTTGTTCGAGGTGCTCCGGAGTGTCCTGCGCGAAGAGGGGAGTCTGGAAGCTTGTTTCGCGCGGGGATACGATCCGGGCGACGCCGATGTCGTGCCGGCTTTGACGCGCTTCTGCGACCGGATCAGCGATCGGCACGCCCGGCGGCGGGGCGGCACGCTCGACCGGAACTTCATGTACCTGCTGGCCAGCCCCAGTCGCGGCAGTGCCAGCAAACGCCTGCATTTGTTTTTGCGCTGGATGGTGCGCGATGACGAGGTGGACCTAGGATTGTGGACGTCGATCGACAAGGCCAGACTGATTGTGCCCATGGATGTCCATATGGGAAGGCTCTGCCATATTCTTGGCCTGTACGAGGGCCGGACAGTTTCTTTGAAGACGGCCGTGCAGGTGACCCGGGGTTTTGCTAAGATACAGCCGACCGATCCGGTCAAGTACGATTTTGCGCTGTCTCGGATCGGCATCATGGAGAACTGCAACGGGCGCTGCGGCCCGGCCTGCGAGGCCTGTGAATTGCTCGAAACGTGTCTTGAACGGGAGAACTGGAGACGATGAATCCGAAGGATTTGGAGAAGTATTCCTCCGCCATTACCCTCTCCGACATGGAGGTGTTTGTCTTTCCGGAACTGATGTACAGCCTGGTCTTGGCAAACATCATGAGCCCTCTGATCTGGAAATGGCGTGAGGAGGATTGTTTCAAGAAGCTGGAAGGCAAGACGAGCTATCGCAAGCTGATGCGGCTCCGGCAATACGTGATGGATGAGTTCGACTTCAATCTCGACCTGGAGACGTGGGGGCTGACGACGCAGCAGGAGGAACTGAAGCGGTTTGCGCATGTGATGGCGCCCGAGCAGATCAGCGAAAGCAACGCCCTGTTCGGCTACACGGGGGACAAATACTACTTCGACGTCGATATCCGAAGGCACTTCGGGCTCGACAAATACGACGGTGACATCATTCCCTACTGGAAGACGGAAACCGTCGAGGCGATGGATGCGTTTCGCTTCAAGCCGGGCTATGGCAAAGCGGCCGGCGAGTGCGTGTCGCTGGCGACGCTGTACGCGGCCGCGGCTTTCATCGTGTGCGGTATTCCGCTGGAGGATATCTACCTGATCCTGACGCCGCTGCATTCGCAGAACTTCATCGAGATGAACGACGGTATTTTGACCAATAACCGCCGGCTCGTCACGAAAACGATGTGGTTCAACGGCACCGAGATTTCCTACAAGGCTCAGCGCGCCCTCCGCAACGAGCAGGTCACCATCGTGGCCCACCCGAGTGGGTACGTCCACTACTTGTATGACGAGGCGACCATCGATCCGCAGCGCTACGATCACTTCCGCGCCCGCCTCGCCGACTATCTCTCGACCGAGCTGAACCTCACCCACTTCGCCAGCTTCCTCCGCTGCGAGACCGGCTATCAGAAGTACTTCCAGATCTGTCGCGACTGCCATGGCCATGCACAATTCCTCAAAGCCGAAACGCTGTTCAGCTACGAGCACGGCAGCCCTTACAAGATCGCCGACACGACGCACGAGAAGCTCCTGGCCGAAGTCCATGACGAGGACTACATCCGTTACGAGTTGCCTAGCCGGGTGCGCTGCGACCGCCTGAACGATTTCCTCGCGCAGCAAAAGCCCGATTTGCGCACCGCCGCCGGCCGGGATGCCCTCGCGGCATTTTTGGCCGACGTGGTTCCCGACGCCGCGCAGATGGTCGCCAAGCTTGCGGACTTCCTGCACGTCCAGCCCAAACTGCCCGCCCGCGCCAAGCAGTTCGTCGAGCCGGCGCCGATCCAACTGTCCGTGGACCAGAGCCGCGAAGAGATCATCGCCTACCTCCAGTCCCTGCGCGACACCAGCGCCACGGCGGACTTGGCTTTTTATGCTTTTCGTGATATGGAGACGTGCGACTGGCGGCCCTTCGCCAAGGCGGCCGTCGAGCGCAACCCTGTTTCGATCAACGCAGCCGCGTCCATGTCCAGCGCGGAGGCCTATCAATGGCTCCAGGGCCTCGAGGACGATTCGATCTACAACGGCAATCGTCTGGCCCAGCCCGACGAGGTCGTCAACTACGGTCGCGGCGACGGTCTGGAGAAAGCCTTCGTCCTGGCCAATCTGCTGCGCCATGCGGACCCGGAGCGAGAGGTGATATTATCGGTCGGTGACGGGCGCGTGACCCTCAATGGCACAGGGACGTTCGCATTCACCTCGGCCAAGCGTTTGCAGGGCCGAGTCACGTTCGGTGCCGCCGGCAACATCGACGTGGATCGTTAGCCACGCGCGAACGAATCGGTACGTCGCTCGGCTGGCGCGCCGCGTGTGTGTCGTCGTGTCCCCCGCGAACGGCAAGCGCGATCCGCGCAACCGTCCGGTAACGTGAGAGGTGCCGGTGTTGGCGCTGGTCGTTCTCGGTTAAGGCTTCCCTTTTCGCCTCATTTCGGGTATAATGCCCGCCTTCGCTTATCGTCCATCCACCCTCTGTGGTGGTCGTATGGTGTCAGGCAAAGGACTGGGTTGAGAAGAATAAGGAGTGTTCCGATGAACAAAGTCAAACCAACATTGTGTCTGGCGGTGGCGCTCATCGCCATGGGGACGGCCGCGTGGGCCGAAGGGGACGTGAGCTATAATGTCTCGGGTGGCTTCTTCACCCATTACATCTGGCGTGGTCAGAACAGCACGGACGACTGGGTCTTCCAACCGGACGTCAGTGCTTCCTGGAATGGCTTCACCGCCGGCATCTGGGGCAATCTCGATGTGGGCAACGACAATGGCCGGGACGGCGAGTTCACCGAGTACGATTACTACCTCGACTACTCCGGACAGATCACCGAGACGGTCGGCTACTCGGTCGGTGGCATCTACTACTACTTCCCGGGCACCGCGGATGAGACGACGGAGGTGTATGCCGGTGTGAACGTCGACTGCGTCGCGAATCCGTCGCTGACGGTCTACTGGGACATCGACGAGGTCGGGGGCTTCTACGCCAACCTGGCGGTTGAGCACAGTCTCGATTATTGGCCCGACCTGCCCTTCGGAATCGATCTGGGCGCCAGCATCGGCTGGGGTGACAGCGGCTACAACGAGGACTACTGGACGGATCCCGATACCGGAATGGGCGTCGATAGCAGTGAGCTAAACGACCTGGTCCTCTCGGCGTCGTTCCCGTTCGAGGTTGGCCAGGTCACCGTCACCCCGAGCATCCACTACGTGAACATCCTCGGCAGTGATGTCAGCGATGCGGCCGGTGACGACGACAGTCTCGTCTTCGCCGGGGTCACCGCCAGCTACAACTTCTAGTGCCAGCACCAGCGCAGCACCTCATCGGTGGGATGAGCAGCAGGCCTGCTCATCCCACCGTTTTTCATTTCTCCGCGAAATCCTCCGGGAAGTTCAGGTAGGCATACTCACCGTGCAGTTCGTACGCCTTGCGATCGCGGGCCTTGGCGGCCTCGACTTCGTCATCAAAAAGGCCCAAATAGTAGAACTTCGCGTGGCATACAATGGACGCCTGCCATTTATCGTCTCGTTTGCGACTGACCCCGACGAACCGTGAGGTCCCGCCGCAAGGCCCCCGGTTGGCCAGATTCTGGCGCCGGGTACAGATGCGCAGATTGCACCGTCGGTTATTCAGCCCATTGCCGTCGATGTGATCGACCACATACCCTCTCCGCGGGCGCATGATCATACGGTGCATACACACGACCCTCCCTCCTGTTTGACAGACCGCGTAAGCGTTGCGACCCTGGTGGTTGGCGCGCCACCTGTATTTGCTGAGGGCCTCATAGTCGTCCGCGTCGACGATCGCGAACAGGCCGTGGCCCAGTGGGATACGCCGGATGTCTCCCGAGGACTCGTCCGCCGCTGAAAGAGAACGGTCTCTTGTTGGTCGGAGCTTCGGTCGCTTCCAGGGCTTCGCTTTGAAATTGCGGCAGGTCTCGATGGGCAGGACTTCGGACAACTCGCCCGGCTGGCTCGGATGGTTGGTACACAGCAGCATCCGGGCGACCTTCAGCCATTTGTCCAGGAGCTGCCGCGACCGGGGCAGGGGGCTGGAATACGCGCACACCTGGCAGCGACCGGCGAACAAGATCGCATACACCGATTTCCAGCGCTTCCCCCGATACTCCTCGGGCCAGATCTTGCTCTCCGGCGGTGGCACCTTGTACATTTTCCGCCCCCGCCGTCGCCCACCCTTCTCACCCTTCGCACCTTTCACACCCTTCTCACCCTTGTCCCCTTTCACACTCTTCTCACTCTTCCTTCCCTTCACACCTTGGCGCCTCTTCTCACCCTTCTTCACCATCATTGATCCTTTCAACGTCGTTCGTGGCTCGTGGCCGGGGCCGCTGCCATTGCGGCCGCCACGCCGCCGGGTATATGGTAAATTGACCATACACAAATGTCAACGGTAAGACAAAGAAAAGCGAGAAAAGTTGCCCGCCCCGTAAACCCTTGCCCCGCCCGGACTAACCGCCCTCGTGGGACAAGCGTCCCGCTTGTCTCATCTCTCTCCAGCCCCGACAGCACCCCGGGACTCTCGTAGGCAGCCCGGCGCGCCGGGGTGCCTGCCCTCCTTCCAGGCGAAATGGCCGGGTGGCAGCCTCAAGCCGCAGCGTAGCGAAGGCTTGGGGATGGCACATAGATCGCTTCTGTATGCGCCACGATTTGCCCATGCCATGAACCATCCCCAATCCCGGCGCGCCGGGATTGAGGCTGCCACCCAGATGCCCAGCATTCCCATCGCACCCCGGGCGTTCCTCATCTGTCACCCCGAGCGCCGCCGAGGGGCCTCGCCACGAACGAGGCGCGCTCCCCGATCGCAACGAGATTTCCGTTCGGCTTCCCTCACGACAGGCTCTCGCCTGCGCCCGCAATGACAAAGTCATATCCGGGGCGTTCCCATTTGCACGACGTGCGCCGTGCTGCTACAATAAACCCGCGAACGCGGAACGATTGAGACACTGTGGCCCCCCGAACGCCGCTGCGCGGCGGCCGAAAGGAGAGGCACCATGAGCCTGGTGGAAATGAACTTCGGTGCTGACGCAGCCAGCAGACCATCCGCGTCAACGCGATTGTCAGGAATCAAGAAGAAATGATGCGACTCCGCCGGGAGTTAGTGGGGCAAAGGTAGATTAGAGAAACGGTGTGCACGCTCTACCGACATCAAGAGCAACAGATAAGGGGAGAGATAGGAGTTGAAATGGCAAAGAGGAATCTCGATGTGAACAAGACTTGTGTCGTCAGGGACCGCCCTTGCGGGCGAATCTTCAGTTGTTCAAACACCTGCTTCGTAGCTTGCCCTTCTTCGGATGAGGTAGGATTGGAGCTTGACATAATCAAGACGGTCCTTCTCGATGAAGAAATCGAGCCATATGTGGCAGTCCAACATTTTGAACCGGCTCGCGAGATATTCTGCACGAAGATATGCACCAAGATCATTGAGTCAAAATTCTGTGTTGTTCTGCTATCCGGTGTAGTGGACGAAGATGGCCGCGTTGTTCCGAATGCAAACGTCTACTACGAGTACGGAGTGATGACGGCCTGGAGGAAGTACATAATTCCTCTGCAGCGGGCCGATCAGCATCTATCGTTCAATATCCAGGGTCTCGACACCTTGAAGTATACACCGGTGAGCTTCAAAACCGAATTCGAGAAAGCTCTGAGATTGGCGATCGCCTCGACAGAAGAACCGGAAGAGAAGGAAAAGAGGAGCAAAACGAGGCTAGCGGACAGCTTGACGCTCTTCTTTGAATTGAAAGGGTTGACCCCATTGCCGAGATCGTGGACGGCAGAGAATACGCGTTTTCTTCCGTTTGCGCGTTTCAACTATGGGACAATTCTTGAGAATGAGAGTGACGTCGAAAGGGTCTTCTACGACACGAAGGTGATCAT
>Ga0272443_10007209_pt1 | contig 10702 bp, 8 predicted proteins | sample SSMAcet12_FD_193581 | JGI IMG/M metagenome (GOLD analysis project Ga0272443, IMG submission 193581) | Marine sediment archaeal communities from Little Sippewissett salt marsh, Falmouth, MA, United States - SSM-Acet-12 | ecosystem: Environmental > Aquatic > Marine > Wetlands > Sediment ... | reverse complement strand
ACCTTCTATGCCTCAAAAAATCAAGACACACATACGCAAAATCCACTGGATTTTCAAAAATCAAATAATGAGTATTACCTCTGAAAAAAACCAGCCAGCAATTTTCAAAAACCGAAGCTAGTATTAATGAATCCTCAGGATCAAGAATATTGTCTGAACGTCCGTGAATGAGCAGTACTTCATTTTTGATTGATTCAAATACTTTTGGATTCACCTGCCAATCGATGACGATGTCCAATTGCTTTTTTATAGGGCCTGTTGTGGGAAGTTCAGCGTTTGCATATTTTTGAAGATTCTCTAATGTAGAAGTTGTATCGATACCGGTCGCATTCAAAATGGCCCTGTCGATTCTCTCAGGGTGATGCATGAAAATGTATTGTATAAAAACGGTTCCCATTGAATAGCCCAACATGTGGGCTCTTTCAAGTTGGATGGCATCCATGAATGCGATGACATCCTCGGAAAGCATTTCATAGGTAAAGGGTTTGTCCGTATCTGTTGAATAACCCATGCCCCGATTGTCCATGAGAATCACCTGGTATTCATACGAGAGCATATCGATAATGGTTTGGGGCCAATTTTCCATCGTTCCGCCTAATCCCATCAACAATAACAAAGGTTCTCCCTCGCCAATGACTTTAAATCCAGTTTTAATCTCACCGGTATCCACCTGATAAAACTTGTTGCCGTATGTGTCATAACCAATAGATTTTTCCGGAAGCACAATACTGAAAACTGAAAGACTAACCAGTAAAATAGAAAAAAACACAGCAATCTTTTTCATTTAATCTTCTCCCTTTTGTGCATATTTATGGATATGCATGATTTGAATGCCAAAACAAACTTATTTAATGTATAATATCATAAATATAAATTTGGAGGTGTAATTGTAAATGAAAAGATTGATAGTTATTTTAATGGTTTTGATTATTCCCTTCTCTCTTTTTTCAATGGACATTTCAGAGGCGATAGGTGATACAACCTTGTTTATTTATGCTTTTGAAACGAATTTACATCATTTGCGCGTTACCATTGATGTACTCTCAAAAACAGAAGAAGTCAGATCCGGTGAATGGGAACGTATGCGCGGTTTAATTGAAGAGTTGCAAAAGCAGGACGAATCAACCTTGTATTGGTTTTCTAATCCCGATGGCAGTTATTATACAGTGGAAAAGGGTTTGACGAATTACAATCTGCAGGAACGAGAATATTTCCAACATTTACAACAGGGCGAATCCGTTTATGGTGCAGTGATAACCGGATACACCAGCCTAAAAAAGAGTATTGTCGTTGCCCAACCTGTTTTCAAAGGGGAGGTATTGGTCGGCTATTTGGGAGGCTCAAAATATACAGATACTTTGGTGGATTATCTTGATATGATGGCGCAGAATGGTGTGATTAGGTCTTTTTATGTGATCACAACAGAGGGAGAAGACGTTATTCAATACAATATCAATGAGAAAGTGGCAAAAAATTTGAATGCCTTGATGCTTGAAACGGGATTCGGGTTGTACCCCATGTCCGAAAATAGCCCCTTGGAATACCAGTATATGTTTGGTCCCTCTCCGGAAACGGGATGGCTTTACGCAGTGGGAAAGAAGAAATAATCCATTAACTGAAGGATGTCTTTTTCAAAAGACATCCTTCATGGATACTAATGCCACTTCATTAATTCACTTTTTAAAGTTCCTTTTGAAGTTAAAGACATTTGTCGAGTTTCTTGAAAGCCCTTGTAAGTTTTGATTTGTTCCTTTTCTAATGAGATGTGCCAAATACGATCAAAATCCCCATCAAAAGAAAGATAAATATCCAATGTGTCAGAGAAAAAGATGACAGAACACTCGGTTGTTGCAATCACAGCCTGTTCCAGAACATGGATAGCAGTATCTAAAGTGAATGTCTCTGAAGAATTTTCCAGTAATGCATTCCAAACGTTAATATAATTTTGATCTCCTCTTCCAAATACTTCATCATAAGCTTTATCTCGAAATTGATACAGCGGAAAATTTGCCATGGCAAAAATATCTCCGTCTTTTTTCACCAGTTCATTTTCCCCCTCCCCCACTTCAAGGGCAATGGCTTGTCCAAATTTATCCGCAATCATGATGTGTGTATACATCATGGGAGAGAACCTAACCCGCTTGTCCTGCACAAATCTCTCCAGAGAAACAGCTTCAGTGGCATTTTTAATTTGCTCCAAAAAGACATCGTGAATAAATATCGTTGGTCTACCATCGGATTTGAAATACCGTTTGGATAACGATTGAGTAGTAGCGAATACTCCAGATTCGTTAATGCCAATTACATTTGCATATCCGATGGGTGTTTTAAAGGAAACAATGAAAGCCTTTTGATTGGCAAAATGTTCAATTTCAACTTTAACCTCAGGATTGCCTTCATAATCAAAATTCATCCCCCTGCAGGCAACCCTTCCATCATAGACAAAGCTTGTGCAAGAAAAAACAAGTGTGATTAAACACAACAAACAACTCATCAAAATCTTTCGTTTCATAATACCTCCCTTGATGCAAATAATAACAATTATACCACCAACAAACCTCTTGACAAGGATCAGTATTCATGGTATAATATGTAAGTGAGCGAAAAAAAGAGGAGATTTCCATTCTCCTCTTTTTTTGTTGTTTACAACTTCCTCATTTAATGGTAACTTTTATTGCTTTTTTACCAGCCTTAAGTTAGTCCAAACGAAAATACCCCTTATTAACCTCAAGAATATCATCCAAAAGACCATCAACATCTTCCAATCCCGGTCCAAGAGGGTGAATGAGTAGAGCTTCTTTGGCCTTTTTTCTGGAATTGGTTAAATGAGCTTCGATGGTCAGTCTTTCAAAGGCTTTCACTGTATCGATGAGTCCTTTTGCCATTGGATGTGCTTTTTCAATACTGATCGGTCTAATCATTTTTTCTGACACACGTCCGTTGATTTCAAGGATATAGTTTTTGTCCAGATTTTCCACTGCACCGTTGTTTCTGATATTAACGATGTGTTCCTTGGTTCCGGGGGTACATAAATCTCTGATGAGTTCCACAGCAGCTGTTGAATACATGGAGCCACCACGTTGTTCCAGTTCAGGTGGTTTTTCATATAATCCTTCATCAGCATATTTTTCCAGCAATTCATGTTCTATCTTTTTGACTTGTTCTCCCCTTGTTCCTTTGGTGACTTTTGCTTCTTTTTCTTCTGACAACATGGTTTGAGTCGTGTAGTAATAACGCAGATATGGGTTTAAAACCATTCCGGATTTGATTGCGAATTTTTCAAATAACTCTGAATCCGGAACATTTTCCGGTTTGTAGGTCTTTGTGAATACTTCTTGTGTTCTATCGGTACCTTTAACAAAAACTTTATCAATCCAGCTCATATGATTGAGTCCGTAATAATTTAAAAAAATGTCTTTCCTCTGACAATTAAAAGTATCAGCAAATGTTTGAAGTGTATTGATGGGGATATTACAAAGCCCCGCAAAGCGTTCAAAACCCAAAGTGTTGATGACAAATTCCGAGATTAAACCGGATGGATTGGTAAAGTTGATAATAAATGCATCGTGGGCCGCCCATTTTCTGACTGCTTCCACGTATTTTTCAACCATGGGAAGGGCCCTTAGAGCACAGGAGAATCCCCCAACGCCAGTGGTTTCCTGGCCAATCAAATCATATTTTAAAGGGATTGTTTCATCGTTGATTCTACCATTCAATAATCCGGGGCGATATTGCTGGAGAATGAAGTCAGCATCCTTCAAAGCTTCCTCAGCATCGGTACCCCGACGAACTTTGAATTTATTTCCGGCATGTTCCACCATTCTTTCTGAAAGTTCTGCAACGATTTTAAATTTGTTCGATTTGTCGATATCCAGCAAAAATACTTGACTGAGATCAATATCCGTGGCATGTTTAATCAGTCCGTCCATCAGTTCCGGTGTGTATGTACTACCTCCTCCGATGACAGTTATCTTCTTCATAATTGTGTCCTCCTTTTATCATTAAGCATTTGAATGTTTGACGTAAGTTGCGATGAGTTGTCTGTATATCTTATTGGTGATTTCTATACCCTCTTTTTCCATGGCGAAAAGAACAGCACCAATGACGGGGTCATGATCAGGTAACAACAATTTGTAATCTTTTCCAACTGCTGTTTTGATCATCGTATGCAGTATGGGGTCGGCATTTTTAAAGACAGATCCCTCAAGAACAAGATTGATGGGCACTTCAAATGACATATCCCTACGAAAGGCATCGACAATGGTTTGCACCTCTCTTGATATATCGTGAAGGATACTCAAAGCAGACATATCATGCTGATGTGCCGCACGGTATAAGGTACTAATTAAAGCAATGTGTACGTCCGGTCCGTTATATTCCTGATCTGGGTACTCTGCTTTCATCATTTCCTGAATGGTAATCGCGTATTTTTTTTTCAACAGCTCATGCATGATGGTCTTTGGTCCTCTGCCATCTTCTCCTCGTATGATTGCTGAAGCGACCATACCTGCTACATAATAACCACCTAATCTTTCACCGAAAAAAGAACTGAAACCACCTTTTCTCTTCATTTCATTTTTATTATATCCGTAACTGATACTTCCTGTACCGCAAGTCACCAGGATGCCTGTACCTTTTTCTGTTCCCGATCTCAAGGCAATGAAGCCATCATTTTCAAAAGCATACCTTTCTATTTGTATCCTATCCAAAATGGTGTTTATGACTGCAAAATCATAGTCTAAATCTGCTCCGGCGACACCGAAATATGCAGAACTGAGATCCTTTTTTCGGATTTTGGCTTCTTGACATGCTTTTTCCACCAATTCATTTAAAACGGTAAAAGATTTTTCTGTTCCACAACTCTGATAATTTGAACCGCTTCCCTTCTGAACGGTTAATACTATACCCGATTCTGTTGCTATGACTACCGCTGTTTTTGTACCACCTATATCTGCTCCTAAAATAAACATTCTACCCTCCATGTTTGCAAGCTATTGCAACGCAATAACTCATCAAATGTTTCAAATTTCTGATCGATAATACCTGTTTTTGTATTTTTTTTCAAATGATTCACATGAGATATTCAAAAAGTTTGTTACAGCAACAATCATAATAGAATGAAACTCGTTTCTGGTAAAGTCTGATAAAAAGCGAAAATCTGGGATTATTTTCGATTAACAGAAAATAAGGACACTTTTTTTTCTGAGACTGATGATTTTATGTTTAGAATTGTTATTCTGTAATAAACGCCGAAAAAGGTATTTATATGAGGCATTCGAGATTATAATGATAAAAATGTGATTGCCTTTTTTGTTCTTTAGGTCAAAAAATTAAGAATAGAGAAAATATAGCGCCCTATTTGTTCATAATCTAAAATAATTCGGGATAATCCGAAATGAAACAATTTTCAATGAAACATGTTTCACAATAGAATGAAAATGAACGGCAAATGATTGATCAATCCAGAGATTTAATCAGAAGAAAATTGCCAAAAATTTTAAAAAGAGGTGTTTTTATGAAAATTCATTGGAAGGTTCTGCTTGGTGTACTTTTGGTGCTGCTCGTATCAACAATGGCTTTCAGTTATGAAAGAGATGAAACGCTGGTTTACGGTGGAGGACTTTGGGGAGCTCCTGCAAACTGGAACCCGTTAACACCCTGGGCGGAAGTCGCTGGAACAGGCGGACTTGTTTACGAGTATCTGTTTCATTATTATCCCCTAAAAGATGAGTACCAACCCTGGTTAGCAGAAAAGGGCGAATGGGTAACGCCTAAGGTTTATGAACTGGAACTGCGAAAAGGAATCAAATGGACTGATGGGAAATCATTCACCGCTGAAGATGTCGTTTTTACATTTGAAGTAGCCAGAAACAATGCCCTTCATTATTCCAATGTCTGGACATGGATAACAAGTGTTGAAGCTCTTTCTCCAACAAAAGTAAGAGTGACTTTTGGAGACAGCCCTCATTATCAGGAATGGAAGGTTATTCTTTACGATTTGAGAATCTTACCTAAACATATTTGGTCAGAAATGTCACCGGATGAATATTTAACAACAGCTAATAAAAACCCTGTTGGAACCGGTCCTTATATGTCGGAAAGCACAGGTCAAGACAGAATGGTCTGGGTCAGAAATGATGACTGGTGGGGAAATGATATCTTTGGCCAACCTAAACCCAAATACCTTGTTAATCTAGTTGTAAACGGTAATAACGTTGCACTGGGAATGTTGATGAAACGCGAATTGGATTTAAGTAATTACTTTATTCCCGGTGTTCCAAAAATCAAAGATGCATTCGGTTTAACCACTTGGTTTAAAGACGCACCTTATATGCTCCCTGAAAATGTGGCTTTATTATTCCTTAATACCACAAAAGGTGCTATGAAAGACGAATCTTTCCGAAGAGCTTTAGCATTTGCTATAGATCCGGATATGATTGCTGAAAGAGTATTTGAAAATCAGGTTAAAGTTGCCAATCCCGCTGGCCTTCTGGGTGAAGGTTGGATGAAATATTACGATGAAGAAGTAGCCAATGAATACGGTTTCAGTTATAATCCTGAAACAGCCGCAAAAATGCTTGATGAAAACGGCTTTGTGGATGCTGATGGTGACGGCTGGAGAGATGACAAAGCCGGTAATGCCATGAAGTTTGAAATTATCGTTCCCAATGGTTGGACAGACTGGATGGAATCCATTAAGATTATTGCCAACAATTTCAAGGCAATCGGAATTAATGCAGTACCCAGCTTCCCGGATTATAGTATTTATATGGATAAAATTCAAGATGGTACTTTTGATATGTGTATCAACAACTTCGGGTCATCAAGAAGTACAACACCGTTTACATACTGGAACTGGGTAGCAAATGATGAAATTGACGGAGAAATAGTTACAGATGGAAATTACAGCAGATACAACGATGCAGAACTCTTCACTTTAATCGATGAATTTAATGTCATGCAAGACTCCAACAATGGCATTATGGAAAAGACATCAGAAATACAGGCAAAACTGCTCCAGGCAATGCCATCAATTCCTCTATGGTATAACGGATTGTGGGCACAGATGACATCCGGTGTATGGACCAATTGGACTACAGAAAATAATCCTACGGGTTATCCTTGTAGCTGGGCAGGAAAAATGCAATTTGGCTTTGTTGAAACGCTTATAAAGCTTGAACCAGCACAATAATTGTATAAATGCCTTGATCAAAAGGCCCTTGTTAAGGGCCTTTTGATTTATAGAGAGGAGTTGTTCTTAACGCTATGAAAAAATATCTGGGTAAAAAAATTTTTATCTACCTGATTACTTTCTTTTTTGCAGTGACAATTGACTGGGCAATTCCAAGGTTTATGCCGGGAGACCCAATACAAATACTGCTTTCCAGGTTTCAAGGAATGGAAGGGGGTCGGGAAATCATTGAAGCCCAGATAACGGCTTCCTTTGGTTTGGACAGACCTTTATTGGAACAGTATTTCAATTTTTGGGGTTCACTTTTTAAAGGGGATCTTGGAATCAGTATTTACACATTCCCAAAACCCGTTATGGAAGTTATCAATGAGGCCATCATTTTCGATATATTATTACTCGTTCCCTCAATATTACTTAGTTGGATCGTGGGAAATAAACTGGGAGCTTTTTCCGGTGTAAACAAAAAGGCAGATAAATACACCATGCCGTTTTTCTATTTCCTTACCTCATCCCCCTATTTTTGGTTTGCTGTTGTGGTGGTTTTCTTCTTTGGGGTTCAGCTTCCTTGGTTTCCCATCAACAGTGCATACAGTTCCACAATGAGACCCGGGTTTAATTTAGCGTTTATTCTTGACTTTTTACACCACTGGTTCTTGCCGTTTTTAACTTTATTTTTGGTTCAATTGGGTGGTTGGGCGATTGGCATGAGAAATATGATCATCTACGAGATGGGATCCAACTATTCAAAATACATGGAATCTCTGGGTGCTTCAGAAAAACTCATTAGAAAATACGCTTTCAGAAACGGTGTGCTCCCTCAAGTTACCGGATTGGCAATTAGACTTGGAAACATCATTGCGGGAGCTTTAACGACTCAGATCGTGTTTTCCTATCCTGGATTGGGGTATATCCTTTTGAAAGCCATCTTGAATCAAGATTATTTCCTTGTTCAAGGAACTTTCTTGTTCATCGTCATATTTGTTTTATTAGCAAATTTCCTGGTAGATATCATTTACATGTTTATCGATCCCAGAGTCAGGTTCTCATATTCGGGGGAGGTGTAAGCCATGGCTAAAAGTGAATTTTGGAAAAAACATGAAAATCTCTATTTTGCCGTTACTAACGGGAAAGTTATCTTCGGTCTGATCATTTTTATGTCCATTTTAGCTTTGGCTATCTTCGGACCCATGGTTGCAAAATATGATTATGACGAGTTTGCGGGACCCGGATATATGCCCCCGTCAAAAGACTTCTGGTTCGGTACGACTCTCATGGGAAAAGATGTATTTACCCGTGTGGTCTATGGTCTGAGATCAACTTTTGTTGTTGGATTTGTAGGTGGTACCATTGCCACTTTCGTCGGTTTGATTATCGGGTTTCTCGCCGGTTATTACAGCGGTAAATTAACGGATGAAGTATTAATGATGATCACCAATATCTTTTTGGTCATACCCACATTAGCTTTGTTGATTATACTCTCAGCTTATTTGCCCTATAGGGGAATATTGAGTCAAAGCGTGATTATTGGATTGACGGCTTGGACATGGACTGCAAGGGCAGTGAGATCACAGACCATGTCACTTAAAAATCAAGAATTTGTCAACCTGTCAAGGATATCCGCCGCACCAGTCACAAAGATCATCGCGGAGGATATTGCAGCAAATATGTTTTCATATGTCTTTATGGTTTATATCATTCAGTTTACCGGTACGATTCTGGCAGCAGTCAGCCTTGAATTCCTTGGACTTGGACCCACACAGGGGATATCACTTGGGTTGGTGATGCAGAATGCTGTCAACTGGAATGCCATACAGCTTGGACTATGGTGGTGGGCAATTCTACCCGGCCTGTTATTGACCATCTTAATCGTTTCTTTATACTTTATAAACACCGGTTTGGACGAGGTGTTTAATCCAAGACTGAGGGAGATGTAACCTATGCCGGAAAACGTATTGGAAATAAAAGACCTAAAAGCGTATTACAAAATACTCAAAGGAGATGTCAAAGCCCTTGATGGGGTGACCTTTAACGTTAGAAGAGGAGAAATCCTAGGGATTGCCGGTGAGTCCGGTTGCGGGAAAAGTACGCTAGCCAGCGCTTTGATTTTAAGAAAAAAACCGTTACAATATATTTCCGGGGAGGCAAAACTTCTGGGAACTGACATCATGAAGCTCTCGGAAAAACAATTCAAAAAAATGAGATTGAAAAACATCTCAATTATTCCTCAGTACGCATTGGATGCCTTCAGTCCCACGAAAAAGATTAGAATCTTTATCTCAGACCTTGTTAGAGAACATGGGATTAGACCGAATAGAAAATTTTTCAAAAAAGTGGAAGAACGTCTGGACATGATCAATCTGGATCCATCGGCTTTAGACAGATATTCCATCGAATTATCCGGGGGAATGAAACAGCGTATGATTATGATTATCTCAACAATTCTGGATCCTGATTTCATTATTGCCGATGAGATTACATCCGCCCTGGATGTAAGTTCACAGCGTTTTGTTGCTAATATGCTGGTAAAGTTGAGAGACGAGGGAATCACAGGATCTGCCATCTTCATCACCCATGACTTATCCATCCTTTATCAAATCGCTGAGCGTATCATGATTATGTACGCTGGCCATTTTGCAGAGATCGGTCCTACTGATGAGATTGTCTCCAACCCGAGACATCCCTACACGAAGGCATTAATCGGATCGTTGCCTCAAGTGGGTATACAATATAAGGAAAATAGGCTTTCGGGAATTAAAGGAACACCGCCCCATCTGTTGAATATCGGGGAAGGGTGTCGATTCCGTTTCAGATGCCCTTATAAGACTTCAAAGTGCGAGGAAACACCCCAAAGGGAACAAATAACAGATAATCACTTTGTTTCATGCTGGAACTGGAAAGAGAATTTCTCGGATTCAAGGCCCTCCGGAGGTGAGAAAGATGGAGAATAAATGTATCATGAGGGTGGAAAATCTAACCAAAGTTTTTACTTCCGGAATCATTGCCGGTGATAAGACGGTTGCAGTGAAAGATGTTTCCTTCGATATGGAACAAGGAAAAGTCATCTCCCTGATTGGCGAGAGCGGCAGTGGAAAAACGACGATTGGAAGACTCATTCTCAAACTCTTGAAACCCACAGAGGGAAAACTTTATTACAATGGGCAGGATATTACAGATATTAACAGTAAACGTGAAAAAAAGGCGTATTACAAAAAAGTTCAGGCCATTTTCCAGGATCCCTTTTCTTCCTTTAACCCACTATTCAGGATAGACAGAATCTTTAACATGCTCTTTAACAGTTTTATGAAAGATGTGAAGGATAGAAAATCACTCATTGAACAGGCGCTTGAAAGTGTTAATCTGAATCCCAAGAGAATTATGAACAAATTTCCCCATCAACTAAGCGGTGGTCAACTACAAAGACTGCTTATCGCAAGGGCTTTATTACTGGATGTGGATATACTCATAGCCGATGAATTGATCAGTATGTTGGATGCCTCCACGAGGATCGGT
>Ga0272443_10007205_pt1 | contig 10705 bp, 7 predicted proteins | sample SSMAcet12_FD_193581 | JGI IMG/M metagenome (GOLD analysis project Ga0272443, IMG submission 193581) | Marine sediment archaeal communities from Little Sippewissett salt marsh, Falmouth, MA, United States - SSM-Acet-12 | ecosystem: Environmental > Aquatic > Marine > Wetlands > Sediment ... | reverse complement strand
TCCCCGGCGGTGGCTTTACAACACATAACCCGGGCACGATCTTAAACTCTCGTTTAATCTCCCCCCCGCCTGCCGCGGCCAGGATTGTTTCCTTGTCCCCCCCTTGCGGCCATACCCCCTCGCCCTTAGGTGCAAAACGAACCAGCATCTCACCCTCTACCAACTTCGCCCCGGTCGGTATTACCGTAAAGTCATGCCCTTCATCAGCAGACAGACTTACAATAGAGCTTTGGCTCGCGAGCTGGTTACTGATAATCTCACGGCTTTTAACATTGAAGTGTAAATCTCCATCGCCGCTATTACCCACGCTCAAAACTTCCTGTTGCGATCCTCCTTCCGGTATGGTCAATTCGTATGAACCCGGTGTCAGCCAGATTTTGGGGGCCGTAAACACCTCCACCACTACCTCCCTGCTTTGAATCAGGGTGGAGTTGTTATTGCTAATTATTAGTTCGTTATAATAGGTACCTTCTCCCAGCGTACGCGCTAAAGCTGTCGGTTCCATAACAATATCTACCGAAGCTAGCGGCCCCAGTGTTCCCACCATCGGCCCCGTCGCCACTAGACACGGATCGCTTATCGCAACACTCCAGTCAATTGTTTCTGTGCTATTGTTATTAGTAAGGGTAAACACCGCTTGCGAAGGTACGAAGGGCCCACCTGGATGCCCGGAAAACGCTGCCCCTGCTGCCGGTGCAATTTGCAAATCATCCGGGATACCGGTTCCGCTTAAAACCAACGGAGCCTCAGGCGTAGTACCGTCACTGCTTTCAATAAGCAATGTAGCTGCGCAGTCGGCTGCTATGGTCGGATCGCAAATCACCTTGAACCCTGAAATATTCCAGGGACTTAAGGTTATTGGCAGACTGGCTAGACCATCCAGATAAAATCCCCCGCACACCGCTCCGGTCTCGCTCGCACTGTAATCTTCGCCAGGCAAGTTCTCACTATCTGCAAAAATTATTTCCTCTTTTTCATAAATGGGCGCCTGATTCTCGTCATCCCAACCTGTCTCCTGCCCTGAATCGATCGCGACAATACTCCTTGGCTCGCTCTGTAAGGACGACAACTGGCTGGTCTGTCTCTGCAAAGCCGAGATGGACAATTCCGCCAGATCAAAATAATTGCTTATCAGCATGGCCCACCCAAACGACCGGAACGCTATCCCTCCTGAAGTAAATGTATTGTCCGACCCGGCTACCGAAGCCAACAACGTACTGCCGTCGCTGTCAAAGACTCGGCCCGTCATATTACCCCCCACTTCCCATTGGACCTCTATGCGGTACCATTTATTAAGAGTCCAACTGTATGAACTCGACACCAGTGTATCAAAATGATCGTAACCTACATTTCTTTGCAGAATTAATGCGCCGGTATTGACGGACATCACCAGCGAATATGTGCCCATGTTATTCGCCCCAAATCCAAAATAGGCCCGGCCGTCTGCACGCAAATATACCCAGCAGGATATTATCTGACCCTGAGATACCTGCCCCGCTAGATCATTGCGATAGGCCCAGCCCGCCTCATCACTTTCCAGGCCGAAACTACCTTCCCAGGCCGCCGCACTACTCAAAATATGCGAACCACCCAGAATAGTGTATTCTTTCAGATCACCATCTTCAAAATCCTCCAGCGTCTTTTTTATTACAACATCCTCGACCAAAAGAATGTCTGCAAAATCTATATTACGAATGAATGTCCGACCTTCACGGGGCAATCCTATTATCACTTCCCCAAAAGGAAGTTGTTGATCATTGACTGGCACAAATTCGTCAAGTATCTCGATATTACCGGAGTAGGCTATTGCTGCTGACGCCCCCAGATGCATAAACAAAAAAATACTTAGCAGTATAATAACCACTAAACTGCAAACACTCATCCCTTCGCGGCGGCGCATTATTTTGATACTGATGTTATGAATAAGACTCTCCTCGGTGGTTAATAAATAACCTTCAGCGATTGATTGAATCTGGTATGATGGTATTTTTGATTAGGGGCTTATTGCCTCTCCCCCACTAGGTTCATGCGCTTTCTCTCCCTCTGCTCTTAATGATACTTTCCTTCCCTGGACGTGTCCTCCCTGTCATGAGCGCAATCCAGCCCATTAACTCCTTATTATCATAGCAGATACAGCCGGTTTTGTCAATAAAATATACTTGACAAACACCCCTCTTTATTATCTATAATTAGTTAAATTTACAATAGTTATAGGAATATGTAATGCACTGGGAAGACTGCCCCCTGAACTACTATCCTTCAACTTCTTGTTCTTCTGCGTCATTATTGAATTTGGCAACTAATTAATTGTTAGAAAAGAGATTATATCAAATACCCGACAGCACCAATCTGACGAATTTGACATTTTCAAGTATTTGAATTTTGGTCATTCGCTATTGTTTAGGATTTCGGGTTTAGGATTTGGGTGCGGCTTGTGGCCGCGCCAGGGCACGTCCATATAATCAATATCCCACCCTATTAGAAATGAAATGGAGGTAATTATGAAACACATTAGTCGCAGGGATTTTATGAAGGGCACTATGGCCGCCGGATTGGCTACTTTTATACCGGCTCGGGTCTTTGGTGCTAACGATGACATTCGCATCGCCATTGCCGGCATCCACGGCCGAGGTTCTTCACATATCCAAGCCTTCGATAAAATGAAAGGCGTTCGTGTCGTTGCTCTCTGCGATGTGGACCGCAATGTGCTTGATCAACGCGCCGCTCCTTTCGAAAAAAAATCTCAAAAAGTTGATAAATATCTCGATATCCGCAAACTCCTCGAAAACAAGGATATCGATGCTATTTCTTGTGCCACTCCCAATCATTGGCACTCCCTGATTACCTTCTGGGCCTGTCAGGCCGGCAAGGATGTTTATGTCGAAAAACCCCTCAGCCATAATGTCTATGAAGGACGAAAGATAGTCGAGGCCGCCCGAAAATACAAACGCATCGTCCAGCACGGCACCCAAAGTCGCGCCGACAAGACTCGCGCCAAACAAGTCGCCCTGGCCCGTAGCGGCAACTACGGAAAACTGCTCATTGCCAAAGGCTATTGCTGTAAGCCCCGCTGGACCATCGGTTTTAAACCCATTACCACACCCCCGGAATATGTTGACTTTAACCTCTGGCTCGGACCCGCTCCCCAGCAGCCTTTCCATGCAAACCTCGTACATTACAATTGGCATTGGTTCTGGGATTTTGGTAACGGCGACTTAGGCAACCAGGGGGTCCATCAGATGGACCTCTCTCGCTGGGGTACCGGCCACACCCTGCCCAATACCGTCGTCAGTCTTGGCGGCCGCTGGGTGAACGAGCCCTATTTCAAGGACCAGGCACAAACACCCAACCAGATCGTCTCCATCTATGATTACGGCGACTGTCTGCTCCTCTTCGAGACCCGCGGTCTGGTCCATAAAAAAGATTATGAATACCCACGCATCGTGGGCGTCGAGTTTTATTGCGAGGATGGCTTGATCAAGGAGGACGCTTTTTATCCTAATGGCAAAAACAAACCCGAAAAATTAGCTAAGATCGACTTCGATATGAAACCCGGCTCCATCTTTGAAAATTTCATCTATGCCGTCCGTAGCCGAAAATATCAGGACCTACAGGCCGATGTCCTTCAGGGACATTATTCCAGCGCCCTCTGCCACCTCGGTAATATCTCTTACCGCCTGGGCAGTCGCACCAAATTTGAAAAACCCAAGGACCTGGGGAATAATAAAATTGTCGGCGACAGTATCATGACCATGCTCGCCAACACTCAGGCCATCGGCGTCGATCCGGAAAAGGCCGCCCTCCAGGTCGGTCCCAAACTCACTTTCGATCCGGAAACTGAAAGATTCCTGGACAATCCCGCTGCCGACCAGCTATTGACCCGGCCTTACCGCCGGCCTTTTGTGGTAACTGATAAAGTCTAACCACTTAGGTCTGAAACATGAGAACTTTCGACTTTCAAAGTTTACCTCAAGCCTTGAGCCTGTGGCCTTAAGCCTTAGGATTTCTTACCCCCCGATTTTAACTCGGGGGGTATTTTTATTGCCCGAACACTTAGAGCGCCGCACCCTTCTGCCCCGTTTTGATTTGGCGGGAAAAAAACGGGAACAGCAATACCATTCCCTTGTGCTCTCGGGATTCCTTGCTTTCTTCCAGCTCATCGATATAAAATGGGAAAAAACCGCTTTTTTCCTTACGGTATATCAAAAAACCGTCTTTATCATACCCTTTTTCTTTATCCCACATTGATAGCCAAAAACAGGCATCCCCCTTATCCCTTTCCCAGGTTGATCCGTCTTCGTTTACCCCTTTGGTTCTTTCAAAATCGAACAACGGCCATGCCACCGCGATCTTACGATAGGTCTCCCCGGCTTTCGGCGCTTGCTGACAACCGACGCTCAGAAAAATAAGCAAAAACAATGCCGTCGGCAGGATAAATAATCCGAAATACCGGCTCCTTGCATAATTTCCCCTGTTTTTCATACCAGACTCCTTTCGCATAACTTACCTTCTTTTTTTCGACATCCAAACTCCACTGATTTAGTCTAGCTCAGCTCACCTTGATATGTCAAGACCGTTTATATAAATACAAAATTTCGCTCTACCCAAAAATTGCACCGCCCCACGGGTAGCTTTCCACTTCCTGAAGCTCTTCTTTTCCTTTTCACTAAGCGGCTCATTTTTATTTTTTTGTGTTGACAATGCCGAACTATCCAGTTAAACTCCTGACAGTCATTGGATTTGGCTAAGCTTTTGTTTTCGGTATTATTGTCACCAAAAGGTGATTGTCATTATTAACGCACGTAATGAGCTTTGTTTGGCTCTTTTTATTTTTTCTCGTAGTGTATAAAGCAATCTTAACTTTAACCGGTATCAGCAAAGGATATAGTCCGTGGCGGATGTGCTAACTGATATCTGGGATAAAATATTACGTTACCTGCAGAAGCATCACAGTCAGTGTTGGCGTAATTGGTTTGAGCAAGTGGAGCCGATCAGTCTGGAAAACGGACTGCTCCGCATTGGAGTTCCCGAGCGATCCTGGCAGCAATATCTCATGCAGAAATGCAATGCTGACTTCCAGGAAGCCGCCCAAAGGGTAACGGGCCACCTGATCTCTCTGGAGTATGTCTATTCCGACCGGGACGACCTGGCCGCATCCGACTACAAAGAAGATCCCGTCCACAATCCCAATTTATTTTATTTCAATCCCGACTATACCTTTGATAATTTCGTCGTTGGTCCCTGCAATCGTCTTTCGCACGCCGCATGTGTCGCCGTCACCGAATCACCCGGAAACACCTATAATCCTCTTTTTATTCACGGCTCTGTTGGCTTGGGGAAAACGCATCTTATGCAGGCTACCTGTCAGGCCATACTCAAACAATCCGCACCCGCCAAGATTGTTTATATGTCCTGTGAAACTTTTGTGAATGATTTTATCCGCGCCGTCGAAGAAGGTAATCTCTACGACTTCCGGCATAAATATCGCTTTGCCAACATGCTCGTAATCGACGACATCCAATTCCTTTCTGAAAGGGAACGATCCCAGGAAGAATTCTTTCACACCTTCAATAGCCTCTATCAGGCCCGAAAGCAGATCATCCTCTCCGCCGACTGTCCACCTTCTCAGATTCCCAGACTGGAGGACCGTCTTGTCAGCCGCTTTAATCAGGGACTGGTCACCAGAATTGACAAACCCGATTATGAAATGCGCATGGCCATTTTATATAAAAAGGCCACTTTACGCGGCATCGATCCCCCCGAAGAGGTCGTCAGTTTAATTGCCCGCAAGATTGACAGTAACACCCGCGAACTAGAAGGGGCACTCACCAAAATTTATGGCATGGCCATGCTCGAAGATGGCCTCGTTACCCTGAAATTGGCCCGCCAGGCCCTCGGCGAAGAGCCCACCCCAGCCCATCGACAGATTTCCATTTCTCAGATAATCGAGGCGGTTACTGATCACTTTGATGTCCGGCTCAGCGATCTGCAGGGCAAACGCCGCTCCCGCAGTATCGCCTTTCCCCGCCAAATATGCATGTTTTTAGCCCGCGATCTGACCACTCATTCGCTGGAAGAAATTGGCGGCCATTTCGGCGGCCGCGACCACACCACCGTCCTGCACGCTTATCGCAATATAGACAAACTCTGCGATAACGACGAACATATCAGATCCATGGTCAACTCCCTCGTCACCGGCCTAACCCAGAAATAGCGCCTACCCTATCACCACCCCCACTTTTGACCACCTTTTAGCGCCTGTTAAAGCTGCTGTTAAAGCTGCTGTTAAAGCTGTTGTTAAAGCTGTTGTTAAAGCTGTTGTTAAAGCTCCAGCTCAAACAACTCTTTTTCCAACTCTGTCGGACGCGGCGGATAATCCGGCGGCTCCGGCACATCCACTCGCAATCCATGTTCCCCCAACCACTTGGCCAAACCCGGATAATAAGGATTGATCTTGAAGGCCTTAACCCGATACTCACTTTCCTTTTCCTTATCGCCTTTGCTGGCGAAGTAATCCGCCACCGTCAGCAACGGTGTCACGTTTTTGGGTTCGACTTTCGCCGCCGCAAAATAGGCCATCAACCCCTGCTTATCCATTTTTTCCGCTATGAAAGTATCCCCCAGTCGCAGAAAGTCCCGCATAGCTCCTTCTTTGTGTTCCAAAAACACCTTTGTTGCCCGCAGAGACTCTTTTTCTTTGCCGTTATCATTCAGAAATTTTATATAGCTCATTTGAAACAGATCGTTCACCGGATCGAACCGTACCGCCAGGGCATATTCCCACTCCGCCTTGGTTGTCTCATTCAGGGCTGCATAGCACTTGGCCAGCCAGTAATGGGACGCTGGATTTTCAAAATCGAGATTAACACTTCTTTCCAGTTCCTGTTTGGCCGCTTCATATTTGTCATGTTCCAGATAGACCTGGGCCCGCCGATTAGACCTGACCGCTTCCACCCCACAACCCTGCCAGACGACCAGGATTAATAGCATAATACAGCCTGCTGTTTTCCGAACTATAGCTTTCATCGTTAAACTCCCTTAGCTAACTTTCGCAGTTTTATATGTGGCTTTTCGCCTGTTAAAGGGCCCTATTATGGCCGTCTATATTTTTTGCCTTTGCCTACCGCTATTCTTTCGCACCCCTGATTTATCAAATCCTCGGCCTCCTTGCAAGAAAAAAGCCGGACAGCCCAGATTACTTTCCCGTCCCCAATTTGCTTGCTCACTTTTCCTGTGGTATAATTATTAAGTACAGTTCTATACAGTAAGGCATGTTATCTCTGGGAATATTGGCGTAATATAATCAACTAAATCCAATGTAACAGGTGATAAATACCTTAGTGAGGAGGAATTTGACGCCCTGATAGTCCTGGTATTTCATGCCCGAACTTCATAGCCCCACTAGCCACCCTCAGGCCAGTGGGGTTATTTTTCACCCCCCCCTGCTATCTTTTTTTTATCAGCACGTCAGTGCCTACATCAACCGGGCTTACCGGAACTTACGCCTTCGCCCTGGGATCGATATGTCTTACGAACTTTTGAATTCGTTTGCCCGCTATATCACCCAGGTAGAGGTTACCTTTGGAATCCAGCGCAATACCATGTACCCAGTTCAGCTCACCTGGTTTTTCCTTTTTGTCTTTGCCTTTCGGAAAACTGGAAATTTGCAATACCTTTCCTTCTCGATTTAATTTAACTACCACCTGATCTTTAGGCGGACAACCAAACACATCTCCGCCTTCCTCCCAGGTCATTGGTGTTGACCCGCATATCCAGATATCGTCTTTGTCTGATATACTTATCCCCCACGGCACCATGATATCCCGCCACTCCGCCAGGAACTTACCATCATAGTCAAACACCTGCACCCTGCCGTTACTGCGCCCTGCCACATACAGCCTTCCTGTCGAATCCACTTCGATACTGTGCGGCGTATGAAACTCTCCCGGCCGCACCCCCTTTTTACCCCACTGTTTTATAAACCGCCCCTTGGCATCGAAGTGCACAATACGATTATTTCCATAGCCGTCCGAGACAAACACCTCACCATTAGGCAGAACTGCCATATCGGTCGGTAAATTAAAATGTCTTTCATCATCCCCCGCCACTCCTTCTGTCCCCAGCGTCAGCAACACTTTACCTTCCGGGCTGCATTTGCGTACCAAATGCGTACCGCAGTCGGCAATCCAGACATTGTTCTGCTTATCGATTTGTATAAAGTGCCCGTTTTTCACAAAATCTCCCCCCCAGCTCCGGATCAGCTTCCCCTCCGGGTTATACACCTGTACCGGCGGTTTCGTCCGGGTAAAGACCCAGACATTATCGTCTCGATCAACCGCCACCCCGGGCACAGCTCCACATCCGAACCCTGCCGGCCTTTTCGGCCACCCTTCCTCACACGTGTACCACGTCGCCAGATTTATATGATCCTCCGGCTTATTCTTATAAACCGATGATGTTTTTGCCCCCCCACAGGACACCAGACTACTCGCCGCCAATATAGCCCCCGTACCTGCTGCCCCTATTCTTAAAAACTCCCGCCGCGATACTCGTTCTTTCAAACCAGCCATTACATTCACTCCTAAAAAATGTAGACCGCCTCAAAAATAACCGGTAGGATGGGCTTCAGCCCATGCGGTTGTTTAGAATTTCGAATTATTAGAGGTTGCCTGTATTTTCATTGTTAATGGTATGATCCTAATCTCTCCTCCTAATTCATTCAAGCTCGAACTTAATCGGCTCCCCCCTACGCACAGCGTAACCATGTTCTCTGTCTTTCCCGCGAAGCTTGTCCCCGACTCCGATCGGGGAACGGGGATCCAGTATTTTCATTTTGATCCTTCGTAGAGTTCGTATTTCAGCAGGCGGCATTCGATATTGCCGTTGTAGAATACCATTCGGCGCGCGGCCTTGAGCCTGATTTTTGCAGACAACTCCTTATTGCCGATGAGTAGATACGCGGTATAGCCGGCACAGCGTTTTTTGAGGAAATCTCCCATGCGTTTATACAGCTTTTCGAGTTGTTCAAGTTCGCCCATTCGTGAGCCGTATTCGGGATTCATAACGAGAATATTCCGCCCGGTGGGCAGCTCCGTTTCGCTAAAATCACACACATTAAACTCTATCAGATGTTCTACCCCTGCTGTTCGTGCGTTTTGCCTTGCCGCGTAGATGGCTTGTTCGTCAATATCGGTGGCGATTATACGTTTTTGTATCGCCTCCTTGCGTATCATCTTGCGAAAATCGTTTCGTATTTCTTTCCATATCTGCTCATCAAAACAATTTAGATGTTTGAAACCAAAATTGCTGCGCAGCGCCCCTGCCGGTTTGTTCAGCGCCATAAGAGCAGCTTCAATAGCGAGCGTGCCGCTGCCGCACATCGGCAGTACAATATCCTGCGAACCATCATACCCGCTGGCCATAATAATCGCGCTCGCCAACGATTCCCGCAGCGGTGCTTTGTGAGGCATCTTGCGATAGTTACGATCAGAAAGTTTTACGCCTGATGTATTGACGTATATCCATGCCCTGTCATCTTTCCAGAAAAGATTGACCACCACGCCGTTTCTCTCCGGTCCGCTATCGGGCCTGGAGCCGGTCTTTCTGTATATGCGGTCCACAATTGCATCCTTAACCTTCAGATTCGGATACATGCTGTTATTGACCGTCCGCGTTTCTACCCGCGACAGCACACAAAGATGTTCTTTAGGATCAATAATCTTTTCCCAGGCCACCGTGCCGACTTGTTTATAAAGAGCTTCGATACTGCCGCAGCGAAACTCCCGGAGAAGATAAAGAACGTTGTAAGCCGTGCGCAAAGAGTAATTCAGTTTCATGCAATCGACCAGCGACCCGCGCGTAAGGACACTTCCCGGGTGAGTACTGGTTATCTCAAAACCTAACGCTTCAATCTCTACCTGCAGATAATCTTTCAACCCTAGCCCGCATGTAACCAATATATCTCTTCGCTCCTTAATATCCATGCATACTCTCTACCTGCTAGAGCATTCCTTGTCAACCGCAAAGCATCTCCGACCGTACTCTTCCATTTCGTATTGCGTATTACGTATTTATAGCCCCTGATGTAAAATCAGGGGGTCTCTTTCTTACCCATATACCCTTATACTCATACACTCATATACTCATTTAGTTTTGTAGGATGGGTTCCACCTGTGGTGAGCTTGTCGAACCATGCCCATGCGGTTCTTCTAGTTCACTCTCTTTGTTTAGCACCTAGGTTACATCCTAGGTGGTCTTATTAATTCCATCCCACGTCCTGGATGACATCTTTTATTTAGCCCCCGGTTTCACCGGGGGTCGCTTCTCTACTCATACACTCTTATACCAATTTACTCTTGTAGGGTGGGCTCCGCCTGTGGCTCTAGTTTTGTAGGATGGGTTCCACCTGTGGTGAGCTTGTCGAACCAAGCCCATGCGGTTCTTCTAGGTCACTCTCTTTGTTTAGCACCCAGTTTGCGGTGAGCTTTGTCAAACCGACCACGTTCTGGGGGGGATATGTCATCCCCGCGCAGAGCCTGCCCCCAACTTGATTGGGGGCGGGGATCCAGTATTTTCTTCCTCAGGCCGATTCATCTCACCTCTCCGCGGCTATTTGCCACGGTAAAAACCCGTACTTTTTAGTACGGGTCGAAACACAAATTTTAATCAATCACTTTAATAGTAGTTCTCAATTATTTTAATCTAA
>Ga0272443_10007203_pt1 | contig 10707 bp, 8 predicted proteins | sample SSMAcet12_FD_193581 | JGI IMG/M metagenome (GOLD analysis project Ga0272443, IMG submission 193581) | Marine sediment archaeal communities from Little Sippewissett salt marsh, Falmouth, MA, United States - SSM-Acet-12 | ecosystem: Environmental > Aquatic > Marine > Wetlands > Sediment ... | reverse complement strand
AGAGGAGAATTATGAGGATAAAGTTGCTTCAACAGATATTGATAGAGAAAAATATAATGTTTTGAGAGGTGATGCCTTTTTTACTGGATCTTCAGAAACAATAGAAGAACTTGGAATGGCATCAATGTGTCTTAAAGATATACCAGATGCAACTTATAATGGATTCAGCATTCGCTTTAGACCAAATAATTTAAATGAATATATTCCAGAATTTATGATGTATTACTTTCGGAGTTTAGCTACTCGTGAACATTTAGTAAGGAATGATAATTCCATTACTAGGGCAAATCTAAGTCAGAAAACGCTTAAAATGCTTCCTGTTTTACTTCCTAATTTTAAAGAACAGGTTCTATTAGCAAACTACCTAGATCAAAAAGTTACTAAAATAAATTCCATCATCGAAAAAACCAAACAATCCATCGAAGAATACAAAAAATACAAACAAAGTCTTATTACAGAAGTGGTCACAAAAGGTCTTGATCCGAATGTTAAAATGAAAGATTCCGGAATCGAATGGATTGGCGAAATTCCGGAGCATTGGGAGATTATTTCACTAGGACTTATTTTTGAATATATTGGAGGTTATGCGTATCATAGTTCTGATTTTACAATAGATGAAACAAATAATCAAATATTGAGAATCGGAAACGTGAAGAACGATAAACTTATTCTTAATGATAAGAAAGTATTTATCTCTGATGACATAGCAAACAAATCAAATAAAGTCAAAGTTCAAGAAGAGGATTTGATATTTACAATGACTGGTACTAAAGGCAAGCGTGATTATTTTTACACTGTTCTGTTCGAAAATAGTATGTCAGATAAATCATTATTTATTAATCAACGTGTAGGTTGCTTAAGAGCTAAAATGGATATATCTGTAAAATATTATAGTTATTTGCTTAAAGATATAAAAATACTAGATTCAATTTTTATATATGAAACAGGTACTGCAAATCAAGGAAATTTGGGGATTGAATCAATCAAAAGAACAAAATTACATTTTCCACCAATCCATGAGCAAAAAGAGATAATTGATTTTCTTAATGAAAAGACGAAGTTTATCAACAAAATAATAGAAAAAAAAGTTAAACTTGTAGAAGAACTCGAATCCTACAAAAAATCATTCATCTACGAAGTCGTAACCGGCAAAAAAGAAGTATCTTAGTCGAAAAAAACGAAACAAAAATCCCCTCCCCCGGAGTGGTGGCTGCGAAGCAGACGGGGTGGGTTTAAACACAATAACGGAAACATCACTGAAAGCGAAAGAGTCCTAAACCCCCCCGCCATAAATGGCCAAGGTGTGTTTCCCAACACCAGTTCCTTGGGGAGATTTCCGGTCTTAAGTCATACCTGAAGTTTTGTCTTTTAAAACTTCACAGGTAAATCGAAGAGGGTGAGTGGGGTTATTGGGAGAATACGATCAACAGTGATGTTCCCGTTAGAGTGTTTAGACCCCCCCCCGCCAGGGCCGGCACCCCCCCACGGGGGGGATTTCTCGCCTTTGGTCAATGGGCCTGTTTTTCAAGGCATGCTGTAAGGTCTTTTTGTATTTCATTAAAAAACCTTGCACCTAAACAGGAGAAAATATCCTGTAAAGCTTTATTAGCAAGTGCTCCGAGTTATTCAGCAGGCCCTACTTGAACATTTTCCATGAAAATTAGTCATTTGAATTACTCACTATTTAAAGCCTTGTTTTAGAAAACACCGGATTATTCAAAAAGTACTATCCTAAACAACGAAAGGAGCGAAGCACCTTGGAATACAAAGAAAAGCGGTTTGAAGAGGATATTGAACACTATCTACTCTCTGAAGGCGGCTACACCCGGGGCAATATGCAAACCTACGATCCCGCAATGGCCTTGGACCTTGGCGTACTGGTTGATTTCATCAAAAAGACCCAGCCCAAGGAATGGCGACGCTATGAACTGATATACCAACATAATGTGGAGAAGCAATTATACAAACGCTTGAATGATGCCGTGAACACCCACGGGTTGCTGCATGTTCTGCGTAAAGGGATCAGTGATCGAGGGGTTAAATTCAAAATCGCTTTTTTTAAGCCGGAATCCACGTTGAATACAAAGTTGGTTGAGTGTTATAACCAAAACGTTTTGACCGTCATCCGGCAGTTTGCCTATTCCACAGAGAACAAGAACACCATTGATATGGTGCTTTCCTTGAACGGGATCCCAATTGTGGCCATTGAACTGAAAAATCAGATAACGGGGCAATCCGTTGAGAATGCAAAGGCTCAGTTCAAGTATTACCAGAATCCCAGGGAACTGTGTTTCCACTTTAATAAGCGATTTCTGGTGTATTTTGCTGTGGATCTTTATGAAGTGGCCATGACCACCCATTTGAAGGGTAAGGGGACGTCTTTTTTGCCCTTTAATCAAGGGTCCAACGGGGCAGGCAACGTTGGGGGAGCGGGTAATCCGGAAAATCCGGATGGCTATGCCACAGCCTATTTATGGGAGCAGGTTTTGAGCAAAGATTCGTTGATGAACATCATTCAACGGTTTTTGCATGTGAGTGTGGAAAAGAAAAAGGAAGTTAAAAACGGTCAAGAAGTGCTGAAGAAGTCCAGGAAATTGATCTTCCCCCGCTATCATCAGCTGGATGTGGTCACCAAGTTGATTGATGATGTCAAAGTGAATGGCTCAGGAAAGAATTACTTGATTCAACATTCCGCCGGGTCGGGAAAATCCAACTCCATCGCCTGGACGTGTTATCGTCTGGCCAGTCTTCACGATCAAGACAACAATCATATCTTTACTTCGGTCATTGTGGTAACGGACAGACGCGTCCTGGACAGTCAATTACAAGATACCATATCCTCTTTTGACCATACCTTTGGACTGGTGGAGACCATTGGCGATGGCAAGACGTCAAAAGACTTACGAGATGCGATAAACAGCGGCAAGAAGATTATTGTCACTACGTTGCAGAAGTTTCCGGTGATCTATGAAGAGATTGAAGACAATCATGGCAAACGCTTTGCGATTATTGTGGATGAGGCCCATTCCAGTCAAACGGGATCTTCCGCCCAGAAGTTAAAGACGGCATTGGCGGATAACGAAGAGGCTTTACGGGAATATGCCTTGATTGAGGGCGCAGAAGAAGCCAATAGAGAAGATTTTGAAGATAAGCTGGTGAAGGAGTTGTTATCCCATGGCCATCATCAAAATCTGTCCTTCTTTGCCTTTACGGCCACACCAAAAGAGAAGACCCTTGAAATGTTTGGCTCTTTTAAGTATGATGGCGGGTTTGAACCATTCCATATCTATTCCATGAGGCAAGCGATAGAGGAAGAGTTTATTCTGGATGTCTTGGCCAATTACATGACCTATCAAACGTGTTTTAAGATTGCAAAGAATACACCGGATAATCCTGAACTGGAAGAGTCGGAAGCGAAAAAGGCCATCAGAAGGTTTGAATCGCTTCATCCGTACAATCTTGCTCAAAAAACACAGATCATGGTTGAGACCTTTCGGGAGAACACAGCCAGGAAAATTGGCGGGCGTGCGAAAGCCATGGTGGTGACTCAATCAAGGCTTCATGCGGTTCGATACTATTTGGAATTCAAACGCTATATTGACCGAAAAAGGTATAAAGATTTGGATGTGCTGGTGGCTTTCTCCGGGACCGTACAGGATAAGGATCAAGAATACACTGAATCGGGGATGAATCGCACGAAAAATGGCGAGCGTATTGGTGAAAAGCAATTACCGGCGGTTTTCAGTGGAGATGAGTTTGATATATTGATCGTGGCAGAGAAGTATCAAACGGGGTTCGATGAACCGTTACTCCATACCATGTTTGTTGACAAGCCCTTAAAAGGCGTAAAGGCCGTTCAAACACTTTCCAGACTGAACCGAACGATGAAAGGCAAGTCCGACACCTTTATTATGGATTTTGTGAATGATGCGGATGACATCAAGGCAGCCTTTGCCCCTTACTACGAGGAGACCGTCCTGGATGAAGAGATCAACGTCAATCTGATTTACGATACCAAGACCATTATCCGTCAAATGCACCTTTATAACGATGAGGATGTAGACAAGTTCAACCGGATTTATTATAAGAGCGGCAAACAATCTGCGACAGACCTGGGTAGAATTACAAGCTTGTTTAAACCAATCCTTGAGAACTACAATAACCTGACGGATGATGGGAAATTTAAGTTTAAGAAGGCGGTTAAGAATTATGTGAAGTGGTATGCCTATATCATTCAGATCACCCGGATGTTTGACAAGGACCTTCAAAAGGAATACAACTTCTTGTCCTATCTGGCAAAGGTTTTACCGAACAAGCCTTCTGAACGAGTGCATTTGGATGACAAGATCAAATTGGAATACTATCGCCTGGATAAGACCTTTGAGGGGTCGATTGTCCTTGAAAGCGTGAAAGATTACAAAGTCCTAAAGAATCCCAAAAAGGTTGATCCCGGAATAAAAAAGGACCCAAAGGCTGAATTGCTTGAAGTCATCATTAAACATGTCAACGAACGATTCAACGGCATCTTTACTGAAGGAGACAAGGTCATTGTGGAAACCATGTACGACAAGATTATCGCCGGTGACAAAAAGCTGCGAGATAAACTGAAAAGACAGGCAAAAAACAACAATGCAGAGATTTTCCAAGACAGCATTTTCCCAAAGATTTTCAAAGACATCGCGAATGAATGCTATATGGAGCAAATGGATGCCTTCACAAAACTATTTGAAAATCGTGACTTCTATAATGCGATCATGGCTGAAATTGGTCGTGAAGCGTATAGAGAGCTGAGGAATCAATGACCATTTAGGATAAATGGAAGAAAAAGAAAAAAGATTCAAATAATAGGAGCCAATATGAAGCCAAATCAGATAAAGAAAAAATTAATCAACGAATTCTTTGATTATATTTGTCAGAAATTTAATTCCGAAAAAATTCTTCTTCTAAATCTTTGTATACCAAAAGCTTTGGATGGAATCAAATATAAGAAAAAAAGAATTGTTGAAAACATAGATGAGTTGAATAATAATGTTGATTATTATGATTTAATAATAGGAGAAATCCCTATTGGAAGCGTCCATCGTGAAAAAGTATATAATTTTAAAGAAATAAGTTTAGAGTTAATTTGGTATATTCTTAACAGTCTTTCAGAAAATGGTATTGCTTATTTTGTTGTCTTTTCGCCTATTCTATTTAGTAATAGATGGAGTTTGTTATTAGAAGAATCAAAAAAAATGGGTTTTTATTTCAATTCTGCTTTTTATTATCCAGATCGGATTTATTCAGAAACATCTGTAAAGTCAGTTATAGCATCTTTTTCAAAAAAGAAACACGAAAAATTATTTATTGGTGAAATAAGCAAAGATAATTATGTCCAGTTACTTAATAATCATTTTAACAATAATCCAACCAATTTGCTTCTCACAGGGAAGTTAGTTGAAAGAGATCATTTTTTGTCATTTAACAGATTTCAAGTTCAAGAACAAATTGATGCTTTGATTACACAATATTCTGAATACAAAAAGACGCCCTTTTCAAAAGTACTTAAAACCATAAAATTAACAAACATAAAAACACAAGAAAATTCACCCAATCAAATTTTTATTGACAGCTACGGAATTGAACCTCCTGAGCTTAAAATCGTTCGAGAATCAAAAAAACAAAAGTACAGATACTTTCAAATAGAGTTAAACATAGAATTTGTTACAAATGAATATTTGGTAATTTTTTTCAAATCTAAATTAGGCAAACTAGTATTAGAATCACTAAGAAGAGATTCTTTAATTGGAATAAAAAAAGAAGTTTTATTAGAAAGTGAAATTCCAATTCCACCAAAACATGAACAGTGGCGAATCATACACACAGCAAATAAAATTAATGAATTGAATACAATCATCAACGAATTAAAGAATGAAATAAGCATCAATCCAAAAAATACAGATGAAATTATTGAAAAAATAGAAAAGATCAAAGGCCCCTTACAGAAAATAACAGAATCAGATAAAATTAAATATCTTGTGTCTAAAGGCGAAAACAAAGAAATTGAGTTCAAACAAGTTTTTATGACCGATCTTAAAACAGGAAAGCCTAATAAAAATGTTAAAAAGAAAATAGCAAAGACTATTGTTGCTTTTTTAAACACCTGTGGTGGTACTTTGTTAGTTGGAGTTTCAGATGACAGAAAAATTATAGGAATTGATTCAGAAATAACAGATTCAGATGATAAATATTTGCTAAGGTTTTCCAACTATATCAGTGCAGTTATTCATCCAAGTATAAGAAGCTCACAATATGTATCATGGGCTATTTTTAAAGTTGATGGTAAAAAAGTATTTAAAATTGAATGTAAAAAAGCTACTGAGCCTTATTTTTTTGAGAATGATTTTTTTATAAGAGAAAACCCCCAAAGTATAAAATTGGAAAAAGATGAAGCATCAGAATATATAAAGAAAAATTTTTCAAAGAACATATAACCATAGGAATCACACTGGTGGTTTATTTGCATCTTATTCCATCAGTATTTAATCCACTTTCAGGGGTGCAAGTCAAATCGTCCCTCTCTTTTATCTTTTTAATTAATTTAAAGAAGTAGGTGAAAAGGTGAAAAGGAAAAAGAACAAATTCCAAAAAAAGAAATCCTCAGTAAACTGGAAAAATTTACAAATTCCATTTTTCATAATTGCAGTAATTACTGGATTATGGATTTTTGCCTTTTTTGCTGTAGTTTCTGAACGTTATCCAACTTCACAAATTGCATCAAACTATTTTGAATTCAAATCAGTAATCCAAGTCTTAAATGATAATTCTGGATTTCTGTCATTTGTTCTAACTTTTTTTACTGTGTTTTTCCTTTGGTTTAGTATTAATCTGACTAAAAAGCAAGTTTCCCTTGCTAGGGAAAGCTTTAAACAGAAATATTTACCAAAGTTAAGATTTCTTAGGGAAGATATAAAAATCGAGATAAAAAACGATAAAATAGAAATACCTAAAAATATCAAAAATATTAAACTGATAAATTTAGGAGCTGGTTTTGCGTATGATTTAAACATAATAATTTTTTACAAGACTTTAGATTCTGATGGTCCAGTGTCAAAAGCATTTAGAAAAATATTCAAAAACACTTCTTTTGAAAAAGACTTTCTATATGGTTGGACTGACACAAAAAAAAGAATTGAATTTCTTGGGAGCGGGAAACTGTTTGAATTTAGATTTTTCCCTTACGAATTTATCGTATCAGAACAAATGATAAGTGAACTTGCGAAAAAAGAAAAAGAGATATTAGAAAAACTTGAAAAAGAAAAAAACAAAGGAAATTATAAAATAATATCGCAAATTTATGATAAAACAGATGATTTATATCAAAAAAAATTAAATCAAATTTTCTTTATTGTTGGATATAAAGATTGTAATGATTTATTGAACATTTTATTTTACGAAGTTGATTTCTTTTTCTGTTATGTATCAAGAGAAATTGATATTAGATTTAATGAAATTGATTCAGATGATTTGGAGAAAAAGATAAAATTGGAACCAGAACTATATAAATATCTTATACATACTTCTTATAACATGAAAACTTGAAAAAAGCAATAAAAGATCAATGAAAGATCCATGGGGACGGATTGAGGTGGACCCATAAGGGTGGACAAAATAGGGACGGATAATATTCCATTTTTTTAAACCGCAAAACGAAAAGCAACAGTATTCCTGCATATTATGTGTTTAACTCTGATAGCTATAATTTATCCAGATAAATTGAATGTCTATGCCCAACTTCAAGAATCACAATGATAATCCGATCATCTTCAATCTTTGCCATTATCCTGTAATTTCCTACCCTGTAACGCCATTTATCTTTCAAATTTTCTTGAAACCAAACCAAGGGGACGGTTCTTGCGGTTAGGCTTAAGCCCTTCAAATACCCATTAAGAGGGCGTTGCGGTTTTACTGCTTTTACTAATTTAAGTAATCGTTAAAGAACCAGTCTTTTGTTTATTTCTTTAACTCTGATAGCAATTATTTATCCGGATAAATTGAACGTCAATGCCCAACTTCAAGAATCACAATGATAATCCGATCATCTTCAATCTTTGCCAGTATCCTGTAATTTCCTACCCTGTAACGCCATTTATCTTTCAAATTTCCTTGAAGGCTTTTTCCACATCTTCTTGGATCTGTACAATTAACCAACTTTTTTTCAATATAGGAGATGATGAAGGCAGCAGTCTGTCTATCCAACTTTTTGAGCTGTTTTAAGGCTTTAGGTGTATATTCTACACTGAATGTCATAGACCCAGTTCTTTTTTAACCGTTTCATGACTGAATCTATCTTTTTCTTTCTCTTCTTCCCAAACTTTGTTAAAGAGGGCAAGATCGTATTCATCTTCAATTTTTTCAATAACAGCTTGACGAATAAAGGAAGAAAGATCCATACAACAAAAGGATTAGGGACAGAAATATTTGCTGGATATTTGCAAAAGTTCTGCTCAATTTTTAATTTTTTTCCTCATTCGGCACAATTTTCTTCATTTGCTATTCCATTAATGTAAGTTCCATTGGTGAAAGGGATAAGTGGGATAGAAACAGTTTTGATTTTTTTGTGGTTTGTATAAGCAAAATCATCGAAATCTACGGGTATTTTAATCGTCCTTTTGGTACCGGAATATCTCTTCCTAACAGTTTTGCCGTTTCAATCCATTCCTCAATCACTTTTTCTGTGTTGTTCAAAACTTCTTGATACGAACTCCCATCAGCTGTACACCCGGGAAGTTCGGGGACCTCTGCGATATATGAGCTGTCTTCTTCACTCCAATAGATAATCAATTCATACTTATACATCATCTAAACCTCCTAACTTATATCTTATTATAAGCTTCCTAACCTGCTTGACCTGATATGGTTTGGCTTTTGCTCCATTTGGTTGGATGTTAATAATCTCTTCAATACCTACTTTATAGAAAATATTTGGTAATGGATTGGCACTTACTTTCTTGATTCCTGCAAGAACAATTTTTATTATAGATTGATCCAATTTTAAGGTCATTTTTTGCTTCTGGACAAAATTTTATTCGCCACATTATTCCAACTCTACGGAATCTTTTATTTGGTCTATTTCTTCATTTGTTATATTGAATTCTTTGAGAATATCATCATAGTCAATATAATCTGACTGATTTGTTGTTTGAAGTCGTTTAGCAGACAATAACAACAGCTCTAATTTTTCCTGTGCCTCGATCATTTCTTTGTAGTCATCGACAGACATGATCACAGCTCTGGGTTTGTTGTTTTTAACGATTATATAGGAATCGTTGTTCAATTCAATATTATTAATGATTTTCGAAGCTTTTCCTCTTCCAAGTTCCGAAACGGATATGATTTTTTCTATCGCTTCACTGAGATTGATATGATTATTCAAGATAATAACGCCTCCCAACATAAAATATTATGTATATATTCACTAAATTTGCACTATATCATTAATTTCCAAAAACACATAAAGAAGCAAGAGATTCTGAAAAGCAACAAGGACAGTTTGAGGCGGACCCTTTTAGATCCACCTCTAACTGTTCCCTTGGTTTCTAAAATGAAGTTTCTAATCTTAGTCCATTTTTTCTTAGGGTGACGTTTGTGAGTCTAATTGTTTAGTTTTTTGCTTTATTCCAAGAAAGACAAGATGGATACGGCTGCATTATAACCTTGTTCATACATTTTCTGCATACTCTCACGGTTCTTAGTCAATGTTTTCATTTGGCAACAATCGGTTGGGGCAACAATTAAAGCTTTTCCCTGTTTTTCGTAGTTCTTTGCCAGAGCAACACCTTCATTGTACTTTTTATAACGAAGGACCAGACTGTCAGCAACTTTTTTGTATTTCAGCCTTATCAAGCGGGCCATCCGAATATCCTTTTTAGGTGTTCGCACATGATCTCTGGGTTTTGTTAAAATAACAACTACTTTATCGCAACCGTCTTTCATTGCGCGTTTTATGGGAATCGGTTCAGCAAGTCCCCCATCATAACAGGGTATACCATTAACAAAATAGGGCTTGTTGGCAACGGGGAGACTGGAAGAGGCCATTAGTATCTTGTAATCATCTTGTGCCATATCTTTTTTATCAAAATAGATTGTTTCCCCCGTTAAGGCATTTAACGCGACAATTTTCATTTTTGTTTTAGAATGTTTAATTTCCTCATAATTTAACGGATTTTCACCACCACTATTTGACAATTCCTCATATACATAGTCCAAATTGACATAGGAGCACGTTCGTAAAAAATTGCGAATACTCATGTACTGGGGACGAAACGAGTATTCCATATAAAATTGATAGTTTCGACTCCGCTGCTTCCCAATGTATGAGACAACATTTGCACTTCCGGCCGAGATACCTATACAGTAATCAAACTGTATTTTCTTATCCAGACAATAGTCAAAAACACCAGCCCCAAAAATCGCTCTGAGTCCACCGCCTACATCAATAATGCCTATCATTTTCTGTCTCCTTATATGTGTTCTATGACACCTAGTCTCTTTATTCCAAATCTTAGTTTAACATAATTCTTGACTGAGTGAAAAGCAATAGTATTCCTGTACAGGTGGCGAGAAAAGAATTGAAAAAATAAAAACCTCCCTATATAATGGAACACCACAAAATATTACAGGGAGGTTTTTTATTATGCGAAAAAATTATACCACGCAAAACGAGAA
>Ga0272443_10007202_pt1 | contig 10709 bp, 6 predicted proteins | sample SSMAcet12_FD_193581 | JGI IMG/M metagenome (GOLD analysis project Ga0272443, IMG submission 193581) | Marine sediment archaeal communities from Little Sippewissett salt marsh, Falmouth, MA, United States - SSM-Acet-12 | ecosystem: Environmental > Aquatic > Marine > Wetlands > Sediment ... | reverse complement strand
CGCCGGAGTAGATGTACTTGATGACGAACGAGTTCATGCCGCCCGCCAGCGTCTCGTCGAGGTCCTCCGGCGGCGGCTGCATCTGCCCATACAGCGAAGTCGGGTTCAGACGGTGCTGCAGCCAGAAGTCGTAGTAGTCGCTCTTGAGGTCCTCCCAGCCGAAGTCCTCGCCGCGATACCACGCGTCCACCAGCAGGCTCGACAGCGAGAGGACGTTCGGCAGCGAGGTGCGCTCCGGCAGCGCGAAATCCCACACGCGTACCTGCACCGGCACCGTCATCTCCGGCATGCCCTCGGCGCTTATGCGCACCGCGGTCTCGTACTGGCCCGCGGGCGCGTCCCCGGGGATCGCGACCGTCAGCCAGATCGGCTGCACCTCGCCCCGTGCGAGGTCGAAAGGAGCAACCGGGCTGATCCCATCCGGCCACAGCCCCACGTGATGCACCAGCGTCGGCGCGGCCTTCGTGCGAATGTAACAGACAAGCCCTGGCTCCACCGCGCCGTCGAGCGTCGCAGGGCCGGTCAGCGGATCGACCGTCACCTGCACGTCTGACAGGTCGCCCTCCAGCGCCGCGAGCACCACCTGCCCGCTCTCGCGCTCATTGCGCGCGCAGGATAGCTCGAGCGTGTCCGTCGCGCTCTCCGGCCAGATGTCGCGGAAGACCTTGGTCATCGCGCCGACAGCGCCGACTGCAACCGGTCCTTCCGTGGTGTCACGCAACCGCGCGAAGCTCAGCCGCGCCTCGGCGTCGTACGCCTCCGCCTGCAGGTCGCGGAAACGCTCGTCCATCCGCTGCCACTGCTCCTGCGTGATCTCGCCTTCACCCGCCAGCAGCGCCGCGAACTCCTCGGCCTCCCCGGTCGCGGCATCGAGCGCCTGCGGCACCGTGCCGATGACGTCCGCGGTCTCGCGCTCGAAACGCTGCAGCCGCTGGCTCACCCACGCATACCGCTCTGCGTTCTCCTCCATCAGGCGCGGGATGCGGCTGGTGCCGTAGAGGCTGAAGCGGTTCAGGACGGTCCACTGGTAGTTGTAAAGCTCGGTGACCTCCATCCGCACGTAGCGCGCCTCGATGGGCTCATCGAGGATGCGGAACCAGTACTTGCCCTCGATGGGCCCGACGTCGCGCACCTCGATGGTGCGCTGCCACTGCCCCGGCTCCATCCCAAAGCTGATGTCGAAGTCATCGGGGCCCTTGTCGGAGTAGCGGCGGTCGATCTCGATGGCCTTGATGGTGCGCACCTGCCCGAGGTCAAGCTCGAACCAGTTCGGGAGCGCCCCCGGATACGAGAGATGGCTGCCGTCGCCGATAACGGCGCGCGCGTCGTAGGGGGGCGGGTTGACGCCTTCGGAGACGGCATGAACGCTCGCGCCCTGATCGATGTGGGCGAAGTCCACGGCCTCCTGAGTGGGTGCAGGCGTCGCGCAGCCGAATGCGAAGATGGCGATAAGCGGGATGAGGCTGAATATGCGCATGGTCTACCACCTGACGTCGGAAGTGATGTCGGAAAGCGAATTTCGCGGTTGGAGGTGGCGTACCCTGCGAACGGAAAACAGCATCTTACAGGATAGACACGATGGTACGACAGGCGCGCGGCTCCGAAGCATGCGCCATCATTTCGGAGCCCTGTCGCATACCGATGACTATTCTATCCCGCCTTTTCCCGCAGGGAGAGGGGGCTAACCCCGAGCGCAGCGAGCGGGTCGGGGGTGAGGCCAGTCGTTCGCTGTTACGCTCAGCCTCTACAGACCTGCACGGCACATGCAGGTAAACCTACGCGCCGCGGCGACTGTATATGTAAGCGAACATGTCCGGCGACCGGGGGCGTCATGGCCGAACTCGACCGCGATTTGATCGCTGCAGCGAAGTCCGGCGACCGCGCCGCCCGTGAGCGGCTTGTGCGGGCGCACCGGCGCGAGGTGTACCGCATCACCTGCGCGATCCTCGGCGAACACGATGACGCGCAGGACGCCACGCAGGAGGCGCTCGTGCGGATGCTTCGCGGCCTGCGCGGCTTCGACGAGCAGCGGGAGTTCCGCCCGTGGCTGCGCCGGATCGCGGTCAACTGCGCCCTCAACGCCCTGCGTCGCAGGCCCGAGGAGGCCGAACTTCCGGACGCCCCGCGCGCTGATGGCAACCCCGGCGGCAGCGCGCAGGCCCACGAGATGGAGCGGGCGGTCCGGCGGGCGATGGCGCGGCTTCCGGAGCGCCAGCGGGTGGCGATGAGCCTCTTCGGCCTGCAGGAGATGGACCTGCGCGCGACCGCCGAGGCGATGGGCTGCGCCGAGGGCACCGTCAAGTCGCACCTGCACCGCGCCCGGCAGACGCTCCGCGAGATACTCAGCGACTGGCTCGAGGACTGATGGCGATGCGACACGAGGACGCGCGCGAACTGATGCAGGACGCGCTCGATGGCTCGGAAGACGCGCGGGAGGCGCTGGGCGCTCACATGGCCGAGTGCCCGGACTGCGCGGCGGAATTCGCGGCGATGCAGCGCCTGCAGGCGGCGGTGGGGGAGACCGTGGCCTGTGAGCCGCCGGAGGATCGCCTTGAGCGCGCGACGGTGGCGGCGCTGGCGCTCGCCGAGGAGCCGCGCGGGCGGTCGTGGGTGGCTGCCTTCGCGATGGCCGCGGCGGTGATGCTGGCGTTCGGAATCGGCCTGCTGGCGGGCCGCGAGGCGTGGCCGCGGGAGGTCGTGCGCGTTGAGCGTGTGCCACAGATGGTCGAGCGGGTGGTCGAGCGCGAGGTCGAGGTCCCGGTGATCGAAGAGCGCGTGATCGTACGCGAAGTGCCGGTCTATCGCGAGCGGATCGTCTACCGCGATCGACCTGTGGAGGTGGCGCAGGCTCCGGCCCCCGCGCCCGAGCCGGTCATGCCCGAGATCCGCGAGGAGCGGATCGTGGCGAAGCCGATGCCGATCACGATCACGCAGACCGAGGAAGTCATGCCCGCACCGATCGCGGGCGAAGAGCCGCCTGAGAGCGACGACGTGGGCGCTGAGCCGAGGCCGGACGAAGAGCGGCTGGCATTGAGTGGATTCGACGTCAAGGCGCAGACAGCCCTGCAGTAGTTCTTGGGTCGTAGCTATCCTCAACTACAAGGGGATTCGGGTTCGCACAGGACCAACCCCGCCGCATTCCCCCTCCGGGACGGAGGGGGTGCTCAAAGGTTGTGTGTGAGGGCGGGGGAGGTCAGCGGAGGCGACAGATCATGACCGCAGCGAGTAAGATCGTCAGCGTTCTTCTGCTGAAGGCGGTGCTGCTGGGTGCGCCGATCGAGCCGGGCCTGGAGGCCCCCGCGGGCGGCTATAGCATGCCCGGCTGGGGCGCCGTGGTCGGATATGGTCCGCAGGGGCAGGAACAATGGCGCGTCGATGGCGACCAGGTGCTGCTGGACGCAGATGCAGGCCTGCTGGTCGCGGTCGGGCCCGGTGAGGACACGCTCATGTCGCTCTTTGAGCCACACGAGTTAGAGTATGACGTACTCGAGGGGCGGCTACGCCCGCAGGCGGACCCGTCATGGCCGGCCGTCAAGCTGCAGTTCCCGTGGCCGAAGGAGGGCGGGTCATACTACCTCGAGGAGATAGAGCCGGACCTCTTCCGGCGGACCGAGCTTGCGACGAAAGAGGGCTACAGCGTCAGCGCGACCTTCAGCGGGCAGGACGTGCTCGATGTCGAACTGGAACTCACGAGGCGGTCGTTCACCGGCGGCGACTACGAGGACGCGCTGGATGCCTGGACGGAGCGCCCGATGGCGGTGAAGAGCGTGGTCAGCACCACGGTGCCGCTGAGCGCCGAGCGCCCGACGCTGGTGGTGTGGCGCAGCCCCCTCAACCCCACCGAGGGCCCGTCGTTGCGGACGAGCCAGACGGAGTCGTCGGAACCTGCGCAGACGACTTCTGGACCAGCCCCTGAGTGGGCGGTGGGGCAGTGGCGCATAGAGATACCTGGTGGCCCGGTGCCAGGCGCTGACATGACTGTCGGCGCGGATGGTTCCGCCAGGCTGTCAGTTCCCGACAACGAGACCCCTGTTCCGGTAAGAGTCGGGCCCTCCGGGCGAGTTAGCGGACGGTGGGGTGGCATCGGTAACCCGGGCACCGCGACAATCTCCGGGGCGCTGAAGGCCGACGGCACGGGCAGCGGCCGGATCGTCGTGGTAATGACCGACGACAACGAGCAGCATACGATCGACTGGACCGCGACGAAGACAGGCGACGACGCACCTGACGACGATCAGGCCTCCGGCCCCGTGTCCGGCATGATCCACCTTGCGCAGTTCGAGGGCGAAAGCTACGGTCGCAGCACGCAGCCGAAGCGCCGCAATGAGAACGTGCGTCCGAAGGGCCTCGCGGTGCTGCTCAAGCTCAACCGGTGGGTCTTCGAGCCCGCCTCGCAGGAGATGCGCAGGGAGTTCGAGCCGCTGGCGAAGGCGCTACAGCAGGCTACAGATGGGGCGACGACGCTCGACCTGCAGGACACGCAGTCGCCCTCTCCAGAGCACCTGCGTGTGGTGCCGATCACGGGGACTGACGAGACGCTGACGGTGGCGGGCGAGCAGTACCGGCCGGTGGTCGGGCTGTGGCTCAGCGATCGTGGAACATTTCGGAATTTCTACGAGGGCGAGGAGCGCGGACGGTTGCAGTATGTCTACGTGCCTCCGGGGCCGAGCGTCCTCACCGCAAGCCTCTCAGAGCCGGGGCGGATGGAGGTCTTCGTGGCTGGCCGCGAGGGCACGTTCGTGGAACCAGCAGGCAATAGAGACTTTCAAGGCGCCGGCCACGGCAGTTGGTCGCCGGACTTCAAAGCGCTGCCGCAGGGCGCGCCCGACCTGCCTTTCGCGGAGCTTCACGATAATTATCGTCCGATCGGGCTGGGTACTTCGGGCGTCGCGGGGCCGACTTTCCGGGTGTGGGGACCCGCGAGCGGCGATGACGCGCGCATCAGCACTGACCTGACGGTAAATGACGAGGACGCGGCGAGCAGCTTCGGCAGCAACCGCGGTGGCTCCTCCGGCTTTGGCAGCAACCGCAGTTCGGGCTTCGGCAGCAATCGCTGATCACGTCGCCGTCGCCACGTAAGGGTCGCGGCGAGGCAGCCGTGCGGCCGAACGGACACGGCATTTTACAGGACAGGCAGGATGAACAGGATGAACGACAGAACGACCCGTCGGCCGTGCCGTTGCCTTTATCCTGTCCATCCTGCCCATCCTGTATGCCTTTGCCTTACCTCCGTCGCGCCCTACGGGAACACGCGATGCCCTGTCCGGCCGAGGATTGCGTCGATGATGAGCCACAGGCCCGCCGCCGAATACTCACCCAGCACCAGGCCGAGGAACGGGACCTGCAGCGCCCTGTAGAGGCCGACCGAGCCGTAGCGCGTCACCAGCGCCTTCGCCGTCCAGCCGACGAAGAACGGGAACCACATGCGCGAGGCCTCGAAGCCCGTGCCCACCACGTACGCCACCGGGTGCAGCGGGAACCACAGGAAAAGCTGGCGCATGCGGATGAGCCCGGCGCAGATCCCGCCGCCCGCGATCAGCGCGATCCAGCGCGAGACCTCGACGCCCGTCTGATTATTGATCATGTTCACGAGCCCCGCCGCGTTCCCGCGCGGGCCGCTGATGAAGAACCACCCGTGCATCGCCAGCGCGCCCTTGGCATACGTGATCTTCAGCAGCGCCCAGTATGAGACGCCGACCGCCACCGCGACCGCGATAGCCATCGCCCAGTACATCTGCCGCCGGTCGATCCGCGCCTCGTCCGAGATCTTTAGCCCGTGCATGATCTGAGGCATCAGGAAGCTCTTCAGGTCGAACATATACACGTATTCCGTGAAGTTGAGGATCGTCAGCGTGGCGGGGCTGAACGCGCCGGAGCCTGCCAGACCCGTCAGCAGCACGCTCGGGCGCATCTGCACCGCCTTGGCGAAGAGGATCCCTGACTCCACCACCAGCCGCGCCATGCCCCAGCAGATGATCAGGAAGATCACGTAGGTCAGCACCGCCACGACCAGCGACATACCCGCGATCGTCAGCCAGATGACCACGATTGCCCCGCCCACGATCAGGCCCCAGAACGAGAGCGCCGGCGACATCGCCTCATGTCGGGGGCCCGTGGTCAGCGGTCGGCCGCCGAGGAAGTCTCGCCACATCTCGTGCAGGTGCCCGCGCGCGACCCACAGGCCGTAGGCCACGTAGATGAGGAATGCGCCCTGGTACTGGTTCTCCTCCACCCGCGCGAGCAGCGGCTGGCTGCCAAACGCGTCGAAGAGCACGTGCTGGAACCTGCCCAGCCACCAGAAGACCCACAGCGAGAGCGAGATCTCGGTGGTCAGGAAGTACGCGAAGCCGATGACCGAGAAGTGCACGTAGATCGGCGATTGCAGGAAGCGCCACGGGCGCGAGGTGACGCCCGACAGGAAGCGGATGCCCTGAAGCTGGAAGGTCGGGAACCCCGGGTAGTACACAGCCAGCGCGTTGATGTTGTGGATGATGAACGGGATGGCGAACCCGACCCAGAGCAGCTTGTTGCGAAAGAACGGGACGCTGGAGATCCCGTGGCGGTTGGGCAGCATCATCTCGAGCGGAAGCTGGACCAGCGGGAAGATGAGGTTCTCGCGCTCGCTCCACTGCCTGCGCACGATGGAGCCGAACGAGAACATCGCGAGGTAGAGCCCGAAGGTAAGCACCGTCCATGCGAGCAGCGGTGTGGCCCACTGATCCCACGGGATTGGCGCCCCGGGCGGTGCACCGTCGTAGAACCACTGAATGGCGGTGCTCCCCGGTTCGGGCGCGATCCATGACGGCAGATACTCGAAGAACGTCTCCGCCCATTTGTTCTCCGGCGAGGCCATGTAGAAGGGCGCGGTCATCACCGGGAAGAGGTAGAGCGCAAGCCCGAAGGTCGGGATGCCCGCCGCCACGAGCATCATCGCGGTGACGATCAGGTTGTCGGTGGGGCGGAACGAGTACTTACGCGCGAGATGATGGCTGAGCCAGCTTATCGGCAGCACGAAGACGAGCAGCAGGAAGACCGGCCCGACCGGGAAGTGGTTGCCGCCAAGCTCCGAGGCGAACATGAAGCCGGTGGTGTAGGGGATTGAGACGCACAGAATGATGACGCAGATGAGCCCCATGATCAGGGCTCTCGGCGTCAGCTTCGCGATTCCCGCCGGTGGCGTCTCCTGGTGCCTTGCGGGCCTCTCGTCCACGCTCAACCCATCGCCTCCCGTCGTCACGCGTGCCGGATGAACGGCGCGGAAATGCCAGTTCCACGCGCCGGCGGGAGGCACCTGCCGAGCGGCGGAGGCAGGCCGTCCCTCTGTATTCAGCGAAACCTCCAGGCGCCGGCCGGCGAATAGGCCGAAAGCCCCGACTCTCCTGGAGGTAACTCATGCGGATGTCGATGGTCGCTCTGCTGCTCGCCGCATCACTGTCCTGCGAGGCCGCGGTTGTCCTGAATGAGACGTTCGAGCTTGCAGAGGGAGCGCCGACTCTCCGCAGCGGCGAGTACTACCGGGCGTTCACTATCCCGGTTCGCGAGAACGACGTCGTCGTGTGCTCGTGCCAGGCCGAGGGAGCCGCGCCCTACCTGCTGGCCACGACAGACACTGGCCAGCAGTTCGAGCGCGCGGGCGAGCGCCTGACCTTCCTCGCGGTCAAAGACGGCGAGGCGAGCGTCGTAGCGACCACGGTCGAGGCCGCGGAGACCGGGGTTTTCAGTCTTCAGGTCGAGGTCTTCCCGCTGAAGCTGGGTGAGGACGAGGGACCGAGCCTCGACCTCAATGTGGCGGGGGAACTGGGGCCGGGTGATCGCGTGCTCCAGAGCGGCGAGTTCGCCGACACTCACGAGGTGGCGCTCTCGGGGACTGTCGGTATCGCATTCGTCAGCGCGGATTTCGACGCGTACATGGTCGTCGCCCGACCGGGTGAGGACCCGATCGACGTGGATGACGTGTCGGGGACCGATCCTGAGCTTACGTGGATCGGCGGGGACGAAGCCACGATTCTCGTCACAAGCGCGGAGGCGGGGGAGACCGGCTCCTACGTGCTCACCGTGCTCTCCGCCGACCTCGACTGGCAGGCCCCGGCGCTCAGAGCGACCCCGAAAGGGCTGCCCGAAGTCGCCGCACCGATCACTGTCGACGCCCCGCCCGGCGCTGACGCTCCGAGCATGCCGTCGATCCCGCCCGCGCCGAAGCTTGAGGGAAGCGCGCTGCTCGACCTGTCTGAGCCGGAGTGGGTCATAGAGGCTCCTGCCGCCGGTCAGGCGTCGGATCTCGTGCGACGCGGCCTGCATCGCATGAACTACATCGAGGTCGAGATCGGCGGGCAGATGAATTGCACGGAGACGAATCCGCCCTACCAGCGCGAGTGGCCGAGCAGATTCGGCTGGAGCATCGACAACTACCTGCAGGGCGCGGCGGGCGGTCCGCCGATCAAGTGCCCGCTGCAGTGGACGGGCGACCTGTTCACCGCCTACGGCATGCAGCCCAATGGCGAGGGCGGTCACACCGAGATGGTCCACGTGACCGGCCGCGTCTCGGCCGACGGCGACCGGATCCTGTGGGTGCTGGTGCGGTCATTCGAGCAGGGCGCGTATGACGACCCGGACACCGGCGATCGCTTCGCAAACTACCAACTGTGGAAGTCGCTCGGGTTCGTTGACCTGCCGCTGAACAACCCGCACTGGGAGGCCTGGGGCGATGAGCGCATCACCACGATGGCCGACCTCATGCCCCGCCTCGACGAGACGCTGATCCTGCGCGATGGCTTCACGTACGGCTGGCGCGACTACCCGTCCGCCGGCGATCATCTGCTCGAAGCGGGGTACCTCCTCCGCGAACCAGGCGCGGGCGACCGCTATCTCGTGCTGGAGGATCTGCATTCGCTCGAATACCAGTCTACCGAGTGGCAGAACGCGGAGAACCCGCCCACCGCGATTCTACGCTTCGAGTACAACGCGAAGTTGGCGCCGTGAGGACCGGGCGCAGGGAGGATTCACGGGCCGAACGGTGAATCTCTCGTACCAGTCGGCCGATCATGACAGGGAGGGTCCCTCGCATGCTCAAGGTAGCCATCTGTGGCGCGGGAGGACTCGGCACGCGGCATGCCGAGAACTTCAACGCGATTCCCGAGACTGAGGTCACGCTCGTACACGATGTCGTCGAAGACGCCGCCGCGGCGCTCGCAGAGAAGGTCGGCGCACGCGTGGCATCCGAGGAGGCCGAGGTCTTCGGCGATGACGTGGACGTGCTGGTCGTCGCCACCCCGACGCCCGACCACGCCTACTACGCCATCAAGGGCGCGGAAGCGGCAAAGCACGTCTTCTGCGAAAAGCCCATGTGCCGGACGCTCGAGCAGGGCGAAGAGATGCTCGACGCAGTCATGGACGCGGGCATCACCTTCATGGTCGGACACGTGGTGCGGTTCTTCCCGGCATACGCGCGGGCGCACGCGCTGATCGACGCGGGGGAGATCGGCGAGGTCGGCGTGGCCCGCACCAGCCGCATCAACACCATCCCCACCGGACGCGACAACTGGTTCCGCGACTACGCGCTCTCCGGTGGTGTCACGCTGGACATGACCATCCACGATTTCGACTGGCTGCTGTGGACCTTCGGGCCCGCCGAGCGCGTGTACTCGGTCGGCGTGCCGGGGCGGATGCCGCTGCTCGACTACGGCCTGACCACGATCCGCTTCGAGAGCGGCGCCATTGCGCACGTCGAGGGAAGCTGGGCCGACACCGGCGCTTTCCGCACGAGCTTCGACATCGCGGGCAGCGGCGGGCTGCTCAAGCACGACAGCACGCAGATGTCCACGCTGACCATCCAGAAGCGCGCGACTGACGAGGGCCGGGCGGGCGTGCAGGTGCCCTCAAGCCCTGCCGTCAAGTCGCCCTACATGATCGAGGACGAGCACTTCGTCAACTGCATCATGACCGGCGAAGAGCCCGCGATCACCGCCGACGAGGCCCTCGACGCGGTCGAAGTGGCACTCGCGGCCTGCCGGTCCAACGAGGCCGCGGGCGAAGTAGTGGAGCTTTAGCCGGAGTGCGCACAGACAACAGACAGGCTGGAAGCCTGTCCTGCAAACGACACGACTGACCGGCCCGAGTCAGTTGCCGCCTTTCGGAGGATGTTAATCATGCCAACTCGCCTGTCGATCATGAGCTTTGCGCACCTTCACGCGGACTTCTACGCCGCCGCGATCGGCGCCCTGCCTGACGTTGAGCTGGTCGGGGTGTGGGATAACAATGCCGAGCGTGGCGAGGAGGCCGCGGCGAAGTACGGCACGGAGTTTTTCGCGACGCACGAGGAGCTTTTCGACCCCGCAAATGACATCCAGGGGACGATCGTCACCAGCGAGAACATCAATCACAAGCGCAACGTGCTGGCGGCCGCCGAGGCCGGCGTGGACATCCTCTGCGAGAAGCCGATCTCCACGAACGTCGAGGACGCGGAGATCATGATCGCGGAGTGTGAGAAGGCCGGCGTGCAGCTTATGATCGCGTTCCCCTGCCGTTACACGCCCGCGTTCGTGGCGCTCCGCGAGGCCGTGCAGAACGGTGAACTCGGCGAGATCGTCGCCATCAAGGGAACCAACCGCGGGCAAAACCCCGGCGGCTGGTTCACGGACCCGGAACTTTCGGGTGGAGGATCGGTGATCGACCACACTGTGCACGTGGTGGACGTAATCCGCGCGCTGCTC
>Ga0272443_10007201_pt1 | contig 10711 bp, 10 predicted proteins | sample SSMAcet12_FD_193581 | JGI IMG/M metagenome (GOLD analysis project Ga0272443, IMG submission 193581) | Marine sediment archaeal communities from Little Sippewissett salt marsh, Falmouth, MA, United States - SSM-Acet-12 | ecosystem: Environmental > Aquatic > Marine > Wetlands > Sediment ... | reverse complement strand
TTTTACAGCGAGGATTTATGTTGTCGTTTACATGTCTTCAATTCAGCCAAAAACAAAAGCGGTAATACTATTTCATATTACCGTTGCTCTTAATAAACTCCAAATGTATAAGCGGTATGGCTCTGTGTCAAGTCAAAAATACCCGTAATAAATATCTCTTAAGACGGATATATGCTTGATTCGTTTAAATATACGTCGGATAATGACGGCGGTTTCGCTGTTACTTGAACAAAAGCTCGGCTATTCGCTCTTTTTTGGGGCGCGGGATATCTTCCGGATAGATCAAATTTGAAGCGCGCGGACCGCGCGGACCCTGATTTATCGTAAAGGCGACCTCATCGCCTACTTTTAAATCTCTGAATCTAATTCTTTTAAGCCACCGCTGATGAAAGAAGATTCGTTCCCCGTTATCGCTTTCGATAAAGCCGTAACCCTTGGAGCGTTCGATTTCGACTATTTTCCCTTTACACATATCGCTGAAAAACTCAAGGAGCCCTTCAATTAAGATGTTCAATAAAGTAAAATTGATAAACAGATGTATGTTTGTTATCGGGAAACGGTCTTAAAACTATAGATTTTCCAGTTACCTTTTTGACGGTGAAGGCCAAATTTATTGTAATACTGGATACCCTTTTCCTTATCGACGAAGGAAACCTCGACGAATGCCGTATCGCCCTTGATTTCAGTATTGCCGACGACTCGCTGCATCGAAAACCATCGGGTTTTAGTAGTCCCGCTGTCGGTCAGGTCGTTCATTATTTCTTCGGGGCTGTAAAATTTTCTTGGGACCCTTCTCTGCAGGGCGTAATCTTCGTCCCCCGGCTCCATCAGGGTTCGAAGATCGAGCAAATGCGGAAGGGCGGCGCGTTCGTTTCTTTCCATAGCGCCAAAGAACTGGATTACTACATCGCGCGGGGTGTCTCCCCCGCCACCGGAACAACCGGGTGCAAACCATGCAACGGCTCCGAGAAGGATAAAAAACGAAAAGGCTAATATTTCTTTTTTCAACTTACTTAAAATCCCCCATTGAAGGTTACTCTATGACTTGTTCCCAAATCTGCCTGCGGTGAAATGGCATACGATATTACGAAATTGCTCAGTTCGACTCCAAAGCCGGCCGAAAACCCGGAAAGCCAGTCGTTCGACGAGCCGGTTTCGAAGTTACTCGATCCGAAGCTGTTCCATCCGAAACGAAGATAAAGAGGACGGATATTTACGACTTCGGTTCCGAGGGCAAAATACATATCATTGTCGGTCGGCAGGACGATATCTCCGGCCAGAAGCAACGGCAACCCTACCGGGTAATGTGAGAAACCGAGACGAAAGCGCATCGGAAGAGGATCCTTTTCGGCCCCTTCGGTAAATCCGGATAACTGCGCACCGAGATTTTGAGCGGCGAATCCGAAGCTGGTTCGCTCGTCGAGCAGAATATATTTCGCACCGACGTCGAAAGCGAAACCGTGAGAGGAATAATCCTCGATTTTCTCATAAATCAGCTTGAGCATTCCGCCGACACGGAACTGCTCATTGATTTTCTGGGCATATCCAGCGCTGAAAAGGATATCGCTGCCGGAGAAGGTCCCGAGCTCCTCACCGAGATTATTTGTACGGGTGAAGTCGCCGTAGTTGAGATAATTCAAATAGACCGCGACGACCTTATCTCCGCGATAATTCAGCGGATGGAAGTACGAAACGTAGCCGGTTTGCATCTCAAAGATATTGTTGAGATATCCGAAGGCAAAGCGCTTGTTTTCGAATCCTGCGAAGCCGGAGGGATTATAGAAGACCGAGGCTTCATCGTCGGAAATGCCGGTATATGCTCCCCCCATCGAGACAGGGCGGGCGGAAATTTCGATTTTAAGGAAGTTAAAGGCCCGGGTTCCGACTTTGGAATTATCCACGCCGGCGAGCGAAATACTGCTAAAAGAAAAGACCAATATTACGGTTAGACTAGTTATCAGGATTGTTTTAAGACCATTCATCTTTAATTCCCCGCAGATTTTGTGTCAATATAACCTTATGTCGGACATATACAACTAAAAATTACCAGCTTTTGGTGGTCCTGTTTATTATATCGATGACCAGTTTATCGGCCGCCTTTATCTGGCCGTCCTCCTCGGTTTCGATATCGGCGTTGTAGATTCCTTCGCTAAAGAAACGTTCCTGCCAGATATCCTCCCCGCCCTGATTGGTCAGGGTAATATTAAAGACCACATTTACCGCGTATTGACTGACATTATTGTTTTCGTCATAAGTATACGCTTTGCGTTCGTAATCCGTTAACACCCCGTTCAAAACAGCATCGGCTTCCCCGGCCGGGACCACTTTGAGGTTCCCGTCGTTGATAAAGGCGTCGATGACGAGGTCGGTCATCCTGTCCGAGAGTCCGTATTCGATCGTTTCGTTTTCGAACTGGCTGACTGAAATCGTCTGAATTGCGGACTTTCCTCCCGGACTAAAACTATATACGCCGCATCCTCCGGCAATTATAACGGCGGCGGTGAGGGTAAAGAGGAGGGTTAAAACCTTCATCATAGTTTAAACACGTAAAAGGGGAATTTGGTTTAAAAGAAAATGCTATTTCAGCACCATTTTGCCCCGTTTTATCACCTTTTTGACGAGATTTACGCCGTAATGATACGGCAGTTCGCGATAGTCTTCCATATCCCAGATGACTAAATCGGCCGGAAGCCCCGGTATCAATTGACCGATTTTGCCGGCCCGATCGAGGGCGCAGGCGGCATTGACGGTCACGGCCGAGAGGGATTCGGCGGCGGTCATGCCGTATTTCAGGGCGGCCAGGGTAATAATCATCGAGAGGGACTCGGTATAACTTGAGCCGGGATTACAATCGGTCGAGAGGGCGACGATGACACCGGCGTCGATCATTTTCCGGGCAGGGGCATAGGTCGCGCTGTTGAGCGAGAAACAGGTTCCGGGGAGAAGGACCGCCGCGGTTCCGGCAGAGGCCATGGCGTTGATGCCGTTATCGGTGATATGGACAAGGTGGTCGGCGGAGATGGCGCCGAGTTCGGCGGCGAGCTCGGCTCCTCCGGTCGGGCCAAGTTCTTCGGCGTGGAATTTCAGCTTGAATCCCTGTTCTTTGGCGGCGGTCATAATTCTGCGGGATTCTTCGATATTGAAGACTTCATCCTCGGTAAAGATATCGCAGAATTCCGCGAGGTTGTCTTCGCGGACCCTCGGCATCATTTCATTTATCAGGAGTTCGATATATTCGTTTCGTTTGTCGCGGTATTCGTCCGGGACCTCGTGTGCCCCGAGAAAGGTCGGGATTAAATCGAGCGGCTGGTTTTCATTCAGGTTCCGGATTATCTCGAGCGATTTAATTTCCGATTCGGTCGAAAGACCATAACCGGACTTGGCCTCGATCGTGGTGACACCATGCCTGAGCAGATTTTCAAGGGTTTTCGTGGTTCGTTTGGTGAGGTCGGCAACCGAGGTCTCGCGCAGATCCCGCACCGAGGAGCGGATACCTCCGCCGGCCGCGGCGATTTCCTGGTAGCTTTTGCCGAGGATACGCATTTCGAATTCATTCTGGCGGGTTTTTGAAAAAACCGGATGAGTATGGGGATCGATCAGCCCGGGGGTAACGACCGCGCCGCGGGCGTCGACTGCCTGGCATCCTTCGGACAGCTCGACATCCCGTTCAACCTCTTCCCCTTTACCGGCGGCAAGAATTTCTTCGCCGGCAATGGCAACGGCGCCATTTTCCACGAGGCCGATATTTTTCATATCGTCCCCCTGACGAGGCGCAGGGCCTTCCATAGTAATGAGTTGACCGATATTGGTGATAATCAGAGTCGCTTTTTTCTTCGGTGCCATAAGACAAAAACCTACTTCTTCTGCATCGGAATCTTAATCTTGTTATCTTTGGCGAAATCCTCGGCCTCTTTATAACCGGCGTCGACATGACGTGCCACGCCGATTCCAGGATCATTCGTCAGAACGCGATTAAGCCTCTTTTTCATCTGCGGGGTACCGTCACATACGATAACCTGACCGGCGTGAATAGCATTGCCCATTCCGACGCCTCCGCCGTGATGAATAGAGACCCAGCTTGCGCCTGAAACGGCATTGAGGAGCCCGTTCAATAACGGCCAGTCGGCGATGGCATCGGATCCGTCTTTCATGGCTTCGGTTTCGCGGTAAGGCGATGCAACCGAGCCGCAGTCGAGGTGGTCACGTCCGATAACGATCGGGGCGGAGATTTTACCCTTTTTAACCATATCGTTAATGATTTCGCCGAACCGTGCCCGCTCGCCGTAGCCAAGCCAGCAGATTCGCGACGGGAGCCCCTGGAACTGGACTTTTTCATGAGCCATTTTAATCCAGCGGGTGAGCGATTCATTCTTCTTGAATTCTTTCAGGATGAAATCGTCGGTAACATGAATATCTTTGGGATCTCCGGAAAGGGCCACCCAGCGGAACGGGCCGCGTCCTTCGCAGAAGAGGGGCCGGATATATGCCGGGACAAATCCCGGGAACTCGAAGGCTTCTTTGAGACCTCCCTTTTCGGCCTGACCGCGAAGATTGTTGCCGTAATCAAAGACGATCGATCCGGCCCGAAGAAAACGGACCATTGCCTCGCAGTGCTTGACCATCGATTGGTATGCCCGGTCGATGTATTCCCGCGGGTTTTTCTTGCGGAGACGGTCGGCCTCGGTGACGGTCATCCCCTCAGGGATATAGCCGTTAAGTTCATCATGGGCCGAGGTCTGATCGGTCACGATATCGGGGACAATCCCACGGCGGAAAATTTCCGGAAAAATCTCGGCGCAGTTTCCGACGAGCCCGATCGAGATCGGTTCCCTTTTTGCGGTATGTTCCTTGATCAGTTTCAGCGCTTTATCGAGAGTCTTAACCTTAATATCGCAGTAGCCGGTTTTAACGCGGCGGTTGATCCGGGCCTCGTCGACCTCGACACAGAGCATGGTGCATCCGCACATAGTGGAGGCGAGGGGCTGGGCGCCGCCCATTCCGCCCATACCGCCGGTAAGAATCCACCTGTCGGAGAGATCGCCTTCAAAATGCTGATCGGCGACGGCGGCAAAGGTTTCGTAGGTACCCTGAAGGATTCCCTGGGTTCCGATATAAATCCAGCTTCCGGCGGTCATCTGGCCGAACATGATCAGACCCAGTTTATCGAGCTGACGGAATTTTTCCCAGGTCGCCCATTTCGGAACGAGATTGCTGTTGGCAATAAGAACCCTGGGAGCATAGTCATGGGTCTGGAATATCCCGACCGGTTTACCGGACTGGACCAGCAGGGTTTCGTCGTTTTCCAGACTTTTCAGGGATTCGATAATGGCGTGATAGCAATCCCAGTTGCGAGCCGCTTTACCCATCCCGCCATAGATAACCAGGTCTTTGGGACGTTCGGCGACCTCTTCATCGAGATTATTGTTGATCATTCGGAAGGCGGCTTCCTGATGCCACCCTTTGCAGGTCAGTTTGGATCCCCGGGCGGCTTTAACCGGCTCGTATTTCATCTAAAAACCTCTCCTCTATTCCTCGCCTGTTTAAAGAGCCAATATATTGGAGCGGCATATATTTGGCAAGGGAGAAAAGAAGAACGATAATGCCAGCAATTTCTGATACTTCCATTCTAATAGCTGAGAATGGTATTTTCGTGTTGATTTTAGAAACCGCCGGGATGATATAGCGTAAAGTCTACTTAAATATATTAGTGAGGTGGCAATGAGTAAAGTTAAGGAAATACCGGTTAAAGATTATCCGAAATATGTTGAGATTGTATCGAAGGCCTACCCCGGTTTCGGGCTGAACAGCGATGACGACAAGAAGAAACTGATTAATAGATTCAAAGAGGACTTGCGCACCGACAAGGGACTGGCACCGTACGGGGTCTATAAAAACAAAGCCCTAATCGGGGCGATCTGGCTGATGGATTTCAGCATGAATGTCCACGGGCGGTTTCTCAATAATGGCGGGGGATCAATGCTGGCGGTGGATTTGAAGTTCAAGAAGGAACACACCGCAAAAGATATCATGCAGTTTTTTATCGGCCATTTCCGGAAGCGGAATTTTTCGCTGGCGACGCTTTACCCGTTTCGTCCCGATTTCTATCACAGGATGGGCTTCGGATACGGGGCGAAGATTAACACTTATGCCATCAAGCCTTCGGATATCCCGTTCAATGTCCCCAAAAAGCACCTGGTCGACCTCGACAAGAAGGATATTGACGCGATGCAGGCCTGTTCGGACCGGTTCGCGAAAAACCGCCACGGGATGTTCCTGCGCCGGCCGTTCGAGAAGAAACGGTTTTTCCGTCCGAAGCATCACAACGTGGGATACCAAAAGGGACGGAAGCTGGAAGGGTACATCAATTTCATCTTCCGGGAGATGAAAGGAACGACGTCGTTTCATCAGAATCTTTTCATAAATGAAATTGTCTGGGAAAACCGTGAGGCATTTATTGAGCTGATGTCGTTTTTGCATTCCCAGGCGGACCAGGTCAACCGGGTGGTCTGGCCGACAGTGCTTGATCAGCTTCATTTCCTCGCGGTCGATCCCCGGCGCGAAGAGGATCATATCGAATTTCTTGAAGGGCATCCGGTCAATCTCCAGGGGATCGGGATCATGCACCGGGTGATCGATGTCGAGAAATTTTTCGAGGATGTGAAGGGGCATAATTTCGGCGATCAATCGGTCAGGGTAAGAATAGATATCAAAGACAGCTTCCTACCTGAAAATAGCGGGACGCGGTATGTCGATTTCGCGAACGGGAAGGTTTCGCTGAAAAAGAGCGGGAAGTTCGATGTCGCGATAGGGCTTGATATAGCGGAGTTTTCGTCAGTGGTTCTGGGAGCGGTCGATTTCAAGGATTTGTACGAGATTGGAAAGGCTGACATTTCCGACGAGAAATATCTCGGGACGATCAACCGGCTTTTTCACAGCGATACGAAGCCAATGACCCTGACGATGTTCTAAAAAGAAACAATCACCGCGGATATATTGGAAATATGCCTGAGCGGGTCTAAAGCGATACAATTTCCCTCCGATAATCGAGATATTGAGGATTAAAGAATCTTACGTTTCAGGAGAGGAATTATGTTCATTGCTTTAGCCAAATCGCGGCGGGGCTTTACCTTAATTGAACTGGTCGTGATTATAGTCATCCTCGGCATTCTGGCGGCGGTGGCGATACCGAAGCTGTTCGGAGTCCGGAAAGAGGCGGAACAGGCCGCGGTTGCCAATATGGTGGCGAGTCTCGAGGGGGCGCTTTCGATTTATACTTCAAAGCAGTTTCTTAACGACGGGTCAATCGCGGTGCACAATCCCTTTGACGATTTATCGAATATTCCCAGCAATTACAACGGTATAAACGATCCGGTTAATCCCACCAATACTCCCAACGGGACCTGGTCGTTTCGATCCAACGGTAACTGGATCATGTATAATCCAAAGCAGGATATAACCGGCGGATGGACCTCGGGAGGCGAGCAGTTTATCATTTACCAGATCCAGCCTGTGGTCGAGGGAGCCGACACGGTCGGATTAAGGCTGACGACCACGCCGGCGTATGATTACGATTGGAATTAGTCTCACAGCCCCCTTTTAAGGGTATAGAGAGCCCCGTTATTGGCGGGGCTTTTTTATTTGGGTTGAAATCCTTCCGCGCTTATAATTCAGAATATACCATTTGGAGGGAATCTGAAAATGGAGACACAAGCGGTTAAGCGTCCGAATTGGATGACGGTTTTGGCAATTCTCGGAATCGCCTTCGGTCTTCTGGGAATGCTGGGGAGTTTGCAGAATATAATCGCTCCCAAGATGTTGGAATTCCAGCAGAAGATGCTACGGACTTTTTCCGAACTGGGTGAGAAAAACGGAGAGAGACCTCCCCAGGAATTGCTGGACACTTTCGAGACCATGTTCGATATTCCGGAATGGTTCGGGACCTGGCTGATTATATCAGGGATTATAGGGGCATTAATCATGGGCTATTATGTCTACGCTTCTATAACTCTGCTGAATTCGAAGCCGAACTCTCTATGCGCCTATATGCGTGCAATGTGGCTCAGTATTGCTGTGACCGTGCTTGAAGTAGCAGTAGGGCTCGCGGCCGGGACACTAATAGGACTGGGATTCGTTATCGGCGGTTTGATTAGTATTATTGTCGATGTAGTATTACTTGTCGTAGCTCTTTCCAACCGCGATGAATTCAGACAGTACATGGCGCAGTTATATCCGCAGGAGGCGAATCCCTACATCAGTTCTCAAGGATGATCGTTTCGGCAACTTTGGCCGGATAAGGGACGCTGGTATCGATTTCTCCCTGCCCCCCCTTGATTATCAAGCCGAAACCGAGGAGGATTGAGAGGAGTTTTTTCCCTCCCCCCTTGTCGTCGACCGATCCTTCGAGCTTGATATTCTCTCCTTCGTTTACCGGAACAAAAGCCCCCTTGGGATCGAGCGATTCGAAGGCGACTTCAATATATCCCGGTTTGCCGACTCGGCCATTATTTTCGGCCTTGACCACGCGCGCGGTTCCGGGGGAGCCTTTTTCCACGATAGTAACACCGCCGATTTCAATCGGCTTGTAGAGATTAATCAGGATCGGAACGCCCTCTTCGACCCGGTTTGAAGTCAGTTCGATGTTCGGATCGAAGATGACCTGGATTTCGGTCCCGGCCGGGATGGAGATTTTCGCGGCATAAGCGGGAGCAGATAAAATCAGGACAAATATGAATATTGCGGTAATTTTTCTAAAAGTCATGGTTCCCTCCTTGGTCTCCTGTTACTCCAGTTTCGGAAGCAAGTCCCGGGGATCGGGACTGAGACGTACCGAGATTGATTTATTAATATTGCTGAAGGATATTTCACCGTTCAGCTGGAATATTGCGAACTCGCTGTCGAAGACCCGCCGGTCGCTGGCGTTTTTGCCCCAGACACACTGAAAATCGAGCAGGTCGTAGGCAATATGGATATCGTAATCTTTTTGCCAGTAGAACGTTATTTCGTCCCCTTCGAAGTACTGACTGAGTTCACCCCAGACCGGGTCGGCTCCGTTTTTTACGGACTCCACGTGAACATGATCGGTACCGGGGAGTTTTTGAATTTTCATGGTATATTTACGCCGTTCATTAAAGGTCCGGGCCTGGTTGAGATAGCGATCGATCATGGCGATTTCTTTCCCCTGCAGACTGGGGTTGAGCTGTCCGCGAATCTGACGGAGTTCCCGGACCGCCTTGTTGAGACGATATTCCGGATCGCTGTTGCCGTTGACATTTTCGATAACCTGGTCGAATTCGATTCCCGCTTTCTGCGCGACAACCTTTTCTTTAGTGACCTTCTGCCCGGTCATCAGGGCCTGGCCGAGGCCTTTTTCGGCATTGCTGATTTCGGACGCATACAGGTTTTGATCCTGGAGGACCTGCTGCTGGATCGTTGCCCAGGCACCGGTATCGGTCGGATTCTGAATGGACTGCTTGAACAGATTCCAGTAATTGAGGACCCGTCCGCTCCGTTTGTACAGCTCGCTGTCTTCGTCGCCGATATGGAAACCGTTCAATTCTTCATCTATCCTGGCATGCTCTTCGGACATAATCAGCTCTTTATCGCTGGGGTTCAGTTTCGGCCAGAGACTGGTGTCTTTGACGACTGCGGTGAAACGTATGATTGTCTTATCGAGTTCTTCGACCGCCTCGGCGAGATTGAATTTTTCATAGCTGGTTCTAATACGGTCGGCCGGATTGGCAAATTTCGGGAAGAAAGTCCTGACCATCCAGGCCTGGCTGTACTTACGGTAGGCATCTTTGACCCGGCTGCGATCCTTGGTAGTGGTATTGTAGAAATTACCGTTGGCGGATTGCAGGACGGAATCCTCGATATAGGTTGTTCGGGGCAGGAGCCATACGGTATTGTAGAGATAGGGTATCGAGACCAGGATCATCCAGATGACGCTCAGCATCGCAGCATATTTAGCGAATTTTTTAAAGCCTTTGATCCGTTTCGAGCGCCGGATGGTATTGAGCATCCAGTAAAACGGTTCCTTGATACCGACCGGACGGATTTTACTCGGCGGAGCATAAATGGACCGCCCGACATCGGCGCCGATTTTCTCCGGTGTGGACCCGGTCGAACTGGTGAAGAAAATTTGGAAGTTGAGAGTTCTTCCGACGACCACTTTCAAAAATTCCCTCAGGTTTACGAGGAGATTCCTGACCGACCCGGCCCAGGCGGAGTCTGATGCGACCTTGTTGCTCGAGAGCACCTTATCAAGGAAGGTATCGAAATTTTCCGACAACCAGTTTTCGTCTTCGGGATTGACCAGAATAGTCTGGGTATCCCCCTTAAAACCGGCGAGGATATCGGCTTTGGTAATAACCAGGGAGATTGGAACCGGCAGTTTCTTTTTCAGGGGGGCGAGTTTTTCGAGCATATTGATAAATGACGAAATATGCGCTTTGCTTTCCAGTTCCGCCGCAAGAACCTTGGGATCGAAGAAGAACATGATGCCGTCGGCGTTCAGCGTGAAATCGATGACTTTTTCTTTCTGCTCCCCGGTTTCATTAATCGAAACAGCTTTTCCGGCATAATCGTAGGTCACCATTGGGATCTTTGTTTCGCCATCGAGGATGGCGGTAAACTGAAGGATTTTGTCGTCGGTGGTCGGCTCCGGGAATTTCTTTTCTCCCCGGGTATCGACCATGGTTCCGGTTCCCATTTC
>Ga0272443_10007200_pt1 | contig 10712 bp, 9 predicted proteins | sample SSMAcet12_FD_193581 | JGI IMG/M metagenome (GOLD analysis project Ga0272443, IMG submission 193581) | Marine sediment archaeal communities from Little Sippewissett salt marsh, Falmouth, MA, United States - SSM-Acet-12 | ecosystem: Environmental > Aquatic > Marine > Wetlands > Sediment ... | reverse complement strand
ACTGCCAAAATAGCCGCATTCTCTCCTCTACCAATACCCACCGTGGCAACGGGAATCCCCGGAGGCATTTGAACAATTGATAGAAGAGCATCTTCACCATTGAGAGCCGCTTTCACCGGAACACCTATGACCGGTTTTACCGTATGAGAGGCAACCACTCCAGGAAGATGTGCCGCCAAACCAGCTCCCGCTATAAAAATCTCCACTCCTGAAGCTTCCATTTCATCTATCTTTTCCTTTAACAAATCCGGCATCCGATGCGCTGACAAAATAGCTGGTATATATTCGATACTATAGGATTTAAGGGTATCTGTCACCTTTTTCATGATATCCTTGTCTGAAGAACTGCCAAAAATCACACCAACTTTCATGAAACACCTCCAAAAAAAATTGCCCCACCATAGGAAAACCCTAAGGCGGGGCATATTCATCCCAAACCAAAGAATTCACCCATAGTAAGAAGATTTAAGGTCCTCTCGTAGAGACTGCCGGACCATATTACCGGCATTATACGGATGAAAATCTATTCAGACCATTTTTCAATTTGATTATATCACAAGGTATTGTTTGGAAAAGTAAGATAGAGTAACAATTTTTTTAGAGAAAGAAGAAACAAAAAAAGAGGCCTTTCGGCCCCTTATACGTTTATATTGATTTGCTTTAGAAACGAAGTGTGATCCCCAGTTCGATTGGTATGGAATTAAAAGATAAAGACCCTGCAGTACCATCTGCTTCTGAAGGTTTAATCGTGTAATTTCTTAGTTCGTAACCCGCTCCAAGGGAAATGGTAAATCCACCGATATCATAACCGATACCGAATTTTGCTTTAACCATGTACCCCATGTGGTTCAAATCCAAGAAGGAAACACCACCGATTAAATCTGCTTTCAGCATAACAGGTTCCAGAGGATAAGAGTAATTGACACCAATGATACCATCTAAAGCGTATGTCATTGCTGTTTCCGATGCACCACCGGTTAGGTAGGAAACTTTTCCCATGATAGGGACAGCACCCCCAATTCCTCCGCCTATAGAAAACCCATCTGCGATCTCATAATCTACAAGCAATCCAAGATCGATGAAACTGGTACTTTGAGATGCGGCTCCAGTAAATCCATCTCCATTTTGAAAAAACTTGACATCATCAGATTCAGTAGCTGTCGTTTTAATTCCAAGGTTATACCCAACATAAACGTCAGTCCCCAACTGACCAAAGGATAGTGTGATAGCAACTGTTACCATCAACACCAAGATAAGAAATTTCTTCATAAGTAACTCCCCCCATCTAATTTACATCTTTTTCCGTTTTTATTATACAACAAAAACCTTTATTAATGCAAAATTATTCTTTTTTTGTAGGGTTTGTTTGTCCTGCTTCATCTTCTATGATACGATTCCACTCTTCTACAACTGCATTGAATTCTTCATCATCTTCAACAATGGATATGATTCTGTTCCCGTCCTCTTCTCCCTCTTCTATGAAAATGAATACTTCCAATTCATCATCTTCAAATGGATTCTCAAGCACTTCATCTGATTCGTCTTCGGCTTCCAATTCCATCGTTATGAGATACTTTTTGTTATTAAATTCCAATTCCTGAAGACAGGCGTAATACATTTCATTACCATCTTCATCGGCAATTTTTAAAAGAGGCAGTTCATAATCTTCCTGTTGTTCATTGTTTTCCTCAATGGGTACATCTCTGTTTTCTATTGATTCATCATTCATTCTCTTTCTAAAACCTCACTTATTCTACAAAATGACAGGCCACAAAGTGACCGTCTTTCTTTTCCTCAAAAACCGGATCTTCTTTGGAACAGATATCCTGGGCAATAGGGCATCTTGTATGGAAACGACAACCTGAAGGTGGGTTAATGGGACTGGGAACATCGCCTTCAAGAATAACCCTCTTTTTATCATAGGTTGGATCTGGTATTGGAATGGCAGAAATCAAAGCTTTTGTATAAGGATGTAACGGATTATCAAACAACGAATGCTTATCTGTCATTTCAACGATTTTTCCCAAGTACATAACCGCAATTCTATCACTGATATGCTTAACAACTGCAAGATCATGTGCTATGAATATATAGGTTAAACCAAACTCTTCCTGAATATCATTTAGAAGGTTGATAACCTGCGCTTGTATCGAAACATCTAAAGCAGATACGGCTTCATCACAAACAATCATATCCGGATTTACAGCCAGAGCTCGTGCTATACCAATCCTTTGCCTCTGTCCCCCTGAAAATTCATGAGGAAACCGATACATGTGATCGGTGGAAAGACCGACTTTTTGCATGAGATCTGCGACTTTGTCATTGACTTCTGATCCTTTAGCCAGATTATGTGTTAACATTCCTTCTGCAATGATGTTTTTGACACGCATCCTTGGGTTCAATGAACTGTATGGATCTTGGAAAATCATTTGAATATCCTTTCTCATGTTTCTAAGGGCCGTTCCCTTTAATTGTAGCAGGTCACCATGCCCCTTAAAAGATGCTTTTCCCGCTGTAGCATCGTACAATCTCATAAGGGTCATACCCGCTGTCGTCTTTCCGCATCCCGATTCACCCACAAGCCCGAAAGTTTCTCCCTTGAAAACGTTAAAATTAACACCGTCAACGGCTTTTACATGCGCAACAACACGTTTGAAAACCCCTGCTCTGATCGGGAAATATTTCACCATATCCTTAACTTCAAGAAGAATTTCCTTATCTTTTTGGTTTATCAAAGGTTTTCACCTGCCTTTGTTTTAGCTTTTTCCTTTTCAACCTTTTCTATGAAGAAACATCTTGCGTAATGATTTTTTTCAACTTCAATCAATTCGGGTTCTTCCTTTTTACACCTTTCTTCGCAGAAAGTACATCTAGTGTTGAATTTGCACCCCTCGGGAAAATGCAACGGATCAGGAACGACACCCGGAATATTATAGAGTGTATCCTGTTCAATATCCAATCTGGGGATAGCGTTCAGTAATCCCCAAGTGTAAGGATGCTTTGGGTTTTTAAACAACGTTACTGCATCAGCATACTCAACCACTTTACCAGCATACATAACCACTACTCTATCTGCAACCTCTGCAATAACACCTAAATCATGCGTGATCATGATAATGGACATCCCGTATTCATCCTGCAAACTCTTCATGAGTTCAAGGATTTGCGCCTGTATGGTAACATCCAAAGCAGTTGTAGGTTCATCTGCAATGAGAACCCTTGGATTACAAGAGAGAGCCATTGCAATCATGGCACGTTGCCTCATTCCGCCAGAGAGTTCGTGTGGATACTCATCCACTCGTTTTGTCGGTTCGGGAATGCCTACTTTTCTCAACATATCGATTGCCATCTTGTGGGCTTCATCTTGACTTTTGTTCTGATGTAGTATTATAGCCTCTTCAATCTGATTTCCAACCGTAAAAACAGGATTTAATGCAGTCATCGGTTCCTGGAAGATCATGGCTATGTCATTGCCTCGAATACCACGCATTTTTCTTTCACTCAATTCGGGTAGACTTTGTCCTTCAAAGGAGATACTCCCGCCTACATCAGCATTGCTTTCAAGGAGTCTCATTATGGAAAGTGCATTTACACTTTTACCGCAACCACTTTCTCCTACAATCCCAAGAGTTTCACCAGGAAATACTTCGTAGCTGATTCCATCTACCGCTTTAACAAGGCCATCTTCGGTATGAAAATATGTTGTCAAATCTTTTACCTCGAGAAGCGGTCTTTTGTCTTTATTCATCAAATCACCTCTATCATTTCATCTTCGGATCAAAGGTATCACGTAAACCGTCCCCAACCAAATTCCAGGCAAGGACAAACAAAACCATAGCTGTACCCGGATAAAGAATGGCGAACCATGATTTATCAAGTTCTGTCATCCAATTTCTGGAATAACTAAGAATCGTACCCCAATCTGCATAGCCGGGTTCCGCTCCTACACCCAAAAAACTCAAAGCAGCAGCAGTAATAACCAAAGAACCAATTCTCATACTAACCTGCACCAATACCGGAAATATAGTATTCGGAAGAATGTGCTTCACAATTATTTTCCAATCTGGTATACCTAAAGCCTTTGCGGCTAGCACGTACTGCTCAGATTTTGCCTGTAAGATATTACCCCTTATCAACCTGGCAACTCTCATCCAGCCAAATATGATCAGAGCCACCATAACTTTATCTAACCCTTTTCCAAGGATTGTTGTCATAATCATGGCAGCCACAAGAAACGGTATCGACATAAATATATCGGTGATTCGCATCATAATCTCATCAACCCATCCACCAAAATAAGAGGAGATTGATCCAACAACAACACCAATTAACGCTGAGATCAAGGATACCACAAGCCCTATTTTAAAGGCTGACCTTGTTCCCCAAATAACACCGTAGAATATGTCTCTGCCACCAATAATACCAAAGGGATGATCAGCAGTAGGAGCAACAGGAGCTGCACTCCAAGTAGCTATCGGGATTTTGAAAGGATCCGCTCCCGCCTTTGGCGGACAAATAACAGGGGCTAAAATAGCAATAATAATAAAGATTATCAGTAACAGTGTACCTAAAACATTGGTAGGGATTTTAAAATATCTTCTTATCATTCTTTTAAATTCTGTTTTCTTCACTGACATATCACAACACCCCCATCAGGATAGCCTTATTCTCGGGTCTATAAAGGCATATGAAATATCGACGATAAGGTTTACCAAAACGAGGATAACGGAAAATACTAATGCCGAACCCAATATAGAAAAATAATCCAATTGCGTTGCGGCTTGTGCAGTAAAACGGCCAAGACCGGGTCTGTTGAAAACCGATTCGACGATAACAACTCCGGCCAATAATGAAACCAACATCCCGCCGGCAACTGTTACAACAGGAATCAAAGCATTTTTTCTGGCGTGTTTGTTAATAACAACTTTTTCTGACAAGCCTTTCGCTCTGGCGGTTCTTATATAATCCTTTTTCAACACTTCAAGCATGGATGAACGTGTAATTCTTAACACATATGCCCACCATAGGTATGCAATGGTTAAAATGGGTCCGATCAAATGCCTGAAAGCGTCGATAAATATTTTAAAGTTACCGTTTAAAATCGAGTCAATGGTTGCCATATTGGTATATCTATGCCATTCACCTGAACGCAGGACGGCCTCGGATTCATAGGATAAGTAACCCGGGGGGAACCATCCCAATATGGTGTAAAATAAAAGTAATATCAACAAGCCAAAAACAAAGTCCGGCATGGACCACCCAATCAGAGAAAAAATCCTAATCCCATGGTCGAGGGGTTGATTGTGATGAGTTCCTGATAGGACCCCTAACCAAACACCCCCTACAATAACAGGAATAATAGCCCACATCGCTAATTCCAATGTATAAGGGATTCTTTCTGCTATAGCTTCTTGTACCGGTTTTTTCGCTATATTTGAATAACCAAAGTCCCCTTGTAAAATATTTCCCAACCATTTAAAGTACTGTACAACAGTTGGTTGATCGAGACCATACTTCGCAATAAGTCGTTCTTTTGCATCAGGAGTTTTTAATGCTTCAGGACTTTTTATGTATGAAGCCAAAAGCCGATCCGGGCCAAGCATCCATATCATTGAAAATATAATCAATGTAATACCTATGAGGATAATGGGAAGTATTAACAATCGTCTTATAATATAGGCTGTCAATTAAGCCACCTCTTTTCTTGAAAAAAATTCATTATTTTATATATCTTACCATCTCACCGCGCAAAAACAAAAAAATAACAACAAAATGAGCGGGATTTGAGTCCCGCTCATTGATAGTTCTTATGAATATTCTAAATTATTCTCCCTTTGTCATCATGTAATACTGAGTAGTGGATCTGGTCATATGTGGATACCATCCACTGACCCATTCTCTGTCAACATGGAGTCCAAGTGGCTGGAAAAGAGGAAGCCCAACATACTCTGCTATAACTCTTTTCTGTACTTCTTTATAGAGTTCTGTTCTTTCTGCACGATCTGTGCTGGCGATTGCATCTTCGATAAGCTGGTCAACATTCTCTTCTGCCCATTCCTGGTAAAGATATCCACCACGTTTTCCATAAACACCCTGTGAATGGTAATAAGTGTAGATGAAGTTATGTGGGTCTGGATAGTCAGGAAGCCAACCGATAATGTAGATAGGAACGAGATTTTCGTTGGTTGCCTTTAAGTATGATGGCCAGTTAACACCCATAACATCGATCTTGAATTTAGGATTGAGAGATTCTGTGTAAACTTTAACCATTTCTGCACCAGTCTGTCTGGATTCGTTACCGGTGTTGTAAAGCAACTGGAAGTAGAATCCTGTTTCCCATACTGCTCCACCCCATGCAGCTTTCCAAGCCTGTTCAGCTTTTGCAAGGTCGAAATTGTGCATTGGAAGGTCAGGATCGAAACCGAGGAATCCGGAAGGAAGGTCAGATGGTACTCTCTTTCCAAAGCCATTGAGAACCTGGTCGATGTATGCATCGAAATTGAAGGAATGAGAAATAGCCTTTCTACAGTTCAGATCACTGAAGAAGTTAAAGGGAATTCCATTTCCATCAAGTGCTCCGCTTCCGATATGTTCACTGTCTTCACTTACGGAGTATGCATAATGCATGGAAGTGATGGAGGATACGTCGTAGCCTTCAAGCACTCTGACACCGTCAAGTCCTCTGACCTGGTCGATGTATGCAGGTGGTACATAAATTTCGTCAGCATCTCCGGCTTCCAACATGGATTTTCTAGTGGAGAATTCGTCTACACCCCATACGATAACTTCTGGAATCTCTGCAGGGCCTGCCCAGTAATTGTTATAAGCTTTAAGAACGATTCTCTGCTGTGCACTGTCCCATTCTTCAAGCATGTATGGACCAGAACCCAAGTCATTGTTGTGGATGAATGATTCTTCCGGTTCGAGGTCATGCCATGCCCACCAACCGTCTGCGTTTCCGTCCCATTCGCCATTTTCCATAGCGACTTTACTGTCGAATATTGCACCCCATGAACCAAAATGAGCAATGATCTGCATGAATGGCGGGAATGCTTTATGAACGGTCATAACAACGTTATTTCCGTCTACTTCTACGAGAGGATCGATACATTCTTCGTAGAAAGCGATGAGTTTTTCTCTTGCTTCTTCTGAAACAGGTTCACCGTCAACAACAGCATCTGAGAATGCCATGCCTGCAAAATCAGCAAACCAGCCTTCAAGACTTCCCTGTGAAGCACCTGTGAATCCTTCGTAAAGCATCCAGATTGGTCCACCGGAAGGATCCATCAGAAGATCTCTTTCAAATGAATATTCTACGTCTGCAGGAGTAACGGGATTACCTGTGTGGAACATCATGCCCTGTCTGATTGGGAAGGTGTAAACAGTTCCATCTTCACTCCAAAGACCATTTTCCTGTGTTGGCACTTTTTCTGAGATCATAGGCAAGAAGTCATTAACACTTTCACCATCATACTGAATCAGGTTGTCGTAAATCTGCATGATGATACCACCGCTTGATGTATCATAACTGTGGGCAGGATCTAATGTTTCCGGCTGTCCGATCGTCAAGTTGATGTACGTATCGGGATTGTTAACAGCACCTATTGCCATTACCGAAAAAACTAAAACGACTAACAAAAAAATACTGAGTTTCTTTGTCATAGAGTTGCCTCCTTTTAAAATTTTAGCCAGTTAAGGCGTTTACGATTACACAAGAATTATTATATCACAAATTCTTCAACATGCAAGTCTTACTATTATTTCTTTACCGTTAGAAACTCTTATTTCAAGATATATACAGTGATTTACAAGTTTTTTCACTTTTAAAAAATGATATGACAATTTCTAATTTTTGTTTTTCGAAAAATATTGAAATAATTTGCAGATTGTAGTTAATAAACCCTGGTTTCGGTGTTATAATATGCAAAATCTGAGAGTTTATCTTTCTTTCCAGGAGGTTATTTTGAATTATTTGTGGATCTTTTTTAATGGCATTCTAATGGGAGTAGCTAATGTCATTCCGGGTTTAAGTGGCGGCACTTTACTCCTTTTAACTGGAATTTATCCCAGATTTATAGAAGTATTTGGTTCATTCAGAGCAAAAACAATTAAAGATTACCAATGGAGAGAGAACATTATCTTCATTATGATCATAGCAGTTGGAGCCCTTATAAGTATTTTTGCCACATCAAAGATCATGTCATGGCTTTTGGAATCGTATGACGTTCCCGTTTATCTCTTGCTAATTGGCATGATTGTCGGATCTATCGACATTATTACCCAAAAGATCAATTTTAAATTCAATTCAAGCCGTTACGCTTTCTTCTCTGGTGTGGTACTCATCGTTTTAATAATAATCTTAAGCCGTTTCATTAACTATCCTTCTACCTCAATGGAAAGCACAAACATTTTCCTGTTGATTTCCGCAGGAGCACTTGCTTCTGCAACCATGGTACTGCCGGGAGTAAGCGGCTCAATGCTCCTCTTGTTATTAGGCTTGTACAAACCAGTTGTGGATTCTGTTTCATCGCTCAAAATCATGAATATCCTTTTTATCGGTATCGGAGCCATCTTTGGCATTCTTTTTGCCAGCCGGTTGATTAAATTTCTTTTGGATAAGCATGCATCAACTACTTATGCTTTCCTTTTTGGGCTCATTCTAGCATCCTTGGTTGATTTGTTTCCATTATCACTATTCAACACATTCAATGTTTTCATCATAGGGATAATTGCCCTAATATTTGGTATAATCTTAGGGAAAGGTTTAAAAAGACTCGAAAAGAGATACTCGAAAGAAAAACTATAAATGAGGTGGTAAAATTGCCGTCAAGAAACCCATTCATGAGTCGTGTGAAGAGACTTATGACAGGCAGGGAAGATGATTTTAACGGGGAACTGGGGAATATTTCCGGACCAAGAAGAATATTTCAGGCAAGGACTGAAGCGGTTTTAGTAAATGAAAGACTTATGGAAAAGCAATTTCAGAGTTATTCTCTGAATAATCTTGACCATCAGAACATTTCTCTTTACAAATATCAATCTTTCGGTAAAGACGCGCATCAATACGGAATTTGCTTCTTCCAGGAAGCCATGCTAATGGAAACAACGGGCTTATTTTATTTAAGCAGTAATAAATTCAAAGATGAAAGACCCAAAAGGGAAATTTATACCGATCTCTTGATGATCGTTTTTTGGACGAATTTGATGATGGGTTATTTTGAACATATGGTTGAATCCGAAGTGTACAAATTAAAATCCCTAAAAGTTTTGAAAAAGGATTACAACGAATACTTGGAAGAACATGAGATTGCTGAATTAATCAAGAATTTATCTCTGGCATACGCTTTTAGAAATCTCTCTGAAATCGCTTCCAATTCAGGATTGCCTACAGGAAACCCTTTTGATTATCAATGGGTTGCTCGATTTTACATCATGAAAAAAATAGAAGAAGCAGGAAAAATCCCTATGGATTTTATTGGGGATACCAGATGGTATGATGGAATCGAAAAGTTATTCCACAAATTCTTTGCAGATAATGAGAAACGTGACTACTTCTTCTTCTCCGAAAAAGGACTAGATTCAATCTTAAATATCCCCATTTATTTAATCGTGGAAGATGATATGCCTGTCTTTGAAACAACGATTAAATCCTCTCCCAGAACGCTTGAAGATTTTATGAGAGAAACCAAACCTTCCAACAGGAAATTCTTCCGGGAAATTTTAAGCATGGTGGAATATTCATTTGAATTATCCATCAACCTTAACAACGATGTCGGTCTTTCCGTTGAAAAAGGTGCTGGAGAGATCATATTTGAGCTGTTTCCACAAACCTATATTCATTCAATGCTTGCTTCCTATTTGGATATAATTTGTATCCCAGAAATGACCCTGCAAAAGATTCGAGAGTATTCTGAAGATTTGATTTCCCGTTTATTAAAAACGGGTTTCGAAGCAGATTCTGAAGGAAAACTAACACTTATTTTGGATCATAAAATCAGCAGAGAAAGATGGATTCTGATTCTTGATTTGCTGAGGGAAATTGCGGCAATTAAATAAGAGTTTCTTCAATTTTTTGGCTATTCTGACTGCTTTTCACGTTTGATTCGTTGAGTCAGGATATGTGCTTGGCGTGTAGGTTCAGGGATTTTATAGCCATTCAAGCAGGACATAACAAGCCTCATTGTATCCTCCAGGGTAATCAAATGGCCGGGTGAGATATAAAGGGGTTTTGTTTCTTTTTTGGTGCAGATAACACTGCCAATGACATCTTTGTCGGGATTTCTTAAAGGAAACCATTCTCCCAGTTTTTTTGGCATATCATCGGGCATTCCGTAAAGCCTGCTTTTAGCAACACCAATTGTAGGGCGTTCAAGAAATAATCCCATATGGGAGGCTAATCCCAATCCCCTCGGATGTGCAGTACCCTGGCCGTCAAAAAAAACCACTTCGGGTTCACTGTGCAGCCTTTTCCAGGTTTTAACAAATGACGGTCCTTCTCGAAAGGTTAATAATCCGGGTATATAAGGAAAATTCACGCGGTTTGTAAGGTATTTCTTTTCAACATATTCCAAATCGGGAAAAGACAATACCACAATTACGGTTAGGATGTATTCCTTATCATCCGCAGTAAAAAAAGATGAATCAACCCCGGCAATCAACCTTGGCATTTGTCCCAGAGGACTGAACCTTAAATTATTTACCAACTCTTTTTG
>Ga0272443_10007199_pt1 | contig 10713 bp, 11 predicted proteins | sample SSMAcet12_FD_193581 | JGI IMG/M metagenome (GOLD analysis project Ga0272443, IMG submission 193581) | Marine sediment archaeal communities from Little Sippewissett salt marsh, Falmouth, MA, United States - SSM-Acet-12 | ecosystem: Environmental > Aquatic > Marine > Wetlands > Sediment ... | reverse complement strand
ATAATAAATATACAAAAATTAATCTCTTTCGTCAAATGATTTATGGGTTAGAATTTAGGAAAATTTCCAATAATTCCTGTTTAGATTTGCATTCCTTAATTCTCTCAATTTTTTCTTGATCACCTAAAACGCGGGCAAGTTGGGCTAAACCCTTCATATGTTGATTACTATCAACGGCTGCAAGAGCAACCATTAAATAAACCGGGTCATTAAGTTTATTTCCAAATTCCACGGGTGTTTTTAAGCGCATGACGGCTATACTCGCGCTGATAACACCATCCTCTGGCCGGGCATGCGGGAGAGCTATGCCGGGTGCAATAACAATATATGGCCCAAATTCCTTGGCAACACGGATCATTGCGTCAGGGAAACGCTCTTCCACGACTCCAGCATCAACCATCAATTTACCGATTGTTAAAATTGCTTCCTTCCAATCGCTAACTTCTACATCAATATCAACCAGTTCAGGTTTAATTAAGTCCTTTAGATTCACTGACTATCCTTTTCAAACTAGATTTCAAATTATATAACCCTTTTTCTTTCGGCAAGTTACATAATTTTGATGAAAACTTTATGATTAGTCGTCTTGTTCACTATTGACAATTGTACTATAATACGAACGATTATACTTCAAAAAAGGAGAACGTTATGCTTGAAAAACGAAGTAAGGAAGAAATATTAATTGAGTTTTTTGAATGCCATCCTAAACTAAAATGTGTTGAGTCTGATTTGGTAAAAGCATATGATATTATGCGCGAGAGTTTTGCCAATGGAGGAAAACTTTTAGTATGTGGTAATGGCGGCAGCACTGCAGATTGCGATCATCTGGTCGTCGAATTATTAAAATCCAGCGAATTGAGACGTCCCATATCTGATCAACAGAGGAAATCAATTGAGGATCTGTTTCCGGTAAAAGGAAAGGGAATAGCCGATCAATTGATGCAAGCTTTGCCAGCCATTTCGCTGACGGCACATGCAACAATGCTTACTGGCATGGTAAATGATGTTTCCACAGAGATGATGTTTGCGCAGCAGGTATTCGCATATGGTAAACCGGGCGATATGCTGCTTGGGATCAGCACATCTGGAAAATCTGAAAATGTACTTAATGCAGTTCGGGTAGCACGATCGTTAAAAATGCACACTATTGCATTGACGGGAAGCATCTATCCGGATCTGAAAGATTTATGTGAGGTTGGCATCAGTTCTCCAGAAACTCACCCACCAAATATTCAAGAAACCCATCTGCCAATTTATCACGTATTGACACGGTTAATTGAAAATTACTTCTTTGAATGAACGAAAAGACGAAGTTTATGTTTCCAATGTAAGATGATTAAAACTTGGATATTGGTAAAATTCGACAGAGTTTCGTTACTGTAGTTTAGCAATCAAGTTGAAAAAAGTAAAAAGGGCTGCCAAATGACCAAGCAGCCTTTTTTATTTTGTTTAGTAATTTATTTTTCCTCGCAAGACTTCCAAATTGATGGTTTTCTTAGGCCTTCATTTTAGGAGACTTATTGCTTTCTTAAATTCAGGGCGATCCATTGCTAAACGATCAGGATGACCTCCTCTATTCAACAATGAAAACTGGTATGCCAATTGCCACAAAGGTGTAATATACAGCAATGGTGATAATGTCTCAAAATCAACTTCGGGAACCTTGATCAAGAGGTCACAGTCATCAAGCGGCTCTTTACCCTCTGGAAGAATCAAAGCCACTTTAGCGCCGACAATTTTACATACCTTTGCTGTCAATAACATCCTTTCTTGCATTGGACCCGGCGCAGCGATTAAAAAGACGCCCATCCCCTTCCGTAAAGTTTGAATTGGTCCATGCAGGAAATTCCTTAAAGGATATGCCTGTGCTGGTACTCCTAAGGATTGGCTGAATCCAATCGCGGATTCACATGCAGTGGCATAGTTTGGACCGGAACCAATCACAAAGAATGATGAGCATTTCTCAAGCACATCTCTGTCCTTAGGTGATTTCTCTTCATATTTACTGATGAATTTTTTTAATAAGCCAGGTATCTTTCTATATTGTCTTTCATATTCGGGCGTTACTTTTTCTACCCCCGAGGTCTTTCCAAGCTTGATTGCTAAATGGATCATTCTATAAAGTGCACTTGCATAAGTCCTTGTGGCCGGCATTTCAGGTTTACGACCCCCAGGCCCAAGAATGACATCATCAACACAATTAGCCAAAGGGCTTCCTTGAACATCTGTTACACCAATGGTATATGCACGACGGTTCTTTACCATCTGAACGACATCAGGATCTCCCTTTGTACCGCCTGAGTGCGAATGGAAAAACACTGCTGAATCCGAATCAAAATCCAGGGGTGGATATGCTCTAAATTCAGAGGTAATTAATGCTGTCGCTGGGATACTTGATAATGTCTCGAAGGCGTATCGTTCAGCAATCGAAGAAAAATATCCTGCCGCAGTACCAATCAGAAACAAACGTTGAATATTCCTTCGTTCAATTTCTTGAGTGACTTTCACCAATTGGTCGATAGTATCCTGGTTGAAGCAATTTTCTAAAATTTCTGGGATCATCATAATTGATTCCCAGATAAAATATGGGTGCTTATCTCTTCTTTCATTTGACATCTTTTTCATAACTCCATTGGACATTTTCTTCTGTTCACTCATAATCAACTCCTGGTTCTATTGATCATTTAGGGAGAATAATTTTAAGACTGATATGGAATGGATAAGAGAATGATTTTATGCGTTAAAACCATTGCATTTTTTTCTAGCTGTTATTTCGCACTCCTCTTTAATGAGGAAGAATCGAAGTCGATTCTAAATTTCTTTTACATACGTAATCTCAAGCTCGATCAAGGAAACCTAATGCTGTCTCGCATATTCCCTTTGGATCGAGTTGATAATATTCCAGCAATTCTGCATATGGCCCTGATGTGGTAAAGATGTCATTTAATCCATGTCTTTTCAGGGGGATATTTATATTCTTGTCCGCAATCACTTCAGCAACCACGCTTCCCAGGCCATTGATTATGTTGTGCTGTTCCACTGTCATCGCAGCCGGATAGCTGCTAATCTTTTCTGCAAAATCATTTTCATTTATTGGTTTGATCGTCGAGACGTTCATCACGCCTGCATCAATACCATAATTACTCAACAATTGAGCTGCTTCCAATGACTCACCAACTTGCCCACCAGTAGCGATTAACAAAATATCTTTACCCTCCCTCAATAAATCTGGGTGTCCGATCTTATACTCAAAATCTTGTGTATATACCGTTTTTTCTTTTGCCCGACTGAGCCGCACATATACAGGACCTGGAATTTTTTCTACTGATCTTAAGATCGCTGCAGTTTCAACTGCATCGGCTGGAATAAATACAGTCATCCCAGCAAAACCTCGAAAGATGCCAATATCTTCTAAGGCCTGATGGGTCGCTCCAGCGATACCAAAGCTGAAACCTCCATGTGAAGAAACTATTCGGACAGGCAAGTCGTTATAGGCAATGTCCGTTCGCACCTGTTCGCATGCTCGCATAGAAGAAAAAACTGCATATGTACATGCAAAAGGCATTTTTCCAGTCAGGGTCAACCCAGCAGCAACCCCCATCATATTTTGCTCAGCGACTCCTAGATTGATAAAGCGTTCAGGAAAATTCTCTTTAAACTGAGATAGCCGAACACTGCTTGTCAGATCTGCTGTCAGGGCAACAATATTCTTGTTTTTCCCAGCCAATTCAACAATAACCTGACCAAACGCATCTCTGCTTGATATACCAACAAATGGGCTTTCTTTCTGAGAAGAATTCATTTTTTTCTCCAAGGGATGATTTACTCTTCCCCTAATAGATCAAGAGCAATTTGAGCATCTTCTGGCTTAATCTTAAGAAAATGGGAGGATGCTTTTTCTTCAAGTGATGGAACACCGCTTCCTTTTATTGTGTGAGCAATGATCATTTTCGGCCGATTCAAGGAAGTTGGTTGATTGAATGCATCGTACACTTTTTTAATATCATGTCCATCAATTTCAAGTACTTCCCAATTGAACGCCTTGAATTTTTTATCCAATGGTTCCAGGGACATATTTTCTTCTGTCAGGCCTTCAATCGTTAGATTATTGCGGTCTACAATAACCGTCAGGTTATCCAGCTTATAATGACCTGCGCACATGATCGCTTCCCAGGAAGAGCCTTCCATCAATTCACCATCAGAAATGATGCAATACACTTTCCATTCAGCCTGATCTATCTTGCCACCCAACGCTGCCCCAACGGCAATCGGCAGCCCGTGTCCCAGCGAGCCTGAACTGATCTCAACTCCCGGCATGCGATGCTTATCAATATGCATGCTTAACATAGAATTGAACGTATCAAAAATTTTCAATTCTTCTAATGGGAAAAAGCCAAGTCTTGCCATCGCTGAGGATAATGCCAGGTTGCCATGTCCTTTACTTAAGATAATGCGATCACGCTTTGGCCAATCCGGATTCTCCGGATCTAGATGAGCAACTGAGAAAAACAAGACAGCGAATATCTCTGCCAGGGTTAGATTTCCGCCCACATGGACACCTGAGTCACAATCTCTTGAAGTAATAATGATATCTCTTCTTATTTTCCTGGCTATCTTTTTTAATTCTAAAAGTTCCTTATCCATATTTTTCTTCTTTCACAAGTTTTCGAAATTGTAATGCAAACTATTGGACTCCCAGCGCGGCTGGCACTCAAAAACAACTGACATGGTCCTTTGATACACATAATTATGAGTGCATCGCGTGGGAATCGAGGTCTGCTAGCATACTGTCCACAGCGATACACGTTGTGGATTATTAGCCTAGATTATACGAGAAATAGAAAATTGTGTCCACAAAGAGTATTTTTTAAACAGCTAACCACTTGCTCTGCCCAAGAGTTATACCAGGAAAGACTATCAAATATCAAGAATAAATTAACCGCGATCGCCCATTTAATATGCCCAATTCCCTAGGATGTCAAATCGCCATAATCCAATACTTGGTTGAAAGCAGAGCTTTAAAAGATTTCGACTGATACATGGTCTATGAAACTTAATTTTATATCATATCCAGGGATTATCTGTTCGATCAAGTTGGAGGATCGTTATTCTGGTTTGTGGAATAAACCACAAAAAAAGACAGGGATGATTGCCAATTTTTATAATTTATATCCCTTCAGGAGTGTGAGGGGAACGCCCAAATCAAAAAAACCACCGGCATAGCCGGTGGAAATCAATCGACTGTTTATGAGAGTTTTAAGTGAAACTACGAGAGTTTTTTCGAATCAATAGCCTTAACGACTGCATCATAAGATGCGGGCAATTCCAATGGCGGGTTGTCAAACCTGCTGGTTACCTCTTCAAGCCGGCTTTGGTGATATTGTACCTTGAAGTCCGAGAATTTCAGACCATGGGCAGTGGAGATAACCACCACGCGTTCGTCTTTTTTGATGAATCCCTTTTCGAGCAGTCTGAGCAGCGCTCCCAGGGCGACGCCGGTATGCGGACAGCAGTATAGACCAGTGCGGTCGGCCCGGGCGGCTGCGTTTGCCAGTTCGTCCTCACTCACCTGTTCAACCACGCCATCGAAGGCTTTTAAAATGCGTACGGCGCGGTCATAACTGACCGGATTCCCGATCTGAATTGCACTGGCAAGCGTCTTTTTCGCCTTCACCGGCTGAAATTCATTGTAGTCCTTTTTAAAGCTTAAATATAAAGGGTTGGCATTCGCTGCCTGAGCGCACGCAATCCGGGGTAGATGGGAGATCAATCCTAATGCTTTCATCATCAGCAGTCCTTTGCCTAAGGCACTGACGTTACCCAGATTCCCTGCAGGGAGGATGATCCAATCGGGGACTTGCCAATCAAGCTGTTGGATGATCTCAATACCGACGGTTTTTTGGCCTTCGATCCGCAGTGAATTCATTGAGTTTGCAAGATAGATTGTAGGATCTTCAGTGAGTTCCTGGACGATTTTCATACAGCCATCAAAATCAGTGTCAAGTGAGAGGACGGTCGCACCATTGGCAATGGGCTGGATAAGCTGAGCGGTGGAGACCTTTGCACGCGGCAGCAGAATGACGGCTGGGATTTCAGCAGCGGCAGCGTAGGCTGCCAGCGCCGCAGAAGTGTCTCCAGTGGAAGCGCAGGCAATGGCATGGATCGGTTTCCCCTCAGCAATCATCTGCTTGACAACCGAAACCAGAACGGTCATGCCCAGGTCTTTGAAGGAACCGGTGTGGCTGTTTCCGCACAGCTTCACCCACAAATCGGGGAGACCGATTTGCTGACCAAAGAGACGTGCATTAAAGAGGTTGGTATTGCCCTCATACATTGAGACGATGTTCTCGTCCCTGACCGAAGGAGCAATCCACTCCTTTTTACCCCATACGCCGCTGCCGTAAGGGAAGGCTTTCGAATGGGCGCGTTGGTCGAAGAACTGTTTCCACTCCTCTGCACTGTGATCTTTCAAGGCTTCAATATCATGCTCCACTTCCAGCAGCCCATCGCAATTTTTACAGCGGTAGATAACATCAAAGATGGAATAGCGTGTAGAGCGGTCGTGGATACATTCATACCAGCAGCTATAGGTCATTTTTCTTCTCCTATTACGTGAGTCAATGTCTGGTGGACAGGTAAATAACCTTGCGCCTTCAAAGTTGGCGGGGGAAGGATTGCTTCATCGGGTTTGTCAGAAAGACCAAATAACAACGCCCCTTGACCCTTCCAACGGTTGGCCAATTTTAGAATCTCTCCGGTAATGACGATTTCCTCTGCAAGGATTTGTTCAATGGGTGCATTTTCAGGAAGGTGCCCCATGTGTTGGATGGTGCGCATGAATTCATTATAGCGGAATGTTTTAAAGGGGGTTGGATCACCGGACTGAACGTGTGCAAAGACATCGTGATGAATCTCGCGCACTTTTACCGGCAGCAGTGCACGTCTTTCATCAACATAGATGAGAAATTCCATGAATTTGGGCCCATCCAAATTACGCACTTCTCGAACGAGATTTGATTGTGAAATCAAGCCGCTGCTGATGATCAGGCATATGTAGACCAGATAGTCCTGGTTGTCGGCTGTGAATGGGTGAAACTCAGACTGGTTGAATACATTGTAAGCCTCTTTAAATACATCGGGATTGAATTCAGACCCTAAAGCATCTATAAGTGTGTCGTTGGCAGCTTCTTGCCGCTTTGCGTCGATGCATTGATCATTTCGCCCACGGGCACCCAGGATGGTCTTATCTAAATCGAAAAGGATCGCAGTTCGTTCATCAATCGGGAAATCAACTTTATTTAAATAGGTTTCAAATTGGTCCAAAGCTTTCCAGCGAGTTGCAATATACATCGTTTTTGAATTGACTCGTTCCAGTTCGACCTTCACAGGCCCCGGACGATCAGCACCAATGAAAGCAATCCCTTCCCAATTTGAAGCTCTGCAAATGTTCAAGAAAGCCTGGCCATCGTTCATGCGGGTGTCGCCAATATAGATGATGCGGTGGAGAGATGTTTCAGGATACGAGCTCTGATGCGCTGCCTGAACCATTTCAGCGATCACTTTCCCATATTCAGGCATGGATTTGCGCGGCAGGAAATCCTTCGGAAAGTTTAGTTTTTCTCGCAGTTCTGGAAGGCCGGGGATGCGGGAATCGCAGGGGAGCAGGTTGCGGAAGACGATCTGGTCACCCAGAAACTCGCTGACAGTTGACAGTCCGTAAGATTTCATGAAAGGTAACCTCCAGCAACCAGCAATTCTGCATTCAATAGTGAGCCGCCGGCTGCACCACGGATCGCATTATGAACCACGGAAACAAGTTTGAGGTCGAATATTGGACACGGGCGGACGCGGCCGACCGTAGCGACCATACCATTTTGTGTGTCTCGGTCACGGCGGGGTTGTGGGCGGTCTGGTTCTTCGCGAACAATGATTGGCCTCTCTGGCGCGCTGGGCAGATTCCAGGCGATTTCCGGCCCGCGATAGTTCCTTAGGATCTCGATAGCTGCTTCCGGGGAGGGCTTCTTCTCAAACTCAATGGAGAGACAAACCGTATGTCCATGCTGAACTGGGCCACGATTGGCTTGGGCGCTGATCTGCATGTTTGCAGGGATGCGTTTTTTACCGGATATGCAGCCTAACAGTAGGAGGCTTTCAATTTCGATTTTCTCCTCTTCGCCGTGAATATACGGGATAAGATTGTCAGCTATATCAATGAAGGCTACACCTGGATAACCTGCGCCTGAGACAGCCTGGATGCTGGTGGCAAAAACACGAGTGATTGTGAAAGCCTTGTCCAGTGGTTTGAGGGGCATGACGACTCCGGTGGTCGTGCAGTTGGGACTGGTGACGATCAAGCCTTTCCACCCGCGTTTCGCTGCCTGCCATTCGACCATGTTTATGTGGTCGGCGTTTACTTCGGGAATGATCACCGGGACATCCGGATCCTGGCGAAAAGCAGATGCGTTGGAACAAACGATAAAGCCGGCTTTGGCAAATATTGGTTCAGCTTCATGCGCAACAGGAGAGGGCAGGGCGGAAAAGACAAGGCGTACCGGGAGATCAGGTTTGAGCGGCTGGATAATTTGATCTAGGATATCACCCGGAGGGTCGCCATCAAGCACCCAGTTGCACGCTTCTCGGTAAGTCTTGCCTGCACTGCGGTCAGATGCGACCAGTGCAGAGATCTCGAGCCAGGGATGGCCCTGCAGCAATTGGACGAAGCGCTGCCCGACAATGCCGGTTGCACCAAGGATGGCAACGGGGATTTTATTCATCATTCACTTCCTTTTTCGTTTTCAATAACATCGTGGTGGATTTGCCGAACGGCACGATCGGCATCTTTTGCTGCAACCACCATGGAAATGCTGTATTCTGAAGAGCCTTGAGCGATGGCAACAACATTGATCCCCGCCCGGCCAAGCGCTCCGAAAATACGAGCTGACACCCCGGGCGTCTCCCGCATTCCCGCACCGATCACCGATAACACAACCATATTATCCACAGCCCAGACGCGATCGATATCCTTACGGATCAATTCCAACGCCATTTCTTCTTCCACGGCCTCAATCACAGCCCTGGCGTTTACTGTCGGAATGACGAAGCAGATCGATTGTTCGGATGAGGATTGTGAAATCATCAATACGCTGGTATCCTGGCGAGCAACAGCGGAAAAAGTACGGGCGGCGATGCCCGGAACGCCCAGCATACCCCTCCCGGCCACTGTGATGATGCTCAGGTCACGGATGGTTGTAATGGCGGTAATCTTGCCGGGGATGGATGGTGGTTCTTGACTGATCCGGGTGCCTGGGTGAGTAGGATTGAAGGTGTTTTTGACCCATAGAGGAATGTTGCGCTCTACGATAGGGCGGATGGTTTTGGGATGCAGCACTCGCGCGCCGAAATACGCCATTTCACCGACTTCATTAAATGAAAGCTCAGGGATAACCTGCGCCTCCGGCACGATGCGAGGGTCTGCAGAAAGGACGCCATCCACATCTGTCCAAGTCCATACTTCGGCAGCATGCAGCGCATCACTCAGAATAGCAGCCGTATAATCACTGCCGCCTCGCCCAAGCGTAGTGGTGACTCCTTGCTCATTTGCGGCGATGAAGCCCGTGACCACCACGACATCGACTTGTTTGAGTAAAGGCACTAAATTCTGTTCAACTTTTTTCCGGGTATCCCCCATGATTGGATGTGCATTTTGGAAATTGCTGTCGGTAACGATGAGTTGGGTAGCATCTATTGGTTGGCTTGTAAGCCCTTTTTGTCTCAGTAACCCAGAAAAGAAACGCGTATTGATCCGTTCACCAAAGGAACAAATCGCATCAATGCCGCGAGGTGTGACCTCACCCAATACATGTGCGCTTCTGCAAATCATATGCAAATCTTGGATTAGGCACTCAACCATCTCGATCATTGCATTTCTTTCATTGGGTTCAGCGATCAAACCGTTCACAGACTGAAGATGTCTGGCATGCAAACCTTCAATCAAATCGGTGTAAGTGTCCTGATCGCCTTGCGTGACAGCTTGGGCGCACTGAATAAGGGCGTTTGTCACACCACTCATCGCCGAAACAACAACGACCAGGTTTCCCCATTCTTCAGACTGTGTTTTCACGATATCTGCAGCCTGCTTAAGAGCCTGGATGCTCCCAACCGACGTGCCGCCGAATTTCATGACCAGTGTTTTCATATGTTTACGCCTCCTGCTGAGCTCTTCTTTAATTCGATAATTTCTCCAAAGATATAGGGGGATAGGATCAGGACAATTATGTGTCTGACCTGGCAGTTCCCCCTTGATCTGGAATAGACCAAATGGGGATTAACCGGTAGTCGTACCGGTGATGGTAGTTTTTGTAGTAAGAGTAGTGGGAAGGGAGAAGGTGACTTCTGGATAATTAAAAGGCGTTGTAATTACCACATGGATAGAAATCCATTGGAAAATAAGATTGGTTTTATTCAGGAAGTCGACCATTAGTCATCCTATTGAAGACTATCTAAAATTTTCACAATTTTATCACTTTTTTGACATATTAATATTAAGGGTTTGTTATTATTTTCAGTTATTTTTAGCTATTTAGATATCTACACTTCGGAAACGATCGCGGCTCGCCTGTCCACTTCAGAGGAAACGCGCAGTCAACTAGAAAAGCCGCCTTTGGCACCCTCTTAAATGCTTATTCTCTTTTCCGAGAATCAATAGAGTGATTT
>Ga0272443_10007197_pt1 | contig 10714 bp, 26 predicted proteins | sample SSMAcet12_FD_193581 | JGI IMG/M metagenome (GOLD analysis project Ga0272443, IMG submission 193581) | Marine sediment archaeal communities from Little Sippewissett salt marsh, Falmouth, MA, United States - SSM-Acet-12 | ecosystem: Environmental > Aquatic > Marine > Wetlands > Sediment ... | reverse complement strand
GGAATATCCCTCTATTTTCTTTCGGTTATAGAATAGTACCTAAAGGAGAAATGATGAATGGATAGTTGTGAAACCTGTAAGAAAAAAGAGATTTGTGCTGAAGGTCAGGGAATGTCAGTTGACAAGTTCATAGAAAATAGTAAGTGGATTGATTGGACTGAAATTTCATGTGATGAATATGAACTAGATGAGATACAAGAGAAATTGTAGTTTTGTGACAAAAGGTAAATGATATGAAGATTAATATTGGTTGTGGAAAAAAGAAATTGGATGGTTTTGTTAATATTGATATTGATGATAGTGTAAATCCTGATATTGTTTGTAATGTTGGGAATGAAATGTTGATTTTTGATGATGATTTTATAATGCGTAGAGATACAGTTATATCTATAATTAATGAATTTTTTGGAGTAAGGATAGAATGAGTAAGATAACATACGATAAAGATGGAAATATTACATCTATAGAGGATAATTCATTGAAGTGGCTTATGATTGCTATGGCTATTATATTATCATCTATGGTTATAGGTAGTGCATTAATGGCAATTAGTGGGGGATAGAATGAATGAAGATGATTGGTCATTAAAAGGTAAAAGTCGATGGATATCAGATGATATTGCTAATTATCATATCAAAGGTGTTGGATTCGAAGAATGGTATGATGAAGAAGCATATAAAGCATCAGATATAGATACTCTTAGAGAGAAGTTGATAGAAGATTTATTAGAGTATGAAGAATACAAAGAACTCGGTAGAGAAAGTATTATAGAACTTGTTAATAAGAGATTTGGGATAGATTAGATATGAAGAAAGAAGATATAGTACAAACACCAGAAGATAGAATTATATATGATACAGCAAAATTGGGGGTATATTTGGGGTTAATCTATGGATTTATAGTTGGTTCTATTATAGTTGGTGGTTTGGTTTACCTGTTCTTATAGGGGATATATAGGTAAATTAATATGACAAAGTTAGAAGGTAAAGGAAATTGTAGTTCGTGTAAGAATTGGAGTCCAAATGGAAATTATATCTTATCAGAGATATTAAACAAAATATATAACATCGAAAGGAGAAATGAAAGAATGAAAGTACCAGAATGTAAATATGAAGATACAGAGGTTGAACTTGCGAAATATGAGGAGCCTGATTTGTTTATTGACGACCATGATTTTATGTTGCTTGGAGGTGGGTTTAATTATCTTAATTCAGGGCATCAAGGAATTGGAATTACAATGTCATTGGAGTTTATAAGGCGATTTATGGGTGTGATGAAAAAACATAATCTATCTAAATGTACTGAATTATGTTGGGTTGAACATAATGATTGCAAAATATTTAGGATTATATCTGTTGATGGCAAAAAGGAGTTTGATATTGAATCATATATTAAAAAATAGAATAAAACAAACAGGTAATTGATATGGAAATACCAGAATGGATAAAAGAACAAAATAAAAGATTAAAAGAATGGGCAGAAGAGAAAGCAAAAAGAGGAAGAAGATTATAGATACTGGATTAAACAAATAGAATAAAATAAATAGATTTGAGGTTAAAAAATGACAAAAAAGAATGTTGTAAGAGAAATAATAGTTTGCTGTCCTGATTGTGGTGATAAAGTAAAAGTTAATATTGAAGGGGTTCCAAACGAGTATTATGTTGGTTGTAATTGTAAAAGACCAATTTGTAATTTGATTCTAAAGTAGAATATTAATGAAGGCGATTAGATGGATAAGGAAAAACAAATAGAGTATTTCAAAGGAATATTGTTTGATGCTATAAATGAGCAGGAGAGTGTGGTATTGACACCTGATGAATGTAAACAACTTGCACGTCTTTTAGGATTATATGGGTAATGGATAAAATTAGATATAGCATAGGGGTGTAATGAGAATGTGTGAGTATTGGATTGATGATGGTAGTGAACAAGGATTCTGTTTTTTACAAGGTTCTACTTGTTTGGAATATGAATGTGATGAATATTTAGAATAAAATGAAAATCTAGTATAATAAAAGAGAAGAAGACAAAAAAGAAAGATTTCGTTTGTTGAAAATAAAATGTTCTCTTCTTTAAGAGAAAGAAAAAAGAAGAAAAAACTTTAACTTTAGTTGAAAGAAAAAGGTGAAAAAAAACATGAATTGGAAACATCTTATAAAAGTTCTTGGAGATGCTTTTTCATATGCAATTGTTCTGAATTTTTATATTTGGCTTGTTGTGGCAATGTTTAGTGGTGGTGTTGTGAATGTGCTTTTTAATCACTACAATGAAGCATTGCTGGAGTATATCGTTTATATTATTATTTTTCCCATAATTACCTATTCAGTTATTGTAGACATGAGAGAATATAGGAGAAGAAAGCATGGAAAAAGAAGTAAACTATCTAAGAGCACGTCTAGAGATTCAAGAGCGTGAAATAGAAAGCCATAGAGAACAATTAAGAAAGATAATGAAAATGGTTTCAACGCTTGTACAAAAAATTGATTCAGGAAAAATTGCAGATCCAATGTTTGCATAAGGTGACTTTTATGAATAAAAATATCCAAGAAAGAGTTCTTAAGCTTATTAGAGAAGCAAAACAGTATGGGCTGGTGTATATTTCTCAAAAACAGATTGTTGCAGAATTAGAGAAAGAGTATCCAAAAGAAAAAAATTGGAATCAAAAGGTTGGTCAAGCACTCTATCAGCTTCAGCAAAAGAAAGAGCTTCGTGATCCTCTCATCCGTAAATATTTTGAGGGAGAAAGAGTTGTTGGATACACAATAAACGAAGAGGACATAGATCTTTAGGTGAGAAGAATGGTCAATGCTATAAAGAAAGGGAAAAAGGGAGAATGGGAATTTGCCACTTTTCTCAAACAATATGGCTTTGATGCTCGTCGAGGACAACAGCATAAAGGCACTCCCGATAGTCCTGACGTGATTGGTTTACCTGGATTTCACATTGAAGTAAAACGATCTGAGTATCTTTCAATCTATCCAGCATATGAAAAGGCAGTTGAAGAAGCAGATCCTGAAACTATTCCTATTGTTGCTCATCGAAAGAACAAGAAAAAATGGTTAATCTTTATGAGTGCTGAAGATTTCGTAAAATTGATAAAATGTAGGGATGAATGATGAAAATAAAATATGTTATTTTATTAAGTTGTTTTGTACTATGGTTTTTGGGTTTGTTCATGGGTTTCACAGTACAATATGTGTATTATCAAAATTTATATATGATTGAATGGGATAAAATATTATTGGGCGGTTCTGGGCTTGGTGCTGTGTTCATATTTCTTATGCTTATTTATGCTTGGAGTGGAAAATCTTTTATAAAATGAGGTGATTGAGAAATGGATGATAAATATAAGCCAATGTTGTTTGGATCCTTCTGTCTGCTTTGTTATTTTATTGGAATGTTTGCAGGGATGGATTTGCAAGATGATAAAATAAAATATGATGAGGATTTTGTGACTATAGGGGTCAGTAAAAATAATCCTCCAATATTAAAATTGAGAACCATACCAGATGACAGAGAGCAGTTTGAGTTTGTTTACATTGACAAATTTGAGCCTTGGAATGATTCTTTGTGGGGTGGTAATGGGTATGGTTTTTTCAGAGTGAATGAGACTGCTGGAAAAATCGAGTTTATTGAATGGAGACCTTCAGATTTATCTGATTGGAATATTGAGATAAAACGATTTGGATGAAAATCTTTAACTTATGAGGTGAATTATGATAGATACAGAAAAGATAAAGATTGAGGCTTTTAAAAAAGAATATGAGTCAATAATGAAGGCTTTAAAAAATAATGAATATAATGATGTATATTTTGATGATGGAATTTCTGTTGTTGGTGTTTTTCCGTGGATGAGTTTACATGTTGGACGTACATATATTTGTCTTAAATATTTTAGTTCCACAAATAGATGTAATTATGAGGATTCTTATCTTCAGATTGGAAATCTTAAGATTGTTTGGTATGACGTTAAAGGAAATTTATTTCATAGTTCACCGATTAAAAAAGAATGGTGTTCAATATTTCAATATATCTATGATAATATTTTAGAAAAGGAATATAAAAAACTTTCAGAAGTGATGTGAATGATGAAATGAATGAGAAAATCTTTAACTTATGAGGTGAAAATATGTTTACAGAAGAGTACCAAAGGATATTGAGATATATAGAACAACTTACAGAGTCACCATTTAAGTATCCATTAAAAGAATATTGTAGTGATATAGTTGATAATCCAAAATGTATTTATTGTAATAAAAGAGAAGATGGTATAGAATCAGGTATGTCGCCACAATTTGATGATAAATGGACAAAGGGATTTAGTGTTTGTTTCAACATTTGTCATATTTGCAATTGTAATATAGAATCAACGACTGAGTCGTGGTTAAGAAGTCAAATACATTATAGATAACGATGACAGATAATCCAAAAAGGACATGTTATATGTATGGAAGCGAAGAAGAAAACAAAAAATCTTTCATAAATGGAGGTGTAAAGGAATGAATAAAGATAAAATAGAATGGAAATCGTTTGCTTTGGGTGTTCTTATTGCGTCTGCGGTAGTTGTTTGTGGTGCAGTGGTTTTTCTTGTTCTGTTGGCATATCAAATCTTTAACTTATGAGGTGAAAAGATAAATGATGAACATAATAGAAGAAGAGGAAGTAAAAGGGAAATTGGAGAATCTTATGTGGAATATAATATTCATAGCACTATGGTTTATTCCAGTGATTATGGCTTTATACTTTATACATCCATACTTGGTAATTGGAGGTCTTGCTGTCGACATTACCTTGATAACTATCGCTTGTATCATTGATAGTAAACAACATAAGTTACGAGACACAGAGCCTTTTTAGGAGAGGAGAGTGTATAGACTGATTATTTCGGAATATTAAAGAACGAAAATCCTTTACTATGGATGGTGAGAAAGGTAATTGGTGAATAGTAATGCAAAAAATTTATAAAGAAAATCTTTATACGTTTTATAAAAAGTTTTTAAAAAAGTGGTGAGATGATGCCAGCAAAAAATTATGGTGGACATATCTATATAAAAAATGATTTACAGGAAATCCTTCATAGTGAAGAACTTAATACAATAAGTTCCTCAACGTGTGTATTATTTTTTCCTACAGATGTGACTTTGGAACAAGCAAAAGAAGCATTGAAAATACTACGAGTAAACATTGATGATCAAATAAGAAAGAGGGATGGAATAAATGGGTGTAATGAGGAAAGATGAAATTGGTGATATATTTATAGATGATTTCGATGCGTTGTTTGCAAATTATTCGATAAGCAATCAAACGTATGGGAGAATATTACTTCATGTTGTTTTAGGGCAAGCACTTTCTCAAAATGTGTATTATCGAATGGGTAAAAGAAAGATTGATATTCGTGTTCATCTCTTGCTCATAAAACCTCAAGCAACTGGAAAAGGTGCAGGCTATAATATTATTGATGTATTATCTGAGAAGATAGGTTTAGATTTTCAGACACTCACTAAAACAACAGATGCAGGTTTGGAGGGAACAAAGGTCTATGATCCAACCTTAAAAGAAGAGGTTATTGTTGATGGGCTATTAAAAACAGCAGATATTATTGGGATGGAAGAGGCATCTCCTATTTTTGATTTAACATCAGATTTTTCTAAGATGGTTATGACCAATATGCAGATAACAATGAACTCTCTTTTTGATTCAGATTGTAAAATATCAAAACGATTGGGAACTCAGCTTATTGAGTTTAAACCTCATGCTTCCTTTGTTCTTACTTCATATCCACCAGATAAGTTGGCTGAAAAGATTACGAAAACAGGTTTTCTTGATAGAATGATTACTGTCTTTGAGTCAGTTACACTTGCTGACCGTCTCGAGATTCTTAAGAAAATGACCGAGATGCTTAATATGAAAGAAGAGGACTTTGAGGAAAAGAAACAGAGTTTTCTTGGACGATTGGAAGGAATCGTCAACTTTTTTACGAGAGGGGAATATTGTATAGAAATTCCTCCAGAAATACATTCTACTCTTCTTAGACTTATTGAAGATTTTGCAATGCAAGTATTTGATGCTTCACCAAAGGCTCGGCAAAAACTAGAACACTTTGTTACTCGTCTTTATGAGGTACTCATTAAACTTTCAATACACCACGCACTCATAAACTTGCGGACTATTGTTGATCTGAGTGATTTGCTTTATGCACGAATGACCTATTTGCCTATATGGAAAAATCTCATAATACATGTTGAGTCTTTATTGATTATTGACCCAAGTGAAAGAGCTAGACGCAATCGCATAATAGCTGATTCTATCCGTGAATACGATCGTCTCATAAAACAAGGAAAGCATGTAAAGGAAGGAAGATGGGTTCGAAGATCTTCGATGATACCTAGTCTGCAAGCTTGTTGGGACAATTGTAGTGCTGGAACTGCTGACAATAATTTGAATACAATAACAAAAAGTAAGAATATTGATATTGAAATATTTAAGAAGATATCCAAGTTGGATGAAAAGGATAAATTCTTTGAAACAAGGGATATTGGTCAAACAACATATATTAAAAAGATAAAGGAGATAGCATAATGGAAAGAGAAACAAAAGTTTTGGCTGTAATATGGGCATTATTTGGTGCTCTTATTTTTCCTTTTTTTATAGTTTTGATTGGAAAAATAGTTATTTTGAAAGGAAATATGGAAATAATTAATGGAACTGATGTTTTTTTCAATATACTTATTTGCATTTTTTTTATGCTCATTACTTTATTTTTTACAGAAGTTGGAAAACATGAAAAGAAACAAAAAAAGGTGAAATAAATATGGCACAAAAGAAGAAATCTAGTATTCCACAAGATATACAAGTGGGATTGAAGCAATTAGCTGAAGCAACAAAAAAAGATGTGAAAAAGCTTGTAACTGAAATGAAAGAAATTCTCGATACTGATGAAAATATTCAGGTAATGGAACAGCAGGAAGCAAAGATTCGTTTTGCCTGGACTATTCTTGCTAGTCAATATTCAATTAGTGATGGGGATCCTTTTTATTTTCGACCTTTTTCAACACCTAGATCTCGGAAGACTACAAAATCAGTTGTTGGTGATCTTTGTGGAGTTGCACAAAAAATCACAATAAACGACGACGATGATGAAGAACTTGGTGATCCTGTATATGCCTTTGGAACTTTTTGGAGAGATGGGGCAAAGGAACTGGATAAGCTTAAGAAAGACAAGGTTTATCGCTGTGTCTTACGATCAACTGATCTAAAATATGGGATTGCAATAGGAGGAAATAATCCTCAGTTTAAAGAAGTGAATGATGTGGAATTGCCTGGACCAAAGGAATTTTTTGAAAATGAAATTGAACCATTGAATAAAGAGATCCTTATTGGAGAAATGGATATCAACGAAAAGCAGTATGATAATGATATTCGTGTCTTTACAGTAACTGTTCTTAAGGCAGAAACAAGAGATGATAGCAATAGTGCTTTCTATGATGTTGTTGACAACTCAATTCTTGGACATAGAACACATCGAATATGGGTTCATCCCGATGATCTTGTTCATGGACAATCTTCAATTATCAAAGTTATTGGAACAGCAGAGAACCTTGATAATGGAAAGGTTCGATATACTCACCATTTTATTGTTCCTGAATACAGTATTCCTAGAATTATTCGAACAAAACCTGTTCAAGATAAGGAATCTGTTGATCTAAATCTTGGTGCTGATAACGAAGAAGAGGAAGAACCAAAAGAGCCAGAAACCAAAGAAGAGGAACAAGAAGAAGAACCTGAGGAACAACCAAAGAAAACAGCAAAGAAAAAAGAACAGAAAGAAGAACTTGAAGATGATGAAGGTGACGTCTTCGCTGTTTAGAGGTAATGGATAATGCCAACAGTAAAAAAGAAGTCTCTTGGTGACGAAAGTACCAATCTTTGGAATCAAGAATTGGTTGAACCAGCTAGTCTTGAAGAATATTCTGAAGAGATTGCTGATACCGAAAAGAAGATTATTTTTGGAGAGTCAAACTCTGGAAAAACTCAATTTTATCTAGGAAAAATACAATACCTAAAAAAGAAAGGTGTTAAACCAGAAGACTTTATGATGTGCATAATCTTTTCTGATCGACCTACAGGTATCACAAAGCTTCTTAAGACAGTTCCAGAAGAATTTCGTAGTAGGATATTTATTTTCCCTATAAATACGTATGAAGAGATGGTTTCAGCGACTGCACTTGGAGAAAAGAAGCTCATGGAACATTTTGCTAAGAAAAAGAAACATGGCACTCTTGTTAGTGAACTACTTGAAGAATCTTGGAAAATGTCTCAGGACTATTATTCAAGAAAAGCATATGGAGAAAACCTTGGTGACTACTTTGCAACAAAGATCGAAGTCATAAAAGAGATGATGAAGGACAAAGGGAAAGCAGGGAAAGATTCAGCATATCAGGCATTCACTGGATTTACGGATTGGACAACCATAAAATATTTCCACAACTTTAACTGGATTGACAAGATAAAACGAATGCCTTTCAATGTTATCTTTACTGCTGAAGTAAAAGCAGAGGAGAACAAAGATAGCATTTTCTATCAGCTTGGCTATCGACCTGCTGGTGAAAAGGATAATATGCATCGAGTTGACGAGATAATACACTTAACCCATCAAGGAAACAAGTTCACGATTCAACCATTCAAGCTTACAGGGTTCACGAGGCTTTACAACAAAACTGATGTTACTGGAAAGAATGCATATGAAGTTCACGAGAAGTCAAAAGAAAAACTCGAAGAGCTAGGATTTCGTTCAACTGTCTTTGAAGAACTTGAGCAAGAAGCAGGTGTGATTCCACCAAAAGAACCAAAGAAGACTTCACAGAAACTACCACCCAAATCTGAAAAGCAAAAGGAGGAGGAAGAAGAAACAGGGGAAGAAGAGGATGCTTTCTTCCTCGAATAAAATATAGGAAAGGAAAGTCTTGAGAAATAGCACTATTGATAGAAGAAAAAAATCTTTTATCCATCTTTCCTCATAAACACCATCCATCCGTGTAGTGCTACTCAAAAAGACTCTTCTTTTCCTATCATTCTAACAGAAGGAATAATTATGGAATTAACAAAAACAGAAAAAGTAGATCTTAGAAAGAAAGGAGAAATCATAGAAGAGTGTATTCTTGGTGATGAGAATATTACAGTTTCTTTTAATAAAGATCTATCTATTGGAACAGTAATAGGAAGGAGAAAAATATGAAACTACAATGTAAACAGCATAAATTTATCGAATTTTTGGAAAAACTATCTCTTGATGGTATTTTTTCAACTTCAACAATAACTGTTGAAACAAAAGATAAGAAAACATTTTTGTTTTCTGTACAAAAAGCATCTGGAGCAATGACCATTCGATATCTTAAAGTTGAAGCAGAATATTTTGATGTTCTTGAGGCAGGAAAGAAGTCTATCAATATAGAGATCCCTCGATTTCTTAAAATTATGAAAAATGTTCCCTCTGAAAGAGATGTTATAATGGAACTTGAAGGAAATAAAGTATCTCTTGATCTTGGAAAAGCGACACCTCGTTTGCCATATACTGAACCAGAGGAAAGTATTAAAAAATTGCCAATATCTGTTGAAGATGGAGTTACTTTATTTGGAAAAAAGAAGACTCCATTGGATGTTTCATTTGTAATGGACTTGGTTGAATTGAAAGATATTGTTTCTTATGCAAAAGCAATAGATACAGAATTCTTTGAATTTGTTTCAACAGATAAGAATATCAGTGTTCGTATAGGAGATATTCATGATATTGATGCATATGTTCCTTATGCTTGTGAAGCAAAGCTGAAGACAGGAAAAACACTTGATTCTATCTATACCTATGGAATAAAAGAGATGAGCAATACCTTTACTCAAAATGAATTCACGTTCCATTGTGCAACAGACAAACCAGCGTGGATCTATGAAAAAGGTGATGATTATATTCTTGCTATTGCAATCCCACCAAAAATAAAACAAAAAGATTAGAAAAGATGGATGGAGAATGTTTAGTGAAGCACCGAGATATATTGGTATGCCCCATCAATATTTTGTGCCAACTCAAGAAATATTCTCTAATTTTGAGTCTATGTTTAAGGATAAGGTTCCATTCATGGTTTCCACCTATGAGTTTGTTAATGAAATGACTCCTATCTTTGACAACCTTTTCTTTGACATAGACTCTTACTTTTCTATTCGAATACCTTATCGAAATACACGAAAGCTTGTTGGATTTTTTGAGCGAAGGAATGTTCCATTTATCATAAATTTTAGTGGAGGAAAAGGGTTTCACATATTTGCTATTTTTAAAAAACAAAAAATAGAATCTGAAAAAACAAAGGAGAAAATAAAGGATCTTATGTACTCTGTTCAAAAATATGTAACTTCAAAAACAGGAATAGAGGCATATGATGATCCAACATTGGGTCGTTTACGTTTTCTTGTCCGATATCCAACTTCTAAATACATTAGACCAGATAATCAGGGAAATATGGAATGGAATACTAATTATTGCCGAAATATACCCATTGATGACTTCTATAAGGGAATGAAACATATCGCAAAGCTTGTAAAAGAACCAGGAGAAGTTCCAAAACGTCCAAGAGCAACTATGACTCTTTCTCAATTTGCACACTCTCTTGATGGTTTTAAGATCGTTCAGCGGAATAATGGCATCAAGTTTAACCCACATAAATTT
>Ga0272443_10007196_pt1 | contig 10715 bp, 10 predicted proteins | sample SSMAcet12_FD_193581 | JGI IMG/M metagenome (GOLD analysis project Ga0272443, IMG submission 193581) | Marine sediment archaeal communities from Little Sippewissett salt marsh, Falmouth, MA, United States - SSM-Acet-12 | ecosystem: Environmental > Aquatic > Marine > Wetlands > Sediment ... | reverse complement strand
TGGACATGTGGGGGAAATCAAAAAAATCGATCGTACAAAACCGACGATGACCTATGTGTGCAAAAAGTGCGGAACCACCAGAGAACTGGCCGTCGGTGTCAGTGATCACCGTCGATCATTCTCCCACGGAGATACGGGCGTGATGCACCGTACGGAGTTCACTAAGAATGAGGCAACAGCAAAACAGCCGCGTGTTCCCGGCGATACGGCAAAGAGCAGCAGACGAACCATTGTAAGACGTTTTATTATCATTACCATCGCCGTAATCACCGTGATTTTCCTCGTTATGGCCGTGGGTATGTTCTTTTTGATCACTCATTCCGATGCGTACCGTGTCGCGTCGGATTTCCTGCGTTCGAGCGATGACATCAGAAAAGTTGTCGGTGACAGTGTGACACTGGGCGGCATTCCAACCGGTTACGTGGAAACATCAAACGGTGACGGTCGAGCGGAGATCATTGTAAAGGTAAAAGGAGATATGGGTTCGACACACGTCAGGCTGTATCTTGTCAGGGAGGCGGGAGACTGGCGTGTTGTCGGTGGTACGTACGAAGACGACACGGGTACGGAACGGATTTTCTATCGTAATCCTTAGGCATTGAAGATTATGACAGGGGTGACGCCGTCTGCGGGTAGATACTCCGAATGAATCCCCCGAGAACATGTTACAGATAGGGGAAAACGCGGTCGATGACGAAATCGAAATTGGATCGGACATCGTCTTGGCCGTGAATAATATTCATGTGACCCGGCAAAAGGGACTCCGTGTCGAGCATCGCCAGGCGGCGAATACTTTCCTTGAGGAGTGCGCTGTCACCACAGGGGAAATCCGTTCTGCCCACGTTCTGATAGAATATGACGTCCCCCGGGAAAAGTGCTTTTCGCGCCGGCCAGTACAAAGCGATGGAGCCGGGGGAATGCCCCGGTACATGAAAAATGGAAAAATCCTCGGTACCGATACGGATATCTCCCTCACTCAGCAGGAGATCGATGGTTACTGAGGGCACGGAAAGACCGAAAAGCCGGTACATGTCACGCCCGACGGTATCGAGGAATGTTTTCCCCTCTTCGTGAAGGGCAATGGTGACGGAAGGTCGTGATGAAAAATGACTGACGCCATCGAAATGATCGGGATGGGAATGGGTGGCGATGACGGTACTGACATCGTCAGGGTCGATGCCGTCATTTTTCATCCGCTGGAAAAGTGCATCAAGATGCGAAGACAGTCCGGGATCGATCAGAACACGGGCCGTACCGCCGATATAGTAACTGTTGCAATTATTTTCAAAGGGGTTCGTCCACTCGTAACAATATAGGTCGTCAGCCAATTGCATTATGTCCTCCTTGTGCGTGGCTCATGTCATGCCCGTGTGAATCCGACTAGCGCCGGGGTGGAAGATAGCGAAGCGGGTCCTTCGCTTGGTTGTTATAGCGGATTTCGAAATGAAGACGTGTTTGCCCCGTCTTTTCATCCCGCCCGACGGCTGCTATTTTCTCCCCTTTTTTAACTACTTGTCCCTGTTTGACCAATGAATCGCGCAGGTGGGCATAGACGGTCATGTACCCATTGCCGTGATTGATGATAACGGTGTTACCATAGAATTTCACCGGCCAGCACCGGTCTACGATACCGCTTTCCGCGGCCCACACGGCTGTCCCCTCCGGTGAGTCGATTTTAATTCCGTTGTTATATCGAGCGGTTTTTACCGTCGTTCCGTCTCCGAGCCGTATCGTATCATTCTGTTTGCCGAAATGGGAGGAAACGGGGCCCGTGACGGGCCATGCAAATCGGAGCGAATCAGCCCGCGCCGGTTTCCATTCCCGCGCCTTTTCGCGTGTGTCTCTTCCGATGGAGGCCGGCGCCGTTTTCTTTTGTTTCGTTGCCGGTTTCGAAGCCTGTTCCGGAATGTTCTCTGCTCGTGGAATGCATTCGGGTGATGAGGAGACGGATTGTGGTGATGGAGTCTTCTTCACGATTACTTTCCGGACCACCGTGGCGTGGGGAATGAAAATGACCTGTCCTTCCTCGATGGTATCGGGTCTGCCGATATTATTGATGCGCGACAGATCGGCCGTGTCGGTTTCATAGGTATCAGCAATAGACCACAGCGTTTCTCCTTTTTTTACGACGTGATACACACCGCTCGGCCCGTGGACGCAACAGGCGAGCAGAAACATGACACAAAAGCCGCATAATGACAGGATACGTTTTAGACCCTTAAAAGAAATATCTGACACAGAGGAAACCTCCAATGAGCAGGATCGTGAAAATAACGGTGAGAAGATTGAAGTAACGGTCGATGAAGTGGCGAACGGTGTTACCGAAGATGTAAATCATGCCGCCGACGAGAAAAAATCGCGCGCTACGACTTAACATTGACGCGACAAGAAAAATTGAAAAGTTGATGTGAAAGGCACCGGCGCTGATGGTGAAAACCTTGTAGGGAATCGGGGTGAATCCGGCGATGCCCACCGCCCAGGCGTTGTAATGATTGTAGAGACGTCCGATATATTCGAATTTATCGGTCAGGCCGTAAAAATGCAAAATGGTAAATCCCACGAGTTCCATGGATTGATGCCCGATAACATAGCCCAAGACGCCGCCCAGGACAGATCCCGCGGCGCAGATGGCGGCATAGCGGAATGCTTTGCCGGGAATGGAAAGTGCCAGTGCGATCAAGAGCACGTCCGGCGGGATGGGGAAAAAACTCGACTCTGCAAGGGCCAGTACAAAAAGTGCCCAGGACCCGTAGGGTGTCTCCGCCCAGTGGAGCACCCAGTCGTATAGGCGTCGGAGAACGGTTTTCTTCACTCCTTCTTCCACCCGTACACTCCTATCAGCTTAACAAAACGGCATCCTCCCAAGTCCTCTTCGATGAGATCGTCGGGATTGTCGGAGCACCGAGTATATTTCATGAGTGTCTGAGAGTAGGCGCTGCCGACAGGGATGATGCAGTGTCCCCCCACGGCGAGCTGTTTTTTCAATGTTTCCGGAAGACGGGGGGCTCCCGCCGTGACGATAATGGCGTCAAAGGGTGCCTCCTCACTCCAACCATAGGTGCCGTCTCCCACGCGAAGAAGGATATTGGTATATCCCAGGGTGTCGATGGTTATTCTCGCTTTCTGGGAAAGCGAGGCAACACGTTCGACGGAATAGACCCTGTCTGCCAATTCCGCCAGAACGGCCGTCTGGTATCCGCATCCCGTTCCGATCTCGAGGACCTTTGACGAAGACGTGAGTTTCAATGCCTCCGTCATGAGGGCCACGATGTAGGGCTGCGAAATTGTCTGGCGTTCTCCGATGGGAAGGGGACTGTCGGCATAGGCCTGATTGACAAGCACTTCCTCAACGAAAAGATGACGGGGAACAGTGGACATTGCCGCCAGGACGCGTTCGTCAGTGATTCCACGCATGCGAAGTTGCGTTTCAACCATTTTTGCCCGTTGTTTTAAAAACTTATTCATCGGTTTCTTTGACCGGTTTCTTACGGGCAGGTATCGGATAAATTTTTTCCACCCAGTCATGTCTCAGGAACCCAATGGATTCACGTGTCACGATTAAATAGTAATATCGCAATTTCGCGTCTTCACGAAGTTGGTTGTATTCGGCGATGAGCGCGTTGATGTGCTTCACCCCGTGATGGGTTGAATCCTGTATGTCCCGCCGTGTGAGTTCTTTCTGTGCAGAGTTTATTGCTTCATCGATGCGGGCCAAGCGTGACAGGGCGCGGGAGACAGATTCACCTGCGTGGAAAAGGATATCGGCCCGTTCCTGGAATATCTCTTCAAATGTTTTGTCCAGTGGGTGTTCCGCGGTATTCATCGTCAACATACAGCAACCTACCTTTGTGCGTGTTTATACGCAACTATCATCAAAAAGTCCAGTTTTCAACAGAAAAGCCGGTGTGTCCGTATGAGAATATTTGACAGTGCATGGCAAACATAATAGAAAAGCCGGGACAATGACAAAGCAAAGGAGTTTCTATGAACCATATGGCCAGTGCGGTACGCGATGCGTACCACCAGGGTGTTGATGATGAAATGCTGGGGCCCATCGTCAGGGTGGACGGGAACGGACATCCCTGCGGGAGAATAAAGCGCGACGACTCCGTCATTTTTTACAATATACGGGGCGAAAGAGAAATCGAATTGACGCGAAGCCTGACGGAACCAGGTTTCGATGAGTTCCCCGTCCAGAAGAACCTCGATCTTTCCTTTGTAACCATGATCGAGTATCAGAAGGATTTGTCCGTGGACGTGGCCTTCCCCCCGCCCCCCGGTATCGACGACACCTTCAGCGGCGTAATCGCACGGAGCGGTCGTCGCCAGGTGAAGATTACGGAAGCGGAGAAAGCTGTCCATGTGGGATATTTCCTGAACGGGAAAAGGGAGGCACCGTTGCCCGGCGAAAAGCGCGTTGTTGTCCCCACGCGGAGCGACGTGCGATTGTTTGACGAGGCCCCCGAAATGTCCATCGACGGCATTACGGACGCAACGATTGATGCCTTAGAGAATGGAGACATCGACGTCGTTACCATAAATCTGCCCAATGTCGATGTTGTCGGACACATTGAGAACAGGGAGGCGGTCATCACTGCTGTGGAAGCCGTGGACCGTCATGCCGGGATCATTGTGGAGAAAGCCCGTGAACACGACATGGCGGTCATCGTGACGGCGGACCACGGAACAGTAGAAAAATGGATGTATCCAGACGGTGCCGTTGATACGGGACATACCGACTCACCCGTTCCCTTTATTCTGATAACGGGTGCCGGGAGCCGGACATTGAAAGAGACGGGGAGCCTGACCGACATCGCCCCCACTGCACTTGAGCTTCTAGGCATGGAAAAGCCCGCCGCTATGACGGGCCGGTCACTTTTAAATGAATACGTGTCGGTACCCTGCCGGCGTCTTCTTCTGCTCATTCTCGACGGGTGGGGGTATAATGAAAAAATGGAAGGAAATCTTATAGCGGAAGCCGAAACACCCGTTATGGATCGACTCGTGAAGGATAACCCCCATACCTATATTCATGCCTCGGGCACCGCCGTCGGTTTACCCGCGGGGACGGTGGGAAATTCGGAAGCGGGTCATCTCCATATCGGTGCGGGACGGGTTATTTGCTCGGATCGCATGAGAATCAATCAGGCTATCGATGACGGTACGTTTTACAAAAACGAGGCATTTATCGGTGCGATGAACGCAGTACAAGAAAAGGGCTCGGCGCTTCATCTCATGGGAATCGTTTCGTTCTTCAGTTCCCACGGATCGGTTGATTATCTCTTTGCGCTCATGGAAATGGCGAAACGTCACGGCATCAACGATGTATCTGTCCATGCCATGCTGGGTCGGAGGGGAGAAAAACCGGAAAGTGGCGCGATCTATATCCAGAAAATTGCTGACAAGTGTCACGAACTCGGCGTTGGGACGGTTCAATCGGTTATCGGGAGATACTGGTCCATGGACAGGGAAGAGAACTGGGACCGTATCGAGAAAACCTACCGCATGCTTGTCAACGGAGACGGTTTCCACGTCACGGATTGACAGGTTACAGAGCGAGCGGAGTATAGGCCGTCGTCGGCGAACGATTTGAGAAAGGAGATGACACAACGATGACCATTACAATCAACAATACCGAAATCAGCCTTGTCATTGGGGACATTACCAGGACCGACACGGAGGTAATCGTCAACGCTGCGAACTCGGGATTGCGCGGTGGGGGCGGTGTGGATGGGGCGATTCATCGTGCCGGCGGGCCGGTGATAATGGAGGAGTGCCGGAAAATCGGTTCGTGTCCGACGGGGAATGCCGTCGTCACCTCAGCGGGAAACCTCCCGGTAAGATACATCATCCATGCCGTTGGACCCATTTACCGCGGTGGAAACCAGGGTGAGGATGAAGCCTTGAGGAGTGCCTATCACGAGAGCATGGAACGAGCCACGGAAAATGATGTGGCAAGTGTTTCTTTTCCTGCTATAAGCGCCGGCGTTTACGGATACCCACTTGACGAGGCGGCGCGTATCGCCGTGGAAACGGTGCGTGATTATCTGAAAGAGCATAGTGGTATGGAGCGCGTGCAGTTCGTGCTCTTCGATCAGCGTACCTTTGATGCCTTTAACAGGGCTCTGGAATCTCTCGACGTGTAATGATGGGTGATTTTTCTCGCTGATTCGAAAGGACTAACGGAGGTCTTTTGTCCCGTCATATCAGCTACCTATCCCGGTATGTGCGGAATCGGTATTGTCATTTGCGACGCAATTCATTATCTTGGTGTTTAGGAATGATAACTGTCTATAGAATGTAGGGAACAGGAAGACAGATCTACTATAGGGGGTGATGCGACATGGCCGTTCGGGTGATTATTGAAAGAAAAGTGCCGCCGGAAAAGCGAGTTGCCGCAATTGTACTGATGACGAAATTGCGTGCAGCCGCATCGATTCAGCCGGGCTACATATCGGGCGAAACATTACGGGACATCGATAGTGATGAGGATTTTATTGTTATCAGTACGTGGCATAGTGCCGCTGACTGGAATGCTTGGAGAGCATCCCCGAAGAGGGTGCAACTCCAGAACGAAATGGATGAGTTGCTCGGATCATCGACGGTGTACCGCATGTTTACCTATCCCGACAAGAGGCCGGTGAACTGGCCGTTTTTCTGGGATACCATTCTCGATAAAACGCAGGGACACGGGAACTGAGCAGAGACATCATTACTGTGCCGTTATGTCGGATCGGCACTCATGACAGCGTTTGCGGTACCGATTGGTATGGCGGCGGTGTGTGCGGTATGTCTGGCACACGGCACAAGACGGTATCTCTGTGATGATGGGAAGGTTAGCCCTCCCGGAGACAGGCGATAGGGGCAGGAACGAGGTAGTGAATGATGAATTTTTTCGAACAGGGACCAATACGGCCGCCCAGTGAGGCGGGAAGTCTCCTGGTCCGTGTAACGCGCAATTGCCCGTGGAACCGGTGCGCCTTTTGCCATACCTACCGGGGGACACGATTCGAGATGCGGACAGTGGATGAGGTAAAGGGTGATATTGTCGCCATGAAGAATATCGTTGATGATATACAGGCCGTGTCTCACCGCATGGGTGACGGCGGTATGGTGACGGACCGTATTGGGTCGATATTCTTCGATGAATACACGTCCTACAACGATTGTTACCGTAGTGTCGCACAATGGCTCTATTACGGCGGCGAGACCGTTTTTCTGCAGGATGCAAATTCCCTGGTCATGAAGACAGACGACCTCGCGGAAATAATCAGGTATATCTATGAAACCTTTCCCGCCGTAACGCGAGTGACATCATACTGCCGTTCGAAAACGGCCGGCAAAAAATCCTCCGATGAGTTTCGAGAACTCAGGGAAGCGGGCTTGTCGCGAATACACATCGGGCTGGAAAGCGGCAGCGATTCCGTGCTGTCATTCATTCGCAAAGGTGTGACGGCGAAGGAGCATGTGGCGGGCGGACAAAAGATCGTTCAGTCGGGCATTTCGCTGTCGGAATATGTCATCCCTGGTCTGGGTGGCGAGACATGGTCACGGGAACACGCCACGGAGACGGCGCGTGTTCTCAATGAGATCGATCCCGATTTCATCCGCTTGCGATCCTTGCAGGTCCGCCGCAATACCGACCTGTACGACTTGATGAAAAAGGGGGACTTCACTCCCATGACGGATGAAGCGATAGTCGACGAAATCAAGCTGTTCATTGAGTGCCTCGAAGGTATTCACAGTCGTATCGTCAGCGATCATATTCTCAACCTCCTGGAAGAACTCGAGGGATCATTGCCCGATGAGAAGGAGGCGATGCTCGGCGTTATCGAGCGCTATTACGCCCTGTCCGAGGAGGATCGGCTGATTTACCGTTTAGGACGGAGAAAGGGTTTCTATCGAAAGATCGATGACTTGCAAAACGGTCGGGTGTACCGTCTGCTCCATAACATTGTAGAGGAATACCGCATGGTGGGAATCGAAAAACTTGATGCCGATCTTTACCGCACCATGCATCACTACATATGAGGTAGCGATGGCCGAGTTGTGTAAAGTATCGCTATGTTTGATACTTGTGGGGAGTTATGTGCATTCGTGGACGTCGCGGTATCGGGTCTTCGATTCAATTGACCCTTGACATTTTACACTGGTATGGTAGCGTAAGCGCTATCTTTCGGCAATATCAACGAGACCGTGAAAGGGCGACGGTATGGGGAAGAATTACTACACGTTTCTTGTCATCCCGCAGAAGGAAAGTGCCACAAAAAAGTTCAGAGTATCAAGCGCTTTCATTAAATTTATGTCCGTTGTCATTATCGTCGGGGCCCTTTCAATCGGCTATTTTTCCTATGAGCATATTGTCATAAAGGGTAAGGTTGAAGAACTGAACCGATTGGAAGAATTGACGCAGACGCAAAAATCGCAGATCGATCTCCTCGCCGGGAAGGTGATGGATTTTGAAAGAAAAATGGCCGATCTCAGGCAATTTGATAAAAAGATTCGTGTAATGACAAACCTTGATGTAAATCGGGGAGGTAATCAGATGCTCGGCGTCGGGGGCTCAGTGCCCGGAGAACTGGGTATCGGCTATCAGTCGGCGGAAATGGAGCGGACCCTGATCGGCAAGATCCATGAAAGCATGAATGATCTTCTCAACGAGGCGAATTATCAGCAAAACAGTTTCCAGGAGTTGCTCGACTTCTTAAAAAAACAGAAATCGATACTCGCGTCGACGCCATCCATATGGCCCGTCATGGGATGGGTGACATCGGAGTTCGGATACAGAAAATCACCCTTTACCGGGAAACGTGAGTTTCATAAGGGTATCGATATTGCAACGAAGATCGGCAAAGAAATTGTCGCACCGGCGAATGGTATTGCCATCGAGGTGACAAAACAACCTGGTATGGGAAATATGGTCAAAATAGATCATGGGAATAATATTCAGACGATTTACGGCCATTTGCTTGCCATCAAGGTGAAAAAAGGTGCGAAAGTCAAGCGTGGTGATGTTATCGGTACCGTGGGAAATTCGGGTCGCAGTACGGGACCTCACCTGCACTACGGTGTTGCCGTGGATGGTGTCTATGTCAGTCCGCGGAGATATCTTTTTTAATACGGGTCGCGTTATTTGAAACTGAATCATATACGATAAATCCCGGTAATCGGTGTTACCGGGATTTTTTATGGAGCATCAATGTTTAATTACGTTGTAAGAAAAATAGTCGGCAGCAAGAACGACCGGGAAATACGGCGGTTCTCGGCGATCCTTGAAAAGGTAAATGCTTGGGAATCATCAGTTCAATCGTTTAGTGACGACGAGTTAAGACGAAAGACGGTGGATTTCCAGGAAAGAATCGCCCGGGGCGCCGATATCGACGATCTGGTCGATGAGAGTTTCGCCGTTGTAAGGGAAGCGGCACGGCGCACGGTGAACATGAGACCTTTTGACGTGCAGGTTGTCGGGGGACTCGTCCTGCATGAAGGGAAGATCGCCGAAATGAAAACGGGTGAAGGGAAGACTCTGGCCGCGACGATGCCCGTATATCTGAATGCACTGACTGGGAAGGGTGCTCACATAGTCACCGTCAACGATTACCTGGCCAAGAGAGACGCGGAGTGGATGGGACCAGTGTATCGGTTTCTCGGTTTGTCCGTCGGTGTAATCGTTCACGGCATGAGTGACGAGGAACGGAAACAGGCCTATCAGGCGAATATTACCTACGGAACGAATAACGAGTTCGGCTTCGATTATCTCCGTGACAACATGAAATTCCAGCTCGAAGATTACGTGCAGCGCGAATTTAATTATGCCATTGTGGACGAGGTGGACAGTATCCTTATCGACGAGGCACGGACCCCCCTCATCATATCGGGTCCCTCGGAGGAATCGACGGACAAATACTACCGCATTAACCAGATCATTCCCCGCTTGCGGAGAGAATCGGACTATACCATCGATGAAAAAAGCCGATCAGTCGTCTTGACGGAGGACGGCGTTGCAAAGGCGGAGAAGTATCTCAAAGTGGAGAATCTCTACGAACCGCGCAATATGGAATTACTTCACCATATCAACCAGGCACTCAAGGCGTATACGCTCTTCAAGAGGGACGTGGATTATCTGGTTCGTGACGGACAGGTAATCATCGTCGATGAATTCACGGGACGCGTCATGCCGGGACGGCGCTACAGTGATGGACTCCATCAGGCCCTCGAGGCCAAGGAGCACGTGAAGATCGAAAGGGAAAACCAGACCCTCGCATCGATCACTTTTCAGAATTACTTTCGGATGTATGACAAGCTTGCCGGGATGACGGGAACAGCGGATACGGAAGCTGTCGAGTTCAAAAAGATATACGATCTCGATGTGGTTGTCGTTCCGACAAATATGCCCATGATCCGCGAGGATAATCCCGATGTGATCTATAAGACGGAAAGGGAGAAGGTCGGGGCGATTATCGATGAAATCAGGGAGCTTCACGAACAGGGGCGCCCCGTGCTCGTCGGGACGATTTCCGTAGAAAAATCGGAACTTTTGGGCAAACAGCTCGCCAAGTTCGGCGTTAAACACAATGTGCTGAATGCCAAGAATCATGAGAAAGAAGCGGAAATCGTCGCGCAGGCCGGTCAACCCGGAATGGTCACGATTTCCACGAATATGGCCGGCCGGGGAACGGATATTAAGCTCGGTGACAATGTGGCAAATTTGGGAG
>Ga0272443_10007195_pt1 | contig 10717 bp, 12 predicted proteins | sample SSMAcet12_FD_193581 | JGI IMG/M metagenome (GOLD analysis project Ga0272443, IMG submission 193581) | Marine sediment archaeal communities from Little Sippewissett salt marsh, Falmouth, MA, United States - SSM-Acet-12 | ecosystem: Environmental > Aquatic > Marine > Wetlands > Sediment ... | reverse complement strand
TCACCGCCGGGATGCCGAGACCTCGCCATCGCCGAGCGAAACGCACCCGTCTTCGTCGGGAGCGATTCCCCATGGAGGGGATGCTCCTACAGATGGATGGCAGCGATCACGACTGGCTGGAACGGCGAGGGCCGCAATTGGTCCTCTTGTTTGCGGTGGATGACGCAACGGGCAAGGTTCCGTGGGGCCTGTTCCATCCCGAAGAAGACAGCCTGGGGTACTTCCTCCTGGTTCAGGGAATCATCGAGCGCTATGGAATCCCGCTGTCGCTCTACACCGATCGCCACAGTGTCTTCCGCCCAGTGCGGCGTTCCCGGGGAGGTGAAAGTCGTCTACCCACCGCCAAGGGTGAGGTCACTCAGTTTGGTCGGGCGATGAGCGAGTTGGGCATCTTCCATGCTGTCGCGTTCAGCCCCGAGGGAAAGGGGCGTGTCGAGCGGATGGCGAATACGCTCCAGGATCGCCTGGTCAGTGAACTTCGCATGGCCGGAGCGAGCACGCTGGAAGAGGCGAACCATGTGTTGCGGGCATACCTACCACGCTTCAATGAGCGATTCGCTGTACCGGCAGCGCAATCGCAGATCGCGTACCGAGCTGTACCATCGGGCATGCAACTGAAGGGGATCCTCTGCTTCAAGCACCGGCGGAAGGTCGCCAAGGACAACACGGTGAAGTACAACTGGCGCACGTTGCAGCTTCTCCCCAATGCCGATCGGCGCAGCCATGCAGGAAGTCATGTAGAGGTGCGCGAACACCTCGATGGTAGCCTCACTGTGGTCTCCCAAGGCCGCACGATCCCTACTCAGGAAGCTCCGCAGCGCAGAAGCGTGTTGAGAGAGAGGCGACCGCCAACATTGGCACAGCAGGCAACTGGGACCAGCTGGCAAGCTATTTGATGAGGGTTTTGCCGGAACCTCACGAGTTTGCGGCTGTTCCGGCCAACTGCCGTTGGGCCCCGACGCCTCGGATGATCGCATACTGGGAGGCGATTCAGGCTGCGAAGCGCCGAGGACTCTCAGGTCGCGCGATCGCCCGGGAGCTGGGGATCAGTCGCAATACTGTCCGCAAGTACTCCATGGCGTCAAAGCCGCCAGTTCATCACGGCCGTCGGCTGCGCCCCACCCAAGAGGAGGTACTGACATCCTCACTGAACAGCCAACCCTGACATTCTCACTGGACAGCAACATCGAACGGCTCATTTCCCAACCGTCGCGAACATGATGAATGATCCGGTCTTCCAGGGTCAGCCCCACATGGCCCAGGGTTGTGTGAGCCATCGACAAGCATTCCAGTGCCAGTTCTGTGTTCGGGCGGTAGCCGAGAGCCCAACCGGCAACCCACTTCGTTGCATGGTCCACGAGCGGCATCAGGTACGCCTTCTTCCCTCCGCCTGCATACCAGATCGCGGTGAAGTCGGTGTAGAGAACCTTCAGGAGTTCCGGGTTCCCAAGTTTCGCGACCAGGTTCCACCCTTTGCTTGCCTTCGCAAGCATCTTCCTCGGGACAGAGGGCCGCGGCTTGCCGGCCCAACGCTGCAGTGAAAGGTTCCACATCCCAAGCACGCGGCGAACGACGGTTTCGCCAACTGGGTAGCCAAGCTTCTTCAGTTCTGGCTCGACCCGTCGGTAGCCGTACGCCGGGTTCTCTCTGAGAATGCCAACAAGCGGCTCTCGCAGGTGCGCATACTTCTGTTCGGCGTCCACTTTCCGGTTCTTCCAGTAGTACCAGGTGCTCTTCGGCAGCCCGATCGCTTCAAGGGTCACGTTCAGTCCGTAGGTCTTGGCGTTCGCTTCCACAATCTCGACCTTCTCCGCTGTCACGAGCTGCCGTCCATAAAATTCTGGAGAAGCGCGATCTCGACCTCCTTGCGCCCCAGCAACCGTTCCATTTCCTTGATCCGCTTCTCGTAGGCGGCCAGTGTCTTATCTTTGCCGAATACCGCCGGACCATTCTCAAGAAACTCTCGCTTCCAGCGGGCCACCGTCACGGGATGCAGATCGTGGGCTCGAGCGATCTCTACAGCGTCTCGATCCCCTTTGAGCACCTCTAGCACCACTTCAAACTGGAATCGCGGTGAGTACCGCTTCCCTTTGCTGCCCAACACGATCACCTCTTCCTCTCCCGAGGTGATCCTACCATCTCAGCCACTCAGACTTAACACTTCAGGTGGTTCAGCTTTTCCACCGCAGCCCCCATTGCGAACAGGGTCGCCGGGGCTCAATCTGTTCACAGGTGAAGGCTTGGCCCCTCTCCTCTCGAAGACATCTAGTCTGGTGACTAGCCCGCACTCAGACACCTGACAACCTACATGGGGCCAGTTGGTCCCGCATCCTGGTAGTCTGCCATCAGCCGATCAATGGGATTGATGTCCGTTTCGCGTAGTTTGGACTCCAACCAGCCCTGTAAGTGGCGTCGTATGACCCGCGAGTCGGGATCTGGCGAAATCCCACTGATGAGGGGATTTGGGTGGCGGAAATTCCGAGCGCTTTGCGAGAAATAGCATCCGGAAGATCCAGCTCTCGATTGGCTGAGGTACTGCCAGACTTCGAAACACGTCTTCCCTCCGTCTTCACGGACAAGATAGGGCGTGAAATCCAGACTCAGCAGAGCCTGGTTACGGACAAAGTACCAAGCGGCGCTGGCGAGCCTCACTAGGTCTCGCTCATCTTCAAACACGGCCCAAAGAGCTATCCTGTCCACGCCATATCGTTGGAGTGCGAGCGCTTGACCGATCCCTGTATAGAATGAGTCCGACCTGCCTCCGCTACCAAAGCTCTTCAGCTCTACGGCACATAGTTCATCGCCGATGGAGAAACAGATGTCAATGTCAGGTTGAAGGACCGGGACATATCCAAGTTCGATGCTGAGTTCTCGATCGGGCTTTGCGAGACTGGAGTTCGAGAGCTTCGATTCCGTCCTGATCCAGTTGCAGTAAGGCATCAGTTGCTCTTTCATCGTCGCGGCAATCTCAGACTCTTGGCAATTCATGGTGCCATTATCTGGTACTCCCCTCACCTGGCCAATTGGCATCCTGATGAAGCCTTCTCTCGGGCGACGATCGGGCTCTACTGCGGATTTGATCGTAAGCGGCCATAAGGATCAAGACTGACTAGCAGGTTCAGAATCTCGTCCTCATTCGCCCATTGCAGAGTTCCTAGACTCGTCAGTTCTCTAGGGCGTACAGAGCCGCCATCCCCTGATCGAACGTACAGAACCGTCACCACGTCCCTGTGCGAGAAGCTACTCGACCAGTTCCATACCAGGAGCATCGGCCGGACGCGGCCGAAACCCGTGCCGTTCATAGAATCCCGCCTTGCCGGATGCGGAGAACAGCTGGATATCGCGGATTCCTTCTGTGCGGCAGGCGGAGACCAGCTTCTTCAGAATGGCGCTTCCGATGCCTTGTCCTTGATGAGACGGCCGGACGATCAGGTCGTAGATCATGGCGTGCAGGCTGCCGTCGGACACGACGCGGCCGACCCCGACGAGTTCGTTGCCCTCGTAGGCCGATATCACCTTCCAGCTTCGATCAAGCGCCAGGCCCAGATCCGAAACCGTCGCACGGTACGAGTCGTTCCATCCCGTGGTCTCAAACAGCGCACCGAACGTCTCGGGATCTGGTGGATCGTAGGTCCATCGGATTGCGGCCCTTCGTGCTTGGTTATCCATAATCAAGAGAAGGGTAATCCTGCACAGAACGCAGCGCAACGCTGCCGGCTTCCGATATGCTCCCGGATGCTTTGACCCTGCCAATCCCTCTGCCTTGATCAGCGTGTTTCGCGGCTTTGTATCCATGAGGACGTTTCGCGGATGTACATCGCACAGGACGTTTCGTGACTTGACATCCACCAGCGTGTTTCGCGGCCGAGCATCGGACCGGATGTTTCGCGCTTCCAGCGCGAAACTCCAGCCGAAGCAGCGTAAACACGTGCTTCAGCCAACTCCAGCTGAACAAGGCTCAGCGACCCTTCACAATCTGTCCGGTTGCCGTCTATACTTAGGCAACTCGAAAGCAGCAGGAGGCCGAATGAAAAATAGGACACTATCGTTGACGCTCGGAGTCTTGATCGCTTGCACCCTCTCATTCACATTGTGGGCAGACAGCATCGAGACATGGGAGGGACTGCTGTTCGAGGGGACAATCGTTGCGGGCATCCCGGATATCGTCACCATGGACGACAACGGGGTGGCCGTGAGCATCCGCAAGAATGCAATCCTCGACATCTCGTTCGATGAAGGATCGGAAACTGCCCGGGTGACCACAACCACCGGCCAAGGGTTTGAGGACCGCGTTCTGACCTCCATCGGCACGGTTACGATTCGCACCACCTCTGGCGAGACCGAGGTCCCGAACGCGCAGATCAGGCAGATCCGGTTCCCGTACAAGCAGACGGAGAGTCCGGCATATGGCACCACCGTCCATCTGCACGACGGACGGATGTACGAAGGGAACCTGTCGGCAGCATTCCCGAGCACGATCAGCATCGAGACCGCCGGGATCACATCGAACGTCCGAGTGGACAGAGTCATCACCATGACGCTTGGCGGCGTGGATCGCATTGAGACCCAGGAAAGGGTCCACCAGGGAACGATCGTCAGCGAACTCCCGGAGACCGTTCGGCTGTCCACCAAGTACGGAGAGCTGGGCATCTTGCGGGCCGACATCGACCGGATCGCCTTCTCGCAGGATGTTGACAGTGGATCCGTGTCGATCGGAATGTCGCGAACAGGTCTGGGTATCGGGGTAAAGGTCCTCGGTCAGATCCCGATGGCCCTGGCACAGCTTCGTTTCGGTAGCCTTGCGATCGAAGCGGGCGCCGGCTTCAGTGGCGGAGCCATCGTGTACGACGCGATGGCCAAGTACCGCCTGACGCTCTTCGCGAACACCCTCTACTTGTACGCCGGAGGCGGAATCTTCGGCATTCCGGGGCTCGGCACCGGCTTCGAGGCAGTCGGGGGCGCAGAGTTTTCACTCGTCGGCCTGCTCAACTTCCCGCTCTCTCTGCACAGCGGAATTCATCTGGTCTCCCTCGGAGGCGCAGCGGTGCAAGGTTGGCACTTCGGACTACGCTGGGATTTCTAGACCCGGCCTAGAATGGCAAACGGCTGCCGGTGTCCGGGCAGAGCGCGGAGCCCGAGACACCGGCGGCTCGTTGTCCTGCGTTGAGCAGATACGGGTTGATCACCAGTCATGGCGGCAGCTGCTGACATCGTCTGTCTTTCCCAAAGGAGTGAAACCCGCAGACTCTCTAGAGCTAGGCTCCCGAACTCGAAGACCCCCTGGATGCAACCAGGAGCCCGCCGATCACCAGCACACCCCCCACGGCAGTACGCCAGGTGAATGCCTCGCCGAGCACCGCCACGCCAAGGAGCACCGCGACGATGGTGCTAAACGGAATAATCAGACCGGAGCGCACCGCGCCGATCCGGTGCAGAAGCCAGTAAAGGAGCACAAAAGCCAGCGCGGATCCAATCAACGCCATGTACAGGAGCGAAGCCCAGGCCATCGGCGTCCAGGTGAATCCGAGAGGGGAACCCTCCCACAACCAGCCGATCGCAACGAGCGGCACGAATCCGGCGGTCATCTGTCCTGTGGTCAGGACAGCGGGATCGATGTGGGCTCCGAACCGGCGAATCAACACGTTGGATAGGGCTGCGCAAGCCGCGCCGCCGAGAACCGCAGCGGCGCCCCACAGCGCAAGGCCGCCGGTCAGCTTAAGCTGGTTCGAAAAGACCAGTGTCACGCCGCCAATTCCTACGAGAATGCCGAGGGTCTTCGACCAGGTCATCCGTTCACTTGGGATGAGGCGGTGCGCGAAGAGAAGAACGAACAGCGGCATCGTCGAGAAGAGGATGGATGTCAATCCGACCGAGATGTGGTTCTCACCCCAGAAGACCAGTCCGTAATCTAGACCGAAGGTGAGGAGGCCTGTGCCGATGATCAGCACCCAATCCCTGAGCGCGCGCGGCAGAGAGACACGCCGAAGCATGAGGTAGCCCCACATCGCAAGGGAGGCGACGAGAAATCGGACCCCGGCGAGCGTAAACGGAGGGATGTCCCGCAATCCCAGCTTGATGAACAACCACGTCGAGCCCCACACCGTACCGAGCAAGAGCCAAACGAGCGTTGTTCTACCCATTCGCTCAATCCTTTCCGCAGGCTGTCGTACGGCCTGCAACGATGCGCCATCGCGCCTACGAACACCCTTCCCTAAAACAGCGGCCCGACCGTTGCGCCGATTAACAGGACCGCCGATGCGGCCACGGTGATGAGAATGTTGTCGTCGATCGGCCCAAACTCGAACCGCTCGATCACCGATCCTACCACCCCCGCAATCGCGCCCCACCAGGGAATCGGCACAGCGGCCTCCCCGGCGAGCCAGAGACCGAGCGGAATGCATACCGCCACCATGAACAGGTTCCCGACAGGACTCTTCGTCCGCCGCTTGAAGAGCGCGTTCCGCACGACACCGGTCACCCCGTCGCCGAAGGCCATGAACAACGGGGGAAGAATCGCCAAGAATGGATCATCGAGAAGAAGCCACAGCGCAAAGATGGCAAGGCCCCACATCAGCGTGAATTTCACGTCGTTGCGATTCTCCGCGGTCTGGAGCCACTCGAGGCGCCTTCCAGTCAGATACGGAATCAAAGTGAATGCCGTCAATGCCAGACCGATCGCCAGCGGGTAGACCGGGGAGACGAACAGATACGGAACGGCAAGGGCAACCACGCCCCCGGCGGCCATGTGTACGATCTTACGGTTGTAGTACACCGCGACATGATGCGCGCAACCACGCCCCCGCATCTTGCCGTAGGTCCATCGGGTAAACCACACCACGCCGGCCGCGTAAAGCACGGCAGCGACGGACAAGAGAACCTGCATGCCCACCGTATCCATCGACCATCCCATCCTTTCGCCTCTCTCGTGCCCTCACGGAACCGTCCAAGGATATCCGGCCGGAAAGAGGGCGACATCCCGCTGAGCAGGACGGGCGGCCCCTGCCAGCTCCCGACACGAGTAACGGTTTGGCTTTGACGTTCTTCCCTGGTATGAATGACGGGAGGTGAATCATGCGCACAAGAACCTTGCTTCTGTGCTGGGGACTCCTTGTCGGATGGATGATCGGGTGTCACGCGATGCCGGTGATCGACCAGTCGATCGCATTCACCGATCGCGTGACCGCGATCGCCGTGGATCATGCCGGTTTGGTCTGGGTAGGAACCCCGGGCGGCATCGTACGTTGGAATCCTGCCGATGCGACCCATACACACTGGACTGCCGCCGATGGCCTGCTCGACAATCTGATCAGCGATATCGTAGTCGCCCCCAGCGGCAGGGTCTGGGTCGCGATGGCCACATGGCTGGGCGGTATTGCGACCCTGAAGGACGGCGACTGGATCACCTTCGATGAGCGCGACAACCTGTCGAGCGACAATGTCTACGATCTCGCCGTCGATGCGTCCGGCAATCTGTGGGCGGCCACCGCCAGGGGGCTGTGTGTCATCAGCCCGACCCCCGGCAGCAGCGAGGTGCTTTTCGACGCGGAGATCACGCGGCTCTCGTGGGATGGGGATTCCGCCGTATCGCGTCCCCAAGGCGTCAGTGTCGATGGAGCCGGGCGCATCTGGATCTGGCAGACATGGGGAAACCTCGTGGTGCTCGACCCGCGGGGCACACCGCACGATCCGGCGGATGATCTCTGGAACGTCTACGTGGCGGAAGATCTCACCCAAGGCCAGGCGATCGCTTCCGTGGTGCCGGATCCGTGGGGTTCGGTCTGGATCTCCTTCCGCAGCGGCGGCGCCGTCGTTCTTGATGACGCCGCAACACCCGAATCGAATGATGACGCCCTTGCCTTCTATCTCTCCAACGCAGGATTCCCCGACTCTCCGGCAAGCGTCTTCGCATTCGACGCAGCCGGTGGCCTGTGGATTCCGTCAGCCAGGAGAACGGTTCACACCCTGCAAGGCGCCGATACACCGTTCGATCAAAGCGACGATCTGTGGTCGGAGATCCCGGTTCCCCGCTCCATCCGTTCGTGGTCGCCCAGCCACCTCGCGTTCGCACCCAACGGCGACCTATGGCTGGTGGCCGGCGACGAAACCGGGGTGAGCCGCGTACGGCTCTCGGACCCCTCAGACGATGCCGCCGCCGATGCGGTCTGGGAACATTACACGCCCGACTGTCCTTTGTTGAGCAACGACATCCGAGCCTTCGCCTTCACCGGCGCGAACACGTGGGTCGCTGCCGATGCCGGCGTGAGCGTGCTCGATGCCGACGGCTGCTGGAACGATGCGCTACACGCCTCGATCTACGACTTGGCGAGCGATGGGCAAACCGTCTGGGTCGGCTCGTACAGCGGGCTCCAGGCCCTGGAAATGTCCGAGGACGGCCCGATCTCGACCGACTACAAGCTCGCCGAGCGATTGCCGGCAAACGGCGTTCGTGCCGTGGCCGTTGACCCCACAGGGCTCATCTGGTGTGGCCTTCCCGATGCCGGGGTCTTCGTGCTCGATCCCAACGGCACGCCGCACGATCCATTGGACGATCGAAGCGTCCTGTTCACCACCGGACCGCCGGCTGCCGCAACGTACTCCTCTTGCATCGCCTTCGAGGGGGCGCATCGGGTCTGGTTCGCCCTCGGAGACGAAGGAGCCCTTGCCCTCGATCACGCCGGAACGCTCGGCGACCCGTCGGACGATGTTTGGATGCGCTACGATCACACATCGGGAATGCCCTCCGGTGGGACCTATGCCGCACTGAGCATGCCGGGCAGCGGCGTATGGCTCGGCGGATGCAGCAGCCTCGTTGCCGTGAACACGGGGCAAGACTTCGCGGACTACCAAGACGATCGCATCACCTTCACCTACCAGCCCAACTGCGCCCCGGGCCTTGCGGCCGACGCCGAAGGCATCCTGTGGCTAGCGCACGGCTGGGACGGAATCCGACGGTTCGATTCCGCCGGGACACCACACATCACGGAAGATGACGCATGGAACGCCATCCGAACGGCCGACGGATTGCTCGACAACCGGACGAATACCGTGGCGGTCGGCCCCGATGGCCGGATCTGGGTCGGCACCGACGCCGGGATCACCGTGCTTCGCTGGATCGAGAGCGAGGGCTAGATGCTCCGCGGATCGGTCGCGTATGCTATGATTCCCTCATGAACACGAAGGCCTTGATTCTGATTGGCTTGGCGGTGTCCCTGGCGGCCGGAGCGGTGCTCCTCATGGTCGGACCGGTACGGGACAGCATGGGACTCCTCGGGCGATGGGAAGGGCTGGCCGTCGGCCGCTTCACCTCCGCCACGAACTACGTTGGGATGGATGGGGCCGCTCGCCCCACCGTGCTGTCGGATGACCTCGACTACTACATCTCCTGTACGTTCTCCCGTGCCGGCCTAGGCAAGATGCACGCCGTCCTGGAGATCCGCCAGGTCGATGCCGATGCCGGCCCCTTCGGTCCTGAAGTCGTCTCGGTCGAAGCCGCGGGAGATTCCGTCTCCTGCACCTATTTCCACCGGTTCGCCCTGCTGGACGAAGGCCCGCTCCTGGAGAACGCCGCCGAATTGGCACTGGTGCTTCGCGATGGCGATCTGGTCGGCCGGGGCGAGGTCAGGCAACTCGTGCTGGATGACCGTGGCTCCCCTGAGATCGTGACCGATCCGTCGGGGGCGTCCGCTGCAGCCGGCGCCACGTTCGTGTTCCAAGAGATCCGGCTGCGAAGGAGTATCGAAGCCTCCCGCACATCGGATGAACCAGCTTGACCTGCCGATGGTTCGGTTTCTCCCGCGTGGAAGGATCGATCTCCTCACGACAGGATCTCCGCAAGAGCCGGGGGATGTGCTAGACTGCTGACACCATGAAGAAACGAATCCTCGCTACGCTGCTCGTACTGTGTCTGCTCCCGCTGGCCGGCTGCCTGTTCACCGTCAACCACCCGCTGTTCGCTCCCGACGGCACGATGGCCGTCTTCTTGATGGAGGGGAACGGATACACGCTATTCCCAGAAGAAGCCGTGTTGCATCTGCTTCGTGACAACGAGTGGATGGCGATTCCAGCGGCCACGGTTGCGGAAGCGGGCGGACTGCTCGATATCTCGCCAGATGGGACACAGTTGCTCTATGTGGAAATCGAGTCGGGCGAGTGGTTCGAACCCGTGCAGTCCACCCTGTACCGCGTGGACATGACAGCGGATGCGATTCCGGAGGTCCTGCTTCAATCCGAAGAGATCATTGCCCGGGCCGAGTGGATGACCAACGACGCGATTCTTGTGCTCCGTTTCGGCGAAGAGGAACTCGGCGCCCTGGAGGCACTGGATCCAGAGACGGGACAACTCGAATCCGTGTTCGACGACGTCCTCAGTTTCTCGGTGGATCCGTCCACGCAGACCGTGTTTCTCCTGGGAGTGGAACAGGAACGAGACCTGGCCATCGGCCACTTCGGCCGCTGGGATCCGGTCTTGGACGATGGAGACGAGCTGGGATCGTTCATCGTATCAGAAGGCACCGCGGAATCATTCATGACGCTCCCGCACGACTTCTTCTGGGACGTCTCGCCCGATGGACGATGGCTGGCACTCGCCCTGTACGACACAGCAATGCTCTCTCCCTCGGCGGAGACGGATCTCCCGGCGATCTACCTGATCGACACGGAGTTCGGCGAAGCAGACCGGATCGCCGTTGAAGGGCTGATCCCCACCTTCTCTCCCGAT
>Ga0272443_10007194_pt1 | contig 10718 bp, 20 predicted proteins | sample SSMAcet12_FD_193581 | JGI IMG/M metagenome (GOLD analysis project Ga0272443, IMG submission 193581) | Marine sediment archaeal communities from Little Sippewissett salt marsh, Falmouth, MA, United States - SSM-Acet-12 | ecosystem: Environmental > Aquatic > Marine > Wetlands > Sediment ... | reverse complement strand
GCTCCTATGAATTAGTAGCCAACGAATCAGCCCGCGTTCTGAAACCCGGCAAATTTCTGGCCCTGATGTGTGGCGGCATGGCTCTAGATCAGATTATGGCGTGGTGTGACGCATCAGGGTTGTCGTTCTACTGGTTGTACCAGATTCAAATGGTAGGAATTGGGGCTGGCATTGTCTGGAAGCACGGCAACAGAAATAAGCCGATTGCCACTAGGTTGAAGCATATCCTAGTGTATTCCAAGGGCAAGGCATTGGCCAGAACCGCAACAGTTAGCCCTTACACAGCCGGGGGTGCTGACAAACGCTGGCATTTTTGGGGTCAAGATGTGGATAGTCATAGGTACTACATAGATTGTTTTAGTTGGCCGGGCGATCTGGTTCTAGATCCAATGGCGGGCGGTGGCACAACCGGCGTAGCTTGTGCAATTCTGAAAAGGCGCTGCATTTTAGGCGATTTAGACAAGGGTGCTTTATCTACGATGGTTGATAGATTCAATGGCGGGCATGAAGCTTTATCGCCGTTGCCGCTTTTTGAGTCTATTCCAATTTAGGCCCCATAATCGGCCTTATTTGGGCTGTTTGGGTAAAGTGTGGACAGTACACACTTTTGGAGGAACGATGGATCTCGGGTACAGCAGGCGCCGAATCGGGGCGGTGCCTGTTCAACCAACAGGGGTAAGGCCCGCAAAGGGCGGCGAAAACCGGCACGGTGGATGGGCGCCTGGGACTGTTTCCGGTTATCTGAAGGTCCCCCTGGGTGAGAATCCCAGCTCTGCCCCTGTTTCTTTGATTGGTAAGGTGCTATGAACACAGGATACCACATAGATACGACCATGATATTATTCGCTGGCTTGTTGGCCCTCGTTTGGGGCATTGTTTGGGCTTTGTTTTTGCAGCACACCAAGCTGGGCCAGTTTCTGGCCGTGCGGCGGACGTGGATCTCAGTAGTAGTTGGCGTCGGCGTCGACCTGCTCATCCTCGTGTTGTTGCTGCCCCTGGACCTCTGGCTGATGGTGACAGTGATTGTGGCCCTATCCAGTGTGGGCATCATCGGCCGGAGCCTGTGGAACGAACTGCGGGAGACTGAGGACGTGTTGAATGGCCTCAAAGACAAGAGTACCTAACAAGGTCATTTGGGGCCTGGAAGATATGATGGCCGTGCTGACCGAGGCCCGGGCCGATTGGCAGCCGATTATGGAGCGGGCAGAGCGGACGATGGACATCAAGCTGGCATTGGCAGCGGGGCGGATGCGGGATCATTTGGCAGAACTGGAGCGATTGGCCCGGGCCGCAAGGCAGGGTGAATACGCAGGAGGGAAAGGACAATGAGAATCCACGAACTGAAACAAAAGCTTGAGCCGTTGCAGGGCAGGCGCATTGCCAAAATCGAAGACGATGAGCGCCAGGCGGCCATGGACGAAACGATGAAGGTGATCAACGGCTGGCGGCTGGCCCGGGTAGAGACGGGCACGGTCAAGGTCGGCAAGCGAACGATGAACGTGCACCTGGTCTTTGCTGATGAAGCGGCCATGCCCGAGTTTCGAATCTCGATACGGGCCGGGGACGTGCACAAGATCGAACGTTGGTCACCTGGTTGGCTGGGCATCTTGTTCAAGCGGGGCCATTGGAGCAAGCTGCGCTTTATGGGCAGCTAGTAGGGGCAACCGATGGCGACGTGTCGGGCTTGTGGGGCAATCATAGAATGGAGGATGACGGCCAATGGGCGGTGGCGGGCATACGATCTCGATGGAACGGTGCACTTCGCAACGTGCACTGCCGGGCATATCTACGATGGCGGGCGATTCAAGAAATGGCAGCGCACGCACCAGTCCGCCGAGGCGGTGCCCGGATGCGATGTGCAAGAGCCGGAGGTTTGACAGCGTGAAAGCGCGTTGGCAAAAGAACGGCAAAAGTTGGGTGTGCTGGCACTGTGGCGAGGTGGTGAAGTAATGACCGGCAAGGCGTGTGGGAGCGGCCCCCTGGTAGAAGTGCAGAAGCGCAAGACTTCCGCAACTTCCGAAATTCCGTGTCACATCGGCCCTCGGGCGGGGCTGGAAAACGTGGCCCTAAAAGTTACTTCGTCTAATATATACTTATGCGAAGTGACATTGTGATTTATACAGTTTCAATGGATTTGAGGAAAGACAGGGGGGTACCCTCCCCCTTCAAAAAACCCGGTTTTTGTTTTGGCCGGGGTAAACGGCTCCGGAAATCTGAGCACTGAAAACGGCTAGCGGGAGGCCCAACTTGGCGACGACGATAGAGGACGTGAAGGCAGCGAACAGACTGGAAGAGATCGTAGAGGATGCGTACCCGTTGCGCAAGACCTCGGCGCGGTACTGGCGGGCTGTGCAGCATGACAGCCTGGTTCTGGACATCCAGAATCAAGCCTGGTTCTGGAACAGCCGGGGCGAGCAAGGGGACGTGATCGCATGGGTGCAAGCCAGGGAGGGGCTCGACTTCAAAGGGGCGGTGGAGTGGCTGTGCAGGCGGGCCAGGTTGGAGCCGCCGAGGTGGTCTGAGGCGAACGCGGCGGAACAGGTGGCAGCGCGGGCGCGGTACGATGCGCTGACGGTGGCGGCCCGGCATTGGGTGCATTGTTTGCGCAAGAGCCAGGATGCACAAGACTATTGCACCGGCCGGGGATGGACCTCGGAGACGGTGCAAAGGGCGGGGCTGGGCTTCTGTGACGGGGACCGGAAGGCGCTGGTTGGGGAATTTCGGATGCACGGGGTGGACCCGGACAGCCCGGCAGCCAAGGCAGCGTTGCAAGTGCCCTCGGGGATGCTGATCTACCCCCATGTGGAGGGCGGGCGGGTGGTCTATGTCTCTGCGAGATCCCTTGAGGACAAAAAACACTACAACCCCAAGCAAGATCTGATTGGGCCGCGGCGCTTGTATCTGAACTTTGCCTGGTCGCCGTCTGCTTCTGAGATTGTGATTGTGGAGGGCCAAGCCGACGCTTTGACGCTGGCGCAGTGGGGGGTGCCTGCGGTGGCCTTGGCTGGGCTGCGGGGCAAGGTGGAGGAACTCGGGTACTTGGTGCGGGAGCGGGCCGTGTTCGTGGCCCTGGATGCGGACCAGGGCGGGGTGGAGACGGGCCGGGCGCTGTGTGAGGCGTTGGGGCCTATGGCCCGATTCGTGGTCTGGCCCGAAAAAGACGCCAACGCCTGGCTGCAATCGGGCGCGACGGAGGATGATTGCCGGGCCTTGTTGGACCGGGCGCCGGTGTGGGCGCTGGTGCTGGCCAAAGAGGTCGGGGCAGAGAGCGGGCACCGGCGGCAAGCGATGCTGCGGCACCTGTTCGAAGTGGTGGCCCGGCTGAATGATTTTGAGGTGCAATCGTTCCGCCAGGCCCTGGCCTGGGAGGCCGGGATCGGCCTGCGGCAGTTTAATGGGCTTCTGAAGGTTGCCCGAGAGGAATCTGCTGCTGATGCGGACGATGGGGACGATGCGATTGAGTTGCTGGCAGAGACGCCGGGTGGGTACATCAAAGAGCACCTTTTCGAGATGTTTTGGGAGCCGTGCCGAAACGGCGACGATGACAACCAGTTCGGCAAGACGCGGTTTGCGGTGCGGACGCCCAGCGAGGACATCAAGGTGGTGGAGCGGTTGGAGATCGGGCCGATGGTCTATGTGCCCAAGAATCCGATGTCCCGGGTGATCTCGGAGCGCGTGGTACAGTGGGCGGACCGGCTGGGACCTGAAATGTCGACCAAGAGCCTGTTGCAGGCGGTGCAGGCCACCATCCACAAGTATGTGGACGTAGACGATTTGTACGAGAGCCTGGCAGCCTGGTACGTCATTTTTACCTGGCTGTACGACAGTTTCAACACCGTGCCGTACCTGCGAATGTTGGGCGATGCGGGCACAGGAAAAAGCCGCTTCCTCCAGGTGGTGGGCGCGTTGTGCTACCGGCCGATCTTTGTCACCGGAGCGGCCACGGTGAGCCCGATCTTTCGCATCTTGGACGAGTACCAGGGCACCCTGGTCTTGGACGAGGGCGATTACAGCAAGAGCGATGAGGCGGCCGACATCATCAAGATCCTCAACACGGGCTACCAGAGGATCCAGGGGGTGGTGCTGCGGGCCGGGGACCGGAACAGCGGTTTTGAGCCCGAGGTCTTTCGGGTGTACGGCCCGAAGGTGATTGCCACGCGGAAGCGGTTTGCGGACTGGGCGCTGGAATCCCGGTGCCTGACACAGGAGATGGGCGGCCCGACGATGCGGCTTGACATCCCCATCGATTTGCCCATGGCGTTTTGGGAGGAAGAGGCGCCGCAGATCCGGGGCTCGTTGCTGTACTACCGGCTGAAACATTGGAAGCCACAGATCGAGCTGGACTATTCGACCCTGGACTTGACGGTGGAGCCGAGGTTGAACCAGGTAACCGTGGCCCTAACCACGCTGATTGACGATCCCGACCTGCAAGCGGACCTCAAGCGGTTCATCCGAGAGTACAACAAGCTTTTGATCTCGGAGCGGGGGATGAGCCTGGCCGCCAAAGTGGTCGAAGTGCTGGTCAAGATGGTTGGGCAACCGCCGGAAGAACGAGACTACACCTTGAAGGGGATCGGCAAGTGGACCAACCTGCTGATCGACGCCGAAAACCTGGAGGAAGGCGAAGAGCGGAGCGAACACACGCCCAAGGTCACACCCAAGAAGATCGGCAGCATCTTGCGCAGCACGTTGCACCTCCGCACCGACCGGACGGGAGCCAACGGCAACTACGAGGTGCAGTGGGATGAAGAGCGGGTGCGGAGCCTGGCCAAGCGGTACGGGCTGACCCACCTTCTGGAGGGTGAAGCGGGGTGATTATTGTCTACTGAACTTCTGAACTTTGATTATGCTGCTACAGCCAAAAAACAATTTGTTTTTCAACGGTTTTCCAAAAATCAAAGTTCAGAAGTTCAGTAAACCATAAATAATTGGGGTCTGAATCGACCATAAATTACCTACTTATGCTCTTGGATTAACAATAACAGGCAAAAATGCTGAACTTATGAACGTTCTGAACTTATATAATAAGATAAAAGAAGATAAATTGTCTTGTCCAGATTATGTATAGCTACCTTGCTGCGGATTGTCTGAATTTACTGAACTTTAAAAAGGGCTAAGTTCAGTAAAAAAATTCAAAGTTCAGAAGTTCAGTAAATGCGGCTTACTTTTCTGCTCTTGTGTACAGTGGGGGTTATTACGATGGGCGAACTAGACAAGATTACAACCTATCATTGCAACTGGTGCGGCTGGAATGGTCGCCGCATATAGGAGCAGGCGCACCGGGTTTGGCAGGGCAGCGGCGAAACGCGGCGGCAGGTGACCGTCTATGGCTGTTGGTTGTGCGGGATGCAGGTGTGGCCCGGGGCGCACAGCTCGGACCCGGGCTGGGGGAACCGATGAAGATCCAACTGATGTTACAGTGCAATCACGCGGAGGATGGCAGCCACCTCGGGCACGTGTATACGGTCCAGGTGCCGGGCATTATCGAGGTGGAGGGTTTGCCGCTGGCCTGTGAGCAGGATGGGCGGCAGCTGACCGTGGGCACCACCACGTTTCCGCTGATCGAGTACCAAGCCTGGGTGGGCAACTGGTGTTGGGATTGTGCGATGGTGCATAGCCACGACCTGGCCCAGCTCTTGATGGGCTTGCGTGGGCAGGGCTGGCAGGTGAACGAGGCGGAGAGCGGGCTTTTCGAGGCCTACGAGGCCGGGGAGACGCTGTGGGTGCAGGACCTGGAAAGGCTGTGGGCAGAGCAGGAGGTGGGGCGGTGATTCAGTTGGAGCACGAGGACCTCAAAAAGTTTACTTCGGACCAGTTTTTCATGGCGACGGAGACGGCGGACAGCATCAATTTGAGTCTGGGTCTGGCCATTATGACCCGGCAGCAGGTGGCCGATGTGCTGTGCCTGCTGTTGGGCAAGGTGGCACCGGAGCGGCTGAAAGAGCAGGGGCAATAAATGATTAAGGGTCGAGAATATGAAAGCTGGTTGGAAGTTGAAGCAGCTACGCCAAATCAGTTGCGGGTAATGGTGGCTACTGCGCTTGGGAGGATGTGGTGGAAACGCGGAGGCGGGCGGTTTACAGCATTGCCAGAGACAGACGAGGAAACCCCAGAATATTGGCAGCGGGTACAACCAGAACAGGTAGATCCTGAAAATTTGTCAGATGGGTTTGAACATTGGCCGACTGACATCAGTCAAGCAATGTCTCTTCTGGAACAATTGGCTACCGAGTGGGATACGCCACCCAAGACGGGACAACATCGATTCTACTGGCAAATAGTATCCCTGACTGGGGGGAGGTGGTCAGTACAGGTTAGGTCAGAGGATGGGTACCAGAGTTTTCCGTGGATTATGCCCATAGCATCTGAATCATTGCCCGATGCTATCTGTCGTATTTTTGTGTTGGCAATGCAGGCACAATAACAAAACCTATGGGTCGGCAAAAGTGTGTACATACACAGAATAGGGGGCAATCGATGAAACTGGCAATGGCGGAGGCGATAGCGCAGGAGCTGCTCGGGTACTTTGCTCCGGTGTGTGACCGGATCGAGATAGCGGGCAGTGTCCGACGGCAAAAGAAAGAGGTCAAGGATATCGAGATCGTCTATATCCCTTCGGTGGGGCACCGGGCGGTCGACCTGTTTGGTACGGAGGAACCGTACCGGCTGCCCGATGTGACCTTGCGCAACCTGGAGCGGATGGACATCCTGGTGCCGGATCAGAGGGTCAAGCGGTGGGGGGACAAGTACAAGCGGGCGGTGCATGTGGCCTCGGGCATGGTGGTGGAGATGTTTGCAGCGGATGCGGACAATTGGGGCTACATCCTGGCCTTGCGTACCGGCCCGGCGGACTTTAACAAGCTGTTGGTTACTCCGCAGGTGTACGGCGGGGCACTGCCGTTCGGGCGGCGGGTGAATGGCGGCTATGTGTGGGGCAGCCGGGAGATTGTGCCCGTGCCGGAGGAAGAGCAGTTCTTTGCCGAGGTTGGGGTGCCGTGCTGGCCGCCGGAAGAGCGGAGCAAAGCCAAGCTGGCCCTGTACCTCCACGAGCGGGGGCGCCGATGATGGGCTGCCCCAAGTGCGGGATGACCCATTTACGGCCGTACCAGGTAGACCAGGCCCGGTTCCACGGGCTGCCGGTGGTGCACCGCGCCTATTGCTGCTTTGGCTGCGGTCACAGTTTCACGACCACAGAACTGTTGCGGATGGAGTTGGGCAGCATGGCCCGGGCGGCCGATGGGCGGCGGCTGGAGGATTTGACCGTGCAGACGCTGGCGCACTTTCGAGCGCAGGGGGTGTAGCATGGAAAGGATGTGGCGGGTGTTTGGCGCGATCCTGTTCGTGGTGATCGTGGCGGTGATCGGCGGCTGTGTCGGGCTGTTGTTGCTCGATGCGTTGCTGATACCCTAGAACGGAGGGGGCGATGGCGGGGGATGATTTTTCCGACAATCTGATCAAGTACTTGATGGCCAAGACTTTCGAGGGCGAGAGCCGCATTGTCGAAAACTGGAATGACATCATTGCCAGCAGGCACACGGTGCGGACCAGGCAGTGGCTGGGCAGCATGGCCGGGTTGGGCGGGGTGATGGTGGGCTTGGCGATGATCGGGGTGCCGTTGGCCCGGGCGGGCGGGCTCACTACCCTGTTGGACGTGGTGCTGTTCGGTTGTGTGGCGGCCCTACTGGTATTGGGCATCATCGGGGGCGTGGGCTGGTCTTTGTCGGGGCAATCGGTGCAGGCCAAAGCGTTGTTGTCGGTGTTGGCCGGGGGGCTGGCCTTGTTGGTGGCTATTTTGGTGGCGTTGCGGATTGGGGAGCCGGATTGGTGGCACGCCCCGGCGGCGGTGGTGGGGGGGGTGGTTCTCATTCCCAGCGTGGCCTATGCCTACAATCAGCTTTTTGAGTTGATAGACCCGATGGGCTGGGTGTCGGCTATGGAGCGGCGGATGCTGCCCTATTTTACACAGCGGATGCAAATCGACCAGGAGCCCGAGTACACCCGCCTGGTGCCCGCCTACGCCAACGGGCGCACCCATGCCACCTCGTCAGGGCCACGGCAGACGCCGCCGTTGGACCCGGACGACCTCAACTTGATCGCGTTCATCGAAGGGGCGCAGACGCGGGGATTGAGCCGCCGGGCATGGCTATCAGGTAAGGTGAAACTGCGACCTACCAATACCAGGATGACGCGGGACGTGTACGATGATCTGGTTGGCGAGGCGGCTCGTTGGGGCTTTGTCAAGCCAGGAGGTGAGGGCGTTGGGGCCGAGTGGCTCATCGAGCCGGACCAGGCCCTGGAGATCTTGAGAGAAGGGGCAAGGGCGGCCGGGGTCGCGGTCTGACCTCACTGCCCTACTGGCCGGGCGTGTGTCTAAAAGCGGGCATCCGCCCGCCCGCCCGGTGCCCGCCCGGTTGGTTATGTCGCGCTGAAAGGGCAAACGATGTCTAAGCAGCTTATTCTAAGGGTGTTGATGACCGTGGCGTTGTGTGTTGTGTTTGCGGTGCCGGTGGTGCTGATTGTGTTCTTGCTGGCATGGGTCGACGCCGCGTGGTGGCTGTGGGCGGTGATGGTGGGCAGCCTGGCCCTGGCGGCAACGGGCCTGGGCGAGGATGCCCGTAAGATTCTTAGGTACAGAAGGGGGCAAAACGATGGGGCAGACAAGGTATATTGAGATTCGACCGTTGGATGCGGAGGTACCCTGGAATGGGGCACCGTGTACAATCTGTGGCGAACCGTGCGACGATCCCTGCATCGGCTTGGAACAGGTGGAGCATGAGCACGACATTTCTACACCGCTTTATGACGGCTGCCGGGACCTGCCGGGTTACGGTGGCCCAACTCGGACCATGCGCTACAAGTCGGGCCGGTGGGCGATTGGGCACTGGGTGTGTTTGGAGACGGCCCGGGGTGAGACAGAGGGGTACACTTCTATTCTTGAGGGGGTGCATGATGGGGCTTGATGTCTGGTTTTCCGACGATGTGAGGCGATGCTTGCACAGTAAGGCACAGGCGGCTAGCCGATATTCGGGTGAGTTCCGAGACGGATACCTTGCGGCCCTGGACGACCTGGCTGTGGAGTTCGGGGTGGTAGAACCGGAATTGGTGTGCCAGGTGAGGGCCATTGCTCAATCGATGATGGAGGTAGAACGATGATGTTTATTGGGGTGATGATCCTGTTGGGCCTGGGCGCGGTGTCGGTGATCTGCATCGGCTCGATTGTGCTCAGTGGTATGATCAGCCAGCAAGAGCGGGAGGCGTTTCACCGTGAGCACGGCTATTGGCCGGAATGGTGAACGATAACACAAAAAGGGGGCAACGATGCGAACGATAGCGATTGCAAACCAAAAGGGCGGTGTGGGCAAGACGACGACGACGTTGAACCTCGGGGCGGAACTGATGCGCCGGGGGCGGCGGGTGGTGCTGGTGGATGCGGATCCGCAAGCCAGTCTGACCACCTCGTTGGGGGTGGAAGCGCCGGGGTACAGCCTGGCGGAGGTGCTCGGGGACCATCAGCCGGGCACCCGCAAGCTCAGCGATGTGATCGCCCGGGCAAGGATGGGCGAAAAGAAATGGATGTGGTTGGTGCCCTCGGACATTGCCCTGGCGGGGTCGGTGGTGGGCATGGAGCGGCGCATGGGCCGGGAAGCGTTGTTGCGGGCGGAGTTGTCGGTGGTGCGGGCCGATTACGTGCTGATCGACTGCCCGCCCAGTTTGGGCCTGTTGACGGTCAATGCCCTTGTAGCGGCCAACGAGGTGTTGGTGCCGGTGCAGGCCGAGTACCTGGCGTTGCGGGGGCTGGCCCTGTTCTGGCAGACGCTGAGACAGGTGCAGACGCTGAATGGTGACCTGTGTCTGCTGGGGGTACTGCCGACGATGGTGCGGCGCAACGGGGCCAAGGGGTATATCCAACACCACCAACAGGTGCTGGACGTGTTGGACAAGCACGTACCGGGTCGGGTGTTGGACCCGGTGCCGCTGAGTGTGCGGGCCAGCGAGGCCCACGCGGCCGGGGTGCCGGTGCGGGAGATTGAGGAAGACAACCCGGTGACCAGGGCCTACGAGGCGCTGGCGCGTGAGGTGGAACGGGGGGCGTGATGGACCGGGACAAGCGGGCGGTGGTGGATGCGCGGATGGAGGCCACGGGGGCGTTGTTTGAGCCGACGGGGGTGCCGGTGGTGGAGCCGGGCCACAACGGCCGGATGCGCAAGAGCCGAGCCTTTGAGGCAGAGAACAAAACGCGCAGCTACCGGGACATGGAAGAGGTGCACGGCCTGTTGTTGGAGGCGGTGGAGGCGTACAAGGAAGAGGGCGTGAAAGTGACCACGGGGCAGCTTCTGAGCGCGTGGGCGTTGGCCGGGCGGGACCTGTGGCTGGCTGGCCAGGTGGCGGTGGAAGGGACTGTGGAAAACGCGGCAAGTTTCGGGGTTCCGAACAGGGCCGCAAACGGCTAAAAAACGGCCTGTTTGCACGGTGCAAGCGGAGTGCAAGCGGAAGGCAAGCGGCATAGGGGTGCAAACAAGCTGCTAGAATCGCTTCAGAGTGGTCGGGCTGAAAAGTGCGCACTGGGTGCCACGGTTGGAAGTTGACCGTTCTGGGGGCTTCTGAGAGATTGTGGGAAAACTGTGGGAAAGTGTGTACATACACAGAATGGAGAGAATGATGGATTTTGACCGGGCAATTGAAAGGTTGGGGGTGGGGCAGGTTCTGCTTGCTTTCAA
>Ga0272443_10007193_pt1 | contig 10718 bp, 7 predicted proteins | sample SSMAcet12_FD_193581 | JGI IMG/M metagenome (GOLD analysis project Ga0272443, IMG submission 193581) | Marine sediment archaeal communities from Little Sippewissett salt marsh, Falmouth, MA, United States - SSM-Acet-12 | ecosystem: Environmental > Aquatic > Marine > Wetlands > Sediment ... | reverse complement strand
TCATGAACACCGGCCACATGGTGCTCGCCAAAGGCACGTTGATCAACCCGTCCTGTGAACACGTGATCATCCCCAATCCCTGAGACAGACCGGGGCCGGGTCCTGCTGCCAATCAGATCCGGCCTTCCCAATAGGTTGGTTGTCTTTCCTCATCATACGGAGGCTGTCAAGACTTGACCGCAATCTTCATTCGGATTTTTTCGATTTTCTTTTTTACGGCCCTGTTATTTGGGTTAAGTTTTAAAAGATCGGAATATATCTGCAAGGCTTCTTCCAGATCAACCGTTTGCAAATAGCAATCCCCCAGGCGGGTATAAAACCGGTCTTCATCAGGATAGCGAAGAATACCCTCTTTACCGATCATCTCGCATGCAACGTTATTGCCCTTTGCCTTGTAGCTGTCAAATAAGCCCATTAGTAAGTACTTATTCATATATTCAATTTGGTAAAATTCATCCAGGGTTTCGTGGAAAAGACTCTCTGCTTCAGAGACATCACTGACCAGGAGTGACTCGACCTGAACCATGACTTGCTTAAATCTAGTCACCAGGTTGTCGACTCTGTCCTGCTCGCTTTTTTTTAATTTCTCAGCGGCTTTTTTTGCCAGATTGATGGCCGTGGTCAGGGCTGATTCCGCCGGAACCATTACATCCGGCTTCACACCGGATCCTGCCCAGTTGGATTGGGTTTTGGGATGGACGGCATATCCATAAGGAATACACACCAGCAGTTTTTCTTTTATCCGGTAAAAGTAGGCAGGATTAGCCGCTCCCCTGGTCTTTTCACCGATGATGACAGCCCGTTTCTCGACCTGCAAATCGTAGGCAACCTCTTCAGGACCTGAGATTGTTTTGGTGCTGACCAGCACAAAAAGCGGAATGTCCACAAGATACCGGTGTTGAAAGTTGCCAAGGGTTGAGTATTCCCTGATACCGCCGGATTCTCTGGTATACTGTCCGGTAATCGGAACCTGGTTCTTAAAAAAGTAACTCAGAAATCGCTGGATCATCCTGTGATTGCCACCGTTATTGTGTCTGAGATCAATAATCACAGCGAAACAGTTTGATAAATAATCCATGGCACCTTCCAGCATTCTTTCCAGGCGCGGTTCCGGAATGGTTTCAAATTTTGTTAGTTCCAGATAACCAATATTTCCCTCTAAAATCTCAACTTTCTTAAAGCTGAATCCTCTAGACGCATTTTTTCGAATGATATGTAGCTGCCTGGTAATGGGATCGACTTTCTCAGTATTTTTGTTATACCGGTCAGTTGGAATTTCCCAGACATTCAGGTGAAGATCCTGATTTACGGATTTGAGGTCCCGTGAAAGCCGTTCTGCCAGAACCGTGATTGAACTGACATCATATTCGCCCTTTTCCAGTTTGTTCTTTAGGGTATTACATATTTTTTCTGCAATATCGGGATAGACATAATGATCTTTTATCAATTGACAGATCTCATTGACCATCTCCGGGATCTGGTCTTTACTCAGCTTGCCCTGCTGTGCCATGGAAATCCCGATCGAGAGAATCAATACCATTCCTAAAAGAAAACATGCTTTTTTCTTCATAATCCCCCCTAATTAATTTTATACGTTTCTAATTCTTTAATGATTATCGCTTTCTCCTGTGTACGGGAGACTGGGGTCAAGTCTTGAATTACGACATTTTGGGGGTGGCAGGGGAATAGAGGGAGTATAGGCAAGAGGCGAGGGGCGAATGGCAAAAGGCGAATGGATAGAAGGTGACAGGAGACAGGGGTATCAGTTAAAAGTCTAAAGTCGAAAGTCGAAAGTCGAAAAGAAAAAAAACCGAAATTTACCGTGATACAGGTTTTTTTCTCCGCTCTAGCTTCTACAAAGTATTAGTCAACCGCCAGCCGGGTGATCAAGGGCTTGGATAAATAGAAGAATTAGTATTTCAAGACTTGACTCCAGTCTTTCTTTCTTGTCCCCCCGGGGGGCAGCACCATTCCCCAACCGGCTTTACTTTCTCCGGTGGATTTTTTGCTGGTCTAGTTGCCATACAAAGGGTTTGGCGGGGGCCAACGCGTACTTCGGGTATTTATTGAAAAGCTTCTTTGCACTTAACCACATACCGTTGGTCGGGTCCTTGATCTCAAGCTGGATGGAATACATTTCCGCTTTGGACATGTCCGGTACATTCACCACAATGTTCAGCATCTGGTTGAATGTGCCGTTTTTGATCGAGAATGGTTGAATCGCAGATCCATTGATGGCGATTCCCTGGGTGGGGACCAAGTATGTGACCTGGACCAGGACCCGCCACTCCTGCAGGTCCGGGTGGATATCTTTCAGTTCCATGGGGATCTGGAAAGTGATCGTTCCCGGCGCCGGAAATACAGCCGGTGCGGCATAGGCTATAAACAAAACCACGGTTAATGTAACCAGAACGTGTTTATTCATGTCGATCATCTCCGCCTCCGCCTTGGGGTCCTTTTCACCGGTTGGCCGGTGATGGTTAATTTTTTGGATAAAATCGAGAGATGGCTCAAGGGTTTGGTCAGGGGTTTGACCGTCAGTGATGTTGTGCTTTTGCGACCGGTCACCCGCAAGGTTTTTGTCTGCAAAACGATTGGGCCGATCCTTGCATGGGCTTCCGGACGGATTCCTCCGCCATTGTATTCGCCTGGGTAGCTGAGATCGCTCGCGATGCCGGCACCTCCGAAGACACATAACTTGGCGGTTCTCACAAACATGGCCGGCGCGGTTATTTTTTGTGGATAATTTGGTCGCATCGAAACCAGAAAGGTTTTTCCATAGACCATCAGTTTGGGCGTCTGGATGGTTAAGTGGGGACGTTCCGGCTTTCTGTCGCGGGAAAAGCGTGGCGTTGTCAGCATGAACACGCACAAAACCGCCAACAACCAATGTGGATGTCTCATCTCTCCATTAGCTTATACAAATTCGACGGCACATATCTCGGTTTGCCGGGATGAATATATCAGATCGGCCCACTGACAGCCCTATGCCATCGCCAGCCGGGCGATCAAGGCTGGAGTAATAGAAAAAGTACTATTTCAAGACTTGACCCCAGTCTGTGAAGTTTTTTTGCGTTGACATATCACAACTTGCTGATTAATATTGAATCAAGGGGATTTTTTGTTTCCAATCAAAGCCATAATGCGTTCCATCCCGTCAGAAGTGTTTTCAATGATACCCAGGTGCGGCATGATCCTGATACTTTGCTGCGTCTTTTGCTCCTGCGGTAATGAACCCTTCGAACCCGGGGCGAAGTCGCAAAGAAGGTTGGCGCGGATTATTGAGGAAACGGCTGCGCCGAAGCCTGAAGAAAAACGCCCACGGCAAGATCCGCCAACCTTTCAGAAAGGGGAAGGATCGCCGCTGATCACTGCGGTCCGGGAAGGCGATGCGGAGTCTTTTCAGGTACTGATGCAAAAGGGGGTTTCCGTTTTGGTCACGGATACCGCGGGTCGTTCGGCGTTGCACTGGGCGGCATTGAAGGGCAGGGGGAAGATGGCTGATTTGCTGATTCAGTCCGGCGCTGTCACGGGAAGCAAGGATGCGGACGGACGGACCCCGCTGCACCTGGCGGCACGCGCCGGAGCCGGGGAGGTGGTCCGGTCTTTGCTGAAGGCCGGCGCGGCGCCGGATGTCCGCGATGGAGAGGGCTACCTGCCCGTCGAATTCGCCTTTGCCAATGGGGAGGAGTGTGCGGCCCACACCCTGCTTGAGGACGCCATGGAGCGGCTTCAGGCGGATCCGGGCCGTAGCGCCGTACGGGCCGTGGCCATCCGGTATATGGAAGCCCTGAAAGCCGGGGACGCTTCGCTGCTGCGGGAATTGAGCGTGCCGGGAACTCCCGAGCCCCCGGCGGACCTGGTGGCGCCCCTGGAACTGGGGTATGCCATCCAGCAGACGGATCTGTTCGAGGACGGCGCGGTTGTGGCGGGCACGGTGGAGCAGCCGGACTGGCTGCCCATGCGCTTCGTGATGGCCTTGAAGCCTCACGAGGGCACGTGGCGTGTGCTGGGAACCTCCCTGTGGGTGGAAAGATGAAAACCCCGGTCAAGTGGATCGTCCTGCTCCTTCTGCCCATGGTCCTGGCCGGGAATGACGAGGAGATCGAAGCCAAAAAGAAACAGATCGCCGACTATGAAAAATTCCTGGTGCAGCCGTTACAGAAGGAACTTGTCCAGCTGCGGGAAAAACTCGCGGGGGTTGAGGCCGAGTTGGACCTGGTCATGTCCGACATAAAAACCGTACAGGATCGGCAGGTCAAGTACGAGCAGGCCCTTAGAGGAAAGGAGAGCAAGCTGCAGGCGGCCCGCGGCCGCCTGCCGGAACTGATGCTGAAAATACCGGTGCAGCTGACCAAGCGGCACAAGTATGATCCCGGGCCGCGCACCAAGTGGCTGGACACGAAGGACTGGTGGCGCCGCAAACGCAATGAATGGATGCATAACGGCTTCGGGATGCTGCGCGCCCGCGGGCTGAATAAGGCCGACCGCAAGCAGTTTATGGCCGCCTACAAGCAGGCCCAGGCCGAACGGGACCAATTGGCAGCGTCCATAAATCAAAGCCTCAGCGAAAAGGGGATTCCCCTGCAAAGTCGCTCGGGACGGGCGGCGAAGGTGAAAGGCCTGAAGAACATCGAGGGCCTGGTCTGGGACCTGGAGCAGCGCCGGCACGAGTTGGAGATCGAGCGGGCAAGCATCAAGGCGGATATCTATGCGCGTGAGCATAGTCTGCAGGGATATCTGGACGCACTGGCAAAGCTGAAGGCCGAACTGGAAGCGCTGTACGCGAAAAAAATCGCCGAACGGGAAAAGGCCGGCAAAACAGCGCCGGCCCGGCCGGAAGGCTGCGTGGACTTCCTGGTGGACATGCAGATCCCGACGCCCCGGGGCGCGTTCGATATCCCCGTGACCTTTGATGTGCACGGCAGTTACAACCCGGCCCACGCGGTGCGCTACGCGCGCGTCAATCTGCTGGATCCCGCCGCGGCCTCCTACAAGGCCCTTTTCGGGAAACGTCCCGGAGAGGCGGCGGATTCGACACTCCAGCGCTTTACCCGCCTCGGCGAGGCGCTGGAGGCGCTGAAGAGTGCGGGATACTCCACGGATTTCAAACAGGGCGCCATCCGCCATGTGCCCGCGGTCGTCCTGTACCGAATCGATATACCGGGCCATCCCGCGCGCTATTGGCTGAGTCGCCCGGCCGGAAAGTGGGGCGTCTCCCTGGGCGGCTTTTCCATACGCGGGCTCTCGCCGGGAAAGCATGAGGTCCGCATCCGCGCGGTAACGCAATACGGGGAGCGGGTGGCAGCAAAGAGAACCATGCTGGCGCGCCGGAAGGTCAAGGCGGATATCGGAACGGCGCGTTCCCAATTGGCGAACATGGCCGGCATCCTGGAGAAGGGATTCTCCGCGCCGGACGCCAACAGCAGGATTTACGCCCTCAATAACGGTTTCCGCACCCTGCAGCGGTCCGTCGCGGCCGTGGCGGAATCCCCGGGATGTACCGACGGGGACTTGCACGGCGTGATCGACCTCGAGGCGCGGGTCCTTGCCGATTTAATCGCCAATAATCCCTTTTGGGACAAGGGCTGGGGCAGCCCGTACCGGGCGATGGCTTATTTCCATGACCTTTGCGTCTTTACCTGTACCGAGCAGGCCTACCAAAAACTCTCATCGGTCGCCGCGGCCGCGCGCGCGTTCGCGGCCGCCCAGGGCGGCGATACCTACGCGAGCCATGCGGATCATCTGACCAAAGGTATGGCGGATATATCCCTGGCCATGGGCAAACATTACCGGGCCGTTGCGGACCTGTTGAAGATCCGGAAATCCCAAGCTGAGCCCTGGCCGTCCACCCAGCAACTGGACGAATTGTTCCGCCTGCTGCGGTAGTCCCCGGTGACGGAAAGGAGGGGGACGCTGATTGAAAGAAGGTGGCAGGGGACAGGTATCAGGTGACAGGAAAAAACAAAGGTGACAGGAGACAGGTATCAGGAGGCAGAGAAAAAAGGTGTCAGGTATCAGGTGGCAGGAGTGTCAGTTAAAAGTCTAAAGTCGAAAGGGAAAAAACCGAAATTTGCCGTGATACAAGGCTCTTTTCTACGTTCCACCTTCTACTTTCTACAAAGCATTAGTCGCCGATCAGCCGGGCGAAGACGAAAGTCGAAAGTCTAAAGTCGAAAGGGAAAAAACCGAAATTTGCCGTGATACAGGCTTTTTCTGCGTTCCACCTTCTACTTTCTACAAAGCATTCGTCAACCGTCAGCCGAGCGATCAAGGGCTTTGAGGAACAGAAAAAGCACTATTTCAAGACCTGACCCCATTCTTTCAGGGTTTTGCGGGACCGGGCAGCTGGATGGCGTATTTGGCCAGTTTGACTGTTCCGTCTTCGTCTTCGGTGGCCATGAGGACAAACCCGTCACCCATGAGAATGGCATCGATGGATTCCCCCGTTTCCGCTTCCAGGGCTGCGCGGTGGATGTACTCGCCCTTGGAATTGAATATATCCACATGTTTTTTTGACCGGCTGTCCGGATTGGATTCGAACAGGTAGATGTTGCCGTTTTTGTCTACATGGATGGCCGAAAAAAACGAGGCGTAGGGCGGGAGCCCGTCCATGATGTTTTTAAGGAAATTGGCGGGCACATCCCCCAGATTACCTGCCAGCTCCTTTTTGAAGGCATCGGATACGGGACACGGTTTCCGGTCGGGGATACTGAAAGCGGCGATGGCATTGCCCGCCAGGTCGCAAATATGCAGGCGGTAGGTGTCGCTCATGCCGTAATAGATGCGGTTGTTGGCGGCGTGAACCAGCATGAGTGGGGTGATATCCCCGATAACGATGGCGACGGTCATCTGTTGTCCGGCGCTTTGTTTTGTGGAGCTTGCTTTTTCAAAGGGGCTGAAGTCGGCAATGGGGACGCGTTTCCCGGTATCGAGATCCACCACCAGGATCCGGGAGGGCTCGTTGGAGCTCCGGTCAACGGTGGCCGGGGCGGAGACAAAGGTGTGTTCATCAATGAAGGCCCGGGGCTTCAAGGTCGCTGCGAAGCGGACACTTTTCAAATAATTGCCGTCGATATCGAAATAATGAAGGACGGTGCGATCGGCGAACAATACCTTGTCCCCCACGACGTATAACTGCTCCCCGCCGAAGAACCTGCGGATTTCACCCGGGCCTTCCCCTTGCTTTCCGAAGCGTTTCAGGAAACGTCCCCGGCTGTCAAAAATAAAAACAGCTGAATGTTTCTGGTCCGCCACAAAAACCTTTTGGCTGTGGTCAACGGCCAGGTTCTGAATTTCACCGAAAAGGTCCGGGCCCGCTTCATCCACCACCCAGATCCGTTGGGGATGGAAATCCCACTGCCCGTTTAACGGCCGGTCCTGGTTGACAACCTCGGAAAACAGGAAATTCATACAAAAACCAAGCATGCAAGCAACGATTACGGATTGTTTCATCTCACCCCCTTTTTTCTGAAGACGAAAAAATGAGCCGCAAAGTTTCGCAATTATCCGGGTCAGGAGTATCAATTAGAAGTCGAAAGTCGATAGTCGAAAGTCGAAAGTGGAAAATCTAAAGACGAAAAAAAACCAAATTTACCGTGATACAGGCTTTTTTCTACGTTCTACCTGCTACTTTCTACAAAGCATTCGTCAACCGTCAGCCGGGCGAACCTTCTTCCCTTTTCAACTTTTCAACTCTTCAACTTTTCAACTCTACTTGCCGCGCACTCCCTTTTCGATGCGGTCGCCGATGGTTTTGTCGATGTTGCGCCAGTATTGGAAAGCCCGTTCCAGGACGGGCTCGGACACACCGCCCTTGAGCGAGCCCACCACGTTGGCGACCAGCCGGTTCCGTTCGGCGTCGTTCATCACCTTGTTGATCAGGGCGTTGGCCTGGCCGAAGTCGTCGTCATCCTTGCGCAGGGTGTAGGGCGAGCGCGTGAATTCGCCGTTGGCGCTCCACACGGCGTCCTCGGGGTAACGCTGCGGGTCGGCCTTGGGGCCGCCTTTGGAGTTGGGGGCGTACACCGGGTCGGAGACCTTGTCCATGCGCATGGCCCCGCCCTTGTTGTAGCTGTGAACCGGTACCTTGGGGCGGTTCACGGGAATCTGTTTGTAATTGACGCCCAGGCGCGCCCGGTGGGCGTCCGCATAAGAAATCAGGCGGGCCAGCAGCATTTTATCCGGGCTCGGTCCGATCCCGGGCACGAAGCTGTTGGGCTCGAAGGCCGCCTGCTCGATCTCAGAATGGAAGTCAACGGGGTTGCGGTTCAGGACCAATCTACCCACTTCGTGGAGCGGATAATCGCCGTGAGGCCACACTTTCGTCAGGTCGAAGGGATTGAACCGGTAGTTGTCCGCGTCCTTGAAGGGCATGACCTGCACCTTCAACGTCCAGGAGGGGTGATCTCCCCGTTTGATGGCGTCAAACAGGTCGCGGCGGTGATAATCGGCGTCCGCACCGGCAATGCGGTCCGCCTCCTCCTGAAAAATGTTCGCGATTCCCTGGTCGGTTTTGAAGTGGTACTTGACCCAGAAGCGCTCGCCTTTGGCATTGACCCACATGTAGGTATGGCTGGTATAGCCGTTCATGTTGCGGTAGCTGCGGGGAACGCCGCGATCGCTCATCAGGATGGTGACCTGGTGGGCGGTTTCCGGGGAGAGGGTCCAGAAGTCCCATTGCATGTCCGCGTCCCGCAGGCCGTTGTCGGCCCGGCGCTTCTGGGAATGGATGAAGTGGTGGAACTTCATGGGGTCCCGGAGAAAGAACACCGGGGTGTTGTTCCCCACCATGTCGTAGTTGCCCTCGGTGGTATAGAACTTGACGGCGAAGCCGCGCACATCCCGCCAGGTGTCGGGACTGCCGGACTCTCCAGCCACGGTGGAAAAGCGTGCCAGCACGTCGGTTTTCGCGCCGGGTTGGAACAACGCCGCTTTGGTGAATTGGCTGACGTCCTTGGTGACTTCAAAATAGCCGAACGCGCCGGATCCCTTGGCGTGGGGCTGGCGGTCGGGGATCATCTCGCGGTTGAACGCGGCCATCTGCTCCATGAGGAAATGGTCATGGAGAACAATGGGCCCGTCGGGTCCCACGGTCAGCGAATACTCATCGCTGGCCTGGGGAATTCCCGCATCATTGGTGGTGGGTTTTTCTTTGTTGTCTTTCATATCTGTCTCCCTTTAACAAACTCCTTGTTGATCGTTGCGGTCGACGGACTGCCGCGCAACGGACATTGAATATATTAATGACAAAACGCCGTCATGACAACAAAGCCAACGCGATTGTTCTTGCGGTTCGCGCCAGAGAACCGTTGCCGGCCGTTTGCATGCGGGTTGGCGAGGAGAAAAGGGAAGTGGATGGAAAGATGGCGAATGGATAGAAGGTGTCAGGTGGCAGGTATCAGGTTACAGGAAAAAAACAAAGGTGTCAGGTATCAGGTGACAGGAAAATACAAAGGTGACAGGAGACAGGTATCAGGTGACAGGAAAAAAACACAGGTGGCAGGGGACTAAAGCATCAGTTAAAAGTCGAAAGTTGAAAGTCTAAAGTCGAAAGTCGCAAGGCAAAAGTAAAGACAATCCGTCTATATCTTGGGCTTCGTTGCGCCTTCTACAGAGCTATCGGCGCCCCGGTTCCGGCTATTGAATTTCTGAAAAATTAATGTACATTCATGTCCATGGAGATTCAGGAGGAAAACATGCGTCCATACATAGTTAAACCTGTTTCACGGCTTTTACCCGTTCTGTTTGTATTTGCTGCCGTACTTGCAGCTCAGGAGAAGCCTCCCATTCAGCTGCCCAACCCGCGGATCGAAGGCGGCCGGCCGCTCATGGAGGTATTCCAAGACAGAAGTTCTTCCCGCCTGTTCAGCGCGAAGGACTTGTCCCCGCAGACCATGTCCAATCTGCTCTGGGCCGCCTGGGGAGTGAATCGCTCGGAATCCGGCAAACGCACGGCACCTTCAGCCAGAAACAAGCAGGAGATTGAGGTATACGTCTCCAGGGCTGACGGCCTTTTTTTGTACAATGCGCCAGCACACACGTTGGTTCCGATTTCGGGTCAAGACATCCGGGCCTTTACCGGCGGCCAGGAATTTGTAAAGGACGCGCCGGTAAACCTGATCTTCGTGGCGGATTATTCCAAACTGGGAGACATGTCTCCGGAAAAGAAAATTTATTATTCAGCAATTGATACCGGCTATATCAGTCAGAATGTGTATCTTTTCTCTGCTTCGGAAGGGCTGGCCACGGTGGCGCGCGCATGGTTAAACAAACCTCTTCTTGAAGAGAAAATGGGATTGCCTCCCCATAAGAAAGTCGTCCTGGCCCAGACGGTCGGGTATCCGAAGGACTGACAGACTCTGTCCCGTGTCCCGGGGACGGTGCCGTCCAGTATGACAGCGGGGTGATCATTGGGTTTTATGAGCGGGGCGAGGTTTTTGTATGAGGATGCCTTTCATCACCGGATGCATCGTGTTGATAAGGTGTGCTCGAGTTTTCAAGAATTTTCTGCTGGATAATGAACGCCTGATGACTGGTACGCTTACCAAGAGCTCCGCAACCGGTAAGTCCTTTTTTGGGATGATGCGCTGGAAACGACATCGAGTTTGATGGGTAGAAGCACGGTTAGCTAACGGTAGACCTGTTTGCGGTGGCCCACCCGCACCACCAAGACGATCAACTCCCTGTCCTCGATCCGGGCGATGACGCGCATATCG
>Ga0272443_10007192_pt1 | contig 10719 bp, 7 predicted proteins | sample SSMAcet12_FD_193581 | JGI IMG/M metagenome (GOLD analysis project Ga0272443, IMG submission 193581) | Marine sediment archaeal communities from Little Sippewissett salt marsh, Falmouth, MA, United States - SSM-Acet-12 | ecosystem: Environmental > Aquatic > Marine > Wetlands > Sediment ... | reverse complement strand
ATAAACCTGCAATATTTCCTTATAAGATTGAATACAAGGTTGATGGTAAGTCAAAAAAGATGAATGGTTTTTTTGTTTTATTAAAAATAGATCCAGATTACAAACAAGTTTTGGCACACGAAAGAACGCTTTCAAAGCCTAAAGCGGATAGATTAAATCTGATGAGACAGAGTAAATCCAATTTGGAACCAATCCAGCTATTGTTTATGGATGAAAATGATATTATTAGAAAAAATATTGATTCTTCATTAAAAAATTCAATTATTTCTGTTAAAGGATATGATGGTTTTAAACACTCTTTATATAAGATTGAAGATGAAGGAGTTATTGAAGCCGTTGTTGATGAACTTAATGATAAAATTTTATTTATTGCCGATGGCCATCACAGATATCAAACGGCAATAAACTTTGCAAATGAGATGAGAGAAAAGACTGGAAATAAGGCGAAAGATGCCCCATTTAACTACAGGATGGTTATTTTGGCAAACATGTTTGACGAGGGATTATCTATTCTTCCTACTCACCGACTAATCAAAATGAAAGATATCAACAAAAAGGATATTATTTTAAAGCTAAGTGAATATTTTGAGATAAAAGAACATAAATTTGATGGTGACCAAGATAACCCGGATATATTGGCAAAAAATATAATTAAAGATATTGAAACGGAAAATGACCATAAATTCGCCATGTATTTCAAGGATGCATACTACATTTTAAAATTGAAAAATGAGGCTGTTATGGAAAATTTTGCTGCTGACCGTTCAAAGACTTGGAGAACATTGGATGTATCAATTCTACATAAAATTATTTTGGAATACATCATGGGAATTAATGAATCCAATTTAGAGGATCATGTGAAATACACGCGTTCTGATGAAGAAGCAATTAGTTTTGTAAAAGATGGGCACTACGATCTTTCATTTTTAATGAATGCAACTAAAATAGAAGAATTGAGGGCAATTGCAGAGGCAGGTGAACACATGCCTCAAAAGTCAACATATTTCCTACCGAAAATGCTATCGGGGCTTGTTCTCTATAAAATGGAGTAATTTTTTCAAATAGTGCCAAAGGTATGTGCAATAAATAATCCAACGAAATGGGCAACAATAATTACAATAATTGTAAGTAGTACGTGTTCACCAATTACTTTCCAAGGATTTGCTTTTTGTTCTCTAGCTATTAACAGACTACTAGCAAATATAAGATAAAGACCGATAAGAACGCATATGGGTACTGCAGTACGAAGCTCGAATAAAATTACGGGTAGAATGAATATTGAAGAGAAAATAAATTTGTAAGAAAATGTTGAAATTGTCGCCTCCCAAATTTCCTTTACGGAATGTCTGTTTTGCGACTCTGCGGCTATATGGATCCCCATTGAATCTGAAAGAGCATCGGCTATAGCAATTGTCAAAATTCCTCCAATTACAACTATCTTAGAATTAGTACTTGAATTTAATCCAATCATCAGTCCAAGGGTAGTAATTACTCCAGATGTTAATCCAAAACTAAGACCTACCCTTACCGATTTTTTCATTGAATATGCTTTAGTTTTTATGATTATAAATAATTTATTATAAAATTTTTGTTGTTATATAATAATACGTAAAAATAAATAAGATAAAAGTTAATATTTTTCTGCGAACCAATTAATTTAATAAACAACTACCCATTCAAGGAAAAAGATGTCTTTGTTAGAAACTTTATTCTTTTTAATTATACTCATTCTCGCGTATTCACTTATCGTGTTTGTGTTGCATAAAATGAAAATTCTAGAAAAATATAGCATTTCATTTTATGGACCAGCTTTGTTACTTAGAACAAAAAAAGGGAGAAATTTTTTAAAAAAATTAGCCAGTATTAAACGATTCTGGCACGGCTTTGGTTCATTTGGAATAATATTCTGTTTTTTAATGATGTTCTTTGTAGTTGCTTTGTTGGTTTTCAACACTTGGACTGTTTTGGGATTTACAGCCGAACAAAAGCAAGCTTTACCCGGAATAGAATTTGCATTAGTTATACCTGGTTTAAATCCAATACTGCCTCTGGATTACATCGTATATATTATTTTAGCCCTAGTTATTGCTGTTATTGTCCATGAATTTTCACACGGAATTTTAACTATCGCTGGAAATTTGAAAGTTAAGTCTCTTGGTATCTTGTATCTTATCATACCCCTTGGTGCATTTTGTGAACCTGATGAAGAACAACTTCGGAAAACAAGAACTTCTAATAGAATGAGAGTGTATGCTGCTGGACCGACTTCAAATTTTGTTGTTGTTTTGATAAGTATGCTACTTCTTTCATTTGTTTTAATGCCGGCGGTTAATAATGCAGCTGATGGAGTTGGAATAATTGCTGTTGCTGATGATGCACCTGCAGATGATATTGGTATGAAAACAGGGATGATTCTTACTCATATCAATGATTCGAAAATTGATTCGATATATGATTTTGTTGTAGTACTGAATTCAACGAAGGCAAATCAGACAGTTAATATCTCTTATGCTTCAGGAAAACAAATTTATACAAAAATGGTGGTTTTATCTGATAAGTACGAAGAGTATGCAATTCGCTTTCCAAATCAGAATAATGTTTCTTTTAAGGGAAAAGGGTACCTGGGAGTTGGCCTTAATCCTTATATTGATTTTTTACCTATTCTGAAAAATCCATTAGGGGATTTTCCAAATAATCTCTTACTATTCTACATCATACCTTTGCTTGGATTGGAGGGCTATAATCCAATATTTGCGCCTTTCACCAATTCTTATGTTATAACTGGGCCACTGGGGGCCATACCTCCGGATGTGTTTTGGGGCATTGTCAATGCCATTTACTGGATTTTTTGGTTAAATCTGGCTGTTGCATTATTTAATGTTCTTCCTATGATTCCATTGGACGGCGGTTTTTTATTCAGTGACGGTGTCGGTTCACTTTTGAAAAAAATTAAGAAAAATATATCTGATGAAACAAAAGATAAAATCAAAAAGAATGTAACAACCTTTACATCTTTAGTTATTCTAGTTATCGTCTTATTTCCTTGGCTTATAAAATATTTTTAGAAAATCTAGAATATTAAGATATCAAACAGACTTAAGCGTCTTCTATGTCAACTCTGCAAGGAGATGGTATCTTCATCCCTGCCTTACGAAGTGCACTTTTTGCTGGTCCTATATGCTGAGGTAATGTTTCCAGGGTTACAATTATTTGATTTGCTTTTACTCTAGCAGCTACTGATACAATTTTACCGAAAGATGCTCTCATCCCTTGGGATACACGGTCCGCTCCAGCACCTGTTGCCTGTTTGTTTTCTCGTAAAACATTATGTGGGTACACTCTTACTGTCATTCTATAATTTGTAGGTCCAATTTTTTTTTCAAGAAATCGGTTGGCCGTAATACGAGCTGCTTCCAAGGCATTGTGTCTAATCTGGCATTTTTCAGTAGAAATCAATGAAAGTTTTACTGGAAAATCTGCTGACCTATTTCCAACAACAAACTGGGTAATACGCAAGTTTGGAATTCCACCCATGTATTCTTTTCTTGTAGTGGCTTGTCCTCTTATCTGTCTGTACATTACGCTTGGTTTTCGTGGCACTGTTACACATCCTTTATGATTATAGTAAGAAAATCGAAATAGATATGATATTTATAATTCTTTTCACTAAATATTTTTTAGTATTTTCTAAATTAAGGTCAAGAAGGTATGATTATTGTTAATTTTCTATAGATGGGAAAAATAACGTGGCTTTTAGTCAATCCATCTAGGTTTTATCCATGATTCCATAAATCTCTCTGTCAGTTCTGGTTTTGATTTTCCAATATCTGCTATAGTTAGAATTCCTACAAGAGAGTTATCAGATATAACGGGAAGTTTTTTGATTTTATATTTCTTCATCTCTTCTATTGCCACATCAATTTTATCTAATGGATGAATCGATTTAATATCGGAAGACATTATTTCTTTAATTTTCGTTTTTTCAGGATCTTTAACAGAACACACAGCTCTTACAATTATATCACGTTCTGTTACTATGCCTATGCATTGTTCTTTTTCTGTTACTATCAGGCAACCTATTTTTTTATCACGATATTTTAAACATGCATTTAATACAGTATCATCAGAATCTATTGAAACAACATCTTTAGTCATAATTTCTCCAACAAGCATATATCATTTCTCCAACAAAGTAAGTGAATAATTTAATGAAATATAACCTTTTAGACAAAAAACCAACTTAAACATTTACCATTTTTTCAATAAAAAATTTTAGTATTTAATTTACAAATCTGTAATAATTAGTTTTTCTCAAAATTAGATAATTTTTAATCTTTTCTAATGGGTTATTCTCAAAAGACAATAAATCCATATTGAATATTTTCCAATTAGGAAAATCCTTTTAATATCATAGTAATTCCCGAGCCCATGGAGTACCCGCTCTATCAAGCAAAAAAAGAAATCATTAATATTTTAAGAGATACATTAGATAAACTTGAAATTACTGGTGAAATAAAATTGGAAAAGCCACCTGGAGAAATGGGGGATTTTGCCTTTCCGTGTTTTTCTTTGGCCGCTCAACTTAAAAAATCCCCAATTGTTATTGCAGAGGAAATTGCTTCGAATCTATCTTCAGGCGGATGGATTAAAAATATTGAATCAAAAGCAGGTTATGTTAATTTTTACATTGATAGAAAAAAATTATCCCTTCAAACGTTTGCTCTTGTAATTAAGAATAAAGATTCTTATGGTTTTTTAGACAAGAAAAAAACAAAGGTGATTGTAGAACACACTTCTGCAAATCCTAACGGGCCTTTACATGTTGGAAGGGCTAGAAATCCGATAATTGGAGATACAATTACTAGATTGTTGAAAGCTGCTGGTTACCAAGTAAAATCTCAGTTTTACCTAGATGATATGGGAAAACAGGTCGCAATATTAACATGGGGCCTTGAAAATTTAACCGAGAAAGATGTACCAGATTCTGATTATTATAAACTGTATAAAAAGGAAGATCACCGTTTGGTCGGTTACTATCAAATTGCAAATACTAAGATGAATGAGGATAAAAAGATTGAAGAGGAAATCCAGTCGTTGATAAAAAACAGCGAAATCGGAGACATTCCAACTCTTAAGAAAATGGAAAACGCTTATCTTCCAGCACTTGAAGGCATAAAAGAAAGTCTAGGACTTATTAATATAGAAATTGATGAATTCATCCCAGAATCCACGTTTGTGAAGAATAAAAGTGTTGATGATGTTGTAAAAAAATTAAAACAATCAAAAGTATCTGGTGAAGAAGATGGGGCATATTATCTGGATTTAGAGTCCTTTGGTGTAAAAGGTAGAAATACTAAATTTTTCTTTAAAAGAAAGGATGGTACAACACTATATGCAACAAGAGATATTGCATATCATATATGGAAGGCAAAAAATGCAGATATGCTGGTAAACATTCTTGGAGAGGATCATAAATTAGAATCAAGACAGGTAGAAATTGCCTTGGAAATAATGGGTGCAGAGCACCTTCCTAAAGTTATCTTTTATTCCTTTGTTTCCTTGCCTGAAGGAAAGATGTCAACAAGACGTGGAAGAGTAGTATACCTAGATGATCTAATCAAAGAATGTATAGATAGAGCTGCAAAAGAGGTTAAAAAAAGAAGGGGAACTGAATTATCTGATGATAAAATTCAAAAAATTGCGGAGATCGTGGGCATTGGTGCTTTGAGATATAACATCATAAAAGTACAGCCAGAAAAAGACATAGTGTTCAAATGGGAAGAAGCACTTAATTTTGAGGGAAATGCGGCCCCGTTCATTCAATACTCTCATGCCAGAGCCTGTAGTATTCTTACAAAAAACCAAGATAACTTCGAAAAATTTGATGCGTCTTTGCTTACTCATCCTTCTGAAATGAAGTTAATAATGAACATGGCTCGGTTTCCAATGGTTGTTGAGGAAGCAAGTGAAGGATTTAAACCTCACATATTATCTTTGTTCTTGTTTGAGCTAGCATCATCATTTAATGAGTTTTATCGCGACTGTCCTGTTTTACCAGAAAAAAATCTAGAACTTAGAAATGCACGTATTGGCCTTGTTGATGCTACAAGAGTTGTTATTAGTAAGGGATTAGATCTTCTCGGAATTGCAGCTCCCGAGGAAATGTAAATGGATTATAAGGAAATTCGAGTCTCGAAATTAGTTACAATGATAACTAAAAAAGACACTCTTTTTTGCGGTAATTTCACAATCGATCCCTATCAATATTGTGAATTTTCCTGCAGCTACTGTGATTCTTCTCAATCTGATAGTATTAACGTCAAAACAAATGCAGTAGAGATACTTAAAGACGAAATTGAAAACCTGCAGAAAGGAAGAATAATTATCGGTTCTGTTCATGATCCTTATCAGGAAGCGGAGAAAAAATATCGGCTTACTAGAAAACTTCTCTCAGTCATTCAAGAATTTAATTTTCCTTGTCATATCCTTACAAAATCACCATCGGTTCTCAGAGATCTTGATATATTAACTAGTTTGAAAGACTGCATAGTAACAATAAGTATTAGCTCTCTAAAAAAATCGGTTTGCTCAATATTTGAACCAAATATCTCACCGCCTCCTCAACGTCTAAATGCAATAAATACTCTATCAGAAAACAACATCATTTCGGGTTTGGCAATAATTCCGATACTGCCTTATATTTCTGATAATGAGTTGGAAAAAATCATAAAATATGCAAATGATTACAATGCTTTATATGTTCTTCATAAGTCCCTTGAGTTAAAGGGCGATCAGAAAAATATATTTCTAGCATTGATTGACAAATTTAATCCAAATCTTGTATCAAAGTACCAGAAGTTGTATGGGGAAAGTTACTTGCCAGATCAAAATTATTTAAATAGAATTAAAGGTAAAATTGATACAATTTGTAAAAATATTGGTTTAGAAAATTCACTTGAGAGATTTTGTAAACATTAACTGCAATGATAGATAATTACTTCTTTTTCCTTTTTACAACTGCAATAACTAGAATCAATACTAGAAGTATAATTACTATGCCCCAAATGAGTAATTGTTGCCACAAAGGCATCTCAGTTCTCTCGTTCGGATGATCTGTTGCGCCAAATGGCATGTGTCCGCTGAAGGAAACGTCTTTATTGTAAGAAATTGGCACAATATCTTCTTTATCCCAGTTATTCCTTTCTTCTGCATCCCATTCGGTGCTTGGTATCCATATGCGGAGATCTGGATCGGAGAACAGAACAACGTTTTCGGCACTGTCCCACCACCACTCAATTTCTTCTTCCTCATCGAATAGGTATTGAACACCTATGGAAGTTCTTCCTTCTGAATATGATTCGCCGATTGTTTTTCCAAGGGCGAAATCTTTTGGAGTCTGTTCAAAAGCAAAACCGCCCCAGTATGACGTTGGCCATGGGTCAATTTCCTGCATAACAGATCCATGTCTTACAAATGCAATATGGATAAATTTACATGCAATCAGACAGGAATCTGCATGGAAATTCATGGAATGAAGATTTTCCAATTTGTCATCATACTCTTTACCGGGGTGTTCGTAGTGAAATTTGGTAAGCATAGCAGTTATGCTATAGGGTCCTACAAGACCGTCAAAATAGTCACCTCTATTCCATTGATTAAAAGGAATATTTGCAGGTACCAAATCCAAACCAGTTTTTAATATGCCCCCCTGAAGTGGGCCTCCGGGATTGGCAAGTCCTAACCACCCAAGTATTAGACCCAACTCTGAATTTAGTGTTGCTGTGTCGGGTTCTTCGGTACTTCCCCAAAGTTGGTCATATCCTCTCCATGGATTAGATTCAACAGTTGGTAACAAACCCAATGGAACACCAATTAATAGTTGCAAAAGTTTGGATCCGGTTACATCCTCAATCGAAGTTGGTGAATACCATGAAAGTTGCCCACCGTTTTGGCTATCGCCATGAAGAACCATGTACCAGCTAATTACACCAGTATTTAGATTTTCGATTGTTACGTCAAAATTTGTTGAAAATACATTCTCGTATCCTGCTTTACTACAATAGAATGGAACAATTTCAGTTTCAGACATATCAGGATAAAAGGCACCGTATATGCCCTCATTCATTACTCTTGTACCCTCATCAATTTCATAATTTGATATCGTTTCTCCTGGAATAATCCCATCTCTAGTATGGTATTGTACTCCCCAGTAATCTGCTCCACGTTCATTGAATCTATGTGCATAGCACCCGTAAGTGTGCAAAACCGGATATGTATACCGCTCTAGTTTGGAAGGTCTTATTATATTCAAATTACTCCCAAACGGATATTTCAATCTTTGAATTATTCCTTGAAACGGGTGAAATAATTCAGGTTGCACTCGCTCACTTTTACTTCCGTTTTCCAGTTCTACCTTGCCCTGTAGTGCAGGATTTTCAAAAATTAGTGCTGGATAAAAAATATTTCTACTAATCCAGCTTGAAGAATCTACAGGCGTTCCAATTATTGTTCCGGGGTTGGCTATGCCTGCAAAAACACGTGTCCACGAAGGTGCAATATCGTACTGACCGGCAACAGAAAGAATCGATTCTTTTCCCTCTTTGTCAAATCCATAATCTCGCAAAAAGCTGTAAACGGATCTGCCGGTTAATACCATCTGTGCAACTGGGACATGAGTGTATCCATTACCATTTTTCTTCCAGTATTCATTGTGCCACATTACCGCCGATGATAACTCTTCATGGTTATCAACCAGTAAAAGAGGTGATCCATGATGAGCAGCAGCATATGTTGCGGGACCAAAGAAGAAAGCACCTTGATACTCACCTGCGGGTTTTATTTCCTTGGCCTTTGTGGTATAATACCAATAGCTCCAGGGATCAATAGTTGAAAATACAACATCATTACATCCCGTTATGTTCATAATGTGTGAGTAAGTGGCTCTATACGTTTTTAGATGATCGGTAATTTCAAATGAACCTGAAAGTTGCCCTCGAGCTTTATCTGTTAAATATTCTCCAATATCAAGAATACAAAGGTCTTCTACTCCAAGTTTTAGTAATGTATCAATTGTAGTTTTTGGAACCTCTTCACATGTTGTATAAAGAAGAGGCGCATTTAAAGTGGATGCAAGTATTGCTCCCTCACATGCAGAGGCAATTAGATCCCCTTCCATTTTTGATATGTTTTGATTCCAAGAGTATTCAATAGTGAAATCTAATGGGGTGTATATATCTTCAAGGGCGTATACTACAACTGAATAATGTTTTCCTGTGGGGCACTCACCCAATTGTTCAAAATGAATCTCTTGGGAGGTTACATCTTCTTCCATTACTGATTCAAGCTCTTCTCCATTTGGCCCAAGAATACTCAGACCTAGGGTTAGATCGTCATTGTTCCAATCTATCTTGAATGTGGCATCTCTACATCCAAAGGGTGGAGCGTCAGGTATGGTAATTTCTTCCCCAGGATATTTCGTAATTTTACAATCATATTGGGTTATTGGTTTTCCCAGGATGTTGAGCAATGCTTCCAAGTTGCTGCCATATATCAAAAATTTATCCTTGAACAACCCAGGTAGTAAATAATGTGTGAAACTGTCTTCGTCTCCGCCTTCAGTGGGCATGTTTGTTACACCAAGTCGCCAGAGACCAGGCTCATATACATATGAAAAACATGATTCATGCGGCCCGTTTGTAATTGTCATTTCAGACGATGAACTGGTCTGAAGCCAATCATTCTCATAGTTACAATATAGTTGTAAATCAGGATCGACCGAAGGTATAGTTACGATTGGCGGAAAACCGGGTACCATTTCCATAATTTTTGAGTTTATTACAACTCCAGCATACCAGAGATCAGCCTTTACGTATTTGTATTCATCTTCAACGGTGAATCTTTCGTATTCAGGCGCAGGGCCGTAACTACGTTTTACCTTGAAATTTTCAATTGCAACCTCGCCGGATATAGTTCCCTCAATCGAATTTGAAGTGAAGTTGTCTGGTTTTTCATAATCCTCTTCTATTACTGCGATTACTGCCTGATCTGCATAAGACCAATCATTAAGAGCAATTTGACTAGCAATCTCAAATGGATCACTTGAACTAATCATTGTATAATTTCTTGAGTTCCATCTATCTTCAAGATCATTTTTGTCTACATTTATTGAAGTCAGTTTATCTAATCGATTACCGCAATAGCTCATCCAATCCTCCATAAAGTAATGGATACTATCGTAGTCATTTAAAAATCGATATTTGTCGTCCTCAGGATAGGTCTCATCAGGTTGAAAGAATAAAACGGGGTTAGAAAAAAGTACATCTCCATTGTTAAAAACCGATGAAGGTATGGAGGCAAGATATGCATAATCGTCAACATAGCTTTCTTTATCAAACTCAACAAATGTTACTCTTTTCATTGGAGTAAATGATTTCCAAGGAATTCCTTTTTCAAACCCTTTATAATGGGCAGCACTGCCTGCAAAAACTGCTGTTCCAATTGTTCCTGCAACCATTATAAGTATTATCATTATTACTAAAATAACGTTACCTCTAGGATGTTTATGCAACATAATTTTTCCCCATGGAAACTTTAATGAAAGTTAATTAAATATGTGTTATGACGTATACAATTCAAGAGTATATATAATTTGTTATAAATTATAAATGAATGATATTTAGACCTAATTTTATTTGATACCAAATACATATAAAACCAAAA
>Ga0272443_10007191_pt1 | contig 10719 bp, 8 predicted proteins | sample SSMAcet12_FD_193581 | JGI IMG/M metagenome (GOLD analysis project Ga0272443, IMG submission 193581) | Marine sediment archaeal communities from Little Sippewissett salt marsh, Falmouth, MA, United States - SSM-Acet-12 | ecosystem: Environmental > Aquatic > Marine > Wetlands > Sediment ... | reverse complement strand
AAAACCGATTCTCCGCCCGCTGACCGTCGCGGGTCATCGTGTAGAGGATCACACTGCCGATCGCCTTTCCGGTCGGAAGCGTGAAGAGGCGTGCTCGCGCTGCTTGCGGGGTCGTTTGCCATTTCGTGGCGAAAACGACGTTGCCCGCCCGGTCCATCACGTCGACGTAATACTGGGCGTTAGCCGAACCTGAGAGCGTCAGGTGCATTGTGGGATAATCCTCGGTTGAGAACTCGATCGGGGCGCAGCGCCAGCCGTTCGATGCGCCGGCATTGCCTGCAATGCTCATGACGCCGGCGTCATTTTCTGGCTCCCACGCGTTGTCACGGCCCTGGGCCCGAATGTTCTCCCAGCTCGGCCGGCTGGGCCGGGTTCCCAGGACCAGCCGGGCACAGGCGCGCGGGCAGGGATAAGGATGGGCGTGGTAGCTGTCCGGGCCTTCCCACGCCGAGCCCTCAGGCAGAATCAGGCCGCGATTGGGCCACGTGCCTTGCCCCAGTTCCTTGATGCGTGCGAGCGTCGGTAGCGGCGGGTCGAGCGACGTATCGAGGCGTGCGTCCCACACGTCGTTCTTCGTCAGTACCAGCTCGATGTTCCCCGAGTTGGTGTAGACGAGGGCATTGATGTCGCCGTTGCCGATCAGCAGGGCGTATTCCAGGATGTCATCGAGCCGCTCGACGGTGATGGCCGCGTCGTCCAGAGCTTGGACAAACGGAATTGTCTCTGCCGCAGAGACCGTCATCAGTTCAACCGTCAGAGCGATAGCCGCCGTCAGGATGCGCTTCATGTATCTACCCCTCGGGTCCTCCTGTTGTTTTCAATCACGGATCACAGAGTCCAGGGGCTGCGTAGGGAGCGAGACAGCAGACGCGTCGCCTCCTCGTCGCCTGCGAAGGTCTCCTGGCTAGGGTCCCATGTCAGGGATCGCTGTAGCTTGTAGGCGATAATCGTCAGATGGCCCAGTGAGGCGGAGCGATGGCCGATCTCGGGGCCGCAACTGGGCTGGCGCCGGGTGCGAATACAGTCGAACCAGTTGGCGTGATGGTTGTTGTCGCCGGGATTGACCTGCCGCGTGGTCAGTTTCATCTCTTCGAAGAGCGACTCCGGCCCAGCTTCGATCGGTCCGCCCGTCGTCATGGACGTCACCCAGCCGCGCTCTCCGACGAACAGGCCACCGAAGTTTCCGGCCAGCCGCGCCGTGCCAGGCACCGCCCGATACAGGTCTTTGACCTGGCCCCAATGATCGACCAGGTGGAGCAATGTTCCGTTGGCGTAGCGACAGGTGAGCGTGGGGTATGTCCCGCTGCTGGGGTGGATCAGCTCGACCGGACCACTGTTCTCCATGCCCAACGCGTATTGGATGACGTCGGCGCTGTGCGAATGGTGCCAGGTCACGGAAGCGACGCCAAAGTCCTCGCAGAAGGCCCAGGGCACCACACCGGGCGACGGATTGATATGAAACAGTCGGTTGTACGGCTGCCAGGGAGCCGGCCCGACCCACAGGTCCCAATCCAATCCTTCCGGCACAGGCTCGGCCGGCAGAGCGAAGGGCAGAGGGACGTAAGCGTTGCGGCAGCCGTCGACGTCAACAGCGTTTGCGTATGGCTGGAAACGGGGACTGCCGAGGGCACCGGCCAGGCTGTGCCACAGCGTGAAGACGGACTTGACCTTGCCAAGTCCGCCGGTGCGAACGAAGTTACAGACTGCGCGAATGGTTGGGATGGAACGATACTGAGTTCCGGTCTGAAAGATGCGGCTGTAGCGCTGCACCGTCTCGACGAGTTGGCGGCCTTCACGAATCGTCAGCGAGATCGGCTTCTCGCAATAGACGTCCTTGCCCGCCTTGACGGCTTCAATTGCCAGCGGAGTATGCCAGTGGTCCGGCGTGACGATCACCACGGCGTCGATATCCGTCCGGGCCAGAAGATCGCGGTAGTCGTTGTAGGTGACGCAGCCGCTGTACCGTTCGCTGCCTCGGCGCGCGGCGTACACCTGCTCGACATGCGCCTTGCCTTGCTCGCGTCGCGAGCGATCTACGTCGCAGACGGCCAAGACCTGAATCTCTTTATCACCCGCCAGGCGCCGCAGATGACCGTGCCCCATCAGGCCGTGGCCGATCAGACCCACGGCGATACGTTCGCTCGGAGCGCTGTCTCCCTGCGCATTCGAAACTGAAGCCGGTACAATCCAGGGAACGGCCACGGCGCCGGAGAGGGCCGCCGTGCGTGCCATGAAATGGCGGCGGGTGCAGCGACCGTGGGGTATCTTGTCTGTCATTGTTAGCTTCTTTCTGCCAGAGCCACACACTTTTCGTTGAGGAAGGTGATGTCCTGAATCCACTCACCCCCAAACTCTACCGCGAATATGGTAGGTATGGGGTCGGACTCGGACATTCGGGTGAGAAGGGGCGTGGCGTCCTGAACCCCAGCCAGCCCGTCCACTCTGACGATTTCGGGCGCCGCGTCCATCACGAGGTTCTTTGCCTTGGACTCGACGGCTTCGCAACCCATTGTCCTGGCGAACTCGAGAATCCTCTCACGGCCTGTCTGCCTGGCGAGTTCGTCATCCACATGATAAGTCAGTAGGCGAATGCCGGCGGCATCTAGCTTGAATCGAATCTGCTTCCTGTCATCAGGGGTGAGTTGGTCATCAAGCTGTCTGGGGATGTCGGCACTGACCTTCTGGAGACTGCTCGCACCGACGTACAGCAGACCCTGTTCCGCCGCCTTATCGATCAGGTCGAACAGCGTCAATTCAGTATTGGGAGGGGGGGCGAGGGCCAAGCGCCAGCCGAGGCGCTCCTGAGCGCGGACAGCGGGCGTCAGTCTGGCGCTGGGTGTTGTCGGAGCGGCCAGGTCGCCCAGGGCGAACTGGGTCGCGGCCAGGTAGAACCGCAACATCGTCGGGTCCCAGAAGACGTACGGATTGTGCGCGATCGTGCAGTAGAAGACCCGTCCACGCCCGTATTGGCGGACCCAGGCCAGGGCGTAGTCGTTGTCGTCGCGGTGGCAGTTGCCCCGGGGCTGACCGTCGATGGTGGTCTTGTCCATATCGATACTGAACAGGACGCGCACGCGGTCGCGGGAGTAGGGGGCGTGGACCCGGAAGAATTCGTCGCGGTAGTCGAAGCCCTTGCCGCCGAACGCCTGGTTGACGGGATGGCCGGGATCGTCGAGCTTGATGAAGACGTGTTCGTCGCTGTCGTAATGGTTGGCGCCGCGCGCGCCCAGCATGATCCCGAACTCGGGCCAATCCTCATGAGCACCGGGCCAGCGGGTAAAGGCGACCGTCGTGCCATGGACACCCATCAATCCGCCGCCTCCGTAGACGAACTCAACCAGGCTCTGACGCAACGCCGGGCTCTCGAAGAGATTGCCCACGGTGTTGTTGAAGAACACCGCGTCGAATCGACTCAGGCTGTCCGGCTCGAATACGGCAGGTTCTCGGCTGACGACCGTCTCATAGGCGCCGGTCCTCTGCCCCATGCGCGTAAACGCCTGATTCGCCGTGGGGATGGAACCGTGTCCGCCGTAGCCGACATTGTGATCGAAAATTAGCAGCCTGCGCGCTTTCCGAGGCGCGGCAGGAGGCTCAGTGGGAATGGCTTGCTCGATGCGCTCTCGCTCTCCGGCCCGGGGCTGTGCTGAGGTCCGTTTTAGCCAGGGAATGGTGAGTGCACTCGCCGCGGCCGTGGTCTGCCCGAGGAACGTTCGACGGGTTAAGACTCCTCTGGGTGTTGTCCCTACCTTCATGCCGTGCCCTCCATTGGTCGGTGGAATACGGGTCGCGCTTTGTGTCGGTCAAAGCTGCAGATCAGTGTAGTGGATGGAGAGGCGGCGGGCAACGGCATTGTCTGCATTGTGTCTGGCCCGGCGGTTGTTCCTTTGAGCGTGGACACAATACCCTCTTAGCGGTAGCATGAAGTAGCGTACGGGGTGGAAGAAGGGGCAGACGGCTCTTGCGGGTATACAGTTCGGTGTAAGAAAGGAGACACGACTATGGACTCTCAAGGTATGGCACATGCAAGTGGACTGCCAGATCGACGTACCTTTCTGAAGCAGTGCGCGGGCCTCGTCGGTGGGACGGCGCTGGCCTATAGGCTCCTACCGCTCTCGGGTGCGGCGGGAGAGATCGTGGCCCAGGATGACCCGCGCCTCCACACAGAATGGATGGAATACCCGGGGCCCAAGGCCGGCGTCCGGGCCTATCTGGCCCGACCGAAGGAGGAGAAGAAGCGGCCGGCCGTGATCGTGATCCACGAGAACAGGGGCCTTCAGCCCCACATCCAGGACGTGACGCGGCGCATGGCTCTGGAGGGGTTCGTGGCCCTGGCGCCGGATGCCCTCTCTCCGCTCGGCGGGACTCCGGAAGACGTCGACGCCGAACGCTCGGGCATGCGCGAATTGGATGGCGAGGAGACAACCCAGAATTTCGTGGCGGCGGTCAAATTCCTCAAGACGCACTCCCTGTCGACGGGCAAGGTTGGTTGCACCGGCTTCTGTTGGGGCGGCGCTATGACGAACCAGGTGGCGGTGAACGCGCCGGATCTGGCGGCAGCCGTGCCGTACTACGGCCGGCAGCCTGCGGCCGAAGATGTGCCCAAGATCAAGGCTGCGATGCTGTGCCATTACGCTGGAAACGATGAGCGAATCAATCGGGGCATCCCCGCGTTTGAAGCGGCACTCAAGGCCGCGAAGATCGACTACGAGATCCACGTATACGAGGGCGCCCAGCATGCGTTCAACAACGACAGCAATCCTGGGCGGTACCACAAGGAGGCTGCGGAATTGGCGTGGAAGCACACCATTGCCTTCTTCAAAGAGCGGTTGAAAACGTGACGTCGACGTTGTGGCATGGTTCTGCTTGCTGGTCGATTGTCTATCGGCGCATACAGCAGGCTTTGAACTTACGGCCACTACCACAGGGACACGGATCGTTGCGGCCCACCTTGCCCCCGGGTGCGGCGGGAACAGCCGTCACCGGCGCGTTCTGCTGGAGGTGACGCAGGGCCCTGACCTGTGCGAGAAACGGCTCGCAATGCGTGAAGAACTTCTGGTAGCCGGCGCAGAGGTAATTCAGCCCGGGTTCGCCGTCAGGTGTTTCAATGAATCGATTCTTGGGGCATTCGCCATTGCACGTGGCCCGGACACTGCACGTCTGGCAATAGCGGGGCAATGTGTCCAGTTTCGCTTGCCCGAACGCTTTCTGCGCGGGGCTTTCCAGTAAGTTGACCAGCGGTGTCGTGCGAATGTTGCCCAGACGGTGGGCTGCGTCCACGAAATGATCGCAGGAAAAGAAATCGCCATTGTGTTCGATGACGGGAATACCGCCACAGGTTTCTTTGAAGATACAAAGCGTATGCCCCTGTCCCAGTGCGGGCCGGGCCGCCTCCTCGAAGATTTGTATCCTGATCCGACCGATGTCCTGCGCCACCCACTCGTCGAACACGGCGCAGAGAAAGTTGCCCCAGGCTTCGGCAGGCACCGTGCGGTTGCTTACGCCACCGAGAGCGTCGGACTGCGGCTCGACGAGAGGCAGAAAGGTCAGGTAGTTAGCCTGGAGTTCTTTGAAGAATCGGTACACCTGTGTTGGGTGTTGGACGTTGCAGGCATTCACGACGCAGAGGATCTCGCACGGGATGCGATACTGCAGCAAGAGTCTGTACCCGCGAATCACTTGCTCATGGGTGGGCTTTCCATCTTTTGTCAGTCTGTATAGGTCATGCATGTCCGGCGGACCGTCCAGGCTGATACCGACGGCGAAATTCTCGGCCGCCAGGAATTGGCACCACTCGTCGTTGAGGAGCGTTCCATTGGTTTGAATACCGTTGACGATGCGGCGCCCGGAAGGCAAGTGTCTGCGCTGCAGGTCCACGATCTTGTGGAAGTAGTCCAGCCCCAGCACCAACGGCTCTCCACCGTGCCAGGAGAACCGGATCACTGAATCGGGCCAGGCCTCAATGTGCTGGACGATGAACGCCTCGAGAACATCGTCGGGCATACGGGACGACGCGCCGCTGTGATAGAGTTGCTCCTTCTCCAGATAGTAGCAGTAGTGGCACCCCAGATTGCAGCGGGACCCTGCCGGCTTGGCGAAAACCTGGAAGTCGCGAGACGCTCTGGTCACGAATTGTCCTCACACGAAGGGCAGGTGGTTCACAGGGCTCTGGGGCCGCACTGCCTGGTTGTAGATACGGACCTCGTCGATGAGGCCGGAGAAGAAGCTGCCAGCCGATCGGTCCGCTCCGCAGCCGATGAACAGCCCACCGGTTGAGCCGGCCACACTCGGCGGGGAGTCTTCGGCGACGAGGACATCGTCCACATATAGCGCCCGGGCCGAACCATCCCATACGAAACCGACACGATGCCAGTCACCGTCGGTGACGCTGGAGGATGATATCAGGGGCTGCGGCACTCGTCGCCCACCTGACGGCTGTGACAGGCGCGTCATCAGGTTGCCTTGATCGTCGGCCAGAAGCCAGTCCACCCCGGTCGCTTGCGCAATGATAACTTGTCCCGGGGCGCCGCCTTTGATCCACGCGAACGCACTGAACGCCCCGGCGGCCGGGTCCAGGATGAAGTCCGTGCGGATGTGGTCGTCCACACCGTCGAGTTGAATCGCACCCTTGGCTCTGCCGGCAGCGGGCTGCCATTGGGGGGCGCCAAGAAGCGTTCCGTCGAAGCTTCCAGCGCTGTCCTTGGCCGTGCCGCCTTCGGTCTCGTCCAGTTTGTAGTGCGCGACCAGACGGTAGTCTTTCAGCTTGGCCCGGAAGAACCCGATGGTCAACTGCCAGGCCAGTTCGGCCGCTTCGCGGTGATATCGATCGGGCCGGCTGTCGTTAAAGAAGGCGTGGTTGGCGCCCTGATGCAGGTAGATCCCGTAGTCGATATTGGCGGCCTTGAGTGCCGCTTCGAATGCGTCGATGCCGGCGTTGATGCGCGTGTCGAGACCGGCGTAGTGACAGAGGACGGAGGCTCGAATCTTAGGCACATCCGCCGAGGCAGGCTGGCTGCCATAGAATGGAACCGCGGCGTCCAGATCCGGTGCGTTGACGGCCACCTGGTTGGTCATCCCGCCGCCCCAGCAGAAACCCGTGCACCCGACCGTGCCTGAGGAGAGTGGATGTGTCTTGAGGTACTGAACGGCCGCGACAAAGTTCCCGATTGTTGCTTCGGTGTTGAGCTGCCCGAGAAGCGAAGTCGCCTGACTGGTGTTGGCGGGTGTGCCACCCAGTGGTGACAGGGCGTCCGGGGCGATCGCGTGGAATCCCTCCAGGGCAAAGCGCCGCGTGACGTCCTCGATTTGGGGCTGGAGCCCGGTGTTCTCGTGGATGACGATCACGCCCGGCAAGTCCTCCTGGCCGCTCGGCCGGGCGGCGTACGCGATCATGTCACCCGTCTGCCCCGGGTAGGTGATATACTCCGTCAACAGGCGGGAGTCGTCCGCGGCAATGACTTGAGCCCTCGCACTCCTGAGACCGAGTTGAGGCAGGGCGGCCAACACGGTGGCGCCACCGGACAGCAGGGCACCTCGCCTCAGAAAGGCTCGACGATCCAGAGGCCGGTCTGAATGTCTGCCCTTTTTGGGGGCCGGAGATTGCATATCCGCTCTCATAGGCTATCCTCCTTCTCACCTTGTTCCTTTACGATATGGCATTCCACGCCAGGCATCAAGGCCAAGTCTGCGTTGATCTTCAGAAGTACTATGCGGCATGATCCGTCGCGGCCCAATTGACGATAGGCGATGTCCATCTCTCACGTCAGATTGGTCGAGCCTTGCCTGGCCCCGTGGATGAAAAGGGAGGCGGCGAACGCAAACGGCTCGCACAGGGAGTCCGCCCTCCATTATCATGGGTTATGGCCGGGCTGCGCACGCCGTGTTGCCGTAAGTCGTTGTGGGAAATAGACTAGTGCCATTGTCCGTCAGGGTGAGGGTCTTGAGTACCCGGCCGGGGACAAATAGGGGTCATTGGGCGGGCACGGCGTATATCCGCCCGACAGGCGGTATCGATTGTCCAGCCTTCTGGCGAGGCAGTGACCTTTCTCGCTTTACATCTCTCCTGCCCTAATCTATGCTGGTTCGCAGAAGTAGGAATTGGCCGATGCGAACGCAATCTATAGACACCGATATCAAGACGGAAGCAGCACTTATTGCCATGCTGCGAAAGGCGAAACCGCACCAGAAGTTCGCCCAGGTCCGATCTTTGTCTCAGATGACACTCAGTCTGTCGCGAAGGGCCATTGCCCGACGCAACCCCCACCTGAAGGGGAATGACCTGTACGAGTTGTTCGTCCGACACCAATATGGTGAAGCCCTGGCCATACGATTTAGGCGGTATCTCGAGCGCCGAAGCGATGAAGAAGCCTGATGCACTCTTCGCCATCACCCCAGTTATCCGGGCATTTGATGACTTGGCAATTCCGTACTATCTCGGGGGATCGATTGCCAGTTCGGTGCACGGCGTTGCGCGCGCCACGATGGATGTGGACGTCATTGCTGATCTGGGACGAGATCACGTCGGTCCTTTGGTCACGCATCTGAAGGATGAGTACTACATCGACGAACAGATGATCAGGGATGCCATTGCCCGTGTTTCCTCCTTCAACCTAATCCACCTGGAGACAATGGTGAAGGTTGATGTTTTCGTTCAGAAGACAGATCCATATCACAGATCGGCGCTGGCCCGAAGGATCAAGGATCGATTGGTCGAAGACGATGAGGATTCCGCCTTCTGTATTGCAGCCGCGGAGGACATCATCCTCACCAAACTGCAGTGGTACGAGCTGAGCGGTGCGGTCTCGGAAAGACAGTGGCTCGATGTCCTCGGTGTCATCAAGGTACAAGGCGAATCGTTGGATCGGGAATACTTGTGTACCTGGTCGGAAACGCTCGGCCTTCTGGAACTGCTGAAGGGAGCCTTCTCTGAAGCGGGCGTAGAGCTGTGACCGGGAAGGTCCTGCAAGAGGAGCAGGCCGTTTCACTCACTGCAAGGCCGATCGACGGATGAAGCGGGAAGGCCTTCATTGGCCTCCCATTGGGTCTCAGCGGCCAGCCGGGGATTGTGCTTGGCATACAACGCGTGCAGGCCCCCGTTCCGCTGAGCCTCGAAGACCGGCGCCATGAGGCGATCATACTCCTGCCCGAGAGCAGGGTATTTACCCGCCGTCTTGGGATAGGCCGAGAGAGCGATCGCAAGGCCGAGCGCCCTGGGCCCATCGGACGGTGGCAGACAGGCATAGAGGTAGGTCGCTACGAAGGCCGGTTTTCGGAGGGCCGGATCCCGCCCCCGCCGGCGGATTCGCCGAGTCTTGCCCCAAAGATGCCCGAGAAGCTGATGCGGTTCGAACTCCGGATGGCTTTGGGCATGCTCCTTGCACGCGATTTGACAACGTTCGACGAAGTGCCAGGCCTTGGCTTCCGGATTGAAGAGAAGTCGTAGAAATCGCCTCATCGCCACGGCCTATCGCTCCGTCAACGCCCTTATTTGTTCCCAGGATCCGCTTCTTGGGCCCTTGTCGACGGTGGATCTTACCGGGGCAAGCCGATGTGACAGGGCTCGGGGAAATAGTAGCAGGAAGCGGCGCCTCGGGCAATCCCAAGCTTGAGGCTATCCGGGCCAGTCTGTCCGCAGGAAGTGCGCTCAGCCCTTTTCCTGGGGCCGATAAGGCGGATTTGGGGCGCTGACGGGGCAAAATTCGGGCGGCGCACGTGGAAAAAGTAGGCGCTGCATTATTTTGGATTTATGGGGCTCTTCTTTGAACCGGCGGGCTGTCACGACGTGGTGTTAGGGTATTATGGGAATTGAAGGCAGTCTATGGGCTGGTTCAGTGTTAAGAATGGGCCCTGGAGGGAAATTAGGTAGTTATACCTAATTGAAATCCGGGTTTTCATGTGGTAGAATGGGTACTGCTTGGGAGTTCGGGCGTCGCTTCAGCGCTTGCATTCGCCAGAATGGGCACCCAAGCACGGTAAGAGATAGAGAGCAAGGAACAGGGTGAGAGAGACATTCCTCGGGAGGAGGGATCCCTCGCAGAAGGACCGGACGGACCCGACAAGTTGCCAGCGGTATTCTGAAAGGCCCGTGCGCCTGGGGCGAACGGACCTGAGCCTGGCAGGCATGTTGAAGAGTCAATATCGCAGGGGGGTGTCGCCGCAACAGCATCTGTGGGCGACGTGATGGGTCCATGAAAACCTACGCCACGATATATTTTGGGACGATGATGCTCGCGATGGTGCTCGTGCCCATCGTCTCGCGCTTGGCGAAGCGGCACCGCCTCGTGGATGCCCCCGGGCCGCGTAAGGTGCATACAACGCCGATCCCGCGGATAGGCGGAATCGCCTTCACGCTGGCGACACTTCTGCTGGTCTTGCCGGCGCTGTTTCTCGGCAATGATATTGGCCTGTTCTTGGGCGAATCACGTCTGCAGTTCATTACTCTGCTCGTCGCAGCGGTCTTCATTTTTGGGGTGGGTTTGATCGACGATCTGCGGTCGTTGTCCGGATATGTCAAACTTGCTTGTCTTGGCATAGCATCCCTGGTGGTCTGCGCATCCGGTTCCACACTCGATTCCATCTCAGTGGGGCCCTGGTTTGAGATCCAGACCTATTGGGCTGCTTGGCCGCTGACGATCCTGTGGATCACGATGATCACGGTCTGTATGAACTTCATCGATGGTCTGGATGGCTTGGCTGGGGGGATCGCCGTGATTGTGTGCGGGG
>Ga0272443_10007190_pt1 | contig 10720 bp, 9 predicted proteins | sample SSMAcet12_FD_193581 | JGI IMG/M metagenome (GOLD analysis project Ga0272443, IMG submission 193581) | Marine sediment archaeal communities from Little Sippewissett salt marsh, Falmouth, MA, United States - SSM-Acet-12 | ecosystem: Environmental > Aquatic > Marine > Wetlands > Sediment ... | reverse complement strand
GTCGGGGACGTACCCGAGCCGTGCCTTCGCGGCGAGGGGTGCGCGCACGACGTCGTGGCCGCAGACGAGCACGCGACCCGCGGTCGGGCGCAGGAGCCCGGTGATGGCACGGATCGTCGTCGACTTCCCCGCCCCGTTCGGCCCGAGCAGGGCGACCACCTCGCCCGGACGCACCCGGAGGTCGACCCCAGCGACCGCCAGGTGCGCGCCGTAGCGCTTGACCAGACCCTCGACCTCGATCATCGCCGTCGACCCGGTGACGTGCGGGCGGCGTCACACGTCGCGTGACGCCGCCCGCACGATCGGTTCAGCGTTCGCCCGCGGCGGCCGCCCGGCCGTCGCGCAGCGCGGCGATGGCTTCGAGGAGGATGTCGTCCCCCTCCACGTCGACCAGCGCCTCGCCCTGGATCTCGGAGAGCTGGGGCCGACGGCCGAGCGCGACGAACTCGAAGGAGCCGTCCTCGCCCACGTCGGTGCTCCCCACCTCGACGCCGTCGATCAGGATGGTGATCGTCTGGCCGGCGTCGCCGCCGCGCCCCTCGACGGAGATCGTCTGCGCCAGCCGCGAGTCGGTCACGAGCAGGTCGGGGAGGATCCCCTCGTCGCTGATCGAGCGCCGCTCGGGGGTGAGCCACTCGAACGAGGTGTACGCGAACTGACCGCCGTCGGCGAGGGACACGACGCTCTGCGCGACGCCCTTGCCGAAGGTCCGCTCCCCGATGATCAGCGCGCGGCCGTTCTCCTGCAGGGCACCGGCGACGATCTCGGAGGCCGAGGCGGAGTTGCGGTTCACCAGGACGACGATCGGCGCATCGACCACGCCGCCCGGATCGGCCGACGCCAGTCTCTGGGTCACGCCGCGCGCGCGCTGGAAGACGATGTCGCCCTGCTCGAGGAACTCGTCGGCCACCAGGATGCCCTGCGTGAGCAGGCCGCCCGGGTTGTCGCGCAGGTCGAGCACGAACGACTTCGCGCCATCGAGCTGCAGGCGCATGATCGTCTCGAGCAGCTGTTCGTACACGAGCTGGTTGCCGAACGAGCTGATGTGGACGTACCCCACGTCGCCGTCGACGATCGCGCCCGACACGTTGACGATCTCGATCGTGTCGCGCACGATCTCGAACACGACCGGCTCCTCCTCGCCCGGGCGCAGGAAGGCGATGCGGACGGTCGTGCCGCCGGGGCCCCGGACCAGCTCGACGACCTCGGTCGTCGTGAAATCCGACACGTCGACGCCGTCGACCTCGAGGAAGATGTCGCCGCGCTGGACGCCGGCTTCGTACGCGGGGCCGCCCCGGTAGACATTGAGGATCTCGACGCCGCGGCCGGTCTGGCGGTTGTAGGGCGTGAGCACCGCGCCGATGCCCTCGAAGGTCCCGCTGCGGTCCTGCAACTCCCGCGCCGCGTCGCGCGGCTCGAGGTAGTACGTGAAGGGGTCGCCGACCGCCTCGATCATGCCGTTGATCGCGCCACGGATGACGGTGTCGTCGTCGATGTCCTCGAGGTAACCCGTCTTGAGCGCGCCGTAGGCCTGCACCAGGGCGCGGCCGCCCGGGGTACCGAGGAACTCGCCGGCGAAGTCGCGCGAGAGCTGGGCCTGCACGACGACGGTCGTCAGCAGGCCGGTCACCAACAGGACGAAGAAGATCGGCCGCTTCACGAGATCACCAGGCGGCGGGGGTCGGTGGACACCGGGGGGCAGGAGTTCATGCGGCAGTATAGGTGCCCTCAGGCATGAGAACCGTGTCCTGGTGCGCACCTGCGGGGTAGGCCGCGGCCACGGGGGCACGGCGGGCGGGTTCCCGCCGGGGGGGGCGGCCGCGGGCCCGCGGTAGACTCACGGGCGTGCAGCTCCTCCACGCGACCGCCGAGGCGGTCCCCTTCGCGAAGACCGGTGGCCTCGCCGACGTGCTCGGCGCCCTGCCGGCGGCCCAGGCCGAGCTCGGCCACGACGTCCTGGTGGTTCACCCGTGGTACGCGCGCCTCGCTGCCGAGCCGCCGCCGCTGTGGATCGGCGACGTCAGCGTCCCCTTCGACGGCGGTCACGTCACCGTCGGCGTCGGTACCCTGGAGGCCGGCGACGTGCGGTTCGCGTTCGTGGGCCACCCGTCGTTCCAGCGCGACGCGTTGTACGGCTACCCCGACGACGCCCGGCGCTTCGCGCTCTTCTCGCGCGCCGTGCCTGCGGTCGCCGCTCGGCTCGGCTTCTTGCCCCACGTCGTCCATGCGCACGACTGGCACGCGGCATCGCTCGCCGCGCTGCTGCGCCACGCGGCACTCATGCCGCCGGGTTTCGCGGGCCTGCCCTCGGTGCTCACGGTGCACAACGCCCAGTACCAGGGCTGGGCCGACGCCGCGGACGTCGTGGCCTGGGGCCGCTTGCCGGGCACGCTGGCCGGGACGCTGGCGCTGCACGGCAAGGGCAACCTGCTGCATGCCGGGCTGCGCACGGCCGACCGGGTGACGACCGTCTCGCCGACCTACGCCCGGGAGCTGCTGCAGCCGGCCGTCGCCTACGGCCTCGAACACGCCTTCGCCGACCTCGGTCCGCGGCTGGTCGGGATCCTCAACGGGCTCGACCTCGATGCCTTCGACCCGGCCACGGACGCAGCGCTGGCCGCCGGTTACGACGCGGACGACCTCGGCGGCAAGGCGACCTGCCGCGGCGCGTTGGCGCGCGAACTCGGGCTGGATCCGCAGCGGCCGCTCCTCGGCGTCGTCTCCCGGCTCGCCGACCAGAAGGGCATCGACCTGCTGGTCGATGCGCTCCCGGCGGTCCTCGACCAGGGATGGAACCTCGCGCTCCTCGGCGCGGGCGATCCGGCGCTCGAGGCGGCCCTGTCCGCGGCGTTCGCGGCCCACCCGGACCGCCTGGGCGGTCGGATCGGCTACGACGAGGGGCTCGCGCGCCGCATCTACGCGGGGGCGGACGCGCTGGTCGTGCCCTCGCGCTTCGAGCCGTGCGGCCTCGCGCAGCTGATCGCCATGCGCTACGGCACCCTGCCGGTGGCGCGCGCGACCGGGGGGCTCCTCGACACGATCGACGATGGCCGCACGGGCTTCCTGTTCACGACCGCCGAGGCCTCGGCGCTGGCCGAGGCGCTCGCCCGCGCGCGCCTCGTCCACGACGATCGTGCGCGTTGGCGTGGCATGCAGGCCGAAGCGATGGCGATGCGTTTCGACTGGGCGAGGGCGGCGCGCGCGTACGACGACCTCTACCACGACCTCGTCGCCACGCCCGGGCCGGCGACCGCCGCCGCCGGCGGCGCCGCGCTTCCCGGCGAGGACGGCGGCTCGTGATGGGTCCGGAGGCGGGCCCGTCCGCAGCGGCGGTGCCGGACCCGCTGCTCGAGCTCGCCACGGCGGGCGACTGGCGGGCGCTCGCGCGACTCGGGCGGTTCGGCCTGGCCGGCCGCACGTTGCGGCTGGCGAACGCGGGCGAGGCCGGCGACGACGTGTTCGAGACCCTCGACGCGCTCGCCGAGGTCGAGATCGCGGTCCGCGCGAAGGCCGTCGGCCGGGCGCGTCGGCGGTTCGACGGCCTCGAGCGCCGGTCGTTCGACTGGATCGACTGGGACGCCGTGGCCACCGACCTGGAGCGGTTGGCCGTGGCGGTCCCCGCCGTCGACCGGCGGGAACCCGACGCGGCGCGCGAGGCGCTCGCGGGGATGCGCAGCGAGGCGTTCACGGCCGAGCGGGAGATCCTGCTGGGCACGCTGGCCATCCTCGAGGGTGACGAGACGGCCGGCCTCGCCCACTTCGAGGCCGGCCTCGCGCGCGACCCGAACCACGTGCGCGGGCTCACCAACCGCGGCAACGTGAAGCTCGAGGCCGGCGACGTCGACGGCGCCATCGCGGACTACGAGCGCGCCATTCGCGTCGACGAGGGGTTCGCCAACGCCCACCACAACCTCGGCGTTGCGTACCGCCGCAAGGGCCAGATCGGCAAGAGCGTCGCGGCCCTTCGGCGCGCGCAGCGCCACGCGGCCCGGCGCGACGCCGAGGACGCGCGCGCGAGCCTCGGCGGGGGTTCGCGGGGCGCGCGCTCGGGACCCGCGAGCGGCGGCCGGTTGTGGCGCTGGCTGCTGATCGGGGCGCTCGGGGTGGCGGCGTACGTGTTGCTGCAGCAGCGCGGCCTGATCTGACGCCCCGTTCGGGTTCGTAGCCTGGGCTGCATTCCCCGGCGAGGACCGCCCGTAGCATCACCTTGTACAAACCTTTGACACTCTTTTGGAGGTCGATCGACATGAAGCGTTTCATCACCACCCTGCTCGCCGCCAGCGTCCTGTCATGGGGCGCCGCCCAGACGATCGTCGACATCGCCGTCGGCAATGAGGACTTCAGCACCCTCGTCACCGCCGTCACCGCCGCCGGCCTGGTCGAGACGCTGTCGGGCGAGGGCCCGTTCACCGTCTTCGCCCCGACCAACGCGGCGTTCGAGGCGCTGCCCGAAGGCGCGCTCGACGCCGTCCTCGCCGACGCCGACCTGCTGACGGCCGTCCTGACCTACCACGTCGTCGCGGGTGACGTTCGGGCCGCCGACGTCGTCTCGCTGAGCAAGGCCGCCACCGTCCAGGGCGAGTACCTGGCCGTCTCGACGGAGAACGGCGTGCAGGTCGATCAGGCCAACGTCGTGGCGACCGACATCGTGGCGTCGAACGGCGTCATCCACGTGATCGATGCGGTGCTGCTGCCGAAGGCGGTGCTGGCGGCGCTCACCGGCCAGACCCTGCCGTCGGGCTACGTGTACTACGACATGGACGCCGTGGCCGGCAGCGGCGTCTCGGGCAGCATCCTGATCGTCGACATGGGGCGCGGCACGAGCCAGGTCCAGGTGAACCTCGAGGGCACCCCCGCCGGTGGCAACCACCCCATCCACTTCCACACCGGCCGCTGCGGCAGCGCCGGCGGCGTCGTCATCCCTCTGAACAACGTCGATGGCGACAGCGGCTGGTCGTCGACCACCCTCGACGTCCCCTTCACCTGGATCGTCGGCAGCGCCCACGCCGCGATGGTCCACCTCGCCCCCGACCAGATGAGCACGATCGTCGCCTGCGGCGACGTCGGCATCGACTGAACGCGGGTTCGCAACGGCGCGGGCGGGGTGGCTTCCACCCCGCCCGTTCTGCGTTCTGGCACCGGCCCGCCGCGGGCGGCCTAGGGCGGCGGCTCGGCGCCGACGGCCTGCGAGCGCCACGGCTCGCCGACGACGGCCCACGCGTGGAGCGCCGAGAGCACCGGACGCTCGCCCGTCTCGATGCCGCCTCGAGGATCGAGCAACGGGAAGAGCAGGACCGACCGCCCGAAGGCGACCAGGGACGATTCGGCCACGGCGCGCTGCAGCGACGAGGGCAGGTCGCGCGGCGGGTAGTAGATGAGGCCCGGCTCGACCGGGTTGCGCTGGATCGGCAGCGAGGTGACCAGGGTGACGACGATGGCGAAGCCGAGGAACGCGCCGCCGAGACCGCCGAGCAGGCGCGGCCAACGCGCGTAGCGCGGCGCGGCGGGCAGCAGCTGCCGGCCCACCAGGGCCAACGCGAGCCCGGCGACGAGCGCGCCGACGATGCCCAGCCACGGCTGGAGCTGCGCCAGCGCCAGCATCGGACGCAGCGCGAGCGCGCCGCCCACGCCGACCACCAACCCGGCCATCCGTCGCTCGGCCGCGACCGCGGTGGTGGCGGCCACGATCAGCAGGAGGACGGCATCGAGCCAGGTCATGTGCGCCAAGCATACCCGCCGTCGCGCAGCGCCGCCATGACGGCCGCCATGTCGGCGTCGACCTCGCCGTCGGTGAGCGCGCGATCGGGGTGTCGGAAGCGGAACCGCAGGGCGACGCTCTTGTGCCCCGCCTCCACCTGGGGGCCCTGGTACACGTCGAACGCGAACGCCTCGATCAGCCGCGGGCCCGCGGCGGCCACGCAGAGCGCCTGCAGTTCCGCGTAGGTGACGTCGACCGGGAGGACGACGGCGAGGTCGCGCTCGGCGAAGGGTTGACGCGGCAGCTCGTGCAGCCTCGGCGGCCGCGCCGCCAGCGGCAGCCGCAACTCCGCCACGATGACGTCGCCGCAGCCCCAGGCCGCCGCGACCTCGGGGTGGAGCCGCCCGAAACGGCCCACCGGCGTCCCCTCCCAGGCGACCTCCGCCCCAACGCCCGGGTGGAGGTCGGCGAAGCCCGCGGGCCGCAGCGTGAGGCGGGCGCCCAGGCCCTCGGCCAGGGACTCCAGGGCACCCTTGGCCGCGTAGACGTCGTGCTCGTGGGGCGGCCGCCAGCCGCTGGACGCGCCGTGACCCCGCCAGAGCAGCCCGAGGCGCTCCTCCTCGTGGTCGAGGAACACGTGACCGATCTCGAAGAGCGCCAGGCGCGCGGCGTCGCGGTTGAGCCGGGCGGCGGCCAGCAGTCCCGGGAGCAGCGAGGTCCTCAGGACCGCCCGCTCGATGCCCTGGGGCTCGCTCAGGCGCACGCGGGCCTGCGGCACCCGGGCGCGCGCGAGGTCCTCGTCGCTCGTGAAGACGTAGCCGATGGCCTCGACCATGCCCGAGCCGACGAGGCGCTCGCGCAGGCGCCGGTGCGTCGGATCGGTCGCCGGGGGCACGAAGGCCAGGTGCGGGTGGGTGCTGCCGATGTGCTCGTAGCCGTGGAGCCGGGCGACCTCCTCGATGAGGTCGACCTCGATCTCCAGGTCGGCGCGCCACGTGGGTGGCGTGACCCGCCAGCGGTCGGGCGCCTCGACGGCCACCTCGCAACCGAGCCGCTCCAGGTGCCGACGCTGCTCGTCGCGCGGCACCTCGACGTCGACCAGGAACCCGACCTGGGACGGCCGGTAGCCGATCGCGGGGGTCACCGGCGTCGACGCGGCGACCCAGCGCACGCCCGGGTGCGCCCGGCCCCCCGCGAGCTCGACCAAGAGCGCCGTGACGCGGGCGTTCGCCGCCAGGGGCAAGGCCGGATCGACGCCCCGCTCGAAGCGAATGCGCGCGTCGGTGACGAGCTTGTGACGCTTGCCGGTGCGCCTCACGCCGATCGGCTCGAAGGAGGCCACCTCGATCGCGACGCTGCGGGTCGCGTCGCGCACCGAGTCGTCCCGCCCGCCGATCACGCCGGCGAGGCCGATGGCGCGGCTGCCGCCCGCGCCATCGGGCGTGGCGATGACCAGGTCCTCCGGGTCGAGGACCAGCTCGTCGTCGTTGAGGGTGACCAGGCGCTCGCCCGGCAGCGCCCTGCGCACCTCGAGCACGCCGCCCTCGAGCGCCTCGAGGTCGTACGCGTGCGACGGCTGTCCGAGCTCGAAGGTGACCAGGTTGGTGACGTCGACCACGACGTTGCGCGGCCGCAGCCCGAGCAACGCGAGCCTTCGCTGCAGCCACAGCGGCGAGGGCCCGACCTGGACGCCGTCGACGCGTCGCAGGCTGAAGCGGGGGCAGCGTTCGCGATCCGCGACCCGCACCTCGAGGCCGTCCGTGACCGAGGGGTCGCCGACCGCCGCGTCGAGGCCCGCCGCCGGGTGGCGCAGGGTCGTGCCGAGCTTGGCCGCCAGGTCGCGCGCCACCCCGAGCACGCTGAAGGCGTCGGCCCGGTTGGGCGTCAGTTCGAGCTCGATGACGTCGTCGGCGGGCCACAACTCGGCGAGTTCGGCCCCGACCGGGGCGTCGTCCGCGATCGCGAGCAGGCCAGCCGCGTGCTCGAAGATCCCCAGCTCGCGCGGGCTGCACAGCATGCCCTCGGAGCGAACGCCACCGACCTCGCGCACCTCGAGAACGGCATCGAGGCCGGGGAGGCGCGTCCCGGGCGGCGCGTAGGCGGCCCGCATGCCCACCCGCACGTTGGGGGCCGCGCAGGCCACGGTGCGCCGACGGTCGCCGTCGTCGATCTCCACGCGCTGGAGGGCGCCCGCCACGGGCTCCACCGCGACCACGGACACGACCCGCACGCCTGTCGGGGCGCCGGGCACGCGCAGGGTCGTCTCGACCCCGAGCCCCAGCCCGGCGAGCAGGTCCGCCGTCTCCTGGAGCGGCGGCAAGCCCTCCACCAGCTCGCCGAGCCAGCCGTAGGGCACGCGCATCACGCCACCCCCCGGAACTGCTCGAGCAGCCGCAGGTCGCCCCGGAACAGGTCGCGGATGTCGCTGACCTGGTAGCTGACCATCGCCAGCCGCTCGATCCCGAAGCCGAACGCGAAACCGGTGACGCCCTCGTAGCCGACGGCCTCGAAGACACGCGGGTGGACCATGCCGCAGCCGCCGAGCTCGAGCCACTCCTCGCGGCCGGTCTTGGGGTGCGTCCACCAGATGGCGAACTCGGCGCCCGGCTCGACGAACGGGAAGTAGGTCGGCAGCAGCCGCGTCCGCGTCCCCGATCCGAGCAGCGCCGTGGCCATCTCGGTGATGGCGCCCTTGAGGTCGGCCATCGTGATGCGCTCACCGACGACCAGCGCCTCGAGTTGGTGGAACTGCGCCTCGTGGGTGGCGTCGACGGCCTCGTTGCGGAACACGCGGCCCGGCACGACGACGCGGAAGGGCGGCCGGTGGGTCTCCATGTAGCGCACCTGCATAGGGCTGGTGTGCGTGCGCAGCAGTCGCCCGTCGGTCGTCCAGAAGGTGTCCTGGGTGTCGCGCGCCGGGTGGTCCGGGGGGAAGTTGAGCGCCCCGAAGTTGTGGCGGTCGTCCTCCAGCTCGGGCCCGACGACGACCTCGTAGCCGAGCGAGGCGAACACGTCCAGCAGGCGGTTCGTCACCTGGGTCAGCAGGTGGTGCGCGCCCGCGGGGACCCGTTCGCCGGGGAGGGTGAGGTCGAGGCGCTCGGCGGCCAGCCGTGCGTCGAGTTCCGCCCGCTCGAGCGAGGCCTTGCGCGCCTCCAGGGCGGCCTCGATCGCGCGCTTGCGTTCGTGCAGGGCGGCGCCGCGGGTGCGACGCTCGTCGGGCGGCAGCGCGCCCAGGGCCTTGAGGCCCTCGGTCAGCTCGCCCTTCTTGCCGAGCAGGCGCACCCGCAGGGCCTGGAGCTCGCGCAGGTCGGGGGCGGTGGCGATCGCGTGGAGGGTGTCGTCGGTCATGCGTCTCCTCGGGGTGGCGACGGCTCGTCGCGCGGGTCGTGGGCGGATGGCCGCCACCTGCGCCGTGCGGGCGATCGGATGCCCAAACGAAAGCACCGCCGTCGCGGGGTCGCGGGGCGGTGCGCAGGGGTCGGTCGCGGCTCGCGCGTCCGGGCGGTCCTACGCGAGCTGGGGAAAGGGCGAACGTGGCGTTCCCATCGACCGGGAGCGTACGGCATCGGTCCGCGCGCGTCAACCTCGGCGCGGGGCCGCGGACGGCGACGTCGCGAGCGTGTCGGCGGGCGCGGCGGGGCCCGCGACCGCCCGCCGCGCGCTCCACAGCAGGTAGAGGGCGACCGCGAAGGATCCCGCCAGGTCGATCCAGCGGGTCGCCGGGCGTCCGGGGGCGAGCCCCACCGACGCGAGCGCAGCGATCACGCAGGCGTCGACGGCGACCTTGGCGCGGTACAGCGTCCGCTGACCCTCCATGAGGCGCCCGGGCCGTTCGCGCGCGAAGGCGGCGTACCGCCACCAGAACGCCCCGTTGGTCGCGAGCCCGAGCACGGCGACGAGCAGGCCGAGCCGGACGTCGCCACCGGGAGCGACGTCGATCCCGCGGCCGAGCGCGAGGAGGAGCGTGGTGGCGCCCGAGATGCCCAGGGCGGCGGCCACCGACCAGGCCGCGATGCGCTCGAGCCGGGCCGCCGCGGCGGGCTCCGGCTCCCGCCGCCGCAGGCGCCGGAAGACCGCCCAGGCGATCGCGACGGCCGCGAGCTCGACGGTGCGCCGGACGAAGTCGGCGACCTGCGTGGCCGACTGGCTGAGGATCACGGCCCAGCCGGTCACGAAGGGGGCCCAAGCGCTCAGCAGCAGCGCGACGAGCAGCGTCCGCTCGCGGCGGGCTTCCGGGTCCGGCGTCGGGCGGGCCACCTAGGCCCTCGACGCGACGACGAGCAGCCACCAGGGGACGAGCCCCGCGGCCGTCGCCAGGGGGACGGTGAGGGTGTCGGACCCGTGGCGGGAGACCAGCTCGACCCCGCCGGCGAGCGGCGCGAGCGACGCGGCGGCCAGCAGGCTCACCCACCACGAGGCCCCGCCGTACGCGAACAGGGTGACGAAGGCCGCGACCGCGCCCGCGACGATCATCGCCGCCGTCCCCTCCAGCGTCTTGGCGCCCGCGACGAGCCGATGCACCAGCCGACGGCGGCCGAGGAAGCGGCCGACCAGGGCCGCCGCCGCGTCGCCGAGACCCCACACCATGACCGCGACCGCGATCGCCGGCCGCCAGGCCGGACCGAGCAGGCCCCAGAAGAGGGCGATCAGCAGCGCGAAGACCACGACCGCCAGCAGCAACTGCCGCCGCATCTCGCCGCCCGCCTCGCAGCGGTCCGCCAGAAGCCTGCGGTAGCTGGGGTGCCGCTCCCACAGCCACAGCGCGGGGAAGGCGAACAGCGCGAGACCGGCCGCCGCCGTCACCGCCTGGGTCCAGCGCTCGAAGAGGCCGAGGAGGAGGAAGATCGACCCGGCGTAGGCGACGTGCTGGAGCTTCCGCACCACCTCGTCCGGGAGCGCGGTGAGGGCCTTGAGGGCGACCGGCAGCGCGAGGAGCGCCGCGAGGTAGTACGTCCACAGGATCGCCACGCCGGGCCACATCGTCGCCACACCCCTCCGGTCGCGCGGGAGGGTTCACCGCGA
>Ga0272443_10007189_pt1 | contig 10721 bp, 13 predicted proteins | sample SSMAcet12_FD_193581 | JGI IMG/M metagenome (GOLD analysis project Ga0272443, IMG submission 193581) | Marine sediment archaeal communities from Little Sippewissett salt marsh, Falmouth, MA, United States - SSM-Acet-12 | ecosystem: Environmental > Aquatic > Marine > Wetlands > Sediment ... | reverse complement strand
ATCGAACCGACCACGGCAGAGAAGCATGATGCCAAGCCAGTGGTAAGCTTGCGCGTAGCTTGGCAAGATGGCTATCGCTTTCCTGAACTCCCTCTCCGCGCCGCTCCAATCCCACTCGCTCTCCAGCACAAGCCCCAACGCTGCGTGGGGCTCTGCAAGATCGCAATCGAGGGAGATAGCGGTGAGAGCGCTTCCCTTGGCCTTCGTCCGCGTGTCCGCAGAAGTCGAAGGCGCGTAGTCGGGCAGGACCCCGCAGGCCACGGCTAGCGCCGCGTGCGACTCAGTGTGCGATGGGTCGAGTTCTATGGCAATCTCAAAGGACTGGATGGCTCCTCGGATGTCTGCAGCTGTCCTCTTGCTTAGCAGGGCTCGTCCTTTGAGGTAAGCCGCATACGCTTCGGGGTTCACCTGCGATGGCCCGCCAGTCGGCGGGGAAGGCTGCGGAAGCAGCTGCGCTTCCAACGCCGATGCAACGCCGCGGGCAACCTCGCCCTGCAGCTCGAAAACGTCATCCAACTCGCGTCCGTACGCCTCTGACCAAAGGTGCGACTCACTCACAACGTCGATGAGCTGGAGCGTTATGCGAAGCCGATTTCCTGCTTTGCGCACGCTTCCCTCAAGCACTGCGCCAACAGCCAACTCGCTTCCTATCTCTGACACGCCCTTCTTCGCTCCGCGATACTTCATGCTGGAAGTCAGGGCGATGACCTGAAGTCCGCGCACTTTCGAAAGGGTGAAGATTAGCTCCTCAGTCAGCCCATCAGCGAAGTACTCGTCCGCAGGATCAGGGCTCATGTTCACGAGGGGGAGGACAGCGAGGCGCGAGTGATTTTCCGCTCGTGACGCGAGCGTTTCATCCTGCAGCCAGGGGAGAAGAACTTCGAAGATCTCTATCGGAACTCTCACGTTCTTCAGGCTCTTCCTGCCACGACTCACCATGCGCAGGTCCATCTTGTTCCAAACCTGGTCGTAGACTTGGCGGGAAAGGCAGATCCCGCCAGGCCGAGAAAGGGGTTCAATGCGGGCCGCGATGTTCACCCCGTCTCCGAAGATGTCGTCAGCTCGGTGCACGACATCGCCGAGGTGGATGCCAATGCGCAAGTCAATTGCCTGACCAAGGGGAGCTACGCTGTTACGGTCGTAGAGAGCGTGTTGAATCTCAACGGCACAATGTACAGCTTCCAGAGTACTTGAGAACTCTACGAGGAATCCGTCTCCCGTGTTCTTGATCACCCGGCCGTTGTACTCGGCAAACAGCGGCCGAACGAGCGCCACGTGCTCGCCTAGCAGAGCAAGAGTCTGCTCCTCGTCGTTCTGGGTGAGGGCGGTGTACCCGACGATGTCCGTCAGCATAATGGCCGCAAGCTGTCGCGTGTCCGGCTCCATAACGGGCCCGCCCCTTTCCCCACAAGTAGCAGTATGGATCTAAGAACCGCAAGCGGCAACATATGCAGCAGCATTCCTGATCACGGCCTCGAAGTGACCTTCGGCCTGGAGTCCGGCAGAACGTGATGTCAAGACCTCAGGTTGCTACCCTCGCCACGGACACGTGTAGGCAACCTATTGCCGGATTCCAAGGGGCTTCCTAGATGTGCGATCGATGCAAGGATGGCACTCATCGCCAAGCGGCAACGCACTGCGCGATTCTCACAGTCCCCCAGACTCCAAACCGCTGTTCTTTGCTGGCCAGTAGAGCGTTCTGGCATCTTGCCGATCTCGTCCAGGCGTTGGGCAATACCAACTCTTGCAGATTGCCTAGGCCGGACTCGCTGGGGAGAGTCGGTTGCCCTCTATGCGGTCATGCAGCCGGTGGATCAGCTACCATTGGGTCGGAAGACAGGGGGGCCAGTGAAGAGAGTCGTCGCACTTGCCGGAAGTGCCCGAGCCAAACACACACATCAAGCAGTCAGCCGATTCCTTGAGCACCTCGAAGCCCTCGGCACAGTTGAAAGCGAGATCCTCATGCTGAACGACTACCGCCTCGCGCCATGTCTCGGCTGCAAGCTTTGCTTCGAGAAGGGGGAGGAAGCCTGTCCATTCAAGGATGATCGGGATGCTCTTGTCGAGAAGTTGCTTGCAGCCGATGGAGTGGTCTTCGCGTCGCCAAGCTACATGTTTCGGGTACGTGGCCTCATGAAGACTTTCATCGACAGACTGGCCTTTTCGGCCACCGCCCCGGGTTTCCCGGAGGCTTCATGGCTTGAGTCTGGCCACCATCGCCGGAGCCTCCTGACTCTCGTAGTGTAGCTCCTCGAACTCAGCAGGAGGAACATCCCCGATCGGCTCCAGCAGCGGCCGGTTGTCGAACCAATCCACCCACTTGAGCGTCTCGAACTCCACCTGCTCCATGTTCCGCCACGGTCCGCTGTGTCGAATCACCTCCGTCTTGTACAGACCGATGATGCTCTCGGCCAATGCGTTGTCGTAGGAATCGCCGACGCTGCCCACCGAAGGCTCGATCTCGGCTTCCGCCAGTCGCTCCGTGTAGCGGATGGACAAGTACTGCACGCCTCGATCGCTGTGATGGACGAGGCTTTCGGTGTGTTGACGGTCGTAGAGGGCCTGATCCAGCACATCCAATGCCAGATCGCTGCGAAGGGATCCTGATACACGCCAACCGACGATCCTGCGTGAGTACGCATCGACGACGAACGCCGCGTACACGAAGCCCGCCCATGGGGGCAACGTGGGTCATCTCTGCAACCCACAACTGGTTCGGTCGGGGCGCGGTGAAGTTGCGTTGTACCAGATCCACCGGTCGCGCTGCTGCATCGTCGAGGATCGTCGTCTCGGGCTTGCTACCGCGAACAACGTCCTGAAGACCCAGCTTGCACATCAGCCGCTCGACGGTACAGCATGCGACTTCGATCTCCTCTCGGCCCAGCTGCTTCCAGACCTTGCGAGCGCCGTAGATTCCCCGGTTCTCGTGCCAGACCCGATTGATCTCCTTGCACAGCACAGCGTCCCGCTTGGCTCGCTTCGGTAGTCGTGACGGATCTACCTGACGGGCCTTCTGTTCATAGTAGGTCGACGGGGCGATCGGCAGCATCGCACAGATCGACTCGACCCCGTAGCTCTCCCGCTGCTCGTCGATGAACGAGGTCATCGTTTCGGTCGGCGGTCGAGCTCCGCCTGGGCGAAGAACGCTGACGCTTTGCGGAGGATCTCATTCACCCGTCGTAGCTCTCGATTCTCCCGCTCCAACTCCTTGATCCGAGCCCGCTCGTCGGTGGTCAGTCCACCACGGCGCCCGGTGTCGATCTCGGTCTGCCGTACCCACTTGCACAGCGTCTCCGGGGTACAGCCGATCTTTGTCGCAATCGAGACGATCGTCGCCCACTGGGAGCTGTGCCCGCTTTCACGCTCGAAGACCATCCGAACCGCCTGTTCCCGAACCTCGGGAGAGTACCTTCCTGTTCTTGTCATGCCGCCATCCTCTCAGCAAAAACAGTCTCCGACAATCCCGGGGCGCCTAAGAGAAAGCTCGTTGATCTGTTGTGTGCCGCAGAACCTGACGGCTGAATGCCAGATGAATGACACTCCAGCCCTGCTTTGGCTCTAGGTCAAGGCCCGCTCTTGTCGGGATAATCGGAAGCAGCTTGGACCAACTCTAGAAGTGGACTTGACACCCAGGGCAGGTCAAGGATCTACTCACATGCTTGGTGTCGCGACGAAGCCGCAATGCACTGGCACAAGGAGGCGACATGAAGACTCTCATCGCTATCGGCACGATCTTGGCGCTTCTCGCACTTCCCGCACTGTTGAAGCCAAAGGGCCGTCCACCTCTAGTCGGTCCTGATCTCACTTCCCTCGTCTATACCGACGTGGCCTTCACGAACACGATAGACGACTTGCAGCTCGGCGGAATGGTCTTCGTCCCCGAGGGAGAGGGGCCACACCCCACGGTGATCATCATCCACGGGTCAGGTACCAGCCGACGGAACAGCAAGTGGTATCTCTCCATCGCCGCCTACCTTCAGAAGCACGGCGTTGCCGTCTTGCTCCCTGACAAGCGTGGGTGCGAGAAGTCAGAGGGAAGCTGGGTCGGCGTGACGTTCGAAGAGCTCGCGAACGATACCCTTGCCGCGGTGGACTTCATGAGCCAGCAAGACCACGTGGAGGCATCGTCGCTCGGCGTGATTGGCATGAGCCAAGGAGCTTGGATCGCTTCGATCGTCGGATCGCAACGCGACGATCTCGCGTTCGTCGTCAGCATGTCCGGCGGGGCCGTCACCACGGATGAGCAGCTGCTGCACGAGGAGACCTACAACATCGAGCCCTACACGTACCTGTTCCTGGCTCGGCTCATCGCTCCGATCACGACGCAGCGTCTACTCCGGACAGAGTCCCTTGCGCCTCTCGCCGGTTTCGACCCAATTCCGTACTGGCTGCAGACCTCAGCACCCGTATTCTTTGCGTATGGCGGCGATGACAGGAATGTCTCGGAGGAAGCGAGCATCGAGCGCCTCAGGGAGAACGGTCTCGACCATCACCGGATCGAGGTCTATCCAGGCGGGGGGCACGGTATCAGCGATCTAGAGACCAACAAGGTCAGTACCGACTACCTCGAAGACCTTGCCGAGTTCATCATGGAGGCAGCCTCCGAGGGGTGAGCGACAACGGACGGCTCGGGAGATCCGCTGACCCGACCCGTTCACAGTTGCACCATACGGAGCCGCTCGCCTGGCTTGTGCCATCGGTCACCACGCGACTGAGAGCGAACGCGCTCTACATTCAGTCCCCCAGGCTCCAAACCGCTCCGATCATGCCGCACTGCCCCGAAGACCCAAGCACGCGTAATCCCGAAGTCGCCGCAGCAGCTCGGGCGCTCGAACGTGCGTAGCGCAGTGCCGCTTCCCCCGGCTGACGCCGCTCAGAAGAGGATGAGTGCGGGATCAAGAACCATCACGAGAGCGTCGTGGCTCCCTGCACCGTACGAGCGGGTCCATCCGACTGAGACGATCCGGCCATCCGCGAGCTGGCAAACGGCATTTGCCCACTCGCTGTCTTCGTCCGCCCCGAAGCGCTTCTCCCAGACTTCGTCTCCGGTCTCGGATTGAGCGACGAACCAAACGTCATTCAGGCCCGACACAACTCCCGTGGACGCGCCACACGCCAACAGCACGCCGGGCTCGATCTCGACAATCCCCTGTCCGTACTCGAACGAATTGGGAAACCCATGCGACTTGGTCCAGAGGAGCGCACCATCGGGGCCGATCTTCGCTATGAGAACGTTGTTCGGGTCGCCTGCGCTGTTGCCCGTATCCCTGAACCCCACGATCACAGAGTTCCCGTCTGCCGTCAGAATGACGTCCTCGGCGATGTCGTAGACACCTGCGGTGTAGCTCCTCACTTGCTGCACCTCGCCCTGCGAGGAGAACGAGCCAACGATCATGTCGTAGTTCTTGCGAGTCAGTGAGGATGATCCCCCCGCGACCAGAATCGAGCCGTCCGCACGCTCTACGATCGAGAGCCCGCGCTCGTGGAGATCACCGTCGTAGCGCGTCGACCAGACCTCGTCGCCTGCCTCGTTCGCTCGCACCACGTACAGGGCGGAGAGCGCAGAGTCCGGTGTGTGCGAGATCCCTGATATCAGCAGGTCGCCGTTCGACGCTTCGGAGATGGAGAAGCCGGCATCAGCGCCTACACCGCCATGCGTCTTCTTCCATAGGAGATCGCCATCGGGCGAGAGCTTGAATAGGAGTGCGTCCTCGCCGCCAGCACCTACAGACGTGGTGAGCCCGGCGATGGCGATGGCGCCGTCCGACGTCGAGCACACACTGTGGGCCACATCGCGCCCAGGTCCGCCGAGAGCCCTTGCCCAGAGCGGCTGTGCGTCGGGCCCGAAACGGATGATCAGGGCATCTGCGTTTCCTCCCTCTCCCCCGTACGTCTGCCCGACAGCGATGAATCCATCCTCGAAGCTGCAGACGTCGTAAGCCAGATCGGAGAGGCGCGTCCCGAGTGCGAACGCTCCGACGACGGCGCCGTCGGGTTCGATGCCTGTGAGATCGAGCGGCAGGTCAGTCAGTTGGAGCAGATCGAGCGTCGGCTCAAACGTGTCCAGCCGATCGAGCGATCGCGCAATGGCTTCAGGGATCTCGAGCGCGTAGTAGCGCTGGTTCGTCCCCGTGACCACGTTCCCATCGACGATCGGCGGCGCCTCCTTGCCCCCAGAGGAGCACTCGGCACCTGCCTGGCTGCATACCGACGCGTACTTCGCGCTGTGCACAACCTGCCGTCCCTCCAACACACCAGCATCGGCGAGCACAAGGAAGGAAGAGCATCCGGCGTACAGCGTGACCCCATCCTTGTGCGCCTGTCTGACCAGCTCAAGCGCCGCGTCGCTCTCTCGAAGATCCGAAGCAGGGTCCGAAACAAGTCGATGCGTCCCTTTCGTCGGGGAGATGGCCAAGACGTCAAACGGACCCAATCCGATGGAGCCGTCGATCACGATGTCAACCTCAACATCAGTTGTCATGCGATTGCACCGCTTGACCACTGCGTGGGTTCCGCCCGTCGTCACGTCCCAGCCGAGCCGCTCGAAGTTGTTCCAGAGATTGACCCCGTATGCGCCAAACGGCTCGCAGAGCAAGTAGAAGACGCGAATCCCGTCACACGGATCGGGCGAGGCAGATGTCGCTAGGGTTGCGGCGCAGACAAGAACGACCAACAACCAGATACGCCTGAAATGGATGCACACACACATCACTCCTTCGCTCCTCAGAACCACCCGGCGGCGGGAAGCTCGAATGGGTTGAGCGTGCGGGTGGCACGTCTCGCGCCCGTCTCAACCATCCCCGCGAAGCGTCTCTCACGACCCCGGCTGAGATCGCCCGCGAGGATCCCCGCTGTTGCTGATGTGTACTCCGCGTTCTCTCAGAGTGTGTGTGCAGAGCATGAGGGGCCGTTTCGCTCCACACTTCCGGGCTGCTAGACTGCCGATATCCACAAGGAAGAGGAGTGGTATACCAGAGCTGTTCGGAAGGAGGAGGCATGCACCCTACGGAGAAGAGGACTCGCCTACACAGATTGATGGGGCTCGCCTGTGCCATGGGATTGGTGTTGGTGGTTGGATCACTCGTTATTGGGACATCTGCTGCATCGGAAGATGGAGTGCTGTTCGTAACCGCCGTAGCTACAGCGGTGCGCGGCAACACATGGTCGACATCGATGGTCATCGTCGCCGTCAACTGCGAACAAGGGATTGTCCGAGGGCTTGCAGAAGAGAACTTCAGAATCGAGGGTGAGTACGGTGCCGATGTGGTGATCGACTGGTGTGATGAACGCAGCCCCGGCATCTACTCGATAGCGGTGAATCCCGCTGAATCCACGATGTGGCCGTCATATACAACCATCCTTGGCGTCCGCGTCAGATGCTCTACGGGGTCAGGAGCCACTGTCGTGGGAGTTGAGAAGCACGGAGAATGGTGAGGAGGGATTCGCCCTTGTCAGGCTCGATGTCGTGTTGCTCGCTTGATGTTGAGGTGCTTTTATGTGTATTGGTTTGATCAAGTGCCGCTGGATTTGAGCTCCACGTCATCGGTCCTGCTTTTTTTCCATCATCACCTTTGCACAAGACTCCGGCCCAATCAGGATGACGCAATCGGGTTGGGTGACCTTCACCCCTGAATTCCCTCCAATCGCGATACTGAAATTCTCCATTGCTGGATCCGCCTGTGACACCTGGGAAAGCCGCAGGTCGGCAGACTCCAATCGCAGGCCAAATGGGAGTGTCACGCCTCGGCGAGGTCTACGGACGTGACTGCCTCTTCAAGCAGATCGAGTGAGTCCACGACGTAGCACCCTTCCAGGTTGCGGAAGACTTCGAACTCGAAGTAGTCTAGGCCTGCCATGTCAACCATCCTGCACGTGACTGCTGCCCAGTGATGAGCCCCTCATGGCAGACCCACTTCTTGAGTCGGTCTAGACGAATACGAACCTGCCCCCGTCTTGGGTCCCGTCAGGTTCTCCGTATCGACGCTTCACGGAGTCACGAAACTGACCCGACGCCCACTGCCTTCATCTCTCGTATCAATCTCTCCTGCCACTCAGCGGACGATCCGGAGGCTCTGCTGATTCATGACGCGCTCGACTTCCTCGCGCGTCGTCCAACAGAAGTCGCTGTGAGTTGTCTGTTTCAGAGCGGAGACCGCAACTCCATAGCGAACCCCGAGTTCGGCCCCCTCGGTTAGGTACCCGTAGAGGAATCCACCTGCGAAACTGTCACCAGATCCGACCCGGTCGACAACCTCGATATCGTAGGTCGGTGCGGAGTACAGTTCACCGCCGCAATAGGCGATCGCAGACCACGTATTCCGCTTGACGGACTGCGTTTCGCGCAACGTGATCGCGACCGCGCGAAGACCGAACCTCTCAGCGACAAGCCTTGCTACATCATCGAAGCCGGTCCCCGAGATTCCGAAGACGCGCTCCGTATCCTCCTCTGTTGTGAACAGCACATCCGCAGCCTCAAGCATCTCGCCCATCACGTGGCATGCCTGTTTCCTGGACCAGAGACGCTCCCGGTAGTTCAGATCAATGGACACCAGAAGACCTGCCTTCTTCGCCCGGCGCACTGCGTCCAGCGTGACTTTCGCCATTGATGGCGAGAGCGCGGGAGTGATACCTGATGTGTGGAACACCTTCCCTTGTGGAAGGATCCGGTCCCAGTCGAAGTCTCCTGGGACACTGCACGCAATAGCGGAGTCGCGACGGTCATACAGAACGGAATTCGGACGAGGAGCCGATCCGAATTCCACGAAGTACAGGCCGATTCGATGGTCGTCGGTCCAGACAGTGTGAGCCATGTCAACGCCGTGCTCCCGCGCCTTATCCTCGATCAGACGCCCTAGAGGGTTCCTCGTTAACTGCGTGATGAAGGCAGTCATGAGACCCATCCTCTGAGCCGCCACGGCGGTATTCAGTTCTGATCCTCCTACCTCAACCTCGAGCATGTTGCTCTTCTCGAGCCGACCGTAGCGCGGTGGCGCAAGCCGGACCATTGTCTCTCCGAACGTTATGAGGTCGTACGTCTTCAATTGGTTTCCCTTCTCGCTGTCATGACCGCGGTCACGATAGCCTGTGCCCGCTCACGAATGACTTCGAGCTTGTCTTGCATGATCGCCTCCGGATCGCTGAGCCAGCTTCCCACACACACGATCTTCGCCCCCGCGCGAATGAACTCGCCTGCATTGTCGGCGGTGATCCCCCCAGTGGGGGCAAGCGGAATCTGCGGAAGCGGACCACCAAGAGCCCGAATGTACCGTTGGCCTAGGGTGCCTGCGGGGAAAATCTTCACGAGATCGCAGCCGGCTTCCCAGGCGAGCAGAGCCTCTGTCGGCGTCATGGCTCCCATTATCACTCCAGCACCGTAGCGCCGCGCCATTCGAGCAGCGTCAATCGCGACGGTCGGAGTTACAATGAATTCCGCTCCAGCAAGAATCGCTTGGCGTGCTGATGAAGCATCCAGCACTGTCCCGGCTCCGACCACAATCCCTTCTACATCGCGAGTGAGTCGTCCGATATCCTCGATCGCTGTAGGGGAGTCCAGTGTGACCTCCACGCAACGGATGCCTCCGTCCCGAATAGCGCCCGCCACCGCTGAGATCTTGTCGGCTTGGACCCGTCGAAGAATGGCGATGACTCCTGCTTCGCATCCGAGGGAGAGCCACTCTCCCGAAATAACCGTCATGTTCACTCCTCCTTGTATCCAACAGACATCGTGCTACCCACTCCCACATGCCACGATGCTGAATAGCGTGTCCCCTTCCCGCAGGACCGACTTCGCCGCAGACAGCCCACGGCTATTCGCACCGTCGACGAAGAGGTCAATCGTGCTCCGCACGTCTCCCTGAGCATCGAATGGCAGCTTCACCAGTTCCGGCTTCTCAGCCACAACTGCTTGGAGCGCATCATCGACCGTCGACTGGCTATCGAGTCCGAGCCTGATCTCCTCCGCGTTGCTGGTCGCTACCTGGAGGCCCGCGAATCCCGTCCGCCCAGAAGCGGACAAGGAGTCCGCAGTGAGTTCGATGCCGCCCTCGAAGGCTGGCAACTCATACAGGCGGCTGACTCTGCCGGGCGCCGCCGTTCGATCCGACGGCCCTGGCCCGCTCGTGGTGCGCAAGTGCCGAAAGAAATGCCGAAGCAATGGATGAAGTACTCCTCCGGCCCGTGAGCGCTGTGTGGGGGACCACCAATATCTGCGCTTGACCGTCGCGGCACACCGGTTTGAAGACGTAGAGCATCTTCGAAGTCGCGGGACCGAGAATGAATTGATCTTGGAGACACTTGGATGTGCCGGACGGTCGGGTGAGGGTGCCTCAAGCGATGAGCACGGAATGAAATCGCAGCGGTAGGTAGCAAGCATGCGGGTCAAGAACTCTCTCTTCTGGTTCCGGCGCCTATAGTCATCGTCGTCTCAAAAATCGCTACTCTCGAAGCATTAAACACTACATTAGCCGAAACGAGTTCACTAGTCCAGCGTGGCTTCCGCATGCACTCACGCCTGACGAGAGAGGTATGCACCACTTCTGAACTGAGGATGCGGACACCGGACCTCTCGCGAGCTTCTCCCAAGGATGGCGATTGATTCATCTCTTGGTAGAATCGAGCCATGCACAAAACGGGAAGTGGGGTTCGAATTCTGAGACATGAGTGACCGCATTCTCCGCAAGGCGTTGAAGATCCTGGAGCACCTGGCGTTCTCTCGTGGCGGC
>Ga0272443_10007188_pt1 | contig 10721 bp, 11 predicted proteins | sample SSMAcet12_FD_193581 | JGI IMG/M metagenome (GOLD analysis project Ga0272443, IMG submission 193581) | Marine sediment archaeal communities from Little Sippewissett salt marsh, Falmouth, MA, United States - SSM-Acet-12 | ecosystem: Environmental > Aquatic > Marine > Wetlands > Sediment ... | reverse complement strand
GTCATTTTGGTGACTCTGGCACTGATACAGTTCAAGTGGCTCAGCTCCAATGTTGAGTATTAGAAGGGGATGAAAGTCTATGAATACGATTAAAATGAAGAAATTTTCAAAGAAAACGGTTTCCCTGATTATTCTTTCGATTCTGGCCTTAATGGCCTTCATTCCCTTGTATTGGATGGTTGTAACAGCATTTAAACAACCAACTTTGACCATGAAATTTCCGCCGGAGATCTTTCCGAAAAATCCTACTTTTCAAAATTTCGAAGCGCTTTTCCAACGTAAGGATTTGTTCAGATGGACCCTAAACAGTGTCATTGTGGCCGGAACTGTTACTTTAACACAGATCTTTCTATGTGCGATGGCAGGGTATGCCATCGCAAAAAAACGTTTTCCGGGGAGCAAGCTGTTTTTCTGGATATATATCAGTTCTATGATGATCCCAAAACAGGTGACCATTGTGCCGTTGTATATTATGGTTGCCAACTTTGGATTAGTAGACACTTATGGAGGGCTTATTCTGCCAAGTATTGCAGCACCGTTTGGTGTTTTTTTAATGCGTCAGTTTATGCTGTCGTTGCCTAATGAAATCATCGATGCGGCTCGTATTGATGGCGCGGGTGAGTTTAAAACATTCTGGACCATTATTCTACCCATGTCCAAGCCGGCTTTAGCCGTTTTGGGTATATTTACCTTTGTGGGTGAGTGGAACTCTTTCCTATGGCCTTTGATCGTAACACAGTCTTCCAAAATGAAAACCCTACAGGCCGGTTTGGCTTTGATACAAGAAGAAGTCCCTATGGAATACGCCTATCTGATGGCGGGGGCAACATTCGCCGCTGTTCCAATGATTATTGTGTTCTTGTCGTTCCAGAAATATTTTCTCAGAGGTGTTACTGTCGGGGCTGTTAAATAGCTTTACTTGGTCAAACATCCAAGCAATATTCAGTATAAAAAATCCCCTTCCGCAATGGAGGGGATTGTTATTGTTTTGAAAGTCTCTAAGTAATTTTGTGTTTAATTTATAATTTATTCAATTTATCCGTTAAATCTAAATAGGACTTGAAGAGAATAGCTGTTATCCCCAGTTTGTTAGCTGATTCAACATTTTCTTTGTTGTCATCTATAAATATGGTGTCTTGGGGCAGCTGTTTTTCATTTTCCAGTATGTTTTTGTAAAAATTAATATTGGGTTTGGCAACACCAATAAGATTAGATGGATAAACCATTTCAAAGACATCATAATCGCCATTTCTCAAATGCTTCTTATAATGTGAATCAATGGTATTGGTGCCGGCAACCACTCTGTTTTTTTCTTTTAGCTTCTCTGCCAGTTGATACATCTTAATACTTCTTTGTGGGTTGAACAACGTTTCGAAATAATCTTCCAACACATTGATCCCGGAACTTTCAGAAAACTTCCTCCAAAAATCATCCATAGTTATTTTACCAGACTGAATTTTTTCGAAATTCTCTGCTTTAGCAAACTCAAAAAACGCTCTTTTATTCAGTCCTAATTTTTCGCATATTGACTCTATTACATTAGTGTTGGTACACATCACACCGCCCATATCAAAAATAAACAATCTTTTCTTCATCTCATTCTCCCTTATTTTTTGTTTTTTACAAGTAAGTTTTTTTCTAAACGTTAAACCCGATAACCTGTACCCCCCATATTTCTTCTTTAAATGTATGGTTATTATAACATCAAAAAAAAGATTAACATGATTGTTGTATTAATGGCTCAATCGTGCTATTATAGCTATAAGAAAAAAACGGGAGGTGGAGAACCCATTTGGGTTTTTTATGGTTGACAAATTGTTGAAGAAAGAAGATTTTATTGAGAAGCTCTTTGACGGTGCGATTCTTATGATTGGCGGTTTTTTGGGCGATGGAACACCTGAATTGTTGATTGATGAAATCGTAAAAAACGGTATAAAAGATCTGACGATAATCGCAAATGATACTGCTTTTCCGGGTAAGGGAATCGGTAAATTGATTGATGCTCGATTGGTAAAAAAAGCGATCGTATCACATATTGGAACAAACCCAGAAACACAAAAACAAATGATCGAGGGAACAATGGAAGTTGAACTGATTCCCCAGGGTACATTGGCGGAGAAAGTTCGTGCTGGTGGATTTGGATTGGGAGGTATTTTAACACCCACCGGATTGGGAACAATTGTTGAGGATGACAAACAAAGATGTGAAATTGATGGTAAAGAATATTTGATTGAGCCGGCAATAAAGGCTGATATAGCCCTTTTAAAAGCAAAAAGAGCGGACGAGTTGGGGAATTTGACTTATAATTTGACCGCTCAAAATTTTAACCCCTTAATGGCTTTTGCTGCAGAAACAACGATCGTAGAGGTAGAGGAATTAGTACCTAAGGGTGGGGTTTCACCTAACGAAGTTCGAACACCCCATGCTGTTGTTGATTTTCTTGTAAGGGGGAGTTGTAAATGATAAAGGATAAATTAAAAGTCCGAGAAATTATTGCCAAACGGGTAGCGATGGAGCTTCATGATGGGGATATTGTTAATTTAGGTATTGGAATTCCAACTCTTGTTGGTAACTATTTGCCTCAGGATGTGCATATCTTTTTACAGTCTGAAAACGGTATTTTGGGCATGGGAGGAGCTCCCAAAGCAGGATATGAAAACAAAGACATGAACAACGCAGGTGGGTTACCAGCTTCCTTTCTACCCGGAGCTGCGGCCTTTGATTCGGCTACATCTTTTGGCCTGATAAGAGGTGGCCACGTTGCAGCAACAGTTTTAGGTGCTTTACAGGTGGATGAAGAGGGACATCTGGCTAACTGGATGATTCCCGGAAAACTGATTCCAGGAATGGGTGGAGCCATGGATTTGGTAACAGGTGCAAAAAAGGTCATTGTTTCCATGACACATACTAAAAAAGATGGCAGTGCTAAAATCATCCCAAAATGCACCTTGCCTCTCACGTCTATCAGAAAAATAAATTTAATCGTTACGGAAGCGGCTGTTATTGAAGTGACGGAGAATGGTTTGTTATTAAAAGAGCTGGGTCCTGAAACGAGTCTGGAAGAGGTTATCAATTCAACGACAGCAAAGTTAATTGTTCCGGATGATTTAAAACCTATGCCGATAACCGTATAGAAAAGTTTAATTTATGGCTGTGTTTGAAAAATGAGTGTTTTATGATTTTGTAATGGTTATAAAATACAACATTATATGATATAATTTAAACGACGTGTAGATATGGTTTATACCAATTTTACCAAAAAATAGGAGTGATTTTTAATGTTCAGTGAGAAAAAAATTTCTGAATTTTTAAATCAATTATCTTCAAATACACCTACACCCGGAGGCGGAACTGTTGCAGCGCTTTCAGGAGGATTGGCGGCTTCTTTGGTGAGCATGGTTGCATCCTTGACTGTTGGAAGAAAAAAATACGAAGGGTATGATGCTTTATATGAAGAAACCATTGGCAAAATGAAGCAGCTTTCTGAACAGTTCCAGGATATGATGGATGAGGATGCAAAAGCTTTTGATGGTGTAATGAAAGCTTTGAAAATGCCAAAAAAGACAGATGAAGAAAAAGAATTAAGAAAAGAAAAATTACAGGAAGCCTTTAAAAATGCTACAAATAGCCCGGTTAAAACAGCTGAAGCTGTAGTAAAAGTATCTGGTTATGCAAAAGAAATGGTGAAGTATGGGAATAAAAATGCAGTATCAGATGCATATTGTGCAATTGAGCTATGCAAGGCTGCCTTCAATATGGCCATGGAAAATGTTGATATTAATTTGGGATCAATCAAAGATGAATTATATACAAAAAAAATAACCGTAAGATGTGAAGAGCTTCGTGAAACACTTAACAGAAATATCAAAGAATAAATCATGATTAGAGGATGTGTTTTACAATAGAGAAGGGTTTTGAACTGATTCAAACAGATGAGAAAAGTAATGCCAGAAGAGGCCGTTTAAAAACGGCACATGGGGTAATTGAGACACCAGTTTTTATGCCTGTGGGGACTTCAGCTAACGTGAAAGGAGTTTTACCGGATAGGTTGGTTCAATTGAAAGCGCAAATCATATTATCCAACACCTTTCACCTTTATCTGAGACCGGGCCATGAAAGGATTAAATCATTTGGTGGTCTTCATTCCTTTATGAATTGGGACCGACCGATTTTGACTGACAGTGGTGGATTTCAAGTGTTCAGTCTTTCTAGAATCAACAAGATTACCGATGAAGGAGTGGAGTTTAGTTCTCCGATAGATGGCTCAAAACATTTTTTCACTCCTGAGAAGACCGTGGAAATTCAAGAGGCTTTAGGGTCCGATATTGCGATGGTGTTTGATGAATGTGCCGATCCAAATACTGATGAAAGTTATATTAGAGAATCGGTTAACAGAACATTCCAATGGGCAAAACAATTCAGAAAAGCACATACCCGAGAAGATCAAATGGTTTTTGGGATCGTACAGGGAGGAACTTCCAAAGCCTTTAGAAAAGAAAGTGCAAGACAAATTACATCCATTCCCTTTGACGGGTATGCGATTGGCGGATTAAGTGTTGGTGAACCTTTTGACATAACAATCGAAACACTTGAAGCAACAACTCCTGAATTACCAAAAGATAAACCTCGTTATTTAATGGGTGTTGGAACGCCTGAAATGATATTCAACAGTGTAGAATACGGAGTGGATATGTTTGATTGTGTGCTCCCAACAAGAAGTGCCAGGCATGCGACTCTCTATACACGAAATGGAAAGATTAGGATCAAAGGTGCCAGATACAAAGATGATGATTCTCCGGTAGATGAACAATGTGATTGTTATACCTGTCGTCATTTTTCAAGGGGATATTTGAATCATCTTTACAATAAGAAGGAAATAACCGCAATGATACTGGGGAGTATTCATAATCTCAGATTCTTAACAAAAATGATGGGGGATATAAGAAAATCTATCGAAGAACAAAGATTCAGGGAATTTAAGAATAGTTTCTTCAGCGATTACAACTGAAGATTCCCAATTGGGGGTGTCTTATTTGCTTAAGAAAAGAGTTTTATTATTCATGTTTACTTGTTTTTTATTGCTTACAGTTCTTTCAGTGGATCTTGATTATTGGGCTTTGCAAGCACCTTACGGGACGGGTGCTGTTTCAATGGGTTCACTAAGTGTTTATACCAATCCTGCTGCGCTTATCCTGCAAACAAAGTGGGAGGCGAATTTTCTTTCAACCATTTGGCAAAGTACTGAAGGTGATTCGTATAAGATTTTTGGCGTCAATGTGATACAACCTTTTCAAAACGGATTTGCCGGATCTCTTGACATTCTGTATGGTGCATTAACGGACCCTGATAATGATGACAGATATGCATCTTTTGGCTATTCTATGGCCGGAAAGTTGAATGATCTTGCCTATGGTGCCAGGATCGTTGCCGGACGATTTGACCAAAAAGATGATGAAGACGCATATTATGGTTCAGCTAATTTCGGACTGATGTATAATGTGGCTGAATATACGAGAATAATGATCAACGCCAATGCCCCACAAATTGTTACATCAAATGCCACATTGTTTGAGAAAAACCGTCCCGAGTCCTTTTGGGTAGGTGGAGGATTGATGACATCTACACAAGATGCCAGAGCTTATTTATCCGTCCAGGGGTATAGCAAAGAAAAAGATCCGATGATGTCAGCCAATTTTGGTGGGGGATTCAAAGTGGGTTTTTTAAACTTTGATTTGTCTCTATCAATGATGGATTTTGAAAAAGATTTGGATTTAACAAATGTACAAACTTATGGAAACGGTATGCTTTTACTGGATTTAGAAGATTTCGGGGTAGGATTGTCAGCTTCAATTCCTTTACACGGGATCTCACTAAGCGATACCAAGTACAGTCTTTTTGTAAGTGCGAGGTGGTAGCAGATGAAGAAAAGACGATTATTTCCATTAATAATTTTTTCCTTTTTGTTTATTGTTATGCTGGCATCCTGTTTGGGTCCGGGGATAATAACGGAAACCACAGGAGAACAACCCGGTCCTGAACCCACTCCTGTTTCTACTCCCACTTCCTGGTATATTCAGAATGTTTTTGCCGGGGATTGGAGTTATCAGTTCTTTTCAGGGAATGAAGCGGTTCAAACTTATAAAGTGACGCATCAGGTTTTTAACAACGGACAGATTCATCTAAAATTCGTGGATCTTAAAACCGGTTTTACGACTTTTAACGCAGACGGTATCATCAATATGAATACAGGAGCATTCTTTGCACAAGGTAATCTGGCGAGAGTAGGAGACGTTGATGGTGATATCGAATTATATGGCAAATTTGCAACGGATACCATTTCAGATTATACTGCTGATCAGGAAGATTTTTTTTCAGGAGAAGACAAATCGGTTTATAAGTATACGATTACAACGATCAGATATCATCAATGAACGTTGCAATAGTCCTCGCTGCAGGAAAAGGAACAAGATTTGACAGTATTTTCCCAAAACAAATTGCTGAGTTAAACGGCAAAACGATAGTAGAATATTCTCTAGATATTGTAGAAAGTTTAGCTGGCATTGAGATGACAATCCTTGTGATTGATCCTGTATATGAAACAATATTTAAGGAAATCACCCGAAAATATACCAAACGAATCGAGCTTTGTCCAGGTGGTGCAACAAGACAGCAATCTGTCTATAAAGCTTTGGAACAACTCAATGAACTGATTGAAAAAAAAGAAGAAACAAATGTTTTAATCCATGACAGTGCTCGACCCTTTGCTCATATGGTCTTTCAACGAGTACTAAATAAGCTGATTGCATTCCAAGCTGTAGTGCCGATTGTTAAAACCAAAGATACGATTTACGTAATAAAGGATAAACAAGTAGTGGAAATTCCCTGCAGAGATCATTTGTATAATGTACAAACTCCGCAGGGTTTTTCTTTTCAAAGGATTTATGATTGTCATAAACTGGCATTAAAAAAAGGGAGAACGGACTTTACAGATGATGGTTCTCTATATTCAACTTTTCAGAAGAACCAACCGGTGATAGTAGATGGAGATCAGTTGAACTTTAAAATAACGGATAAGCAAGATATACTGCTTGCAGAATACTATTTATCTAATCAGACAACTAATTGATAATTACAAAAGGTTGGTGAATAAGATGGTTAAAAACTACGTATTGGATACGAATGTGTTACTTCACGACCCTAATTCCCTTTTTGCTTTTGAGGACAATAACGTTATCATTCCACTTCCTGTTTTGGAGGAATTAGATGGTTTTAAACGAAAACCGGGCCAATTGGGTGCCAATTGTAGGGAAGTGGTGAGGAATTTGGACCATTTGCGTGAAAAAGGGAACCTGCTTGAGGGGATTGAATTGGACAATGGCGGGAAATTAAAGGTCCTGGTGTATCATAGAAACAATTTTGAGATTCCTCCTTTTTTAAAACGAGAACTAAAGGATAACTGGATTCTTCTTTATGCATTGAGACTGTCTAAGGAATCTGATGAGGGACCGGAAACCATCCTGGTTACGAAAGATATCAATTTTAGATTGAAAGCAGAAGCCGTGGGAATTAACGCCCAGGATTATTTAAAAGATAAATCTGAAATAGAGCAATATATGGGATTTTTGGAAATAAACAAGGATGATCTTCAATCTGAGATAATAAATTTGTTTAATGCCGGAGAAATGATTGCATTAGATTCACTTGAGTTGACTTCAAAAGTAGTTCACCCGAATATGTACATTAGTTTGAATGACAAGTATTTTGGAAAAATCAATAAAGAAAATGATGCCATAATCCCCTTGAAGTTCAATTTTGATTCAAAGTTTTACAGTATATTTCCCTTGAATAAAGAACAGTTATTTGCATTGGATGCCATGATGGATGACACAGTTTCCCTGATTACACTAACAGGACCGGCAGGAACGGGAAAAACCCTGATAGCATTGGCAGCCGGTTTAAAGTTGTGTATGGAAAATAAAAAATTTGAAAAAATGATTGTCACCAAACCTGTTGTACCTATGGGTCAGGATATCGGGTTTATTCCGGGTTCAGCAGAAGAAAAACTGAGACCTTGGGTACAGCCCATCTTTGATAATCTGGAATTTTTGTTTGGTAAAAAGGGAATAAAAGCAGAAGAATATCTACGAAAAAGAAATTTGATTGAGATAGAAGTATTAAGTTATATCAGGGGTAGATCCATTCCCGATCAACTGATTATTATCGACGAATCTCAAAATTTGACACCACATGAAATTAAAACGATTATTACACGAGTGGGCGAAAACAGCAAGATCATATTAACCGGAGATCCCGAACAAATAGATCATCCGTACCTGGACGAGATGAGTAACGGTTTGATGTATGCCGGATCACGATTTTACGGGCAGAAGATTGCGGCTCATTTACATCTCACAAAGGGAGAAAGATCAGAGCTAGCCTCTATTGGTGCTGCTATTCTATAAACAAAAAATATGGTATAATCTGATAAACGTAGACAAATTCCTGGAGGTGCCAATATGGGTAGTGAATTTGATCAATATTTAAGTACCTTTATTGATGAAACAAAAGAGTATATGAGCACCCTGAATGAACAAATGCTTTTGCTGGAAAATGAACCCGATAATATGGAAGCAATTAATGAAATCTTTCGGACGATTCATACTTTAAAAGGAATGTCTGGTACCATGGGTTTTTCAAACATGGCTAAACTTTCCCACAGAATGGAGAATATATTTGATTTAATCAGAACTGAAAAGGTTCAGGTAACACATGAAAACAGCGATTTGTTGTTTGCAGGTGTCGATTTATTGGAAAAGATGACGGATGCCATTAGTACAGGTGGATCCGATGAATCTGTCGATATCTCCCAAGTTTTATCCCAATATGAAAGAATACTCAGTGGTGAATCATTAGAAAAAAAAGATGCTCCTAAAGATCAAACAAAAGTTGAAGAGATCAAAGAAGAATCAATGGAAGAAACCTATGTGGGGAGTGAATCTCCAATCGATATCCCTAATGAAGTAATGGCTGTTCTCAGAGAGGGTAAAGGCACAGGGTATAAACCATATTACGCAAAAATAAAGCTTGAAGAGGGGACATTGTTAAAGAGTGCCCGTATGTATATGGTTTTTCATAAACTGGAAGAATTAAACTCTGAAGTGCTTTTCAGTAAACCTGATGTTGAAAAGATTGAAGATGAGGCTTTTGACAGAGAAGTTGAAATAATCTTCTTATCAAAACTTACAGAAAGTAAATTGGTGAAAGCGATCTCGTCGATCTCTGAAATTGAGAACGTCAAAATTTTTATTTTGACGGTGAAAAATGAATCCGGGGGTAAAACTATGAATCATAATGAATTTGAGGAAGAACCTACTAATGGTAAAGTGGATAATGAAAAACAAAATATCCCGGTGATGACTAATGATGAGTCAAATCAAGAGGACGAAAATACTAACACCAGAAAACCCCAAACTGCTTCTTCAAAACTGACAAGAACCATTCGGGTAGATACAGAAAAACTAGACACACTCATGAATCTAATGGCTGAATTGGTCATTGCCAGAAGTAGAATTAATGAAACGTTAAAAAAATATGAAATTAAACAAGTGGATGAGAGTCTGGCGCAGTTGAGCCGAAACACATCTGATTTACAGAACATTGTCATGAAGATTAGAATGGTTCCGATCTCATATGTTTTTAATCGATTTCCTAGAATGGTAAGAGATTTAGCCAGAAAAAACAACAAAGAAATCCAACTGATTATCAGTGGACAGGAAACGGAAGTAGACAGAACAGTCGTTGAAGAAATTGGTGATCCTTTGGTCCATCTTCTAAGAAATGCCGTTGATCACGGTGTTGAGTCAACTGAAGAACGCTATAAACAAGGAAAGCCATCCACGGGTATTGTTAGATTGGATGCAAAGCATGAAGGGAATAATGTGGTGATCGATGTTCAGGATGACGGAAAAGGTCTTGACAGAGAAAAAATCATAGCAAAAGCTGTTGAACGTGGATTGACTGATGAAATGTCAGCTGCAGCCTTAAGCGATGAAGAAGTGTTTTCCTTTATCTTCATGCCCGGTTTTTCCACAAAGGAAGAGGTGACCGATTTATCCGGACGTGGAGTGGGAATGGATGTTGTAAAAACTTCCATCGAAAATCTCAACGGAAGCATTTCAATAGAAAGTGAAAAAGGAAAAGGGACAAAAGTCACTATAAGATTACCACTTACGTTAGCGATTATCCAAGCTTTGTTGGTAAAAGTTTCCAATCTCGTTTATGCAATTCCGATTGCTTCAATAGATAGTACGTTAAATCTCCCAACTTCGGAAATACAAATTGTTCAATCCAGAGAAGTGGTTGTCATACGCGGTGAAATTATTCCGATTGTATGGTTAAAGGAAGTTTTCCAATTATCTGTTGATGAGGATAAGGAAAATATACATGTCGTAATTGTAAAGGTTGGGAATAAGAAATTTGGGCTTGTAGTAGACGGTTTGCTTGGCCAGGATGATATTGTTATAAAATCACTGGGAAAACTGCTGAAAGATGTCAATGAATTTAGCGGAGCTGCAATACTTGGTGATGGAAGCATATCGTTAATACTGGAAATTGCCAACATTGTTCATCAAAATGTATAAAACTGGGAGGTAATGATAAATGGGTAAGAGAGTTCTCATTGTCGATGACGCTGCATTTATGAGAATGATATTAAAATACAT
>Ga0272443_10007187_pt1 | contig 10722 bp, 12 predicted proteins | sample SSMAcet12_FD_193581 | JGI IMG/M metagenome (GOLD analysis project Ga0272443, IMG submission 193581) | Marine sediment archaeal communities from Little Sippewissett salt marsh, Falmouth, MA, United States - SSM-Acet-12 | ecosystem: Environmental > Aquatic > Marine > Wetlands > Sediment ... | reverse complement strand
TTTTTTTATCCATAATAGATTGACTAATCACTCTACAAACATACAACAGTTTTTTTATGATGCAAATTTTTTTTGGAAAGAATCAGGATTTATTCATCAAAGATATTATCGAGCCAATTGTCTTTTTGCTCTGATGTATCCGGATTTACTTCATTTGAATCTTCATCAAGATCTTTTTCACTGTATATTAATACATGAAATTCATTGATAATGATTATGAGTTTGGGGCCCCAATAGTTCTCAAAGCTTTTTTTGCATTCAGTTAATGCTTGTGCAATTGCTTCAGGGTGTCCGAATTGAAATATTTGAGTAAAGTCTTTAAGGTCTTGGTAAGTATCAGCAAAGCATTCAGAAAGGGTAATTTCTGAACTTGTATCCGGGTTACCGGGGTCTCTCAGCTCGCAGAAATGTTCAAAAGGGCCTAATTTTTCAGAAACAGCATTGTCAATAAAATGCCAGTCAGCTTCATTTACAAAGGTTTCAGATTCAAACTCGGTAACAGAATTAATGTACGGGAGTAAAATTGTTTTACTTAATAACAAGGATGCTAATTTATAGGTATTTTGAATAAATTCATTTCGGCTTTGAGCACTAAGGTTCTCAAGTAATTTGCAAAACTCATTTGCTGCTGCTGTGAATTCAATAACTTCTTGTGAGTATATTATATCTTCCGCTTTTGGTATTTGTTTTTCAGACATGGATCAATTATTTACATTCTGCAAAAGTACACTTAAAACTGAAAATAAATAAAGGGCTGCAATCCTGCAGTTCTGGCTTGCCAAATTACAAATACTGCCAATACAACAATAATTACTTTTACCCATTGAGGTGAAGTAATAAAAACTTGTTTGTAGAAATTTTTTGTTTTTACGGGAAGCCAATGAATAACTAAGGCTAACACCATTAAACCGAATATATTCTTATAGGCAAGTATTACTTCCCAAATTTGCGACAGATCAAAAGCATGCGTTATTTGATGCATAATTCCGTTTGCAGCCTCCATTGATTCTGACCTGAACCATATTCTGGTAAGTGTGATAAAATTGAAAGTTAAGAAAATGGCATAAAATCTTACCGCCCAAGTTCTGTTATCTTTAAACGGACTGATTTTTCTCCAATATTTATAAATTATTAAGCCTACACCGTTTAAACCGCCCCAAATAACAAATTGCCAACTTGCACCGTGCCATAATCCGCCCAGCAGCATGGTCAGCATTAAATTAAAGTTTGTTCTTACTTTCCCTTTTCTGTTTCCGCCTAAGGGTATGTAAAGGTAATCTTTCAGCCAGGAGGAAAGGGAGATATGCCAACGCTTCCAAAATTCTCCGGTGTGCAAAGCTTTATAAGGAGAGTTAAAGTTTGTCGGAAGCCTGAAGCCCATAAGTAATGCAACACCTATTGCCACATCGGTATAACCTGAAAAGTCGCAATACACTTGAATCGAATAACCGAAAACGGCCATTATATTTTCAAAACCTCCGTAGGTCATCGGATTACTGAATACCCTGTCAACAAAATTCACGGCAATATAATCGGCAATTACCAGTTTCTTCAGTAAACCGTTCAGTATCATGAACACAGCCAGCCCGAACTCTGCTTTTGTAATCTTATATTTCTTATACAATTGCGGAATAAATTCTGAAGCTCTCACAATAGGCCCTGCAACCAATTGAGGAAAGAACGAAACATAAAATCCGAAATCAATAATGCTGTCAACAGGTTTTAATTTTCCTCTGTAAATATCTACTGAATAACTTATTGTTTGAAATGTAAAGAATGAAATTCCTACCGGCAATATAATTTTATCGATTGTAAAATGTGTTCCTGCAAATTGATTGGTCCATTTTGCAAGCAGATCAACGGGTTCCAACTCAATACCAAACATATAATTGAAAGTTTCCGTAAAGAATCCTGCATATTTATAATAGACCAGAACACTGAGGTTTACCGTTACGCTTAAAGCAACTAAAAGCTTACGCTTCCATTGTATATCTGATCTGTATATGCCTCTGCCTATAAAGAAATCAACAATGGTTGAGAAAATCAGCAGAAGAAAAAATATTCCGCTTGTTTTATAATAGAAAAACAAACTTACCAGAAAAAGATATGCGTTTCGCGGTTTTTTCTTTTCATGAATAATGGAATACAATGCCATTACAAGAGCAAAGAATGCCCAAAAATAAAATCGTGTGAAGATCAAAGGAGCATCTTCATTAAACAGGAAAATATTTCTGAGATAATCGATCATAGCTTAACAGCTTGCGAATATAAATATTCAAAAATTAAAACGGATATTTTGAGGGATGTTTATTTATTGTTTGTTGATTATTCGGTGATTTGTTTATTTGGTGAATTGTTTATATGCTTATTGTTTAATGTTTAATTGTTTATTATTTGTTGAATATTGCTTGTTGTTTAATTGATTATTCGGAGATTTGTTTTCCTTCGATTATTTCGACTCTGCTCAAGCACATTTATAACGCGTTTGTTTTATTTCCCACTTCTTACAAACGATCGCGAGTTGAAATCCTCTTATTTACAAGCCCTTTCATTAATTGTTAATAACTTTCTTCAAAAAAAATAAATTCACCCGGTTAGATTTTTCGGCTCAACGCAATTAATGTCGAAATAATAACACAAATGAACAGATTTAAAACCATGAACATTATTTTCAGAATGGATCAACTCATTCTGAAGCAACAAACCGGAACTCTTGAGGAATTTGCCCGAAAATTGGGCCGTAAGCGTTCAGCTGTATGCAATTATATAGGATTTATGCGAAGCATGGGAGCCCCTGTTGAATATTGCCCCTATAAATGCAGTTATTATTATAACGGAAACGGGCATTTTTTTATAGGCTGGTTGGAGTAAACCGAACAAATCTATATCCTGTTATGTTTTTCAACATAAATAAGCTCAGTCCGGAATAGACGGAACGCGCTTGTTTAGATTTGTCATATTGCTTTTTATATTGATAATTATTTTTTAAGAAGCATACAAAACTGTTGTTAAAAACACTGAAAACTCGCTTTGAGAAAATGCCGATTCGTTCAGAAATACTGTACCCTTTATACTTTTTACATAAGTTTTTGTTACATAATACAAAACTTCCTTCAGAGAAATATATTTTATTTTTTGAAGCCGGTGCGGCATACATTAAGATTGTTTCGGCGGTATTCGGGAAAGTACAACTAAGATTAGAGAAAATCGCAGTTTTATTCGATGTATTAAATCGTCTTTTCAATGGACCGAAACAGCTGCCGAAACTTTCTCTGACAATGCCGAAAGATTCTCTGACAAAGCCGAAAATATCTCTAAGAAAGCCGAAAGATTCTCTAAAGAGACTGAAAATATCTCATACAATGCCTGAGCTTTCTCTAAACGAACGGAAGCTTTCTCGAATAATGCACCAAATTTCTCTGAATTTCCCGAAACTTTCTCAAACGAAGCCGAAACTTTCCGGAACGAAAGCTGAATATTCCCTGAGTATGCCGGAATATAATCGAACAGCAGAAGGAGAGGATAGAACAAAGCAGACGACTGATCAAATTATGCGGAAAGAAGATCGAAAGGGAAATAAGCTGTATCAAAACACAAAATCATTTAACAAAACCAAATAAAAATTAAATTAAAAATGAAGAAAAACGAATTGAAACCCACTTACAGCATGCCCTACGGCACACTTGTGCAATTAGGCGATAAAGCTGAAAGCCTCTGTGAGAGAGATGCCGATATTCTGATTGAATACGGCATAAATGAGGGAAAAAGAACTACTCTCAAAAATAAAACTCAAGAATTGAAAGACATGCCTACGGATGAAGAACTGCTCTCATTGTCTGTTTTGCTTACGCAAGAAAAAAACGATTATGCCGAGAAAGTAAAAGAAGGCATTAGAAAGATCATGGTGCGGGTGAAAAATGTATACGGAGATAAAAGCCCGCAATACAAACGTTTCGGAACCAAAGGCCTGGATAAAATGAGTGATAATGACATTTGCCGTTGTGCAAAACGTGTCGTAAGAACGGCAACGGAATATTTAGATGTATTGGCCGACAAAGGCCTTACACAAGAAGAGATCGCGGAACTGGAAAGCAACAATCAAGTGTTTGACGATAAAATTGACGAAAAAGACAATGCCGTAAGAGAACGCGATATTGCCACAGAAAACAGGATACACACAGCCAACGAACTCTATGCCTTGATATGCGAAATATTTGATTACGGAAAGAACCATTGGTACAGCCGAGGCGAAGCCAAATACAACGACTATATTATTTACGACCACGCAAGCAAAAAAGACGATGTAAAAGTACCCGCAGGCCAACGTGTTGAGTTAAACGGAGAACTCACAAATCCCGAAACCCTTTTGGAATTTAAAAACACGGGAAGTGTAAGCCTCACCGTATTTATTGCCGACAACTTTAACGCTCCCTTGCCCGACAATGCCTTAACAATTGAAAGCAAAGAAACTATGCAAGCCCGGTGCAAAGATATAAGCAACGGAACATACGGCATATTAACAGCTTATAATAAAAACACCGGCGACGGTAAGATAAGCGTGGCTGAAATAGCTGAATAGATCACCCGGCCGAAAAAGTCCTGTCTTATTCAGTTAAAAACCTGTCAGGTTTTTGAAACCCGGCAGGTTTAAAATAAAACAACAATATTCTGAATATGACACAAAGTCACCCTTTGAGTATACTAAACATAAAACAAGATATTTAAGGCATGCATGCCCTTTTCTTTCAAAATTTAATTTGTATTTTAGATGCTGAAATATGATTTAATAAAAAGTTTGGTTTATCCGGCTCTTTAAGGAATAAACCAAAAAAAGTATAATTGAAATAAAACACATTGGGTTATACGAATGTTACTTGCAATTTGAATAAATAAAAATGAAAGATATTAATGAAGAATTAGAAAAAGCCTTAAAAGGAGACGAATTAAAGAATATTGGAATAGATGTTACAGAAATTGCATTAGACCAATTATTTAATGATGGAATTTTGAAAGATATTCCGATTTTAAATTATGCAGTTGCTTTATTAAAAGGTGGGATTAATATCAGAGATGCCATTTTTTTAAGAAAACTATTGATTTTTATAAATAACATCCAAGAAGTATCAAATTCCAAAAGAGAAGAATTCTTAAAAAAAATATCAAAAATATCTAACACAAAAAAGAGATTATTTGAAAAGATTCTGTTTACAATTGATAAAATCGACGATTCAGAGAAAGCATTACTATTAGGAAAAGTTTTCAAACATCTAATCGTAGGAAATATTGATCTAATTCAATATTATAGAATATCAAGAGTCATAGAAAACATGATGTTAGATGAAATCAATTATTTCTTTTATCTACATGGTTATTATGAACATAATGCAGAGACAAGAGAAAAATATTTTTATTATATGGAATTGATAGAAGAAAGTAACTTGATAGCAACTTTGATAAAAAATGACTTATATGAAATTAAAGAAGAATTAACTTATAGAGAAAACATTAGACCTCAACAATATAAAATGGAGAAAAAGGGTGGACTTACAAATTTAGGTCGAGTATTTTGTGAATTTGGATTTGAAAGTCGCTTTTATTTAACTAAACCAATTGAATAAAATAGTAAAAGCAAGTAACACAAAAATAAACAACATGCGGTTGAGCAGCAAACTGCAAGGACAAAGGATATTTGCATAGTCGCAAAAATTTTGAATTTGAAAATAATTAGTAAGGCAAAAATTTGTGCTATGAACAAAACGTTAAATTTTCGGTATTTATTCCGCACATTGTCTATTTAAAACGTTATGTGTGATTAAAAATTAAATCAAGAATAATATGGCAAATGAATTAAAGATTAAAATTGTAATTGGTGAGATATCAATACATATTGAAGGTCCTGCAAATGACGTTAAGGAACAATTCAATTTGATAAAAGAACAAGGATTAGGAAAAATAGTTGCTGGAGAAGATTTTACTTCAGTGATTGCGACTCCAAGTCAATCAAAGACAACTTCTACCAAAGTCACTTCCAAAAAGAAAGCAACACCTAAAGCTGAGGCTGTTTCTCTGAGAGACATTGTGATGAAAGGAACTCCAAAAAATGAAAAAGAATGGATTTTAATTTATGGATATATCTCTGGAAATTCTGGTAGTAAAGAATTTACAAGAGATGAATTACACAATCAATATGATGAGAGTAAAAGAAGGACAGATAGTAGAATTGCCAATTTGTCGAATAACCTCAAGAGTTTAGTGAAGGCAGGTGATCTTAGGTTTATAAATGACAATGATATAGTTCTCACTGCTTCAGGAAAAACAAAAGCTGAAGAAATAATAAGAAGATAAATTGGCTACAGAAAAAGTATCAAATTATATTAAACGAGTTCAAGACTTTGACTCAATTGGAATTGGAAATCAAATCGACTTCCTTGCTTTCTATTTACAAGATCTAAATGGTAAATAACAATACACAGTTTTTCGAAAATAAGAATACATAGTTTTTGGTAACAATGATGCAGAGTTTTTCTCTTTGATTCTCTTTCCGGATCCGGAAAGAGAATCAAAGAGAAAAGTCAACTTTACCGGCTAATTTAAAATCCGGTAATAAATGAATAAATATTTAAACAAGTTGATTATGTATCATGAAATCCACCGTCTTCACAGAGAGGGCCGCAGTATCACACACATTGCCGATTTTCTTGTCATGAACTGGCGAACGGTCAAGAAGTATTTAAGCATGGATGAGTTTGAGTATGAAGCTTTCCTTGAAAATCAATCCAACCGTCAAAAAGAACTTAGCCCTTATGAACATTTTGTAAAAGTCAAGCTTGAACAATATCCGGATACTTCTGCCTCTCAAATGCATGATTGGCTAAAAGAACACTATGACGATTTTCCTGAAGTTAATCCGAAAACAGTCTTTAACTTCGTTACATGGGTTCGGCAAAAGCATCATATCCCTAAAGCAAAAGTTGAAAGAGACTATTTTATTGTTGAAGAACTACCTTACGGCAAACAAGCTCAAGTTGACTTCGGAGAGTACAACATCAGAACCGGAAGCGGCAAGCGAAAGAAAGTTTATTTCTTTGCAATGGTCTTGAGCCGATCACGATATAAATATGTTTATTTTTCAGATACGCCTTTTACAAGTGAACTTTCCGTAAAAGCCCATGAAAAAGCATTTGAATATTTTAACGGTATACCCGAAGAGCTTGTTTATGACCAAGACAGTGTTTTTATCAGCGATGAAAACAAAGGCGATTTAATACTCACGCATAAGTTCAGAAACTATGTCAAACAACGCGGTTTTGATACTTACTTTTGTCGCAAAGCCGATCCTGAAACAAAAGGAAAAGTAGAAAACCTTGTAAAATACGTCAAGCAAAACTTTTTGTATAATCGTCCTTATCATGATCTTGATATGCTCAACAGAGAAGCCCTTGCATGGCTCGGCAGAACGGCAAACAGCCTGCCTCACGGAAAAACCAAATTATCGCCTGAAGAGCAGATGAAAGAAGAACAAAAGCATCTGTCGGAATATACCCCGGCAGATTTACCGGAATCGGAAAAAAATCTTTATACACTGCGGAAAGACAATGTGGTCAGCTATAAGAGCAATCTGTACTCAGTTCCCCACGGAACTTGGAAAGCCGATCACAATAAAGTTTTGCTGCAAGCAAAAGATGAGCAGATCATCATTAGCCTGCCCGACGGTAAAGAACTTTGCAGACATAGAATATGCCCCGAAAAAGGAAAAACAATCATTAATACAAATCACAGAAGAGATGTATCAATAAAAATTAAAGAGTTGATAAACGCTGATGCAAAACGCTTTAACAATCCTGATAAAGCAACGATATATTTTGAACAACTAAAAAAACATAAAGGCAGATATATCAGGGATCAGCTCAGTGTTATAAGAAGCTGCTTTGAACTTTTTTCAAACCGGATAATGGATAAAACCATGGATTATTGCCTTGAAAATAACATTTACAGTGCTTCTGATTTTAAGGAAGCAGCTGAAAAAATAAATGCAGGATTAAAACAAAGTTCTTCCGAATCGACACCGGAGATCAAAACACTCTCGGAAAACAATAATACAGCTGCCGATGTGCAGCCTGAAATCAGCCAATTAACAGATTATGAATCAATAATGTTAAATTAATTATGGATAAATCAGAAATGATCAAAGATTATTGTCGCCGTTTTAAGCTGAGTGCCATGGCGGCAGCTTCAGATGAAGAATTACAAAAAGCACAAGCCGGGCAAATAAGCTATACGGATTATTTGCTCAGTCTCTTGGAAACCGAAGCTCGGCACAGAGAAGAGAAAAGCCTTGAGCGTCGGTATAAAACAGCTCGGCTCCCCTTAAAACACAATCTTGACACCTATGATCATACCGTTGAAAACGGAATGAATAAAACAAGGTTGAATCAACTCAGAGAACTGAATTGGTTAGATCAAATATTTAATATTGTTTTGATGGGACCTTCCGGAACCGGAAAAACATTTATGGCAGCAGGGCTGTGTTTTGATGCCGTTAAAGCCGGTTACTCCGCAATGTTCAGAACAATGGACGACATAGTAAGTGTCTTAAAAATGAAAGATATTACAAGAACTGCATCGGCAGAATATAAAAGAATGCTCAAAGCAAGTTTAATCATTATTGACGATATTATGCTTTTTCCTTTGGAGAAGCAAGATGCCGTCAGTTTTTTTAATTTTATTAATCTGCTTTTTGAAAAAACGGCTTTTATCATTACAACCAATAAGTCGCCTAAAGAATGGGCGCAAATGCTGAACGATCAAGTGCTTGCAACAGCTCTTTTAGACAGATTATTATACCGATGTGAGGTGATTAATCTTAAAGGAAAAAGTTATCGTTTAGAAAACAGAAAAACAATTTTTAACAATGAATAAATTTATACTATTTTTGACTTGAAAAGTTCTGCACTATTGTTGCCAAAAACTCAGCATTCTTATTTGCCAATTTTTGTGTATATTGGGTTACCGATTACAACAAGAAATAACCGAAAACAAACCAATAACGGCTGCCAAATTAAAGGATATATATTCTGAACTCGATATGACTGTGCCATCATCATTGGCATCATACTTATCAACGCAATCCAAAAAGAGTAAAAATCAGAAGTACATTAGAATTAAAGATGGTCTTAAACTATCAAAACAGTTAAAAGAAAAAATTCAGGGTGAGCTAAATCTTCATATCGAAATTGAACCTTCCAATAATTTATTTCCTATTGAACTGTTAGATTCTACTCGTGGTTACCTTGTCTCAGTTGCAAATCAAGCTATTACTTCATATGATGTTGGAAATTATGATGCCTCGTTGGTAATGTTAAGAAAACTAATTGAGATTCTAATCATTGAATTGTTTGAGAAGAATTCAATTGATAACCAAATCAAAAATACAAACGGAGATTTTTTCTATCTCAGTGATTTAATCACTAAACTTAAAGCCAATCACCCAACCAATTGGAATCTTAGTCGGAACACAAGAAATGGAATTGACAAAGTAAAAGTATATGGGGACTTAAGTGCACACAATAGAAGATTTGTTGCAAAAAAGGGTGATTTAGATAAATTGGCTGCGCCCATTAGGGTAATAATTCAAGAACTTGTGACATTAATTGATTATTAAAGAAGTAACCACACATAACGTTTTATATAAACCCCATTAAAACAGGGGTTTATATAAAACGTTATGTGGAATAAAAAATAAATATATGAGATACATTAAATTCTATATTGTTTTACTTCTTATTTTTTCTTCGGCTATTTTTTTCGGTCAGAATGAGTTTGAGAACGATACATATAAATTCTGGCAGCCAAATACAAATTTGTCATATAAGGATTTTCAGTCTGATACAACTAAGATTTTTAATGAATTCAATCAAAAATTTGGTATGCAGACTTCTGCATATTGTGTTATAAAATCAATACTTGATGTACCCGTTCGGCAGAGGTTTCCAACCTCAGTCATACTATAAAAACAGGCTGTTGCCTGCACATAAACCTTAAGATGTTTCTTAAATGAAGGCATATAAATAAACATACACCGGCGGAGGCAGAGCTGTCCGAACGGGGTGATCTCAAACATTTCAACCTGTCAGGTTTTGGAAACCTGACAGGTTTAAACAGAGAAATACCAAGCATAAAATACCGAAAAATGAAAATATCGCAATCCGAAATACACAACCGTATGCCCGTGCGGTTCTTTCCATTCACAAAAAATCAATAACTTTATAACAGAAAAATTAAAAACCCATGGCACTAATTCACGATTTCTTCAATTATAACGATCCCGTAAAAAGCAACAAAGACGAAAGCAATGCAGAAAACTCTTTTTTCTTTGTGCAAATGAAACTATATGCCGATCAATTTAAAAAGCTTGAACCCAGACAAGCGGAATATATGTAACACAAATAAAAATAAAAACAGAAGCAGATAAGCGGCATTTGGAATGCCGCTTGGTACACAGATGAATTTGTAATTCAGCATAATAAAAAATGATATACACAAAAAATGACATATTAATCTTAAAAATTACCCTTGATAAAATATATTTTAATTCCGATAAATATATTAAATGTGAAGACATCAGGCTTGAAATAGCTGATAATCCTACGGTTGAATATTTTAATGAAAATTATAAGTTTATTAAAGTAAGAGTACAGAAGCTTGATAATAATGAATTAAAAT
>Ga0272443_10007186_pt1 | contig 10724 bp, 7 predicted proteins | sample SSMAcet12_FD_193581 | JGI IMG/M metagenome (GOLD analysis project Ga0272443, IMG submission 193581) | Marine sediment archaeal communities from Little Sippewissett salt marsh, Falmouth, MA, United States - SSM-Acet-12 | ecosystem: Environmental > Aquatic > Marine > Wetlands > Sediment ... | reverse complement strand
GAACAGGCATAATGCCGAAAATATCATAAGCGTGCTTACCGGACGCTCTATGGAAAATTTAGATAAACTCATAATTTCAGGATTACTGTTCGAAAATACGAGAAACCTCTGTTTCTATCTTTTCAATAGACTTCGTATCTTTAAACGTATCTCGTTTTCCAATATGAATATCGATGGAATAACTACAAGTGTAAGAAAAGTTGAAACAAAAAGCCCTCCCATAACGCTGATAGCCATGGGTGACCTGAGCTCGGAGCCTTTACCGACCGCCAGCGCCATCGGGAATAACCCGAGCACCGTCGTCAAAGCTGTCATAATGATCGGCCGTAATCGGGCCTTACTCGCTTCTACCACAGCTTCCATCAGATCTTTACCGTTTCTCATAAGTATATTCGTATAATCTATCAATACGATACCGTTATTTACGACTATCCCGCCCAGCATTATAACACCCAGGAGCGCTACGACACTTATGGAAGTGTTTGTTATAAAAAGCGCTATCAGGACGCCTATTAAAGACAATGGGACCGTGAAAAGTATGATCATGGGCTGGCTTAATGATTCGAACTGCGCCGCCATTATCATGTAAACCATCACTATGGAAAGGATAAGGGCGAACTGAAGGCTGGCGAAAGATTTTTTCATCTCCTCGGACTCACCCGCCATCCTGGCATGATACCCGTTTTTGATCTCTATGCCGCCTATCATGTTTTCTATGTCTTCTAACACATCCGACAGTTTCCTGCCGGCGACATTCGCTGATATCGTAATAGTCTTTTCCTGGCTTATTCTTCTTATTTCGCTGGGGCCTACACCTCTTTCAAAAGACGCCACATTACTCAGGGGTATCCTGCCTCCTACCGGGGTATTGATCCTGATCTGATAGAGCTTCTTATACGTATCCCTGTCCTGCTCCTTCAAAACGACCCTGATATCGATCTCCTTGCCCTTCTCCTTGAACTGTGAAGGTATGTACCCGCGCATGATGATCTGGGCTATCCTGGCAAGGTCCACTACCGACAGGTTATATAAAGAAGATTTATCCTTATCGATATTTATCCTTATTTCCGGCGATGGTTCAGGCATATCGTTCTCAACACCGAAAACACCGTCGATAGAGGAAAGCTCAGTCTCTATCTGTTTTGTTATATCCGCCATGATGTCGAGTTTTTCACCCTTGATCTCTATGGTAATGGGTTTGCCGCCGCCGCCGAAAGCGCCGGCCATTATACCCTGCTGCATCAATATCTCTGTTTTTGCGGGTTTGAAGTTCCTTGTTTTAAATATTTTCTGAAACTTCTCGACCACATCCATAGTCCGGACTTTCCGCTTACCCTTAAGCATCACTATGATCTGCCCCTGGTGTGACCCGATACTCTTGATGACATCTTTGGCGCTTTCACCCTCAGAAGCGCCCACAACAGAACTTATCGCTTCCACATCCGGGTCGCCGGCTATAATATCCTCAAGCTGAAGGACTATTTTATTGGTCTCTTCCACTCTCGTACCGACAGGCATATCAACTTTGACTATGAATTCGCCCTGGTCTGTCTTGGGCATAAGTTCTTTTTCCAGCGTTCCTATAAGCAGCAGGCTGGAGAGGAACATCGCCAGGACCAGGAACAATCCCGCTTTCTTTCTTTTGAGGAATGCCAGTAAAAAGCTTTCATATTTATCAAGAAACTTGTTCCATTTATCACCCCCCGCGAAAGCTTTTATACCCTTATCCACTTCCTCCTTTCTGCCCAGCTTACAGCTCAATAACGGTATGAGCGTAAGTGCGACCCATAGAGACCCTATAAGAGAAAAAGTGACGGTAAACGCCAGTTCCTTGAAAAGCTGTCCCGCTATACCGATAACGAAAACCATCGGAAGAAAAACCGCTATGGTGGTCAACGTCGAGGCGACTATGGCGTTGGATACCTCTTCCGCTCCGGCACCGGCGGCTTCAGCCGGAGTCTTCCCCATCTCGCGGTGCCTGAAGATATTCTCTATTACGACTATGGCGTTGTCCACAAGCATACCGACACCGAGCGCCAGCCCTCCCAGCGACATCATATTTATGGAAATACCCCCGAAGTACATGAGGGTAAAGACCACCATTATTGATATAGGTATGCTGAGCGTCACAATGGCGGAAGCCTTGAAGTTCCTTAAAAAAACCAGGAGGACGATGAAAGCCAGCACACCTCCCTGCAGCGCCGCGTCCCGCACGCCATTGATCGCATCCTTGATAAACGAAGACTGGTCATATACGATGTCCAGCTTTATATCATCGGGGAGCTTGTTCATCAACGGTTCCAGGGACCGCTTTATCGCGTTTATGACATGTATGGTGTTCTTCTGAGCCTGTTTCTGTATCGTGACGGAAACATTCTCTCTTCTGTTCTGCCGTGAAAAGCTGCTTCGCTCCTTGAACGTGTCTTTAACTTCCGCTACGTCCCCTATGGTCACGATATACGGCATGGTGCTCATATGCCTGTCTTTGAACTTATCCTCGGGAGCGACGTTTTCCTGGGGATTTTCAGTGTTGTTCTTGACGACTACCTGTTTTATTTCATCTACAGACTCAAATTCTCCGAGCGTCCTGATAAGGTATTCGTAAAAACTTTCTTTTATAGTGCCGGCGGGATAATTAAGATTGGCGTTTGTTATCGCGTCCGAAACATCGAGTATGGGGACATCAAAAGACTGCAGCCTTCCCTGGTCGACTTCGACTCTTATCTCCCGCTCAAGTCCGCCTTCGACGGATGCTGACGCGACCCCATCCACTTTCTCAAGCTCTTCTTTTATCGTGTCAACCGCGATCTTCCTGAGCTGCACGGGAGACCTGTTCCCGGTGACGCTGATACGCAGTATGGGCATCTCAAAAGGATTGAAAGGTACAACAAGCGGTTCAGAGGAATCCCTTGGCAACCGCGCCTTGACCAGGTCTACTTTTTCCCTTACCCTTAAAGACGCGAAATCCATATCCTGTTCCCAGCCGAATTCGGCAAAGACCAGGGATATCCCCTCACGGGAGATGGACCTTATAGCCCTCAAGCCGCTTACGGTCCCTACCACTTCCTCGATCGGTTTTGTCAGAAGGGTTTCGACTTCTTCCGGCGCCGCGTTCGCGTAAACCGTGAAAACCGTAAGCTGAGGATATTTTATCGGCGGGAACAGTTCCTGAGGCAATTTCACCAGGGATATAAAACCGAAAAGTATCACTCCTACAAAGATCATTACAGTCGTGACCGGTTTCCTTATCGAAAAATCAGGTAATCCCATTTATCCCTTCCCGCTGTCTCTTTAACTAAAGAAGCCAGACATTAGAAGTCAGAAATCAGATCTTTTTAAATACTGACTTCTGACCTCGGATTTCAGTCTTCTGCATTATTAAAATATCGTTTCCTGCACCTCTGTTATCTCCACCTTGTCCTCGTTCTTATATTCCTGGTGCAGTTCACGTATTATAAGCTCCCCCTCTTCAAGGCCTTTCCCTATCTCGGCAAGATCGTGAGTAAGATACACTATCTCCACGGCCCTTTCCTCGACCACCCCGGTATCGTCTACTGCCTCATCGTCCACGGACATATCTTCTTCCCCGGGCTCATCCCTGTGAACCACATAAACAAAGTACTGTTGCTCTTTTTTCTTAAAAGACGCGCTGGGTATTATAAGCGCATCTTTGTTCTCATAAGTGTTTATTATCCCGCGCGCGAACATACCGGGTTTCATGAGGTCTTCCTCGTTATCCAGTTCCACCTTGACCTTTTGCGTGCGCGTACGCCCTTCTATCATGGGTGCCACCATATCGATGGTCCCGTTAAAGGTCTCCCCGGGATAAGCATCAAGAAATATCTCGACAGTCTGCCCCAGCTCTATCTTCGGTGAGTCTTCCTCTATTATGTCGAAAGCCGCGTACACCTCGTTGAAATCCACAAAAGTGCCTATTTTATCCTGTGATGATATATACGCCCCGGAATCCTTTTCTTTGCTTCCAAGATAACCGTCACTGGGCGCGTATATGTTGGTCTTTTCAAGATCGGCTTTCGCGGATTCATATTCCAGCTTTTTCTGTTCATACGCGACCTTCTCATACCCTCCCAGCTCATAGATCTTTTTGGCTTTTTCGAGTTCCAGCGCGGCGTACTTTAATTTCAACAGCGCGTCACGCTGGTTCAAACTGGCGATAATATCCCCTTCCAGGATACGTTCCCCTTCCTCGAAATTAAAGCTTTCCAGCAACCCGTTGCCGTCAAATCTCAATTCTATTTCCTTAAACCCCTCGATCCTGCCCATTACAGGCAATGTATCCTTGAAATCCATCTTTTTCACCTTGTACACCTTGACCGGTATCGTTTCAAGAAATTCGACCATCTCTTTTTCTTCTTTACCCCGGAATCCCATGATTATGTTCTTTATCTGTCCCGCCGTCCGCGCGAGGATCAAAGCTACCACAAGGATCCCCAGAAGTATCCAGATATAGTTCTTTTTGATCTTAGAAGGGTTTACCGGGATCTTTTTAAAAATGCTTTTAAGAAAGACAGGATTTTTCTCTTGGTTGTTCTCCATTTTTCCTCCAGATAATGTCGATTATACAAGCTATGTTACAAACGCGGCACAGCAGCCCGTCACTGTTGCCTGCCCTTACCGGGGTCCAGCAGTTTTATCTTTTTAGACAACATGGCTTGCAGTTTATCAGCTTTCTTTTTTTCCTTCTGATCGGCCTTTTCATTTTTCCAGGCCTCGTACTCTACTTTTTCGTAATAAGGTTTAAAATAGTCCGGCAGGCCTATGGTCTTGCTTAACCCGTTGAGGGCCAGAAAATATTCCGTTTCTGTCTGCACTCCCCCGAACTCATGTTCGGCCAGTTTGACCGTCTCATCTACGATCCTGGACATCTCGATCTCACCGTATTTATATCTTTCCATGAAAACGTCAAGCATTGTCTTCTGGTTCTCATACTGCGCCTTCGCTATATCTTTCTGTATTATCGATTTCCGGTATTTAAAATACATCTCTTTGACCGAAAGGATCAAGTCGTTCTTTTCTTTTTTATACTCGTAAATAGACCTCTGGTAACCTACATCCGCTTCCTGGATATCTGAAAAATAAGCAAGGTTATCGAGGACTTTGAACGAGAAATAATTGGTGGCGGTCTGGCTGCCCCGGAAAGCTGACACGGTGGGAGCCCACTGCTCCCTTACATAATTATGTTCGACCGTGTTCCCCCATAAAGGAAAACTCGTTTTCACCCCGGCATACCATTCCGGTTCACCGCCGCGTCCGGACCGGGCCGGGCCGGAATTATTGGATGTGTAATCGTCGGCTACATCAAGCGGTTCATAATTTTCATATGCCTGACCGAATGATCCGTCAAAATCGATCAAAGGCCAGCCTCTGGCCTTTTTCATTTTGCGCTCATACTCATAATATTCAAGTGTCTTGGCCTTTATCCTGAATTCGGGATTGTTTGCAAGCGCCAGTTCATAGCAATTTTCCAATCCTATGGAAACAAACTCGGCGGGACTCTCCACCGGCTTGATCATCAGGTTTTCATCCGGTTCCATGCCCATCGCCTGGAACAATATCATCTCCGCCAGTTTGACGTCTTCCCTGGCCGAAAGATACTGAAAATCCGACTGCATCTTGGCGGCCTTCACCTTCAGGAATTCCATCCTTGAAAACAGTTCTTCCTGGTATGCCTTGTCAGCTATATCATAAAAGTCAACGACCTTCTTATTGACCTGCTTCTGTATTTTTTCGGCCTTCCGGGCTTTATCCAGGCTGTAATAAGCTTTCTTGACTTCTTCCACTAACTCATTGACGACTTTGTCTTTTTCAAGAACAGTTATCTCAAGATTGACTTTGGCCTGTTTCAGATCGAACCATTTTTCCATACCGTCAAATATATTCTGTTTCACTTCGAACTGGTACTTATTGCCTCTATAATGCCGGACTTTCGCGTTAGCGCCGATCCGGCCGGACGATTTTTCAAATCGTACGGTAAGTTCAGGCAATATATCTCTCCTGGCTTCCCACAGCCTCATCTCGGCCAGTTTTATCTGTTCATCGGCCATGATCATGCGCGGGCTGCGGTGCACGGCGACCTGCACACATTCATCGACCGTGTAGATCTTTTTTTTCTCGATGTCGCCCAACCGGTACACTTTTTTCCTGAATATCCCTTTTATATTATCGGTCCAGCTTGCCCCGGGCCTGGTCTTTGCCATGTAATCGATCTTCGCTTCTTCCGCGCGGTCTTCAAGATACGCAGGCAATTCCTCCTCACGATCCATGGTATCGTTAAAGATCTCGCTCTGATTTATCTCGGCTGTAAAAGCCTCTATCTCCATATTCCCGGGATCTTGAGCGGCGGCTTTTTTTGCGTAATATCTGGCAGTCCCGAACTCCTGCTCATTATAAGCTTCACGGGCGGCTTCCATATATTTGCCGGCTTTGGCTTCACGGCGGAGGCGTTCTTTTTCTTTTATTCTGGTTTCCCTGTCTTTTTCACGTTTTCCCGCGAGGTCTTTCGATGATTTTTTCCCAGACGTGCCAGCGCTTTCCACATCGGAAAGTATGTCCCTGGCCCTTTTATTATCCGGGTCAATATCCAGGACCTGTTCAGCTTTTTTCCCGGCCCGTTTATATTTTTTCCCGAGAAGATCCTTATCCGCGTCGCTAAGCAGTTCGGCGATCCTGAGCTGGTCTTTTGTCTGTTCAAGCACATTGAGTATATCCGCCTGCGCCCCGGTCATAAACATCCCACTGCAGATATCGACGGCGACCAGAGAAATGATCAAGCAGGCTGTTTTTACTGAACCTTTTATCAAAGTACCCTTAAACACATGAACTCCCTTTTTATGATGCAGCATATTTTTAAGGCGGGTCTTATATATCCTGTTTCTATTTCCCCTCTGCATCCCGTTCTTTTTCCTTCTTCTTTTTGCGGTACTGTCTCATATACTCCCGCATGTAGACCCTGTGCCTCTCCTTGTTGGCCTCTCTATACAGCTGCAGGTATTCCTTGTGCTTACGGCGCCATTCCAGCGACCTTTCTCTGCAGGTCTGCTTCCAGGATTTATCCTGGGACTCCTTGTACTTAAAGTAATTGGGGTTGTGTTTTCTCCATTCCTTCATGTTGGACAACTGCCTCTGGTACTGGCACTCAAGGCTGGAGCAGACCTGCTGGTTCGGCCTGTATTTGTTCGCGACAAACGGTTTACCGCAAACCATGCATTTTCTTTCTCTGTTTTTCGATTCATCCACGACTACACCTCCATAAATAATTCCCTGCGGCATAAAGACGCCGCGCCGGCTGACGAGGATAATTTTCCCATCATGCCGGTCACTATCTTCAGATTATCCATTATATCTTTTGATAAAAATTTCGCCATGCTGTCATGCACACACTCTATGAAGCCCCCTTCATCTTTTTCTGTCCCCCCGCCGAAAAGCACGTATTCTACATTGAACATATTTATCAGATACGCTACCCTTACGCCCAGGGCCAGGCCAGAACGTTTGACGAGGTCCTCGGCAAGTTCATCCTTGTTTTCAGCCGCGGTCAAGACCACATCCATGGTTATATTTTCGATATTACCTTTCACCATCTGGACTATCTCCGTCCCCACCCCCCTTGATACAAGGCTTTTGGTGGTATTTACTATACTGAACTGGTTCCAGGGGCGTAAATACGCTCCGAACTTCTCATCGCTGTATTCGTAGGCCTCGAAGATGGATTCACGCTTGAACACTACCCCTATGCCCACATCGGAATATACATACAAGACGTTCTTGTCTTTTACTTCCTCACGTGAATCCCTGTCCGCATAACCCGCCGCGGTAGCCGAGCGCGTGCTGAAAACCCTGCATCCGAAAAGATCATGGACCCCCCTGGTAAGGATATCGATGCTTTTGGGGTTCATCTCTATCATCTCCTCGGGTATGGCTATCCCGCAACTTTGATACTTGTTTTTGTTCAATTTTGTCTGATCCGCTATCTCCCTGACGATCGCGGAAATATCCTTGTTCTTGCTGCCCCCTTTCAAAAGGAGCTCTATTTCGATTATTTCCTTATCGACGATATTTCCCCCGAGATCCATGACCGTCAGGTAACAGTTACTGTCTTTAAACCCGATGCCCAGAAGTCTTGATTGATCGGTATTGAAGGTAAACCTGTCTCCTGTATCAACAGGTTTCAAGAGTTTTTTAGAGGAACATAGATCCACATAATAATCCAGAAAATCTCCCGAGATCTTTACAGCTCCTCTTACAGCATCTTTAGTGAATATTTTGGACTTTTTGAACTGATGGAATATATCGAGTGCTATCTGCTCTTTATCCGTTTCGGGCCTGATCTTGAAAAATCTTGTTTCAACCTTTTTTTTAGCCATAATACCCCCACAGGTAACTGTGTTGATCTGTCCCCCATTATATATAGGAAGATAAACTGCAAAAATTCAGTTATTTTAGTAAATATCCTGTATCTAACTTTCTATAAAAATTTAAACTTAATATACCCAATAGTGTGATAGTTGTCAACCTTAGACAAGGAAATAGTTAAAATTTTATAGAAAAATATTTTTTTAGATATGATTTTTTTAATCAAAACTGGAAGTTTAAAGCTGAAAGATCAACATCGGTATCGTGCGGTTCTGCAGGATCTTTTATATCTTACCCTCATGACATTTTATTCTTGGCAATAAGATCAATATGGCTGAATGATAGAAAAAAGATATAAGGTCTTTCGACCAGACAGGTATATAAGTTATTATCTCGCCGTTAAAAACCATTAATCCGGAATATATAAGTATTTTAATTATAATAATATAACCTGAAAAAAATATCAGCAGTTTTCTGGCCCACTCCCTGTCCGCAAGCATACCGATGCCCAGAACAAAAGATATTATCGCTGTTACAATGACAAAAATGTATACATCAGCCGATTTCCCCATCACCCCGTAGATCATACCGTGTATTTGCACTATGGAACAACCTGCAAAAGCGGTAAAACCTATTAAAACCTCGATCAAGCCGATGATCTTTTTAAGATATTTTGGGAAATTATTCCTCATTTTTGCCTATTTTCAGTATATTTCAGGGATTATGATGATAAAAAATCGATATATTTTCTATTTTATGGGATAATGGTTAAACTAATATGTTCGGTATTGTTTAATGTGGACCTTGATTCATATACCATCCCCCGCATATGCTGTATCGTATTAATTATAGCATAAAATCCCGTTTGAAAATAAATAAAATTGCGGGTTCCCGATCATTGTGTTATTATCTGTACTGTTGTCTGTAAAAGTAGTGTATAGTGGTCAGGGAATAGTGATTGGTCGTTAACCGACAATATGTTCATTGGGTTTTTGGGGTTCTTTGAGCTTGTTGGGTTATCTGTAAACTGTGAACTGTGAACGGTAATCTGATCTGTGATCTGTGATCTATAAACTATATACGATATACTATATACTAAATACGAAACAATCTGTCATCTGTCTTCTGAATTCTGACTCTAAAAAGGAGCTATGATGAAACTGGCTATCATAGGACTTGAGCAATCCGGAAAAACGACAGTGTTCAACGCGCTTACGGGAGCCAACAAGGAAGTAGGCACCTATGGAAAAATAGACGCGAATATCGCTATGGTAAAGGTGCCCGACCCAAGGATAGAACACTTATCATCGATATATCAACCGAAAAAAACTGTTTATGCCGATATTGAATTCGTGGATATACCCGGCAGCATAAATGACTCTTCTGACCCCAAGATAATAGCGGCGGCCAGAGAAGCGGATGCCCTTGTATATATAATAAGGGATTTCTCAAACGAAAATGTTCTGCATCCCATGGACAGCATCGATCCCGCCAGGGACTATGAGCAGATCCATATGGGGCTTATGGTAGCGGACATGGCAATTGCCGAAAAACGGATAGAACGTTTGAAGGTCTCCGTAAATAAACCAACTGATAAACAAAATGAAGAAAAGCTGGAGCTGGCGGCATTGCAAAAGATAATGCAGAAACTTGAATCGGAAAAACCCGCGTTGGAAGCGGAACTATCGGAACAGGAAGAAAAAGCTATACGGTCATTCCAGTTCCTTACTCTCAAACCTCATTTTTCACTTTTAAATATATCAGAAACGGAAATATCTTCAGACAGATCGGCTGGAATGGCCGCCAGGATACCGGGCTGTATGCCTATGTGCGCCAATATAGAAATGGACATACGCAACCTGGACGAAGAAGACCGTGAGGTCTTTCTTCTCGATCTCGGCATTAAAGAACTTTCTCTCAACGCTTTTATAAGAAAAGCTTATGAAACACTGGGCCTAATATCATTTTTCACGGTCGGTAAAGACGAAGTAAGGGCCTGGACGATCAAAAACGGCACCTCCGCGGTGGACGCGGCCGGCAAGATACACTCTGATCTTCAAAGAGGTTTTATCCGCGCCGAGACCTTCTCTTACAACGATATAAAAGAGCTCGGCAGCGAGAAAGAGGTCAAAAACACCGGCAGGTTCCGCCTCGAAGGCAAGGACTATATCGTTAAGGACGGTGACATCATCTCAATAAAGTTCAGTGTGTAGATGGCTGTTAGCTATTCGCTGTTTGTCATGAGGCCCTTCGCCTCGCTAAAATGCTCACTAGTTCGCATTTCTTAACGTTCGCTCAGGACCAGCCTTTGCATTCGCTGTTTGTCATGAGGCACTTCGCCTCACTAAAAT
>Ga0272443_10007185_pt1 | contig 10725 bp, 9 predicted proteins | sample SSMAcet12_FD_193581 | JGI IMG/M metagenome (GOLD analysis project Ga0272443, IMG submission 193581) | Marine sediment archaeal communities from Little Sippewissett salt marsh, Falmouth, MA, United States - SSM-Acet-12 | ecosystem: Environmental > Aquatic > Marine > Wetlands > Sediment ... | reverse complement strand
GCGGCAAACCCTGATTTTAAGATAGTGGTTTTCACTGGTGATGGTGACTGTGCAGGGATAGGCGGTAATCATTTCATACATGCTGCTAGACGTAACATAGATATTACAGTAATTATGATTAATAACTTTATATATGGGATGACTGGCGGACAGCTTGCCCCAACTGCCCCTCTAGGAAGCATTGCAACAACTGCACCATATGGGAATATTGAACACCCGTTCAATATCAGCAACCTTGCCTGTGCCTTAGGCGCAAATTACGTTGCAAGATGGGGCGTTTCACACCCATATCAACCAATTAAGTCAATTAAGGAAGGCATAGAAAAGAAGGGCTTTTCATTGATTGAATTCCTTGCGCCATGCCCAACTGCATATGGAAGAAGAAACAAACTTGGAGATATCAAAAAACATTGGGCTTGGTATGATAACAATACGATTTTAAAAGAGGATTATGAAAGAATAATGAAATATGGTACTGATGAAGAGAAAGACCAAGTAAGGGACAAGATACCACTTGGAGTTTTCCAAGATATTGATAAACCTGGATTCTTTGAGGCATATGAGCAACTTGTCAATAGATTAATGGAAAAGGAATCAAAAACAAAAGGTGGAAAGAAATGAAAAAGGATGTCAGGATCTGCGGTTTTGGCGGTCAAGGGGTAATTCTCGCAGGTTTCATCATTGGAAAGGCTGCATCTGTTTTTATGGACTATAATGCAGTGCAATCCCAGTCCTATGGGCCCGAGGCACGTGGCGGAGCAGCCCGATCAGAGGTAATAATATCAGATGAAAAAATTGGATATCCTAGACCCGTTGGTGTTGATATCCTTGTTGCAATGTCCCAGGAATCATTTGATTCTTATAGAGATGATGTTAGAGATGATACAATTATTATTATCGACCCAAACCTTGTTAAAAACCATGATATCGGTAGACCCATTTATAAGGTTCAAGCATTGAAGATTGCTGAAGAGCTTGGTAATAAAATTGTTACCAATATTGTAATGGTTGGTGCTTTTACCAGTATTTTCAAGATATTAAAAACCGATGCAGTAAGAGAGTCTGTAATAGATAGTGTCCCAAAAAGATTCACTGAATTAAATATCAAAGCATTTGAACGAGGACTTGAGGCAGGAAAAGATGCCCTTAAGAAGTTATAATAAAAAAATTGACCATGATCTTGGAATCCCATTGCAGGATGATTATTTCTATGATGAGCCAGAGGAAATAATTGAGACAAAGGAGATGCCTCAGTTAGAATCTACTACAAAAAAAATTGAGAAACAGGCGAAAAAAGGAGAAAAACGTATAATCAATGCAGATGTCCTTATAGTTGGAGCAGGGATATCTGGAATGCAGTCAGCTCTTGACATTGCAGACAAGGGTTACAAGGTAGTAATCATTGATAAAACATCAACAATCGGAGGAGCAATGGTCAAACTTGATAAGACGTTTCCCACCAATGATTGTTCGATATGCACTGCTGCCCCAAAGATGGTTGAATTATCCCGTCATCCTAACATTGAACTTATCACATATGCAGAGGTTAACTCATTAGAGGGTAAGTCAGGAGATTTCAAGGTCAATGTTTGGCGGAAGAGCAAGTATGTTGATCCTGATAAATGCACTGGATGTGATGACTGTGCTGAGGTATGCCCTGTTGATGTGGTAAATCAATTTGATGAGAAACTTTCCACTCGAAAGGCGATTTATATTGAATTCCCTCAGGCAGTGCCCATTGTCTATACTATTGATTATGAGAACTGTATTGGTTGTGGTTCATGTGATAGGGTGTGTGAGCCTGGGGCCATTTCATTTTTAGAGAAATCTGAAGAAATTGAGGTAAATGTCGGAAGTGTTGTTGTAGCCACAGGTTTTGAGGTTTTCGAGCCAACCGAGATGAGAAAAGAGTACGGCTATGGCAAATATGAAAATGTTATAACCGCACTTCAGTTCGAAAGGTTACTTTCATCTTTTGGCCCAACTGAGGGTAAGGTATTTCGTCCATCTGATAGAACAAAACCTAAGAGCATAGGTTGGATACAATGTGTTGGTTCTAGGAGTGAACAACTTGGTTTTCCATATTGTTCAAGGGTCTGTTGCATGTATGCAACAAAAGAGGCTTCAATTGCCAAAGAGGCAAATCCGGATATAGATATTACAATTTATTATATGGATATTCGAGCCTATGGTAAGGACTTCCAGCAGTATTATGAAAATGCAAAAAAGATAGGTGTGAAATATGTAAGGGGAAGACCTTCTTCTGTTTATGAAAATCCTGATAAAAGCGTTACCATAAGATATAAGGATACATTAACCGGCAAGGTCGAAGAAAACACTGTTGACATGCTTGTTTTATCTACTGCTATTATACCTAACAAGGCAAATAAAAAACTTGGGGAAATACTAGGAGTCAAGGTTGATGAAAATGGGTTCTTCAAGCAGGATTCATTACTTACTAATCCAATTCAATCTTCTAAGAAGGGTATCTTTTTAGCTGGATGTATTCAGGGTCCAAAGGATATTCCTGATAGTGTCTCTATGGCAAGTGGTGCTGCTGCCAAGGCTATTGCACCTATAAAGGATCGGAAAAAACACATTGGTAAAGATTTTCCAGAACCTAAGGATGTTTCAGGTGAAAAGCCTAGAATCGGTGTTTTTATTTGTCATTGTGGTAAGAATATTGCAAATTATCTTGATGTTGATAAGGTTACTGAGGAAACCAAGAAATTACCAAATGTCGAATTTGCCGACCATTGGATGTTTGTATGTTCTGAGGATAGTGGTAAAAAAATAAAAGAAACCATTAAAGAAAAGAATTTAAATAGAGTGATTGTTGCAGCCTGCTCTCCAAGGACTCATGGTGGTCTTTTCCAGGACACTATGATGGAGGCAGGTCTTAACAAATATCTCTTTGAAATGGCAAATATCAGAAATCATTGTTCATGGGTCCATTCAGATAATTGGGAACAAGCAACAAAAAAGGCCATTGACCTGGTCAGGTCCTCTGTTGCAAAGGCAAGGTATCTTGAGGCACTTCCAGAGGAGGAATTCTCAATTTATCCATGTACTTTGATCATCGGCGGTGGAATATCAGGTATGAAATCAGCCCTTGCCCTTGCTGATATTGGCATTAAATCCATAATACTAGAAAAAGAATCTAAGCTTGGTGGCAGACTTAAATACCTTCATTCAATGTTTCCATCTGATACAAAAACAGAGGATATACTTGAGCCCCTAATTAAGAAAGTCAATAAGAATAAGCTTATTACTGTCATGACTGACTCTGAAATAGAAGACCTTGAAGGTTACATTGGAAACTATAAAGGAAAGATCAAACAAAAAGGTAAGTTAAAAGAAATTGAGTTTGGAACTATTATAATAGCAACTGGTTTCAAAGAAATTGATCTAGAGGGTCGATATCAGTATGGTAAAAACACTAATATTATCTCCCAGACAGAACTTGAGACAAGGATAAAGGATGGGACATTAAAGGAACCTAAAAATGTAGTCATGATCAATTGTGCCGGAGCAATGGACGAACGTCGTCCATATTGTTGCAGGATCGGTTGCGGGGTATCAATTAAAAATGCGAAATTGATCTCTCAAATGTATCCTAAATCAAAGATATTCCTTCTCTATAGAGATATGAGGGTTTTTGGTAAGGAAGAAGAGGAGTATTATGCTGATGTTTTAAAGAACTATCATGTTATTACCGTTAGATATCCTGGTGATAAAAAACCAGAGGTAAATCTTGATAAGAAAAATCCAAAAGACGGTCCAATGACCGTAAAAGTATATGATGATATTTTAAATGAAGAAATGGAACTTCCTGCTGACCTTGTTGTACTAACTGTTAACACTGAGGGAGCAGCCGATACAGAAAAACTGAAGATCATGTTAAAGGTCCCAGCTGATTCCGCTGGATTCTTCATTGAAACACATGCTAAAATTAAACCTTTAGATTTCTCAACTTCGGGGGTATACATGTGCGGAGCTGCACATTATCCGAAGAACCTTGTTGATTCTATTGCCCAAGCGGAAGGTGCTGCTTCTAGAGCTGCTATTCCGATTGTACAGGAGAAGATGAAGGGGGAGGGCATCGTTTCTGAGGTTGATGAGGATAAGTGTAGAGGGTGTGGTACATGTGTGGAGGCATGTGCCTTCTCCGCAATTGACCTTGTTCCGCATTCCAGGGATCCAACTAGGCTAGTTGCTAAGGTTAATAGGGCTTTATGCAAGGGCTGCGGTTCCTGTGCGGCTACCTGTCTGAACAGTGCAATTGAGCAAAAAGGTTACAACAGCAAACAAATAAATGTCATGATTGCGGCTCTTCTCGATCCGGAGGCTGGTAAATGAGTAAGATAACCGGGCAAATCGTGGATGTAAACTCCCTTAATCTGAAAAAGGGGGATCTTGTAAAAGAGGTTGAAGAGCTCAGTGGTGAGAATCTTTTTGGTTGCTATCAGTGTGGTACCTGCTCTGCGGGTTGTCCGTTTGTTGATAGTATGGATCTTACACCAGATGAGGTAATTAGATACGTTATACTTGATAGAAAAGAGGTGCTCAATTCAAAGACCATATGGCTGTGTGCCTCTTGTTATACATGTGCTGAAAGATGCCCTAGAGATATCAATATCACTAAGATAATGGAGGCATTACGGCAGATAATATTAAGAAAAAAGGTGGATAAGACAAGGGTTGTTGATATTACAAATGAGGAAAAGAAAACCATTCCTCAATTGGCTTTTGTATGTCTATTTAGAAAAAATGTAGGTTAAGATATATGTTAATATATATAAATGTATATAAGAATTGGAGGTCAAATAACTAAGGTAATTCTATGAAACTAGCATATTATCCAGGATGTACACTCAAAACATCTGCAAAAAACCTTGAAAAGACAGCCTTTGCTATAGCTGAAAAACTAGGTCATGAACTTGTAGAGATGGAGGACTGGAACTGCTGCGGGGTTGTTGCATCCCTAACAGACGATGACCTTATGCATCATCTTGCTCCATTGAGGAATCTCATTCATGCAGAGGATGCAGGCGAACAAAGGATTATTACATTATGTGATATGTGCTGCAACACACTTAAACAAACCAATCTACGAGTAAAAGAAAATCCTGATGACCTAGAAACACTGAACCTATTCATGGACAGGGAAAATGATTATAAAGGAACTATACAGGTTCAACATTTTCTTGAGTTTTTAAGAGATGAGATAGGCTTTGATGTTATTAAAAAAATGGTGAAAAATCCCCTCAAGGGCATAAGGATAATGCCCTACTATGGTTGTATGTTACTAAGACCTAGAGAGGTGGCAATTGATGATGCTGAAGAGCCGACCATCTTAAGTGATTTGCTTACAGCCTTAGGTGCAGAAGTTGTCGATAATCCATTTAAGATTGAATGCTGTGGGTCCTATCATACAATAGAGCATAAGGAATTGGTTTCTGAAAGAGCCCATAGAATTACACAATTTGCAATTGACAGGGAATGTGATGCCATGGTACTATCTTGTCCTCTTTGTAAATTCAATATTGATGTAAGAGGAAAGGAAGCAGAAAAGTTGTATAAGAATTATAAACAGCTCCCTGTTTATTATTACACTCAATTAATATCAATAGCATTAGGCTTGGATCCGAAAAATTGTGCTTTTGAAGAGCATGCTGTAAATCCAATGCTTGTATTAAAGAAAAAGGGGGTTTTTGAAAAATAAAATAGAGATTTTTCTTAAATTTAATAAAGATGGTGAATCAAATGAGTAAAAAAACCAAAGAAAAGAAAAAAGAAGCCGGAAAGGACAAAAAACTTCAATTAGCATTCTACTGGGCTGCTAGTTGTGGAGGATGCGAAATTGCAGTGCTTGACATTGATGAGAAAATATTAGATGTAATTGGAATTGCTGATATCTTATTCTGGCCTGTTGCGGTTGATACCAAATATAAGGATGTCGAAGCAATGAAGGATAACAGTATCGATGTGTGCTTCTTCAATGGTTCAATAAGAACAGAGGAGCAGGAACACATCGCAAAATTACTCCGTAAAAAATCAAAGATAATGGTGGCATTCGGCGCCTGTGCAGTTAACGGTGGGATACCTGGTCTTGCCAATGTGGCAAACAGAGAAGAAGTGTTCAATACAGCATACATATCTAACCCATCCACAGAGAATCCAAAAAAGATAACCCCAAAAACATCTGTCAAGGTAAAGGAGGGTAAACTTACCCTGCCTGAGTTTTATGATACAGTCAAAACCCTTGATCAGACTGTTGATGTTGATTATTATTTACCCGGTTGCCCTCCAACTCCAGATATGATTCTAACTGCGATAAATGCCATTGCAGAGAACAAACTACCACCAAAAGGTAGTGTTATTGCACCACTGAAATCTGTCTGTGATGAATGCCGCTTTGAAAAATCTGAGAAGAAAATCAAGGAAATCAAGCGGGTTTATGAGGTTGATAAAATCGAAGAAAAATGCCTTCTTGAACAAGGAATCATTTGCCTGGGACCTGCAACACGTGGTGGATGTGATGCCCGATGTCTGGATGCAAACATGCCATGCACTGGTTGTGGAGGCCCTACACCAAACTCCTTGGACCAAGGAGCCAAAATGATATCTGCACTTGCCTCAATTTTAGGAATAGAAGGTGAGGAAAAGATGAGTGATGAAGAGGTTGAGAAACTCATAAACCAAGTTGTTGACCCGATCGGAACCTTCTATAAATATTGTCTGCCAAGTGCATTGATTAAAAGAAAGGTGATGAAATGAAAACAGTTACAATAGACCCGATAACAAGACTTGAGGGACATGGAAAAATTAGTATTTTTTTGAATGACAAAGGCGACGTTGATAATGCATATCTGCAAATCCCAGAACTAAGGGGATTTGAACGTTTTTCACAGGGAAGACGTGCTGAGGATATGCCCCAGATAACAAGTCGTATCTGCGGAGTTTGTCCTGTAGCACATCATTTTGCTGCTACAAAGGCACTTGATGCTGCATTCAATGTTGATCCACCCTCTGCTGCAAAGAAACTAAGAGAGCTAATGTATATGGGTTACTTTATCTACGACCATATACTGCATTTCTATTATCTGGGGGGGCCTGATTTTGTAGTAGGACCAGATGCGCCACCTGAGAAGAGGAATGTCATTGGTGTCATTGAAAAAGCAGGGGTTGACATCGGAAAAGAGGTAATAAAGCACAGGGCATACGGACAGAAAATTACAGCAATACTTGGTGGAAAGGCAACCCATCCTGTTTGCGGCCTGCCTGGCGGAGTATCCAAGGGTTTGAACAAGGACGAGGTAAAAGATATTGACACAATGGTGAAATCGTGCATCAATTTTGCAAAATTTTCACTGAAATTATTTGATGATATTGTTCTTCAAAACAAAAACTATGTTGATATAATACTTAGTGACCCCTATCAATTGGCCACCTACAATATGGGATTGGTTGATAAGAACAACAAGGCAAATTTCTATGATGGAATCATAAGAGTTACAGACCAGAATGGTGATGAGAAGCTGAAGTTTGAGGTGAATGACTATTACAAACATATTGCCGAGAGAGTTGAAGAATGGTCCTATATCAAGTTCCCGTATCTCAAAGCCATTGGTTGGAACGGTTTTACAGATGGAAAGGATAGCGGAATATACAGAGTAGGACCCCTTGGAAGACTCAATGCCTGTGAGGGAATGGCAACAACTGAGGCAAACAAGGAATATAAAAGATTCTTTGAAACTCTTGGTGGTAAATCAGTTAACTCCACCCTTGCTTTCCACTGGGCAAGGTTAATCGAACTTCTATACGCAACTGAACGAGCCCAGGAGCTGATCAAGGATTCAGAGATAACCTCTCAAAAGATAAGGAACCCTGTTGGTGAACCTGGAGAAGGTATGGGAGTAACAGAGGCTGCCCGTGGAACACTGATACATCATTACAAACTAACAAAGGACGGACTTATTGACAAGGCCAATCTGATTGTTGCAACAACCAATAATTCAGGTGCAATTAATATGTCCATCCGAGATGCTGCAAGAGGAGTTATCAAGGGTGGAGATGTCAGTAATGCAACCTTGAACATGGTTGAGATGGCATTCAGAGCATATGACCCTTGTTTTGCTTGTGCAACTCATAGCTTACCTGGTGGAATGCCACTAGAGGTAAAAATCTATGATAATAAAAGAAGATTACTCAAAACATTAAAACAGAACCTATAGAGGCAAAAAACAAAATGAAGATATTAGTGCTTGGTGTGGGAAATCTCATATTACGTGATGATGGAGTCGGAGTTCATGTAGTAAATGAACTCAAAACACAAATCCAGCATCCAAACATAGACCTTGAGGAGGCAATCACCGGTGGAATGAACCTGCTTGACCTTCTTCTTGGCTATGACAAGGCAATAATCATTGATGCTGTAAAATCAGATGATAGTAAAAATGGAGAAGTCAAAAGAATCGATATAAGAGATTTCAACACAATGCACTCCTGTAATCCCCATGATGTTTCATTAATTGAGGCAATCGAAATGGCAAAAAAATTGGGGGAGGATAGGATTCCAAAGGAGATAATAATAATCGGAATTATGATGGAAAAAATCCCATGTGAATTTGGAGAAAATCTAAGTGAAAATATCGCCGCTGCTGTGCCAAAAGCAGTAAGATTGACACTTGATGAAATAGAAAAAGATATTAAAATTTCTAGTTGAGGTGAAAAAAAAGATGACAAAAGATTTCGAACCAAACATAATTGGTTTTTTATGCAACTGGTGTTCTTATGCTGGAGCAGACCTTGCAGGAACAAGTAGAATAAAATATCCACCTAACATAAAATCTATTAGGGTTATGTGTTCAGGTAGGGTTGACCCTGTTTTCATTCTCGAGGCATTCAAAAAAGGTGCAGATGGTGTATTGGTTGCAGGTTGTCATCCTGGTGATTGCCATTATCAATCTGGCAATTACAAGACAAACAGGAGAATAAAGCTTTTGAAAAAACTCTTGGATGAACTTGGAATAGAGCCTGATAGGGTCAGATTCGAATATGTTTCTGCATCTGAAGGACATAAATTTGCGCAGCTTGTAAAGGACTTTGTTGACGATCTTAAAAAAATGGGTCCAAACCCACTTAAAGAAGTGGAAGTATGAAAATAGATGTAAAAAAATTGGAAAATATTGTAGGAAAAGAGAATGTTTCAGATAACATTGCAGATCTGTATGTTTATGCATCTGATGCTTCTGTACATCACTCCATGCCTAAAGTAATCGTCCGCCCAATGACGATTGAGCAAGTTCAGAAGATAGCAAGATATGCAAATAAAAACAAAATACCAATTGTTCCCAGAGGGGCAGGATCGGGAACATCAGGTCATACAGTTCCCATCGATGGCGGAATAATCCTTGATATGAAACTTATGAACAAGATTCTGGAAATCCGCCCCGAGGACATGCTTGTAAAAGTCCAACCTGGCGTGGTTGATGATGATCTAAACCGTGCTTTAAAGCCACTAGGTCTATTTTATCCGCCGGCACCAGCATCGAGCAGGATTGCAACAATAGGTGGTGAAATTGCCGCAAATGCATCTGGTGTGAGATCAGTTAAGTATGGCGCGACCAGGGATTATGTATACGGTATGAAGGTGGTTCTTGCAAATGGTGACCTGGTAAATCTTGGCTCCAATACCAGAGTTCACTCCTCTGGATATCAGCTTGAAAGATTAATTGTCGGATCTGAAGGAACACTCGGAATTGTGGTAGAGGCTACAATGGGAATTGTCCCATTACCTAAATTCAGATGTCTGGCTGTAGCAAATTTCAATAAACTTGAGGATGCCGGTAATGCAATATCTGATATTATCTCAAGTGGTTCACAACCATCAATGCTTGAACTTATGGATAAGGTTGGAATCATCGCTGTTAATAAAGCAATGGACCTTGGCCTGGCCGTAGTTGGGGCAATAATATTGTTTGAAGCTGATGGGAATGTAAAGCAAGCTGTGGATTTTGAGATAAAGAAGATGGAAGAAATATGCGAGAAACACAACGGTTTTGGAATCCAGAAGAGCTATGATGCAGCGGAAAGAACAAAACTTTTTTCAGGCAGAAAAAAATTGTTTGCCTCTTTATCAAGATACAAGGAGGGAATTATCTGTACTGATCTTGCTGATGATATGGGTGTTCCCAATTCAAAGATAGCAGAAACAGCTGAAAAGATACATGAGATAGCAGAAAAGAACAATGTTATCATGGCTGTTTATGGCCATTGCGGTTCTGGGGTTATTCATACTAAAATAATGCTTGATCCTAAGAAAAAAAGCCAATGGAAGGATGCTGAAAAAGTGATAGATGAGCTATATGATTTTGTTCATTCAGTTGGAGGAGTAACCTCTGCGGAACATGGAATCGGTATTTCCAAGGCACCACCGTGGAAAAAGGCAAGAAAGGACATTCTTCCAATGATGAAGAAGATAAAGAGGGCACTTGACCCAAACAACATTTTGAATCCTCATAAGCTCATGGATGCCCCAGATGATTGGGTCGGAGCCACAAACCTCAGATATCAGGTGGTTAAATAGTATGGTTGAGAAAAGTGTCGAATTCATTAGATCAAAAAAATGGGAATCAGAATTTAACAAATGCATAAGGTGCGGCTATTGTTATGAGCTATGCCCGATTTTTAAATCCCACAGTTGGGAGTCTGATACCCCTC
>Ga0272443_10007183_pt1 | contig 10727 bp, 10 predicted proteins | sample SSMAcet12_FD_193581 | JGI IMG/M metagenome (GOLD analysis project Ga0272443, IMG submission 193581) | Marine sediment archaeal communities from Little Sippewissett salt marsh, Falmouth, MA, United States - SSM-Acet-12 | ecosystem: Environmental > Aquatic > Marine > Wetlands > Sediment ... | reverse complement strand
TGCGTCCGCATTTGCTGCCCTAACCCTGGCTGCTGCTTCTGCAGCCGGTCTGGATCTGGATACCGCCCGGCTTTCCAGGATCGCCCGCCGCGGATCGGGCTCTGCGGCCCGTTCGCTGCTCGGCGGGTATGTAATGCTCCTCGCCGGCAATCAAGATGAAGACTGCTTTGCTGTCGAGGTGGCTCCACCCTCGCATTGGCATCTGATCGATGTGATTGCCGTCGCCGATGGCCAGCATAAGAAGACAGGCTCCTCTCTAGGCCACCAAAGCGCCGCAAGCAGTCCGCTTCAAACAGCCCGCGTTCTGGATGCGCCTCGCCGCATAAACGATTGCTGCGAGGCCATCCGTCGGAAGGACTTCCCCGCGCTGGCTGAGATTGCGGAGCATGATAGTAATCTCATGCATGCTGTCATGCTGACCTCCCGCCCTCCCTTAATATACTGGAGGCCAACCACTGTCGCTGTTATGGAGCGCATTCGTATCCTACGGGAAGATGGCCTTGCAGTTTTCTACACTGTTGATGCCGGCCCAAACGTGCATTGCATCTGCACGCCAGAAGCCGAACCCGAGGTAAAGAAACAGCTACTGCACATCCCCGGCGTCCGTCATATCCTCACCGCCAGTACCGGTTCCCCCCCTCGAATCTGCTAATTTCCCATGCCAGCGCAATGATATAATTCGTGGGGTCAGATTTCGACTCGAGAAGGAAGGGCTGTGTGTCAGATTTCATCTTGTTTGTTATCGTAATCGGAACCCTGATCATCGGGCACGAGATCGGGCACTTCCTCGCCTCAAAAATCGTTGGTGTTAAGGTGGAAGAATTTGGCATCGGCTTCCCGCCGCGGCTCTTCACATTGTTCGAGGTAGGTGGAACCCGCTACACTTTCAACCTGATCCCCCTCGGCGGTTTCGTTTTACCCGCCGGCGAGAATGACCCCAGTATCCCCAATGGACTTGCCGCATCCCCTAAATGGAAGCGCATCTCTGTGCTCATAGCCGGCCCCCTCGCCAACATCCTGATTGCCTTTCTTGTTTTCCTTGCTGCGTATAAATTTTCAGCGCCGGATTTCTCAAGCGTCATCGTCAGCGAGGTCCAGCCTAATACGCCTGCTTCGGAAGCCGGCTTGCTGGAGGGCGACCTCCTGGTTGAAGTCGCAGGGAATCCGGTCGACGGGTTCGAGTCTCTGCATGCGGTCGTGCAGGAGATGGCCGGCACACCGATTCTGCTCGACATCGAACGCGCTGGGGAACCGTTTCAAATCGAGTTAACGCCCCGCGTTAATCCGCCCGAGGGCCAGGGCGGAATGGGCATCATCATGGGTTATCCCATCATGGAACTCACCTGGCTGGAAGCCGGCCAACTCAGCGCCGACTCCATTCGGTTCCAGGTCACAGCTCTCTTCCAACTTCCCGGACGCCTGATACGCGGAGAGGCTGAACCGGAGGAAGCACGCATCAGCGGGTTTAAGGGCATGCATGACATGCTCGCGTGGGCTACGGAGATTGATCGCTCATCCGACACGCCATTCTTCACGCTCAATCTGATTGGGATAATCAGCGTAGGGCTCGCCCTCGCGAATCTGCTTCCCTTCCCTGCTCTTGACGGCGGCCGGCTATTGTTTGTCTTCATCGAGATCATCATCCGACGCCGCATCCCACAAAAATTCGAGAACATGGTTCACGCCATTGGTTTTATACTCGTCATGGCAATTGTTGTTTACTTCAATATTCAGGATTTCATCAATCCGATTGAGCTACCGTAAAGGGACGATGGATGAGCATGGACCTAAGCTTGGAAGAATTCTTAAACCAGTTGGCGGATACGGATCAGCCCATTCCGCTCGACCACATTCAGCTTCTCTCTGACCTTGATTCAAACCAGGCTGCTGTGGTTGCCTCGCGCTGGCCCTCCATCGCCAAATCGCGGCGATCCGCCCTTATTGAGCATTGTGGAAAAATCGCAGAAGAGAAAGTCCATTTGCTCTTTGAACCGCTCAACCGGATCGCGCTCGAGGATCCGGTCAGCGCGATCCGCATCCAGGCCATCCGCAATCTTTGGGAGTGTGAAGCGCCGGATTTGATCCCGATTCTGGTGGCTATGCTGGAGCAGAGCAGTCAGGACGAAGAGCGTGGCGCTGCGGCGGAAGCGCTCGGGCAGTTTGTCTACCTGGGAGAATTTGACGAGATACCGGAGGCAATCCTTGCCGAGATGGAAACGGCGCTCCTCCATGCCGTTGAGCACGATCCCTCTTCTGAAGTCCGCCGTCAAGCGCTTGAATCGCTGGGTTATTCTTCCCATCAACGTGTGGCCGGGCTCATTTCCACCTTTTTTTCTGCAGATGATGAGCTTGATCAAATTGCCGCACTCTCCGCCATGGGGAGATCGGCGGACCCAGTTTGGAATGAAATTGTGCAAGCAGCCATTCTGCATCCTTCCCCGAAAATCCGCTTGCAGGCAGCTCACGCAGCAGGGGAACTCGAAATCGATTCAGCAGTCGATGACCTGATCGAATTGCTGGACGATATCGATGCAGGCATCCAGGCTGCTGCTATCTGGGCCCTCGGCCAGATTGGTGGAGATGCGGCAAGAGAATCGCTCCTTTTTCTGGAGGAAAGCGATGATGATTTGCTCGCAGAACTGGTTCAGGAAGCCCTCGAACACCTCGACTTCATCGACGGAACAGACAACTTCTCTCTGTTCGATATCGACGATCCACAAGGACCCTCACATTGACTTCTGCCATCAGACTTCTTGCCTCCAACATTGCCCCCATCATCCTTGTTTCTGCAATTGGAGGTCTTCTTCAGCGGCAGTTCAAGCTTGATCCTGCCCCAATAGCAAAGGCAATCTTTTTCGGATTCGGCCCAGCGCTTGTCTTTCAGAGCATCGTTAACACCAGTATTTCTGCCGGTGAGATTATGCAAATGGGCCTGTTTGGCTTGCTCATCCCCATCATCGTTGGCGTAATCGCGTTTACCATTGCCCATTTGCTTAAATTGAGCCCGCAGCTCACCGCAGCCCTCGTCTTGAGCACCATGTTTCTCAACGCCGGCAATTATGGCCTTCCGCTTGTAGGCTTTGCGTTTGGGGAAGAGGGCCTTGCATGGGCGACCATCTTTTTCATTGTCCACGCACTTCTGTTGAACTCCTTCGCCGTGATCATCGCCTCAGCTGGGCAGGAACCATTGGGTAAGGCCATTGCGCAAATGTTCAAGGTACCCGCGGTATATGCGATCCCGATCGCGTTCCTTGTTCGGAGCACACCGCTGACCATGCCGTTATACGTTGATCGGTCGATTGATCTGCTGGCGGACGCGGCTATCCCCACAATGCTATTTTTGCTGGGCATGCAGATTGCCCGGTCCGGATGGCCAAAACGCTGGGGGTTGATCAGTCTGATCGTTCTGCTTCGCCTGGTACTCTCTCCACTGATCGCCTTCCCGATCGGACGCCTCGTCGGCCTCACGGGGGTCGGGCTCAGCGCCGGCATTGCAGAAAGCGCCATGCCGAGTCCAGTCATGGCAACAGTGCTTTCCACAGAATTTAATGTGGAGCCGGATCTCGTCACCGGCGCTGTCTTGATTACGACTCTACTCAGTCCGATTACACTAACGATTGTCCTTTCGGTCTTGGGCGCATGAAGATTCTCGATCGGCGCGTTGTTTTTCTGCTACTCTCCCTCATCATCTGCATCGCGCCGGTCCCCTCCGCCCACGCTCAAGATCCGTCCGAAGTCACCACTAGAATCGATTATCGCTTTGGCGAGGAACTCACCTTCCAGGCGGAAATCAGCGCTGATCGCCCCGTGCTTCGAGCAACCGTCTTCTACCGGGCTTCCAACGCTTCTACAACCGCCTATGCATTCGCAGAATTCATGGATGAGGACGGAACGTATGCCGAGGCGAAGATAGATCTCTCCGACGTCGGCTTCCCCCCATTTGCCGACATCCTCTACTGGTGGCAGTTGGATTTCTCCGAAACCGAGAGTTATTCAACGGACACCGCCGTCTTTACGTATCGAGACAACCGGATTGCGTGGCAGTTCTTGCAGCAAGATCAAATCACAGTCTACTGGAGTGAGGCAGGCGTTGAATATGGGCAGACGGCCATGGACATCGCCCGGCGCGCCCTCGTGGACATCGCTCAGGATCTCGCCCTGCCTTTGCCCCCGTCCCTGTCAATCTATCTCTATCCCTCTGCAGATGAACTCCAATCGGCACTGGCGCTCACAGGGCGACGCTGGATCGCAGGCCAAGCCCTGCCTGAACTTGGCGTTGTTCTTCTCGCGCTTCCTGCTTCATCAGAAGCGGTGATCACTCTTGAACGCAGCCTTCCGCACGAGATTACGCATGTTTTGCTCTATGCGAGGATGGGGACATCCTACGCGAACCTGCCCGGATGGCTGAATGAAGGTCTGGCTGTAATGCAGGAACAAGATCCCGATCCACTCTACACCGTGGCCCTCGAACAAGCCGCACGCGAAAACCGGCTACTGTCGATCCAATCACTGTGCGCGGGTTTCCCCTACGAAAGCGAAACCGCCATGCTGGCATATGCGCAAAGTCACGGCTTCGTCCAGTATCTTCGCGACATCTACGGCGTGGGCGGTATCGTCAGATTGCTGGATGCATACCAGGAAGGGACCAGCTGCGAAGGCGGCGTACAACGCGTGTTCATGCGTTCGCTCGACCAGCTTCAAACGGAATGGCTGAATTCATCGATTTCCGCTCCGCAAGCTGCTTCTTCATACCAAACCCTTCTGATATGGCTTCTCGTGCTCTTGCCTTCTGGTTTGGGCCTTATCATCGCCATCAAGGTGCGATCCTCCAATCAATATCAAATGAGAAAGGAGTAACCGATGCCTACGGGCGGAACGTATGTCTTCGACCTGGAAACCAAACACCTTGCGAGCGAGGTGGGCGGCTGGTCTCATATCGACAAACTCGGCCTCTCTGCCGCCGTCCTTCTACATGTTGAAACAGGGGAACTCTACCATTTTGTTGAGACTGCCGTTGACGATCTAATGGAGCGCTTGATCACAGCTGATACGGTGGTTGGATACAATGTTATCCGCTTCGATTACACTGTTTTAAAGCCCTATGGTTTCATGCCCTCACGGGATCGTATCCTGAACACTGTGGATTTGCTCGATCACATTTACAACGAGCTGGGCTTCCGGTTGAAACTGGATGATGTTGCGTCGGCAACACTTGGCACGCAAAAAAGTGCTGACGGTCTTGCCGCGGTTGCCTGGTATCGGGAGGGTAAAATCGAGGAAATCCTGGCCTACTGTGAACAGGATGTCCGTGTTACGCACGACCTTTGGCAGTTCGGCCGCACAAACCGTCACATCGTTTATACCGACCGCATGGGACAGAAGAAGAAACTTCCGGTCCAATGGTAACAGGAAAGGCCGGTTGACATGTGCCCACAGGCGTATAAGTTGGTCCGAGTGCTTGTAAGTGGCAGAGTCCAGGGGGTTGGCTTCCGTTACTTCACGTATGAAAGCGCACTTCAATTTGGGATCACAGGATGGGTCCGAAACCGCCCAGACCGGCGGGTAGAAATTCTCGCTTCAGGAACAGAGGAAAATCTCAAACGCTTCCTCAATGAAATACACAAGGGGCCGAGTGCCAGCCAGGTTGAATCTGTCGAAGTCTCCGATGCCCCTCCAACCAGGGAATACCCGTCCTTCGAAATCAAGTTGTTCTGACCCCCGGCCCGAACCCGGTCAGAAAACGCGCTCTCCCAGCGCAGCGATGATCGCCTCCGTGTTCCCATCTTCCCGACGTGCGACAAGCGCGTCATAACCCGAGGTTGCGGAGAGCGGGAAAAGGAAGGCGGCAGCGACGCCCATTCTCCGGCGGATTGTGTTGAGAAATCCCATGATCTGCCGGCTCTTTTCCTCTCCGGAAACCCCGGGGGCCGGGTTACCGCACTCAGTGATCACGATCATCTTGTCCGGATAGTGCAGCAAGTATTCTTCGTACAACATCCCCTGCCCCAACGCGAGACGCTCCCCTTCGGTGCGCCAATAGACATTCACGCCAACCCAGTCTGCCGCGTGGACAGCATCCTCAGCCGCCCGGAGGAATTCCAGTGAATCCGCTTGTAGACCAGGGATTGCACCGCCGGAAGAAAGCCCCGGGAAGCCAAGTTTGACATCCGGATACGCCGCCTTCAGCCGTTCCAGCACTTTCAGAAACCAGGCTGCATAGTCCCCACCGTGGTTCCACGTCCGTCCCCAACCATCCCTTTCGTAATTTGGCGACTGGCCTAGCTCAAAGTAGCGCACTCCGGCACGGAAAAACCTGCCGACATCCGCTGCGGTCTGCTGAATGAACAGCTCTGGATCCACACGGTTTTGAGAAAAATCCGAATGCAGCCGGACAAAGATCTCTGCCCCCGGGATTGCCCGCAGTATCCTTTCCAAACTCTCTGTCGGTTCCGAGCGCTCTACTTTGACTGCTTCAAACCGCCCGACTTCCAGGGCGCGGAAATCCGCATCCTCCATGGCACCGCCGATGCGGCCATGGATTCCAATGAGGCATTTTTCCGGCTCCCAAGCAGGCCGGGCGAAAGACTTCATCGTTGCTTCCTCCGGCCAGACGAGAAATGGCGTTGGGTCGAGCACATCTTTCGGATAGGTTGTTTCTCCACGTTCGCTAGCGCCGTCTTGTTTCAAGGTTAGATGCAGATGCGATCCAGTTGAAGCACCCGTGGAATCGGCTTTCCCCAAAACCTGCCCGGCCGCGACTTTCTCCCCCTCTCGGACCAAGACATGGTCGAAGTGAGCGTAAATCGTTCGGTAGCCCATGGCATGACGTACGCGAACATGGATCCCATAGGCGTGGTTATCAGGATTGAGATGAACCTCGAAGACTTCACCATCCGCGCAGCAGAAAATGTTGGTCAACGTTCGGGCGCGAAAGTCTATCCCTTCATGCCCCGGAAAGCCGAAGCGGCTGTAAATTTGAGGATTTGCCCCAAACTTCTGTGTAATAACCGCGTATTCCGTCGGCCAGAGGAGATAGAATGGTTTCCGTTTCTGTGCATAGCGATCGCGATCTTTGATCCGTCTCGCAAGATCTACCTCCAGCGCGGCCGGTATAGCAGCCGGGACGGGATCCAGACGCACCCCATCATGATTCGCCTCCAACCAGCGCTTGATATCTCCCTCAGCAAATAGATTGGGGGCTTCGGGGAATGTTATTACCTGACGCGGTTTCATATAGCGGGCAGCTGTGCCCACATCATTGGTCAGATTTACGCCGTAGTGCTGGACATAGTGCCGGCAAGCACTCAACCATTCCCAATAATGGTCTTTTGGCAACAGAATGATCTGGAAATCCAATCCGCACATCCCTTCTCAGTCAAACCCTAATCGCTTCGCCTTCAACGAAATAAAACGATTCTTACCAATGATCAGGTGATCGAGCACTTCAATATCCAGTAGTTTGCCGGCCGACACAATCGCTCTGGTTACCTGGATGTCTTCCGGGCTGGGCTCCGGGTCCCCGCTGGGATGATTATGGGCCACAATAACCGCAGCTGCATTCGCCCGGACTGCATCCCGGAATACCTCACCGACCCGGATCAGAGATGCATTCAGTGAACCATGATACACGTCGACCACCCGCTGGACCCGGTTCCGTGTATCCAGAATGAGCACCCGCAAATGTTCCTGTTCAAGTGCGCCCATTTCATACATCACCAGTGCGGCTGCATCCTCCGGCGATTGGACCAGGGGCAGCTCTCCTGGCTCAGCTATTGAGAGTCGCCGTCCCAATTCGACCGCAGCTTTCAATTGGGCGGCCTTGGCCGGGCCTACGCCGCGTATCAGCCGAAGTTGATCGTAAGTCGCACGATGTATCCCGATCAACCCGCCAAGATCGAGCAGCAGCTTTTGAGCGAGCTGCAGCGCATTGACTCCCTTTATTCCGGTTCGCAGAAGGATTGCGATCAACTCAGCGTTGGAAAGAACTGCCGGGCCAAACCTGGCCAACCTTTCCCTCGGCCGGTCGTATCGTGCAAGATCCTTGATCCGGTAGCGGGACTGTATCTCCCCCATCTCGTCCTCCGGATGCAATAAGCATGCCTTACAGGTTCAGCAACACTATAAAAGATGCCGAAGCAGATGTCAAAAACAATCGCTTGAAGGAAAGCATTTCCCACGTGCTCATGCTATAATCCCGTTCCGCAAGGAGAAGCGTATGCTTTCCGGTTTTGATATTTCATTGTTCAGCAGCTGGTTCACCTACCTCACCGCTTTCTTCGGTGCGTTTTTAGCCGCGCTCTGGCTCAGCCTGATTTTCTGGACGCTTCGCGACATACGCTCCCGCTCCCACGACCGGCTTGCTCAAATTCTCGCCGCGCTCGTGGTCGCCATTCTGAATCTTCCAGGCATCATCATCTATCTCATCCTGCGACCATCCCAGACACTGGAAGAAGCGTATCAGAATGCGCTTGAAGAGGAAGCGCTGCTTTCCCAGGTTGAAGAACGCAGCGCCTGCCCCGGCTGCGGCGCCCGCACACATTCGACCTGGATACTCTGTCCGCACTGTCATACTCGCTTAAGGAAGAAATGTATCAACTGCGGGCGCGTCATAGAACTCCCCTGGCAGATTTGCCCCTACTGCAGTGAGCCGGTTTACGATGACTCAAGTGCGGCGGATGAAATCCAAACCTAAATGATCAGATGCCATGGAAAACAATGAGGCGGGTGATAACCCGCCTCATTTTTATTTCCTTTGTTCGAAAAACTGCTATCGGGCAGCTTTCAGCGCGTCCCACCCAGCATAGACAGCGCTGTCACCGAGCTCATCTTCAATTCGCATGAGCTGATTGTACTTAGCAACACGGTCGGAGCGAGCTGGTGCACCTGTTTTTATCTGTCCCATATTCAGGCCTACGACGAGATCTGCAATTGTGGTGTCTTCGGTCTCTCCGGAGCGATGAGATGTAACCGCTGTCCAACCGGCGCGTTCACATAAGGTCACAGCTTCAATCGTCTCTGTAAGCGTGCCGATCTGGTTAAGCTTGACGAGAAGTGAATTGCAGGCTTTATCGGCAATGCCGCGTCGTACTCGTTCGGGATTGGTTACCAAGAGGTCATCCCCGACGATTTGGAGGCGATCACCGAGTTCCCTGGTCATCAATTGCCAGCCTTCCCAGTCGTCCTGTGCGAGGCCGTCTTCAATGGAGACGATCGGGTATTTATCCACCCAATCCTTCCAGAATGCGACCATTTCCTCGCTCTCAAGCTCTTTGCCTTCACGGCGGAGGATGTAGCGCTTCTTTTCTGCATCGTAGAATTCGGATGCGGCTGGATCGAGCGCAATGCACACCTGCTCACCGGGCTTGTATCCAGCTTTTTCAATCGCTTCGAGGATGACTTCTACGGCTTCGGCATTGGCCTTCAGCGCAGGAGCGTAACCGCCCTCATCACCGACGAGCGCCGTGTAGCCCTTGTCTTTGAGAACCTGTCGGAGCATGTGATAGATCTCTGCCCCCCAGCGGATGCCCTCTTTGAAGGACGGGGCTCCGAGCGGCATGATCATGAACTCCTGAGCATCGGTTGACTGCCAACCAGTATGGGCACCCCCATTGAGAATATTCAACATTGGAACAGGGATGAGGTGCGAGCTCACACCGCCGATGTAACGGTACAGTGGAAGTCCAACCGAAACCGCTGCAGCTTTCGCGGTTGCCAGGCTCACACCCAGAATGGCATTGGCGCCTAAATTGCCCTTGTTCTTGGTTCCATCCAGTTCCAGTAATGCGAAATCAATCTCGCGCTGTTCCGCCGCATCCCAGCCGACGAGGTATTCAGCGATGGTGGTATTTACATTTTCAACAGCCTTTGTCACGCCTTTTCCGCCGTAGCGCTTCTTGTCGCCATCGCGCAATTCAAGGGCTTCATGGACGCCTGTCGATGCGCCCGAAGGCACCATCGCTCTGCCCCAGCTTCCATCCAGAAGCAGGACCTCGACTTCTACTGTGGGATTGCCGCGCGAGTCCAGCATCTCTCGGGCGTATAACGCCTCAATGATCGTATCCATCCTTTGTAACCTCCTGATATTTTTATTGCACGTACCGGCGTCCATTATACACGCCTCAACCGTCAGTTCCCATCAAAATTCCGTTTTCCGCGGTTTTCGCTATGATAGAATCCGGCCATCTGGTCTCATCCTGCAGTACAGGCATATCTACGGTGGTCTGCATGAAGCAATTCAAGTCTAATTGGGCCCGGGGGGCTCCGGAAAAGATTGCCGTTGGGCTCAGCGGCGGCGTAGATAGCGCTTGTGCTGCCGCCCTGCTCTTGAAGACCGGGATTCCCCTGATCGGCATATATTTACGCTTGTGGCATGCTCCCGATGATCCCTCCTCCGCAGCGCGTATGGATCGGGATGTGGCACTTGCCGGGCAGTCTGCCGCCCGACTCGGAATCCCTTTTCACATCATCGACGCTTCAGAAATGTTCCATCAGCACGTTATAAAAACATTCCTCCAGAGCTATGCAGCCGGCCAGACGCCCAATCCGTGTATTCATTGCAATATGCATATCAAGTGGGGTTTTATGCTTGACCAGGCTCATGAACTGGGCGCCACTCACCTCGCTACCGGCCATTACGCCCGCCTTATGTACGCTGATCGCGTCCACCTGCTGCGCGCGATCGATCGCCACAAAGATCAGAGCTATGTGCTCAGCTTTCTAACCCAGCA
>Ga0272443_10007182_pt1 | contig 10728 bp, 9 predicted proteins | sample SSMAcet12_FD_193581 | JGI IMG/M metagenome (GOLD analysis project Ga0272443, IMG submission 193581) | Marine sediment archaeal communities from Little Sippewissett salt marsh, Falmouth, MA, United States - SSM-Acet-12 | ecosystem: Environmental > Aquatic > Marine > Wetlands > Sediment ... | reverse complement strand
CGGTTGCGTCACCGCGACAACGTCAGCCAGGAAGACCTCGTTTCGGACTTCCTGGTTGATAAGGGAACGGTTGCGCGGACACTGGCGCACCTCGAGGATGCCGGGTTGGTCGCCCGCGAAGTGGACCCCGATGACCGGCGCGTGAAACGAGTGTCGATCACCGAGAAAGGCCGCGAGGTGGCAGAGGACCTGCGCGCAGTCGCTCGCCGCTGGGACAGAAAGCTTACCGAAGGCTTCACGGAGGAAGAACGAGAGCAGATTCTCGATTATCTTGCCCGGATGAAGGACAACGCCCGGCGTCACTGGGATGACGCCGACGGGACCAGGGATCGGCGGGACAAGTGATGAGGCGCAACTCGACCTTAGACGGACGCAATCATACTGCGGGCCTGTGGCTCGCGGTGGGCATGGTGACGGCGCTGCTGCTGCCGATGGCGGCGTGGGGGCAGGCGGACACACCGAACGTGCTCACGCTCGAGGAAGCGATGCGGACGGCGCTGGAGCGCAACCCCGGCATCAGCGTGGCGTACCTCAACGCAGAGGGCTCTTACGCCTCGCTTGAAGGGCAGCGCGCTCGGCGCCTGCCGACACTCAGCTTCGATGCCAGCGGCCGTGTCAGCGAGTCGCTCGCGCGCGATATCGTCGTCGGCGGCGACACAGTGCGCAGCGGCGGTGGGCGCAGCGAGACGAGCGATGTGCAACTTACGCTCACCCACACATTCTACCAGTCCGGTCGTGAAGAGGCGATCGATGAGGCGCGCGCACGCACGCGGGCCAGCGAGGCCGGCATAGAGGACGCGAAGCGAACGCTGCTGGCGGACGTGGCGTCCACGTTCCACAGCGTGCTGGCACAGCAGGAACTCGCACAGGTCGCCGACCAGGCGGTGGACGCCGCGGAACTGCACCTCAATCTCGTGGACGCCCGCATCGAGGCGGGGACCGTGGCGCCCGCGGACCGGCTGACAGTCGAGGCGGAGTTGGCGGACGCGCAGTTCGAGGCGGTGCGGACGCTCAACGCGGTCTGGACGACGCTGTCGGACCTGCGCTCACTCCTCGCCCTGCCGGCAGATGAGCTTCCGCTGATCCGCGGCGGCCTCGACGCCCAGGTAGCGGCGGGGCAGCTTGAGGACTGGATCGCCGAGGCGATGCAGCAGCGGCCGGATCTCTACGCTCAGCGAGAGCGACTTCGGGCCAGTGAACTGGCGCTGAAACAGGCGCGAATCGACGCGGGCGTTAGCCTCAGCGTACAGGGGCAGGCGGACTACGGTCGGCATTCGGGTGATACCGGCGAAACATGGTACATCGGCGGCGGGCTGTCGTTTCCGCTCTTCGACAAGGCTGCAAGATCCGCGGTTGACCGAGCGGAGATCGACCTTGAGACGACCCGACAGACGCTCGCGGAGCAGGAACTGAACGTATCGCGACAGATCTCGAACGCATGGTACACGTTGCGTGACGCGATCGGACGGGTCGCAGCGGCGCAAGCATCCGTGGCGGCCTCGGAGAAGTCCCTCGAGGCGGCTCGCGAGCGCTATGCCGCGGGTGTGGCGACAATCATAGAAGTGACCGACGCAGAGGTTTCATGGCGACGCGCCGCCGCGAATCTGGTGCAGGCGCGTTACGATCGCAACGTCGCGTGGTATCAGTTGCAGGCGGCGGCGGGCAGACTACTGCTCGATACAGAAGCCTCGAATGGCGCAACAACCACAGACGAAGTCGGCGCTGAGACGGTGGGAGACTAATGAAGCGATGGATCGGCATTCTTATTCTGGTCGTAGCGGTTGGCGGCGGCATATGGTGGTACATCCGGAGCAGGCAGCCTGATGAAGAGGAGGAGACCATCGCCACGGCGACGGTCGAGCGCGGTGACCTCCGGGTCACGGTGGCCTCCACGGGTGTCCTCGAACCGCTGACGACCGTTGAGGTCAAGTCCCGCAGCGGCGGCGAGATCAAGGAGCTGTACGTGGAAGCGGGCGACTACGTCCAGCGTGGCGATCTGATCGCGCAGCTTGACCCGACCGACCTGCAGAGTCAGATCGATCAGGCCGCGGCGCAGGTTCAGGCGGCCAATGCCCGGGTGTCTCAGTCACGTTACTCGGCCGATGCGCAGGCCGAGCAGACCGGTTCGGGCATCGATGAGGCGCGCGCGTCAATCGCTTCAGCGCGAGCGCGTCTTGCGCAGGCGGAAGCGCAGCTTGAGCAAACCCGCCAGACCACCGAGGACGCGATCGAGCAGGCCCGCGCACGTCTGACCTCGGCGAAGGCGAATCTGGCGCAGGCCGAGGCGCAGGAGAAGGCCCAGCCGACACTGACTGAAGCGGACATCCGCCAGGCGGAGGCGTCGCTTGAGCGCGCGAAGCAGGATCTTGCAGTGCTGGAGGCGGGCAATCGCCCGCAGGAGATCGCGCAGGCACGGTCCCGCGTGAAAGAGGCGCAGGCGGTCCTGGAGAACACGCGCTCCGAACTATCCCGCACTGAGAGTCTCTTCGGGAAGGGCTTCGTCTCCGAACAGGAGCTTGAGAGCGCAAGGCGCGCGGTGAGCACCTCGCAGGCGCAGCTTGACTCGGCGCGTGAGGCGCTGTCGCTGGCCGAGGAGGGACCGCGCTCCGAGGACATCAAGCGCGCGCGCGCGGCCGTAGCGCAGGCCGAGGCGAGTCTTGAAGCTGCGAAGGCGCAGAAGGTGCAGATCACGGTCCGCGAGCGAACCCGCGAATCGGCGGAGGCGTCAGTTGCAGAGGCACAAGCATCACTTCGGACCGCCGAAGCGCAGCGTAAGCAGATCGCGGTTCGCGAGGGAGACGTTGAGACGGCCCGCCGCGCGGTGGATCAGGCCGAAGCCGGTCTCGATCGCGCTGAGGCCGGTCGGCTGACGACCCGGGCGCAGCGCGAGTCGGTTACGGCCTCCGTGGCCGACCTGCGCAGGGCCGAGGCGAGTCTCGCGGACGTGGAGTACAACTTCACGCACACCACGATCGTGGCCCCGCGCGACGGGGTGGTCCTCACCAAGCACGTGGAAGAGGGCACCGTGGTGCCGGCCGGCACCGCGGCGCTGGCGCAGGGCACGGCGATCGTGACGCTCGCGGACATCACGCAGATGTACGTGATGGCCGACGTTGACGAGGTGGACATCTCAAGGGTGGCCGAGGATCAGCCGGTGGAGATATCAGTCGAGACACTGCCCGACGCTGAGATCCGCGGCGTTGTGGAGAAGATCTTCCCGCAGGGGACCCAGCAGGAGAACGTGGTGTACTTCCCCGTGCGCATCAGGGTGATCGACCTGCATCCGGATCTGCGTCCCGGCATGACGGTGGACGCGAACATCATTACGGCCGAGCGCGAGGACGTTTTGCTCGTGCCCGATGCGGCCATCGACCGCTCGGGCGGCAAAACCACAGTGGAGGTCCTTCCGCAGGGCTCTGAGGAGCCGGAGACCCGCGAGGTCGAGGTCGGCGTGACCGACTACATGCAGACCGTGATCATCAGCGGTCTCGAGGCCGGAGAGCAGGTCATACTTCCCTCTGGCGCGGCCCAGGCGCAGATGGGTGAGAACGGTGAGGGCAGGGAAGGTCGTCGGAATGACGCCGGCCAGAACGCACGCCGCGCGACACGAATGATCGGGCGCAGGACCCGCTGAAACGGGAGTCTGAAGAGCTGATGGCGCTTATTGAGATCACAAACCTGCACAAGGTCTACACCATGGGCGACGTGAAAGTGCACGCCCTCCGCGGCGTTGACTTCACGGTCGAGGTCGGCGAGCACATGGCGATCATGGGGCCGTCGGGATCGGGCAAGTCTACGCTCATGAACCTGCTCGGCTGCCTCGACACCCCGACCGAGGGCACCTACGTCCTCGATGGCGAGGACGTATCCCATCTGAGCCCCGATCGCCTCGCGGCTGTGCGGAACCGGCAGATCGGCTTCGTCTTCCAGCAGTTCAATCTGCTGTCCAAGTCGACCGCCCTTCAGAACGTCGAACTCCCGCTGGTCTATGCCGGCATACCCGACCGGCGGGAGCGGGCGATGGCCGCGCTTGAACGCGTCGGCCTCGGCGATCGCGCCCACCACCGCCCTCGCGAGCTTTCGGGTGGTCAGCAGCAGCGCGTAGCCGTTGCTCGTGCCCTGGTGAACAACCCGAACATCCTGATGGCCGACGAGCCCACAGGCAACCTCGACACCAAGACCGGATCGGAGATCCTCGAGGTCTTCGACAAGCTCAACGAGGAGGGCATGACCCTTCTGATGGTCACGCACGACCCAAGGGTCGCCGAGCGGTGCAGGCGCGTAATGCGGCTGGTGGACGGCAATGTCGTCAGCGATGTCATGAACCACCATGCGGTGGCGGTTGGTGAGGCCAAATGAGTCTTCTGGAAGCCATGCGTACAGCGCTGATGAGCCTGATGGCGAACAAGTCACGGTCCATTCTTACCATGCTTGGCGTGATCATCGGTGTCGCGGCGGTACTGATCGTCGTGGCGATCGGCGAAGGCCTGAAGGCGGACACCCTCGACCGTATCCGGGGCATGGGCGCGAACCTGCTCACGATTCGTCCCGGCGGCGGCGATGGCCCGGGGTGGAGGGCAAGCCGACCCGGCAAACTCACCGAAGAGGACGTGGCGGCTCTGCAGAAGGAGGCGCAGCACCTGAGCGCCGTCGCTCCGGTGGTCCAAACGACTGGAAACGCGAAATACCGCAACATTACCCACAGCACCACGGTCGTGGGCACGACGACCGACTGGCCGCAGGTGATGGCGTTCGACATCGAGTATGGGCGCTTCCTGGTGCCAAGCGAGCAGAGAGCGCGCTCACGGGTGGCGGTCGTGGGAAGCGAAGTGGTCGAAGAACTTTTCTATGGGCGGCCACTGATAGGCGAATACATTCTAATCAACGGCATACCTTTTGAGGTCATCGGCATCCTGTCGGCGAAAGGCGGCGGTTGGGGCGATCCTGACAATCAGATTGTGATCCCACTCAGTACGGCCCGACAGCGCCTCGTAGGTGGGGCAGACCTGCGCCAGATCATCGCGTCCGCTGACAGCGAGGAGGCCGTACCCGAGGCCATCGCGAGCATCAAAGAGGTCCTCTACAGGATGCACCGGGTCAACGAGATGACCGAGGACTTTCGCATTCGGGACCAGACGGAGATGCTTGAGACCATCGGCGAGACCACCAACCAGCTAACGATGTTCGTCGGCGGGATCGCGCTGGTCTCGCTTCTCGTGGGTGGCGTGGGTATCATGAACATCATGCTTGTGTCCGTGACCGAGCGCACGCGGGAGATCGGCATCCGCAAGGCCGTCGGCGCTCGCCGCAATGACATCCTCGCTCAGTTCCTGATCGAATCGGTGATGCTCAGCGTCATGGGAGGGACGATCGGCCTGGTACTCGGCATGGTCGGCTCGAACATGATCGGCGACACTCTTGGCTGGGCGACGGTAGTGCCCGTCTGGGCCATCGCGGTGAGTCTGCTGTTCTCGGGCGCCGTCGGAGTCTTCTTCGGCTTCTACCCGGCGCAGAAGGCGGCGCAGCTTGACCCGATCGAGTGTCTACGGTACGAGTAGCTACCAGCTACCAGCTACCAGCGGACAGCGGACAGCAAACGGCGGACGGCCAGCTTCAGGCCGTCCGCCGCTCTTTTCGCTTTCCGCTTCTCACCGGCTCCCGCGCACGTTGCGCAGGGACGCTGCCAACTCCCTCAGCCCGCCCACGATCACCTCGTGCGCGGCCTCGACCGAGGCCCACGCCGTGTGCGGCGTGATGACCGCGTTGTCGAGCGACAACAGCGGGTGATCTTCCGGAGGCGGCTCCTGCTCCAGCACATCCAGCCCGGCCGCGGCGATGTCGCCCTCTCGCAGCGCCTCCGCCAGCGCTTCTTCGTCGATCAGACCGCCGCGCGACGTGTTGACGAGGATCGCGGTCGGCTTCATAAGCGCGAGAGCGTCCGCGTCGATCATGCCTCGCGTCTCGTCGGTCAGCGGGCACGTCAGCAGCACCACGTCGGCCTCGCCCAGCAACTGATCCAGCGCCACCAGCCGAACTCCCATCGCCTGCGCAGTGCGCGAACCGGCGTAGGGGTCGTATGCCAGCACGGCCATCCCGAACGCTGCCACGCGACGCGCGACCGCCTGCCCGATCTCGCCGAGCCCCACCACCCCCGCAAGGCCGCCCGCGAGACGATGGATGGGGCGCCCGCTGCCGCGCCATCGGCCCTCCGGAACATTGACCGCCTGCGGCACGATGTCGCGGGCCGCCGCCAGCAGCAGCGCCAGCGCGTGATCGGCCACCTCATTGGTGCAGAAGTCGGTGACGTTGCGGACCTCTATCCCGAGTTGGCGCGCGGCGTCGAGGTCGATGCGGTCGAGGCCGACGCCGTAGCGCTGAACCACGCGCAGATCTGGCTGCAGCGCCTCCATGACGCGTCGCGTTACGTACGCGCCGGTGACGAGGATGCCTGTGGCGCCTCGGGCGGCCTCGATGACCTCGTCCTCCTGCACGGCCTTCGCGGGCTCAAGGCGCACGGGTAGTCCCTCGAGGTGCGCCAGCGCCTCGGGCGGGTATTCCTTGCGCCCGGTGGTGTCGATGACCAGCATCTGCGGAGCGCTCATTGCCGCCGCTCCTCAAGCTGCGCTTTGAGGTCCTTGAGCATGGCCTCTTCCTTCTCGATGATCTGGCGGCACCAGTCGAGCGTCTCCTCGACCATCTCCGGCGGGACGACCACCACGCCGAGGCGGTCGCCGTAGACGTAGTCGCCCGGGTGCACGACGATGCCGCCACAGGAGACGGGTATGTCGATCTCGCCGAGCTTATCACCCGTTCCCGCTTGAGGTGAGATGCCGGCCGCGAACAGCGGAAAGCCGATCTCCATGACGCCCTCGATGTCGCGGATCGAGCCATCGATGACCGCCCCGGCGCAGCCCGCCACGGCGGCCATGTGGCTGAAGATCTCGCCCCACATGATGTTGTTGACGAAGCCGCCGACGTCCATCACGATGACCTCGCCCTCCTGGACATTCTTGAGCGCGAGGCTGCTGGCCCAGGTGCCTCCGGGGTATGCGTGGACGGTCAGCGCCGGGCCGAACAGGCGCATGCTCGGGTCCACGGGCTTGATGCGCGGCTTCATGGTGCGGTTCTTGTGGCCCATGCGGAAGAGTGCGTCGGAGATCGTGGCAGTGGACATGCCCGCCATCTCGCGGGCGGCGGCTTCAGGGGTCACGTCGATCGCCTCCGGCTGATCAGATATCAGTGAGCCGGAGTTCGCCATCGGAAAGCGCGGGACCTTGCAGAAGATGTCGGGGCTGTCGTGGAGGGCGCGGTCCTACTCATCTCGCTGCCGACGTCAGCCGGGCAAGGCTGCCCGGACTCCGTACGACAACGACAGCGGTCTGAAGCCGGACAGCGGGAGCGGCTCTTTCCCGAGGGCCGGCCCAAAGAGGTGGCCTTTCTCATCCATTTGGGGCGGGCTTCCAGCCCGCCACTGGCTCTTCACATCAACTCGTCGATGGGCTTCAGGCGCGAATACTCACAGGTGGTGGACATCGCGTGCTGGTTGATCTCGATGCCCCGCTCGCTGGCGGCGGCCATCGGCGTCAGCCCGCCGACCACCACGAGGCCGACGCGGTCCATGCCGACCGGGAGCTCAAGCAGCGGCTGACCCGGTGCGCCGACGGCCATCACGCCGTTGAGGTGGTACTCCTTAAGGCTGTCGATCAGATCGAGAGCCTCGTCGATGGCGACCGCGGGGATCTCGCGGAAGCCCGCGCCGACCATGCCCGAACCGGTGGTTGCGGCCTCCCACGAAGACGTAAGGCCGGACGCAATGAAGATATGGAGCGGGTCGATCGACGAGCCGGTGTAGGCCACGAGTTCGACGAAGCGCAGCGGCCGTCCATCGCGGACCTGCAGCAGACCGCCGTAGACGGAGTTCACGGGGATGTAGTTGTGCAGCAGCACGCCGTTGAGCGTGACCGAGCAGACGGTGCCGACCGCCACCATGCCCTCGGGGACGGTCTCGCCGAGCTTCTCGCCCTCATGCGCGACGATGGCAAGGTCGCTCATGCACAGGCCGGCGTCGGTCGCGACTTTCGCGTATTCGAGGGCCACGGCCAGGTCGTCCTGGGCCATGAGCGACACGTTCAGTATAACGTCGCCCTCGCCGGTTTCGGGGTCGAATGTGGTGGAGTATGCCAGCCGGTCGATGCGTGCGGCGACGAAGCCGACTTTGTCGGCGACCTGCGCGGAGTTCAGCTCCTGGCGTCCGCGGTCGGTGAGTACGCGGCCGGCGTTGCCGACAGCGTACGTGAGGCCCCGCTCGTCCATGAACTGCAGGTGGTAGCGCACCTGGCGCTCGCTCAGTTCGATCCCCAGCGTTTCGAGATCGCGGCCGATCGCACGCGCTCCCAGCGGCTCATCGCTCCCTGACAGCACCCGCAGGATAGCGAGCATTTTGCGGCGCACGTCACGGTCTTCGCTGAGCGGCTGGACGGCGGCGGACTCCACTGAAGCATCACTCCATCGCAGTGTACATAGAGGTACCAACGGTCCCCGGCACTCGGTAGGTGAAGAATACGTGAGAGTTCGCACCTCTGTCAAGCAAACGCAATGCCGTCCGCGCGGCCTGCGCGTTCGTGCCGCAGTTTGACAGTGTGAGGGGCCGGTGGTACAATGCGCGCGGTTTACGCCACCCCATTCAGGAGGCGTCGCGATGGTTGATGAGCGGTTGCTCGAGATACTCGTCTGCCCCCAGTGCAAGAAGGATATCCGCCTGGCGGATGACTGGCTTATCTGCGACGAATGCTGCCTCAAATACCCGGTGCGTGACGGAATCCCGATCATGCTCATTGATGAGGCGGAGCCGCTTGAGGGGTGCGAGGGCGAGAGCGAGCAGTAGGCCGCCTCCCCCTCCGGCCGCACGGACTGAAGCGCGCCAGCCGCCGGCCAGGCCGGTGGTCCGTGCGATTCTCACACGGAATGTCCCCTCTGCGACGCCATCGCTGTCGGCGCTCCGGCGAGGGATTGAGCGTTGATGGATGAACCGGGAACGCCCTGCAGCAACCATGCATCACTCCCCCCCGGACGTCAGCGTCTGCATCGTCAGCTGGAACGTCGCTGACGACCTCCGCGCCTGCCTCGAATCGGTCCGCGCACAGCAGACGCCGCCCACCTTCGAAGTCATCGTCGCGGATAATGACTCGTCCGATGATTCGGTCGCGATGATTCGCGAGGAGTTCCCTGAGGTCGAATTGATCGTCAATGACGCGAACCTCGGCTTCGCGAAGGCCACCAATCAGACCCTCCGTGCCGCGCGTGGGCGCTATCTGATGATGCTCAACCCCGACACGGTGCTCGAACCGGACAGCCTCGCGAAGCTCGTGGCGGTCGCCGACGCCCACCCCGAGGCGGGCATCGTCGCGCCGAGGCTCATCTACCCGGACGGTTCGCTGCAGTTCTCATGCCGCAGGTTCCCGACCATCGCCGCCGCGGTCTACCGCAACACAGTCTTCGGCCGCCTCTTCCCGCGAGCGCAAGCTGCATCCGTGTACATCATGCGCGACTGCGACCATGACACGCAGCATGACGTGGACTGGGCGTCGGGCGCCTGCCTGCTGATCCGACGCGAAGCGTACGAGCAGGTCGGCGAACTCGATGAGGGCTTTGTGTGGGGCTCCGAGGACGTGGACTACTGCTTCCGGATGCACCGCGAGGGCTGGGGCGTGCTCTACTCGCCAGTCACTGACGTCGTGCATGCCGTCGGGCGCAGCACCGACCAGGCGGTCGTCCCCACCATCGTGCGGACCCATCGCGGTATGTTCAGGCTTTACTCCAAGCACTTCGCACGCAACGCGGTCTCGCGTGCGTTCGTGTGGCTCGGGGTGTGGCTGCGCGCCGGCCTGCTGATCATCAGTTGGGAGATGCGGCGGATCATCCGGGGCGGATGGCATCACCTGAAGCGCCTGGCTGGTGTGAAGAAGTGAAGGCCACGGGAGACTGGCTGGCCAACGCCGCCCGCGTGCTCGCGCTCGCGCTGGTCGTGGCGCTGCCCTTCATGGGCGGCTACATGTTCGACAGCTACCTGCTCGGCGCCGCCCTGTGGGCGCTCGTATGCGCGCTTGCCGCCGCCCTCGCCTGCGCGTTCGGCTCAGGCGGCGTACGCCGGGGCCTCGGGCGCGCCGCCTGGCCTCTCGCGGGCTTCATGGCGTGGCTGGTCATCGCCACATTTACCAGCGTCTACCTCCACGCGAGCCTGATGAGTCTTCTGCACATCGGCTCATACATAGCGCTGATGGCGGTCTTCGCGTCCCTCTTCTCGGACGAGCGCTGGCGGCGATGGGCTTGGATCGCCATCGCGGCTGCCGGAGCCGTCGAGGGCATCATCGGCCTGCGCGACTGGACGCAGACGGTCATCTTCCAGGGCGATCCAAGCTGGCGGATCTTCGGCACGATGTTCAACCCCAACGTCCTCGCGGGCTACTTCCTCGTGGTCCTCGCCGCAGTGGCGGTTACCTTCACGATGGCGTGGCGGAGCACGCAGGAGGGCCCTGACCGCCCGCGCCTCGCGCTGATCGGCGCGGGCTTCGCGCTGCTGATCGCGGGTGCGGCGCTCCTGCTGACCGGCTCGCGCGCGGGGCTTCTCGGCGCGATGTTCGGCACGGCGGTCTTCTTCGTGGCCGCGCCAACGCGAATCCGCGCACGGTGGCTGGTGGTCGCGGGCATCGCGCTGGTGGCGCTGGTGCT